>OBJA01000123.1_pt1 | contig 78633 bp, 74 predicted proteins | sample 1519751 | NCBI WGS metagenome assembly OBJA01 (sample SAMEA3881238, study PRJEB22517) | soil metagenome | biome: lake sediment; feature: soda lake sediment; material: sediment, water from around vicinity | place: India | collected 2013-12-23 | depth 3 m | reverse complement strand
GGCGAAATCATTGCAACAACTGAAGACCCGTTATACTATGATGTACAGGGCACCTATACCATTACCTGGATTTATGATGATGGCAATGGCAATACAACTACCCAGCTGCAGACTGTAATCGTTGACGATGTGACTGCACCTGTCCCGGTTGTGGAACAGCTTGCTGATGCCACAGGTGAATGCGAAGTTACCGTAACTGCACCAACTGCTCTTGACAACTGTGCAGGCGAAATCATTGCAACAACTGAAGACCCGTTGTACTATGATGTACAGGGCACCTATACAATCACCTGGGTTTATGATGATGAAAACGGGAATACAACTACCCAGTTGCAGACAGTGATTGTTAAAGACAATTCGGCTCCGGTGGTTATCTGCCCGGAAGATATTGTTGTAACTGCATTAACCGGAAGTTGTGACGCAACTGTATCCATACCGGAAATTCAGGTGACAGACAATTGCGGGTACACTGTTATAAACGATTTTACAAACAGTGCCAATGCAAGCGGGAAATATCCTTCAGGTACTACCACTGTAACATGGACAGTAACCGATAATGGCGGTAACTCATCAACCTGTGTGATGAAAGTTACTGTATTAACCTCACCTGTTGCTGCAGATGATGTGGCCACAACAAATGAGAATACACCTGTAGAAATAGGCATTCTCTCAAATGACACCGATTGCAGCAACAGTCTTGATGCAGGTTCAGTAACCATCATCACAGCTCCGGCTCACGGTGAAGTTTCAGTGAATACTGAAGATGGTACAGTTACCTTTACTCCAGCCACTGGTTATTCAGGTTCCGACAGCTTTACCTATTCAGTGTGCAATGCGGAAGGATTATGTGATGAAGCAGTTGTAACCATCCAGGTGCTTTCTGTAAATAAAGCGCCATCTGCATTAAATGATATCAATACCACGTTCATCAATACAGCAGTATCGGGATGGGTACTGACCAATGACATTGATCCTGATGATGAAAACCTGACAGTTTCAACCACACTGGTTTCAGGAGCTTCAAACGGAACAGTGTCCATAGGAGCAAATGGCAATTACACCTATACACCCAACAATGGATTTACAGGTAAAGACCAGTTCAAATACAGCGTATGCGATCAGAGTGGGCTGTGCGATGAAGCAGTGGTTTACATCACCGTAATACCCAAAAGGGTGAAAGGCATCAACCGCAATCCTGTTGCAGTTGAAGACAATTATTTTGGTAAAAAGGATGTACCAGTAATGGGCAACCTGCTTTCAAATGATTATGATCCGGATGGAAATACAATCACGATATCTACCTCTCCCATTTCGGGACCGGAATCTGGAACACTTGAAATCAATTCAAACGGAACTTTCACTTATTTCCCGTCGAACGGAGTAACCGGCCTTGTAAGCTTTGTGTATGAAATCTGTGACAATGGCACGCCTTCGGCCTGCAGCAGGGCAACTGTTACGATTGATATCAGGGAGTATTCAGAATCAAATACCACAGTAGCTGTAGATGATGCCTTTTATGCCATTGCAGAGTCACGCCTGACCGGCAAAGTTTCCCTAAATGATTATGACCCGGAAGGTGACAACCAGGTAAGCTTTACTGTGCTGGTAGCACCTGCAAACGGAACATTCACCCTGCAAGCCGATGGTTCATTTGAATACCGTTCATTTGCAGGGTTTACCGGAAACAACTTCTTCATTTATGAAGTGTGTGATAACAGTGAATCCTCACTGGCATGTGACTGGGCAACTGCATATATCCAGGTGGAACTGGCAGAAAAAGATACAATCATCGGACCTCCGCAGGAACAGGAAGCATTCCTGATTCCGGAAGGATTTTCTCCTAATCATGACGGATTCAACGATTACTTCCATATCAATGGAATGGACTTATACCCCAACGCAAAGCTAGAGGTCTACAGCCGCTGGGGAGTAATGCTCTATGAAAAAGAATCGTATGGTAACACCGATCGCTGGGGGACAACCGATGCATGGTGGGACGGCAGTTCGAACAAGAAATGGACATCAGGCAGTGAGAAACTGCCCACAGGTACCTACTTCTATATCTTGCACTTTAACGATGAGAGAAACACAGAACCAGTAAAAGGCTCAGTTTTCCTTAACAGAAACAGTAAATAATTTTCCTAATCTGAAAAATTGAAAACAATGAAATTCAAATTAAATATTAAAAAAGGGATTGGGATTCTGGTTTTGGCAGTAGTAACCAGCACTTCTTATGCACAGCAGGATCCAATGTATACCCAGTACTTCTTCAATACACAAACAATCAACCCGGCCTATACGGGGACATGGCAGTCGCTTGGGTTTATGGCACTGGCACGTCACCAGTGGATGGGCTGGGACGGTGCACCGAGAACCTATACATTCTCGATGCAGGCACCAATGAGAAATGACAAAGTAGCTCTTGGATTAAATGTCATCAACGACAATATTTTTAAGGAAAAGCGTTTTGGCATTTGGGCCGATTACTCATACAAGGTGATATTCGATGAGAATACAAACCTGAGGATGGGGTTGAAAGGGGGCTTTACAAATTATTCAAACAATCTGCTGAGTTATGAACTTATTGATCCAAATGATCCCTTATTCCAGGGAGATCTGGAAAATAAATTCATCCCCAATTTTGGTGCTGGCTTATTCCTGAGCAACCCAAAGTATTTTCTGGGGTTCTCGGTTCCAAAGTTGCTCCATACTGAGCTGAAGGAAGAAGAAAATCTGAATAATTTTTCGATGCAGGCTGAATTCCGGCACTTCTACCTACAGGGAGGCATGATTTTCAACCTAAGTGAGTTTGTCAGGTTTAAGCCTACATTTATGGCAAAAGCCTTAAAAGGAGTTCCTCCACAGTTTGATTTCACTGCAAATTTCCTGCTGGCCGATAAATTCTGGCTGGGTGCGATGTTCAGGACCAAAGATGCATATGGATTTATTGCACAATGGATTTTCAACAATGAGCTCAGGGTAGGTTATGCAGTAGATTTCTCAACTTCAAAACTGCAGAATTTCCATCATGGCAGTCATGAAATCATGATTTCATACGAATTAAAAACATTAAAGGAACTTGTAGTATCACCAAGATTTTTCTGATAACTGGGAATTTTTCATGAGGTTTTAAAACCCAAAGTCAAGCTTTACCTGCGGATCTTTGGGTTTTTTCTTTTCATAGATTTCAAGCAGACTATTGATTTCATGATGACAACGGCCACATGAAGTGCCGGCACCTGTAAACTTCTTTATATCATTAAAAGAAACACCACCTTTTTGTAATACGGAGAAAATCTCTTTCTCATCAACCAGATTACACAAACAAACTAAGCGGCTCATTATTATTCTCCAAGTACTGTTACTACTATTTTTCTTTCTTCTCTGGGGCCATCGAACTCACACATGAATATATTCTGCCAGGTTGATAATCCCATTTCTCCCCCGATAAGAGGAATTGTTTCTGAAGGCCCAACGATACCTGCCTTCAGATGGGAATCCCCATTATTATCCTGACTGTCATGTTCCCACACTCCAGCAGGTATTAGTTTATTAAACAGGCTGATAACATCATTCTGCACCGACTGGTCCCAGTTTTCCTGAATCATGATACCAGCAGTAGCTCCCTGTACATAAACATTTACCAGCCCGGACCCGATGCCGGACTGCTTTACAATTTCTACAACCATGGGGGTGATATCCACCAGTTCGTTATGACGGGTAGTGGTCAGTTTGATAGTCTTCTGCATTATTCCATCATTTTATTTTCAGCATACACCTTCAATTTCCTGTAAATCTCAATTACCTGGTCATTTTTGGGAAGGCTATCATATATTTTTTCCATGTAGCGGTTACGGAAGATCAGACCGATTGTATATTTAAAGTTGATATCATAGATCCATGACATCTGCATAATTTTCACGTCAGATTCATTTTTAACTTCCTTTTTGGAAACAAGTTTGCCCGACAAAACTTCTTTGACCACACCTTGTGAAATCTGTGATGATTTGGGCAGTTCCCATGTCAGCATGTGGTTAGGCGGATTATTTTTACGGGAATAATAATCGGTCAGGACCTTAAATATATCCAGTTTATCAGCATCTCTGAGGACACGGGCCAGAAGAAGTTCCTGGTCAGCAAGCGATGCTGGAAGTTCAAATCTGTTATGAAGCAGTATGATGCGGTATACAACTTCCTGTAATCCCTCATTCCATTTGCTGAGTAAATTTTTTTCCTTCAGAACATCAACGGCAACCTGGGCATGGTCGGCCGAAACAGCGTCATTCAATGTATTGTACTGGGCAATTTGCGGAAATCTTCCAATATCATGGAAAACGGCAGCCAGCATTGTGGCCTTTTCTTCAAAATCATTCAGTCCAAGGTGTGCAGACAGTTGCTGTACATTATCGGCTACACGGAGGGTATGATCTTTCTTGATGTTAAAGTTATTTTGCTGGTCGGATGTTAAACCGGTAAAAGAATTCACATATGTCTCAAAGTCACTGACAGAGGATTTAACCCAATCTTTCATTTCGATACTGTTTATTTAAAATGCAAATGTAGGAATAGAAACATAATCAGGCAGGTATTGTTTGCGAAGCATGTTATAAACGGTCAAGAAATTAATGAAACTTAATTTCATTAGGAGAAAGTCGGATTTTTATTATTTTTGCCAACTGAATCTGGCCCCATAGTTCAATGGATAGAATTTCAGATTCCGGTTCTGACGATTTGGGTTCGAATCCCGATGGGGTCACAAGGTATAAAATGGAGCACTGGCTTGTGCTCCATTTTTAATTTATTACTATACTCACAAGTTACCTTATCACATACAGCTCATATAATATTTCTTCCGCATTAATCTCTTTATAAAAAGACAAAGATGCGAAACGACTAAAATTTTGCTGGAGGTTGTTCTGAAGATTCTCCTTCCGTTAATTTTATAAATCAGAAAATTTCATGGATGGATTGATGAGCATAGATAAAGATTCAACCTTTTTTAAAACCTTTAGGAATAGGGGCAAAGATGATGATTTAGTTTGTTGAATAGAAATTCCTGGCACCATATTTAATCAGTTCAGCTTTGGAATTTAATTTCAACTTTGACATGATATTCTTTTTATGGGTCTCCACAGTTCTGGCACTGATAAATAATTTCATCCCGATCTCCTTGTATGTAAATCCGTCGCAGAAATGCTTCAGTACCTCCAGTTCTCTTTTGGTCAATGCTTTGCTATTTTTGTTTTTAGTATTTGACAGTATACTGACTTTCCCTTGTTCCGAAAACCATAGTTTCCTTTCACATATCGTATGGATAGCCTGGATTAAATCGCCTGAGAAATCATCGGCATAAATAATCCCTGCCACACCATAATGCTCAAAATCATCGAATACCTCCAGGTTGGCAGATATCACAAGGAATGGTACTCCCGGAAACAATTTCCTGGCTTTCTTTATCAGTTTTACTCCCGAATGATATGTATGAATAATATCAATGATGATGATATCAGGTATATTGCCTTTGAGCGTCTCTTGCAGATTTCTATGATTGACTCCTATACCTACCACTTCAAATCCTTTTTTAGATTCCAGGTCAGCTTTAATAATTGAACTGAAAAACTTAAAGTTTTCTATGATACCAATTTTACAGGTTGCCATATTTAATTATCTGCTTAGGTGAAGGACTTTCTATAACAAATATAATAAAAAAAACAGACATAATTGATATACAGGCAATAACAATTGTCACCATGGGACTTCTCACTGAACAGACAGGTTATGCATGTATTTCTTCATTGTTTTTATTTGCAATTTACAAAATGAAGGTATCAGTAAATTAATTCATTTTGTTCATTTTACGGAGTGTGCTGAATATTTGGAGGTGAGGAAAAAAAAAGCAGTTGAGTTACCCCAACTGCATACAATAAATTAACCGGTTATCTAATTTATCCCGGAAGAAAGAAGTTTATCAAAATATTCAATTGTTTTTGTCAATCCTTCCCGAAGTGGTACCAAGGGTTCCCATCCGTTCAGGTTTTCCCTGGCAAGGGTTATGTCGGGTCTTCTTTGGGCAGGATCATCTTCAGGCAGCGGAAGATAAATGATTTTGGATGCTGAACCTGTAATCTCAAGAATTTCTTCCGCCAGCTGCAGCATTGTAAACTCACCAGGATTTCCGATATTGACAGGGCCTGTGAAATTATCGGGAGTATCCATCATTCTGACCATACCTTCAATAAGATCACTCACATACTGGAAACTGCGGGTCTGTTGCCCATCGCCAAAAATTGTTATATCTTTATTCTGGAGTGCCTGAACAATGAAATTGGATACTACACGGCCGTCATCTGGTTCCATTTTTGGCCCGTATGTATTAAAGATTCTGATAATTTTAATTTTTACATTATTTTGCTGATTGTAATTCACGAACAATGATTCAGCACAACGTTTTCCTTCATCATAACATGACCTTATTCCAATTGGATTAACATGTCCCCAGTAATGTTCAGGTTGGGGGTGCTGCTCAGGATCACCATAAACTTCACTTGTTGATGCCTGCAGGATTTTTGCCTTAGTTCTTTTTGCAAGCCCCAGCATATTGATGGCACCCAGCACCGATGTCTTAATAGTTTTTATCGCATTGTACTGGTAATGAACAGGTGAGGCAGGACAAGCAAGATTATAGATTTCATCTACTTCAATGTAATAAGGCATTGTCACATCATGCCTCACAAGTTCAAAATACGGATTATCGAGCAGATGAACAATTTTCTCCTTTTTACCGGTAAAATAATTATCAAGGCATACTACTTCATTCCCCTGATTTAAAAGGTATTCGCAAAGATGGGAACCAACAAAACCTGCGCCCCCGGTCACTAAAATTCTCTTCATAAGTTATTGGTTAAACTGATTTTCTTCCAACTGAATAATATTTGAAAGATAATTCTTCCAGTTCAGCAGGATCATAAATGTTACGTCCGTCAAATATAAGTTTGTTGTTGAGCAATCTTTCCAGTACTTTAAAATTGGGAAGCCTGAACTCTGACCATTCAGTAACAAGAACAAGGGCATCGGCATCGATACATGCATCATACTGATCTTTTGCAAACGAAATTCTTTTCCCAAGGATTCTTTGAGCCTCAGAAACTGCTACCGGGTCATAAGCTATAATTTCGGCACCGGCATCAAGCAGTTTCTCTATCAGAACCAATGAAGGAGCTTCGCGCATATCATCAGTCTTAGGTTTAAATGACAATCCCCACAGTGCAAATCGCAATCCTTTCAGCTGCCCTTTGAAATGCTTGTCAATTTTGTTAAAAAGGATTGATTTCTGCCGTTCGTTTACATCCTCAACAGCCTTTAATATCCCTAGTGAATAACCATGCTCATCTGCTGTTTTTATAAGAGCCTTTACATCTTTGGGGAAACAGGAGCCGCCATAACCGGTACCTGGATATAAAAATTTGTTGCCAATGCGTGGATCTGAACCTATACCCTGCCTTACCGCATCGATATCAGCTCCCATTAATTCACACAGGTTTGCAATTTCATTGATGAAACTGATTCGGGTGGCCAGCATTGAATTTGCAGCATATTTAGTCATCTCAGCGGAAGTAATATCCATAAACAGTATCGGGTGACCATTGAGGATAAAAGGTTTATAGAGCCTGCGCATCACTTTGCGTGCTTTTTCTGATTCTGTCCCGATAATTATCCTGTCGGGTTTCAAAAAATCCTGGACAGCACTTCCTTCTTTAAGGAATTCCGGATTGGAAGCAACATCAAAAGGAATATCAACACCACGTGACTTTAATTCATCCTGAATAGCATTCTTCACCTTAACAGAAGTCCCAACTGGTACTGTACTTTTAGTAGCAACTACCAAATAATGCTGCATATGCCTGCCAATTTCCCTGGCCACAGCAAGCACATACCTCAGATCGGCACTTCCGTCTTCATCGGGAGGGGTGCCAACGGCAATAAATACAGCAACCGCATTTTCAAGACTGCTCTTCAATTCGGTAGTAAAAGTAAGTCGTCCTTTTTCTATGTTCTGTGAAAATATATCTTCAAGGCCAGGTTCATAAATAGGAATCTTCCGGTCTCTCAGCATCGCAATCTTCTTTTCGTCGATATCCACACAAGCCACATCAACCCCTGTTTCAGCAAAACATGTGCCTGTTACTAATCCGACATAACCTGTCCCCACTATTGAAATCTTCATAAAAATAAACTGTTTTTGTAGGTTTTAATTTTCAAAATTAACCAATTTTGTCAAGCTGCTGCATCTATTACGGGAGAATAACTCCTCTTCCGGCTTTAAGCACTTAAACCTTATAAATAAAACTGAATTTGACAGCTGGTCATATCTGGTTTTTTTATCATCACTTTAAAACATGAGCTTCAACATCTTGAATTTAATGTCGCAAAGTAAACAAGTATATTCAGCAGCTGGTTCAACATCTTGTTATGTAAATAGTATATAATCATTGCAATCACATCAGAATGGCCTGATTTTTCGCAAACTACCAAAGATTATATGAAAATACAGCTTAAAGCACCCATATAAAAAATGAATCGTTAATTTTGTGGTTTTAAAAACAGGATGAACAATATCTTTACACAAATATCGAAGTCCTTAAAAAGTATCAGAAACGACAGGCGGATTATTGTATTTTCTGTGTGTTTGATAATTGCCACCTCACTCTGGTTTCTGGATGCCCTGAGCAAGGATTATTCGACAACACTTTCATATCCGGTTAAATATGTAAATCCACCTAAAAATCTTTTCCTGGCCAATACACCTCCATCAAAAATCGATCTTCGGGTAAGGGCACATGGATTTACTTTGCTAAGGCATAAACTTGCCTTGTCTTTTTCACCTTTACTGCTCGATTTAACATCATTCAGCCACAGCATCGACAGTACTGCCACGTTAATCCAGGTATCCGGGGAGAATCTTATGAGACGGATAGGAAGTCAGATTAGTAATGAAATTTCAATTGCTGATGTTTCACCCAGAATGATAACCCTGCAGTTCGATAGCCTGGAAACAAAAAAGGTACAGGTGCAGCCTAGGGTGAATCTCAACTTCAAGCCCCAGTTTTATCTGAATGGAGAAATAACTGTCAGCCCCGACAGCATATTGATATCTGGTCCGGCAGCCCTGCTCGATACCACCAATGTGCTCTATACTGAAAACAAGACATTCAACGATTTGGAAACAAGTATTTTCCAATCAGTACGTATTTACCATCCCAGCCGTGTTAATCTTGAACCTTCCAGGGTTACGCTTCATATTCCTGTGGAAAAATTTACTGAGAAGAAAATTACTGTACCTCTGCAGATAATTAATTCAGCTGAAAATGTCCAGATAAAGCTTTTCCCTCCCCAGGTTACTGTATCATTTATGGTAGGGTTAAGCAATTATGACAATGTCACTGCCAATGATTTTACAGCACATGTTGACATGAGCCAGGCCATCCCGGAAAGAGAAACACTTGAAGTATACGTGGAGTCAAAAACAGAATATATACAATCGATTAAAGCTTCACCTGCTTTTGTAGAATATCTCATTGAAACAGATTAATACATGGCAATTTGTGTAGGAATAACGGGTGGTATAGGCAGCGGGAAATCTACAATATGTAAAATGTTTGAGCTGCTCGGAGTTCCTGTTTTCAATGCAGATGAGCATGCAAAGAGGTTGCTCAACCAGCATGAACCATTAAAGGATTCGGTAAGATTGCTATTTGGTGAGGATATATATCACCAGGGTATCCTTCAACGGTCAAAATTGGCCTCAGTTGTTTTTACAAACCCTGGCTTGCTTCAACAACTTAACACACTTGTCCATCCTGTTGTAAGGGAGGAGTTTCATTTATGGGCTGCGCTTTATCAGCATCAGCCATATATAATTCATGAAGCAGCTATACTGTTTGAAAGTGGTTTTTATAAGATGATGGATTACACTATACTTGTGACAGCACCTGAAGAACAACGTATCAGGAGGGTCATTAAACGTGACGGCGGAACTGAAGCAATGGTACGGGAGCGTATGAGAAATCAATGGACAGAAGAAGAAAAAGCCAGACTTGCAGATCTGTTACTTGGGAATGACAATTCAAAATGCATTATTCCTGAAATACTTGCTACAGATGATAAACTGAGAACACATGGTACAATTTGCTAAATGGATAGGAGGCGGCTTAGGATGGGCTGTCGGAGGGCCTGTTGGAGGTATAATCGGTTTTGTAATCGGCACTATAATCGATGAAAACAGTGGTACTATAGCAACCGGTCACACTACTGGTTATTCTGGAAGAACAACCATAGGCGGGTATGTAATGAGCCTGCTGGTTCTGATAGCTGCAGTTATGAAAGCTGATGGTAAAGTCATGAAATCTGAACTGGAATATGTCAAAAGGTTCCTTGTTCTTCAGTTTGGAGAAGCCTCGGCCCAGGATGCAGTTAAATTACTGCGTGATATTCTCAAACAGAATATTCCGGTAAATGAAGTCTGCCGGCAGATTAAAGCAAACATGACCCCTCCCGAGCGGTTGCAACTGCTTCACTTTCTGTTTGGCATAGCCGGAGCTGACGGCAACATTGCTGCAAATGAACGGCAACTGATTGAACATATCAGCCGCGAAATGGGAATTGGCAAAAGCGATTTCGAATCAATACAGGCAATGTTTGTCAGGAATGTTGATGCAGATTATAAAATTCTTGAAATTAAACCTGATGCTTCTGACGAAGAACTAAAAAAGGCCTACCGCAGAATGGCACTCAAATATCATCCCGATAAAGTGAGCCACCTTGGAGAGGATTTCCAGAAAGCAGCCAACGACAAATTCCAGATGGTAAGCCGCGCTTATGAGAACATCAAAAAGCAAAGGAATATTGTTTAATAGTGTCAGGGCATAAAATAACCACCCCAAAGAAATTACCAGCCTCTGGCATCAATTCCTTTGAAGTGGGTATTCATTTAAAGCATCAGGCCATCTTCAGGGCTTCGGTCTGATTTAATTCCCTGTATTCTGCTATAATCTGTTTAACCTGTGTTGGAGCAACACGCCCATAAACTTTCTCTCCCACCATTACCACAGGAGCCAATCCACAGGCACCCACACAACGAAGGCAGTTAAGCGAGAATTTACCATCACTTGTTGATTCGCCCACCTCAACCTTCAACTGGCGCTTAAATTCACTTAGAACCTGCTCAGCTCCCCTGACATAACAGGCAGTTCCCATGCATATGGAAATTGGAAACTCCCCTTTGGGTATCATTGTAAAATAACTGTAGAAGGTTACTACACCATATACTTTTGCAACTGAAATTTTCAACTCCCTTGCGATGACTTCCTGCACTTCAGCCGGAAGATAACCAAGTTTATGCTGCACTTTATGCAGCACATTTATCAGTTCACCTTCACGATTGTTGAATTCAGCACAAACATCCTTTATCACTTTTATTGTATTATCGGCAAGCTTTATTGTTGGCATGACATCGTAGTTTTAACAATTGAAGCATTAAACATTACTTATTCAGGTTCTGTCGAAATAAACGGTATGCAGCAGATGATGAGCTTTCTCACTCATTGGCTTACCAAGAAATTCCTCATAAAGCTGAATGATGTAGGGATTCTCGTGCGACTTCCTGATCTTTTTATTACTATCTTCATGATAAATGGCCATCTGGCGTTTTTTCAGAATGTCAGCATTTCCATGATGATAGGGTTGTCCGCCACCCCCGATGCATCCGCCGGGGCAACTCATGATTTCAATGGCATGAAACTCACTTTCACCCGATTCTATTTTCTCAAGCAACCGGCGTGCATTTCCCAACCCGTGTGCTATACCAATATTCAGCGGGAAGCCGCCAAAGTCAATTGTTGCCTGCCTGATACCTTCCATTCCGCGCAACTCATGAAAATCAAGCTTAGGCAATGGTTTCTTTGTATAAAGTTCATAGGCAGTACGGACAGCTGCTTCAATAACTCCACCGGTTGTACCGAAGATAACTCCAGCACCGGTTGATTCACCAAGAGGCAAATCAAACTCTTCATTTGGCAGCCTGTTGAAATTGATGTTTGCCAGTTTAATCAGCCCCGCCAGTTCACGTGTGGTAATAGCATAATCCACATCAGGATTACCGTTTACCTTAAATTCATCACGTCCGCATTCATACTTCTTGGCAACACATGGCATTATGGAAACAACAACGAGGTCCTCCCTTTTAATTCCCAGTTTTCCTGCAAAATAAGTTTTGGCAATGCTTCCGAACATCTGCTGGGGAGAACGTGCCGTTGAAGGGATGTCCATCAGTTGCGGGAACTGATGTTCAAAGAATTTCACCCAAGCCGGACAGCACGATGTAAGAATAGGAAGTTTTACATCCTTGTCGCCATTAAGAAATCTGGACAGGCGGTTGAGCATTTCAGTTCCTTCCTCCATAATTGTCAGGTCGGCGGCAAAATCTGTATCAAATACATACCTGAATCCCAGGCGGCGAAGGGCTGCAGCCATTTTTCCAGTCACAAGGCTACCCGGCTCCATTCCAAACTCCTCACCCAGGGCGGCCCTTACAGCAGGAGCAGTCTGCACAATGACAGTTTTTGAAGGGTCTGACAGAGCACGCACGACCTGGCTGGTCTGGTCAACTTCAGTTAAGGCGCCTGTAGGGCATACAGCCACACACTGCCCACAATAGGTACATACCGAATGGTCGAGGTTCATTTCAAAAGCAGGTGAAACCACTGAATTAAAACCCCTGTTTATTGCTGAGAGCACCCCAACTGTCTGAACTTCATTGCACATCATCTCACAACGGCGGCACATGATACACTTATCCACATCACGAATGATTGCAGGGGAAGTATCTTCACGGTATGTTGATTGCTCACCCTTGTAATGAATTTCCCTGATGCCTAAATGATGGGCCATATCCTGTAACTCACACTTGCCCGACTTTACACAGATAAGACAATCGGAAGGATGGTCCGACAGGATAAGTTCCAGCACAGTCTGCCTGGCATTGATAACCCTGATTGAATGTGTATTTACCACCATGCCTTCAGAAACTTCAGTACAGCATGCCGGAGCAAGATTCTTTCTCCCATCTACTTCCACCACACATATACGACATCCCCCCGGCCGGTTCTCAATGTTCAGATCATCAAGTTTCATGTGGCATAATGTTGGAATATGCACACCCATTCCCTTGGCAGCTTCAAGAATTGTAATCCCTTTTTTTACGACTACCGGTTTATGATCTATGGTTAATTGTACTGTATCCATATTGATGTATTTCCTTTTCTATGTAAGTTTGATTGCATTGAACTTGCATTTCTCATAGCAAACTCCGCATTTTATGCAAAGAGACTGATCGATATAATGAGGCTGCCTTCTTTCACCGGTAATTGCTCCGACAGGGCAATTACGGAAACAAAGCGTACAGCCTGTACATAAATCATCAATGATCTCATATTTCAGCAGCTCCTTGCACTGTCCTGCAGGGCATTTTTTATCAATCACGTGCGCCAGGTATTCATCCTCAAAATTACTGATGGTCGACAGCACCGGATTTGGCGATGTCTGTCCAAGGCCACACAGGGAAGTATCTTTGATGACATTGCTAAGCAGCTTTAACCGTTCAATATCGACAACCTCTCCCCTGCCACTGGTAATCTTATCGAGTATTTCAAACAGACGCTTGTTTCCAATCCTGCAGGGAGAACATTTCCCGCATGATTCTTCAAGTGTAAATTCAAGGTAGAAACGGGCGATAGCTACCATGCAATCATCCTCATCCATAACTATCATACCACCTGACCCCATCATGGAACCGGCGGCTATCAGGTTGTCATAATCAATGGGCGTATCAAGAAAATCTTTGGTCAGGCAACCTCCCGATGGCCCTCCTGTCTGTACCGATTTAAATTCCTTGCCACCCTTTATCCCACCTCCGATATCATAAATTACTTCACGCAGGGTTGTTCCCATCGGAACTTCAATCAACCCTACATTATTTATTTTTCCGGCAAGAGCAAATACCTTGGTACCCTTCGAGTTTTTGGTTCCAATACTGTTAAACCATAATGCTCCTTTATTGATTATGACCGGCACATTGGCAAATGTTTCAACATTATTGACATTGGTAGGCTTGCCAAGATACCCTGAAACCGAAGGAAAGGGAGGCTTAAAAGTAGGTTCTCCCCTGTGTCCTTCCATTGAATGTATTAAAGCTGTTTCCTCCCCGCATACGAATGCCCCGGCCCCAAGCCTTATCTCAATATCAAAACTAAATCCTGTTCCAAGGATATCCTCTCCTAGCAGTCCGAATTCCTTTGCCTGCCTGAGCGCCACTTTCAGCCGTTCAATTGCCAGAGGATATTCGGCCCTTATATATACCAACCCCTTGTCGGCACCTATGCAGTATCCACAAATGGCCATAGCTTCTATAACCGAATGGGGATCGCCCTCCAGGATGGAACGGTCCATAAATGCACCCGGGTCACCTTCATCGGCATTGCATACAACAAATTTCTGGTCCGATTCTGAGTTTCTTGTCAGCTCCCACTTCAGCCCTGTTGGAAAACCGCCACCACCTCGTCCGCGAAGTCCCGAGTCCTTTATTTCCTTTATCACTGCTTCAGGTGTCATTTCTGTCAGACATTTACCAAGAGCCAGATATCCGTCTCTTGATATATATTCCTGAATATTTTCCGGATTAATAAACCCACAGTTACGCAGTGCAATGCGCATCTGTTTCTTATAAAAATCCATACTTTTTGTTTCAGCGACCTGTTCATTGGTTACCGGATCCTTATATAACAACCGTTTTACAACCCGCCCTTTTATCAAATGCTCCTTCACAATTTCCTCTGCATCATCAGGAGTTACATTCACATAAAAGGTATTATCAGGCAGCATTTTAACAACAGGACCTTTTTCACAGAACCCGAAGCACCCGGTTAAAACAACCTGAACCTCGTCCTCCAGCCCGGTTTCTTCTATCCACTGCAGCATTGACTTTTTTATTTCATCGCTTTCTGCAGCTTTACAGCCTGTTCCGCCGCAAATCAGCACATGCATTTTATAATCGGTCATATTGATTTTGGTTATAAATAAGTTAATCGTCGATTGTTTTAAAGGTCACCGGAATAATACCATCAACCAGTTCACCCCGCTTGATGTATACATCAATGATTTCTTCAGCTTTCACCTTTTTTACAAATCCAAAAACCACAGGGTCCTTTCCCGGAAGCGTCACTTCAACTGTTGGTTCAGCATAACAATAACCCATGCACCCCGTCTGGGTAACAATGGCATCGATAGCCTGCTGCTCCAGTTCTTCCACAAAATACTTCATTGTTTCTTTGGCCCCCGATGCAATACCGCAGGTGGCCATACCAACCTTAACCTGAACCACCTGCTCAGGGTTATTGCTGTTCTCCCTTAATTTAATTTTCGACTGAACCTCTTCCTTTAGTTTCAGCAAATCAGCCAGTGTTCTTATTTTTGTCATGGTTGCTATTGTTTATGTATTCACATTTATCTGCCAGCTTTTATTTCTTCAAGATTACTCCTGAACATTTCAATAACTGCACGGCTAATATCAGCCTGTTGCAATGGAACTCCCACAAGTGCCTTCCTTATCTCATCTGAATCGATTTCAAACACACCCTCATCAGTCTGATGCCTGTAGATTATCCGAATCAGCGGATTGGCTATCACTGATAAATACCAGGTATTCCAGATGTCACCAACAGGAGGCCTGTCGAGATGCATATGCTGAAAAGTTGCCTTCACTTCGGTTCCTTTACCTGGTGAGGAATCAATCATCAGAGCACCTTTTGCAGCTTCAGCATTTTGTTTAAGCAGCGATAGCCCGAGTCCCACCTTCCTTGTCTTTCTCGATGTAAAGAACGGATTGGCTGCCTTTTCCAAATCTTCCCTGCTCATCCCGCAGCCATTATCTTTTATGTTCAGTGTATAAATATTGTCCTTTTTATTTTCAATAACTATGATTTCAATCAAGGTTGCATCTGCCCTTACTGAATTCTGTACGATATCAAGCACATGCTCTGAAATTGTCCTCATAATTCACAATACCTGCCATCCTCTTTATGCAGGGCTTTTTTAATTTCCGAAAAGGTAATCTCACTCATATTAAACACACTACAAATGTGGCCAAAATGTTCCAGATAATGAGCATCGGAATTGCGGATAAGGGTCAATTCTTGCTGTAAAACATATTGTTGTTTAACATGTTTCTCATCTGCCCTTGCAGAAATACCCAGAGCATCGCACTTTAAATTGGACGGGATAAAACCCAGCTGGCTGATAATCCCATTGGCCTGGCGGTCAATATGGGCAGGAATAAAGATTCCCTGGAGCTGATGAACAAATCGTTCAATTTCATGTATGCCTGCCGTAAGTGCAGCAGGCAGGTAATACGGCACCATCTCAACAATCTGTTCATCTTCATCAATCACTGGCTGATAACCAAAATAATCTTCCCTGTTGGGAATGAATGTCATATTTTTATCAATGAAATACTGAAAGGCAGCCAGTTGATGTGCATGTTCAAAAAATGCGAGGCAATGAACCTCCTCCCGGGTTGTGATTTCAGCGCCAGTCAGTGTGTAAATATTTTCCTTTTCAGCAAGCTTCTTTACAAGTAAAGCATGGCGGGTGGTATTGTGATCGGTTATACCTATTATATTTAAATCCGATTCTGCTGCTTTCCTGACAATGTTTGTGGGTGTCATTTCCAGGCTGGCACAAGGGGATAACAGTGTATGTATATGACAATCGGCCCTGTACCTGTTCATTGCAAGTTGTTTATTATTCAGTAATCATCTGTTTCAGCCTTATTTAAGTCAGCATAGAGTTTGCCTGCCATTTCAAAAGTGCCAAAGTGGGTTCCCAGCAACGGTATTTCTTCATCAATACTTTTCTGCAAAGTATCTTCATCGGGCTCAAGCCCTTTAACAAGTATTACGGCAGCAAGATCTTTCAGCGATGCAATTGCCATTACATTCTGATGGGTCTGCAAGGTAATCCATACATCATTTTCTGCAGCATTACCCATGACATCACTTAATAAATCTGATACATAACCACCGTCAATTTCCCTGTCCAGGCTATCATTCCCTCCAAATACCTTCAGGTTATATTTTTCGACAAGTTCAGAAACCTTCATTTCTCCCTCCTTTTTTATTACAATCAGCTTCAATTCTTTTTGCACCCCATATTTTTTCAAGGTTCTTGACTGTTTTTTCAGGCTGAATCTTATGCTGTCTTACATATTTTTCCCTTAAAAAAATACAGTCTGATATTGTTGCCTTTCCCTGAACCATATCTTCAGCAAGCGCATGACAGTTGGGCGCACCACAACCTCCACAGTCAATTCCGGGCAACTGGCAAAGTATATTGTTAATCTTCTGCATTTTTTCTAGTGCCCGTGTACGGTTTTCATCAAGTACAAAAACTGGCCGTGGCTCCACACTGTCAGATATAAGCTTTCGCTTCACATGGTCTTTATCGTATCCATCCACCAGTACCTGTGAAGCCCTGGGATATCCTGCCGCTCTTTTCTGAAGCCGTTCAACGGTTAAAAAACGGTTACCTGTCAGAAGAATGCCTCCGGCACAACCCTGGTTACACGATTTCAGCTCCAGAAAATCAAGCCTTGGCACTTCATCGTTTTCAAGCCTTTCAAGAAATTTTACGACATGGTGAATTCCGTCGATGGCCATCGATCTCTTTTTGAACCAGGAAGATTCCCCACGGGGCAAACTCCATAAAATTCCCTCCCTGCTAAGATATTTTCTGAAACTGCTTGTATCGGTTTCCTCATGTGAGGGTATAAGCTTTATGATACGATTGAACAGATCCTTCATATTAATTACACCTGTTACAATCGATTGCTCTTCAGCCACAGGTTGATTTACTGCAGCCATTTTGGCTGAACAGGGAGAAACGTAAAATATTCCGATTTCATGCTCCTGTGCCCCGGTTTTCTTTAATTGCTGTATGGCAAAATGAGCTGCCATATCATGAGGCGCCTTGCGTTTTGAAATATTGCCTGCAAGAGAAGGATACCGACACTGGATGAGCCTTACTATTGCCGGACAAAATGAGGATATCAGCGGACCATCGGTGATCTCCTCTGCCGATTCCTTTACCGATTCCATTAACCACCCGGCAGGTTGCTCTACCTCGAATATATGGGTAAATCCAAGGCGAAGCAAAGCTTCATAAATTTTCCCTTCTGTATATATCTCCGGAAACTGACCTATAAACACCGACGGAAACATAATCACACGGTATTTATACTGGTTAATGTGACCCAGTTCATCATGATCAACATAAAATGCATCTGCCGGACATGCACGCAGGCAATTACCGCAATCCACACACCGCAGGTCATCGATATTGGCAACTCCGTTAACAACCCTGATGGCTTCAGTAGGACAAATCTTCATACAATGCGTGCATCCGAAACATTTTGTTTCATCAACCTTCAGTGCATGATATTTTACGTGTTCCTTCATTAATAAAAACATTTGAATGTAACGGCAGTTCCCACTCCAACACTGCTTTCTATCCGAAGCTCATCAGTATTCTTTTCAATATTCGACAGCCCCATACCTGCTCCAAATCCCATTTCTCTCACCTCTTTCGAGGCAGTAGAAAATCCTGGTTTCATGGCCTGTTCTATGTCTTCAATTCCAGGACCGCTGTCGGCTACAATAACAGTAATCTCGTTCTCACTGATAATGGTTTTCACTGTACCTTTATATGCATGTGCTGCAACATTCACCTCAGCCTCATATACCGCCACTACCACCCTCTTTATGCTTCTGGCATTTACATTTAACTGTTTCAGCACTTTTTTTATCTGGCTCGATGCTTTCCCTGCATTGGCAAAATCACCTCCGTCAATATGGAAAACCATTTCAATTGCCATCAGTATACTTCCCTTAAACCATTTTTATACAAAATTCCACTCGCTTTATAAATCGAATATGGAGTTTCCATCAGAATCAGACCATTCTCATTTGCAAGTTCTACCATATCAGGCGTTGCCTGCTTTCCCCTTGCCAGTAATACAGCCTGTATATCTGCCATCTCTGCGGTCCGTATTAACTGCAGATTTGAAAGGCCGGTGATGAGAAGGATATTATCCTCATCAAGTGTCAGAACATCACTCATCAAATCACTGCTGAAAGCTTTATCCAGGTCCCTCTCAAAGTCTGTGTTACCTGAAACAACCTTTGCTTCGGCATATTTTAATATTTCACTAATCTTCACGGTAGGTATATGGCTTTAATTGTTTTTACACAAAGATAAAGGAAGTTTATTTCCAAAAGCTGCCAAATGTCTTATTTAGAATTAAAATGAGAAGAGGATTAGTCAGAAATCAGGATTAATTTCATTATTTTTCACCTGAATAACTGTGTAAGCCGGAATGATCACAAAAAACTGAAAATTTTAAAACTATGATTTACGAGAAGAAATCAATCCTCCCCGAGAATATAGGAGAGCCTGATTTTTATCAGAAAGTTTTCGATGCCCTGCCCATTCCTATATTCTACCGCGACCTGAAAGGTACTTACCAGATGTGTAACAAGGCTCATGAAGAGTTCTCCGGCAGACCGCGAAGCCAGATAATAGGGTATTCTGTGTATGATGTGCATACAAAGCATATGGCTGAGATCTATTACCAGCGTGACCAGGAATTGCTTGCCAAACCTGATATCCAGCTCTACGAAACACAGGTAAGGCAAAAGGATGGCACCCGGATGGATGTGGTGATAAATAAAGCAGTAATCCGGAATAATGAAGGTGAAGTCATTGGGATTGTCGGCTCGATAAATGATGTAACAAAACTTAAGAAGACGGAGAAAAGGCTAGAGAAGGCTCAGGAATCGATGGAAATTTCATCCCACATGATGCATAAAATCAATGTGGGGATATTGATGATGGATGAATCACTCAAAGTTATCGATTCAAACGAGAGCTTTGCAAGGCTCATGGGAGAAGAAACAGTAGAGTTGTTTGATACAATTCCCGGTCTAAAAGGAGCCGAAGTGTCAGAACTTGTTCCTGATATTATTTTTAAAATGCTTACAAGTATACTCACTTCAGGAGAAGAATTGCTTGAACGGGATATCAAGTACAGCGACAAACTTCTTCACGTATCCGTTGTAACATTATACAAGAACAAGGTGGTCGGAGCTGTCATCCGCGATATGTCTGCACCATTGCTGGTGCGTGATGAGATTATCAACAGGGCATACCGCATTAAAAAACAGAATATCGATACCGTACAGAAAATTGCATTCCTGCTAGGAGAAAATGCGGCCGAAACTGAAGAATTGCTTAACTCGATCATTGAATCCTACAGGTATGGTAACGACAAATAATCCGAATTACCACGTTGAAATTGATGTTCAGCAAAAAAAGCCCAAACAGGAAATTGCCTGCGGTGATGTATTTATGTCCGATATCTTCAGGGAAGAAGGACGGACAATTCTTGTGCTCAGCGATGGAATCGGCCACGGAATCAAGGCAAGCGTTCTGGCAAGTCTTACAGCAACAATGGCATTGAAATATACAAGGTTCCATACAAAACCTGAAATCTCATCCCGGATAATTATGGAAGCCTTGCCCAAAAGCAGTGATGGCAAGGAAAGTTATGCAACATTTACAATCATTGAACTTGAAGCCGACGGACAGGTTCGAATCATAAACTACGAAAATCCACCAGTACTGATCATCAGGAATGGCAGCCTTCTGCAGCCTAAAGAATATGAACTTGAAGTCCGGGGAGGTGAGAACGTAGGAAAACTACTGCGCTGCCGCGAATTTATAGCCAGAAAAGAAGACCGGCTGGTTTTTCTCACCGATGGTATTGTACAGTCAGGACTTGGCAGCCGTCGCTTTCCTGTGGGCTGGGGTATTAATAATGTATATGATTTTGCAATCAGTCAGGTCAACAGAATGCCCGATATCTCAGCCACGAAGCTTGCCAGGAAAATCATTAACCAGGCAGTAATCAACGACGATTTTGAAGTAAAGGATGATGTCACCTGCGGTGTAATATATTTCAGGGAACCAAGGAAATTTATGCTGATAACCGGTCCCCCATTCTATAAAATTAAAGATTATGACTTTGCCGACAGGATTAAAAGTTTCAATGGGAAAAAGATCATTTGCGGAGGCACTACCGCTGAAATTATTGCCAGGGAACTTGATATCAATGTGGAAATTCAGCATATTGAAAAAAAACCCGACCTGCTTCCGCCTGCTTCCAGGATGGAAGGATTCGATTTGGTAACCGAAGGGATATTAACGCTTGGAAAAGTGGAAGAAATCCTCGAAACCTACGATAGTGATACCCGCCTTCAGGACAGCCCGGCCGAAAAAGTTGCAAAGCTGCTGCTCCAGCACGACAGCATTGACATTATTGTGGGAACCCGGATAAACTGGGCTCATCAGGACCCTGAACAGCCACTGGAACTCGAATTAAGAAAGTTTGTAGTGAAGCGGATTGTCAAACTCCTGACAAATAAATTCTTTAAACATGTAGAGGTGGAATACCTTTAAAAAAAACCACCACAATTATCTTGCGGTGGTTTTTTTAAGCGCCTTACTTACCAGTGTCTGGTTCTTCTTCAGAACTGGCGGAAAAATTTGGTTTTATTCCCCTGAACAAATATTAAATAATAACAACTCTGCAAAGGAATGAATAAACCTGCATACACTGATAATATTTTTTACTGAACACACAGGTAATAATTGCTGATTTTCAACCTGTAAATAGCTGAGAGCTCACAATGAACAAGCAACTTTTACTTAAGTTGAACTGCCCTTTATTTACCTGCTGCTTCCTGATTATGTCATCTATACCATCGGGTATTTTTTGAATACCTCTTCCGGTTTCATCAGTATATCTACATACTGTGCCCTTTGATATACAAATGGATCTGCAAGATTTTTCCTCGAAAGTTTTCCCTTGAAATCATCAATCGAGGAATACTCATGATCATCCATCCACCGGCTGAGGTCCATCAGGATATCAGAAACCACTTCTGGCTTGTTTTTATAAACAGTACTAACTACCTGTACAGCATCGGAGCCTGCAAGAATCATCTTGATCACATCCTTGGCCTGGTAAATGCCTCCCCCTGCACAAATACTCCCATCAAGATTTCCATAAAGAATTCCTGCAAACCGCAAGGCCATAAGATGATCCCTGCGATAACTCAGGCTCCATGGAAAATGAAAATGCTCACGGTTAACATCAATGTCAGGTGTAAAAAACCGGTTAAACAACACATAGGCATCGGCTCCTGCTTCATCTGCCCTTTTTATAAAATTTAATGGATTTGTGTAAAAAGGGCTGATCTTAATACTTACAGGAATATTCACTGCCTGTTTTACTGATTCAACAACTTGAATCTGCTTATCTTCCAGAACCTGTGCTGTTTCCTCAAAATAGGTAGGTACAGAATAAAGATTCAGTTCAAGGCCATCAACACCTGTTTTTTCAAGTTCCTTTGCATATTCTATCCATGTAGGTTCATAAATAGCATTCAAACTTGCAATGACAGGAACATTAACACTTTTCTTGAGTTTGCTGATGTTAAACAGATGCTCCTGCGGACCTGCATGTTCCACTTCCGGAAATATACGCTCTGATTCGGCACTCCGGTATTCATATTCCCTCAAATCTTCTGACATCTGAAGATCTTCGAGCTGAATCTGCTCTTCAAATAATGATTTATAAACAATCGCACCAATTCCAGCCTCTTCAAGCCTTTCCGGGATGCCTCTGTTCATGATCAGATTACTGGAACCCATGATAAGGGGGCTCTTTAGTTTTATACCCATGTAGGTAGTCGATAGATTTGCCATATTTTAATGGATTTTAGTTAATACTCAATTTCTGGTTATTTCAACAACAGCAATATTTTTCATATTCCTGCTTCTTATTCTGTTTCTGCCCATCTCTGTCCAATTGGATATAAAAAAAACAAATGCAAATGAAGATAGTTTATATCCACACCTGTAATATAATACAAAAAAACCACCTGCAAACTGCAGGTGGTTCCTGTTTCCTTAAAATATAGGGTACTATAAAAGGCTCAAAGTAACAGTCAGACCAGCCATTACAACTGAAACCATAGTCATCAGTTTGATAAGAATATTCAGTGAGGGGCCGGAAGTATCCTTAAAAGGATCACCAACTGTATCACCAACTACCCCGGCACGATGTGTTTCGCTGCCTTTGCCTCCGTAATTTCCTTTTTCAATGAATTTTTTTGCATTATCCCATGCACCACCGGCATTATTCATGAAAACTGCAAGTGTAAAACCGGTAGTCAAACCCCCGGCCAGCAAACCAACAACACCAGCAACTCCCATTGCTGCTCCCACAATTACTGGAACAATGATTGCTACCAATGACGGAAGAAGCATTTCCCTCTGGGCACCTTTGGTTGAAATTTCAACACATTTTGCATATTCAGGCTTAGCCTTACCCTGAAGGATACCAGGAATTTCACGGAACTGCCTGCGCACCTCATCAACCATCGCACCTGCAGCACGGCCTACAGCTTTCATGGTCATCGCACTGAACAGGAAGGCCATCATGGCTCCTAAAAACAATCCTCCCAAAAAGAGCGGATTAAACAGTGTAATGTCATATGCAGCAGCAAAATCTCTTACTGATGCTGTAGAAATTTCAATAGCATCGGAACCTTCCGGACGGGTGATGTAAAAATCAAGCCCTCCCTTTGATACAAATCCGTTTCCACCACGGGCTATCTTCATGAACCATAGCCTCACTTCTTCCATATAAGCCGATATAAGTGCCATGGCTGTCAATGCCGCTGAACCAATCGCAAAGCCCTTACCTGTTGCAGCTGTTGTGTTACCCAGCATATCAAGTGCATCGGTACGCTGACGGACATGAGGCTCAAGTTCCGACATCTCAGCATTGCCGCCTGCATTGTCGGCAATGGGGCCAAAAGCATCAGTAGCAAGCGTAATACCCAGCGTTGACAGCATACCTACAGCCGCAAAGCCGATTCCGTATACGCCCATTGCAAAATGCTGTGCACCGCCTGAAGCCCAGAATGCGCCCATAATACCCAGAACAATTGTGACAACAGGTATCCATGTAGAATACATACCTACAGCCAGACCATCGATGATGGTTGTGGCAGGTCCCTGCTGTGCCTGTTTGGCAATCCCTTTTGTCGGATTATACTCATCTGATGTGTAATATTCTGTTGCCTGACCTATGATAACACCTGCTGCCAGACCTATGACAACTGCCCAGAATATCCCCCAGGTAACCCATCCTGCTATTGCCAGAACAACCATGGCAAGCAGAATAAGTGCTGAACTTCCTCCTGTTCCGAGCAGAAGAGCATTTAATAATGTTTTCTGGGTAGCCGATTCCTTCGTCCTGACCATAAAGATACCAACAATCGACAGGATAATCCCAATGGCAGCCACAATCATAGGTGCCAGAACCGCCTGGTACATATCAATTCTTAAATCCTGGATTACCAGCGCCGGAAGTGAAGCTCCCAAAGCGGCGGTAGCAAGAATTGAACCTGCATATGACTCATAAAGGTCGGCCCCCATACCTGCAACGTCTCCAACATTGTCACCTACGTTATCAGCAATTGTAGCCGGATTGCGCGGGTCATCCTCCGGAATACCTGCTTCAACTTTCCCAACAAGGTCAGCACCCACATCGGCTGCCTTTGTATAAATACCACCGCCTACACGTGCAAACAAAGCCTGGGTTGATGCACCCATCCCGAAGGTAAGCATTGTTACGGTTATCTCAATCAGCTTTGTCCTGTGCCCCATTTCAGTGAGCGCACCATTCACCACAAATTCAGGGTGAGGATGAACAAAATCAAGTCCCAGAAAGGTTAATCCATTGGCAATGTTTTCGGGTGTATAAACCCATTCATTCAATACCCAGAACCAGGCAGCAATGTCAAGCAGTGCAAAACCTACAACTACAAGTCCCATTACCGCACCACTGCGGAAAGCTATCTGCAGCCCCTTGTTAAGCGACTGTGAAGCTCCCTGGGCTGTACGGGCTGAAGCATGGGTGGCAGTTTTCATTCCAAGAAAACCACACAAACCTGAGAAAAAACCTCCCGATAAAAATGCAATGGGAACAAATGGATTCTGCACATCGAAATAAGCCATGATTGTCAGCAGTATGACCAGAATGAGAAAAACAATCAATACAACCTTGTACTGCCTCTTCAAATAGGCCATTGCCCCTTCCCTGACGTACTGTGCAATCTCTTTCATGCGATCGTTACCTTCTGAATTCTTCATCATCGATTTGAAGAAATACCAGGCAAAAACCAATGCCAATATAGAAGCAATCGGCACCAATAAGAATATACTACTCATAGACGAAAATTTTTATGTAACCAGCGTTACGGTTTAGATTAAAATAAAATTCCTGTTTTTATGTAAATACTATATACTAAGTCTGATTATTGTCACAAAAAAACCTCCGGATGACAAAGATAAATTTTAAAATGAAATGCCAAATTCCTGTTTTGTCAATTCTGAAATTCGTGAAAGAAAATTAACACAACCAATCCTGCATCAGAAATGAATCAGAGCCCTGCGTTCTTTCCCGTTCATAAGGACTGTTAGCGCCTTGTCAAGCTCTACATGTTTAATGTATTGTGTCTCATTAACAAGCTTATGTTTTTTCAATGCTTCCATATTTAAATGGCTGTTGGCCGATTGGCTGGGCACCGAAAAATAACCTACGTTCATTGAGGTGACATTATGAAAAAAATGTGATCCCAGGGAAGCATCAAGCGGAAAATCAGGAAGCCCCATCTCTACAATAACCCTTGCTTTTGAAATATTGGACCATACTACAGGTATGCCTGTAAAAGGGTCTCTTGAGCCCCACCGGCCAGGCCCAACCAACAGGTATTCTCTGTCGGAGGCTTCAAAATAACGGTTCAACTTTGTGATTTCCGATGCCATCTGCCGTGTTTTTGTCCTGTCGAATGTCTGAGGATCAACATATACGATATCCTGAAGGGTTTCAAGTTTCCCATTGCCCATCCCTCTTTCAGCATACATAAATAGGCTTGCCTCATCAATCTGACCCAAATCAATTTCAACCTGCTGTTCCACGCGGATAAGCGGTTTTATCTGCAACAGGTAAAAAGAAGGAAGCCCGTTCTCTTTTGAATTCAGATCAAGGGCATACTCTATTTCCACCGGTGAACCCATCGCTTCCTTGAAAAGCTTCAGGAGCATCTGGAGCGTGTCAGCCAGTGGAAGATACTGATATTTTAAAATATTGGCAAAGTTAATCACACGTGGCCCCTTCTCCTGCACACCGGCCACCAAATCATCGTTCTCCATAATATAGGTCGATGCACAATGTTCCAGTGTGCCATCCTCCTCTGCCTCTTTTACCCGGTATTTCTTAACGAACGCATCCTCACCGCCTGCAATCAGATCAATCTCATGGTTTGAAAGATCAATGGCATAAAACATCTTCTGTGAGTCACGCAGCGTATCATGTATGGTAGTAGGATTTATCCCCGGATACCTTGGGCAAAAACGGAATGAATTTTCTCCTCCCACAACATAAGTTCCCAAACCAACTGCAGCTACCGAAAATCCGTCCTCAGGCTGCATGTATGCGATTGGATAATAGTTATATGACTGTGCCACTCCCGAAATGGTGGGGTAATACCGGTTATTATAGTTCTGTCCTACAACTTCCTGTATGACAACCGCCATTTTCTCCTCCTCAATCTTGTAATGGATGGCATCAAAATAGGCCTGGGCGGCTTCCGTAAATATACTTGAATATACAAGTTTAACCGCCGTTTCAAGCTGGTTGTACCGCACCTGTATGTCAGGATGGTTATTGGGCAGCAAATAGGTCGCATAGACTCCTGAAAATGGCTGAAGCAGCGAATCTTCGAATAATCCGGAAGATCTTACAGCAACTGGCTTGTTCATATGTCTGAGATATTCCATCAGCCTTTCCTTAATCTTTTCATCCATCTCCGAATCCAGAAAGTGCTGCCTGATGGATTCATAGTCGTTCAGTGAATAAATATCATCGTAAAGATTGTTGTTCTCCACAAACTTATCAAATTCAAGTGCCCCAATAATGGCTGTTGCAGGTATACGGATATTCATCTGCGGGATCAGCTTATGAAAATCAATGTTTTCAATAAAGTTGCACATGAAGGCTATTCCCCTTCCCTTTCCTCCAAGCGATCCTTTGGCCATCCGGAGTATAAGCCGGTTGGAGGTTACAAGCTGGGGATCGAAATTAACAATCGTCCCCTTGAGCTTTTCAAACCTTGCTGTTTTAAATACGTTCAAACAGAATTGCCTGAGCTCTTCAGCTGATTTGAAATCCTCCGTTTTAACCGGACGCAGCAATTCGGCCATGTTGATTTCACCACGCGCCATCAGCCATGTCGAGAATGAGTTTCTTTTGCCGTGATATAACAGGGCCTCAGCCGGGATTTCCCTGAACTTCTCCTGGAATTCGGTCAGGTTTTCAGCTTCAGTGATGGGCTTCCCATCCATACCTTTGAAAATAAAATTTCCAAAGCCCAGCCTTCTGTATAAAAAATTCAGGATGTCCATCGAAAGACTTTCCGAATTCTTGTTTATAAAATCAGCCCCGATTAACCTGGCACGGCTGGCATTTGAAATTTCCTGTGACTGAAGCAACAGCGGAATCGAATATTTTAATGTACTCTTTGTAAACTTAAGCAGCTCAATCCCTGCATCTCCATCCTCCCGGCCATCCCTGTCAAACTTGACATCGGAAATCACACACAGCATATACCTGCGGTAATTGTTGATAATTTTAACCGCATCTTCATAATTGTCAACCAGGATAACCTTTGGCCTTGCCCTCATTTTCAGAATCTTGTGCAATTCATCTTTAGCATCTTCCTGCACCAGAATCTGGGTTTGCGTCATGATGGTGGTATAAAGCATGGGAAGGTAACGCGAATAATACTGGATACTGTCTTCAACAAGCAGTATTACCCTTACATTTCCATTCTGGGTATCGAGTGCCACGTTTTTCTTATCTTCAATGTATTTTATCATGGCAAGAAATACATTTGAATTTCCATTCCACACAAAAATGCGGTCAATAAAACTAAAACTGCGTCCTTCAGCCTGAAAATAACGTAAATCGGCATTATTGTTTGCGAGCAGAAGCAGGGGTATCTGTGGCCGAAGTTCATTCAGTGCGCGCGAAATATCAACTGCTGAATCCTTATCCAGACCAGCCATCACGATTATCAGGTCGAAATCATGGTGCTCCAGGGTCACCAGGGCATCTTCCATTGAATTTACACTTGTAAACCTGGGAGCTGCATACAGGTTCAACTGCAGGTATTCCCCGAAAATTTTATCACTGAACTGCCCTTCTCTCACAATTGTGTATGAATCGTAAAGGGTTGCCACAAGTAAAACTTCTTTTACCTTGGTGGGCATCAGCTCCTGGAAAATATCCCGATCTGTTTTCTGTCGCTTATAAATGTTAGCTAGTGTAATATTATCGATATCCATCTGAAAATAGTTTGAACCGCTGAAATTACGCATTTTTCAGAAATATCAACCCGAATCTGTCCCGGCAGATTGAAAACAGAAATCTGACGCCCGATGGGTTTCTGCCGGGAAATCTGTGTCAGCAGTGAACAATCTTTAATGGGCAATTTTAATTTCCACCAGCTGTTTGATATCTGGCAGTACTTCATCGTTTTGAACATCAATCCTGATACCTCTGCCTTCAGCATACCTTGTTGATTTCTTCAACTCCTGTTTAATATCTGCTGAAACACTACTGTTCCAAACGGCCTCCGATGCTTTATCTCCAAAAACAAATGCTGCCTTGAAATAACCCTCTCTGGGTAAAAGGTAGATAATCGCCCTTTTTTTGTCCCTGATACTATAATTCCATCCATACTTCCTGCCCGGGTATGACCATTGCTCCAGACCAAAGGGATAACGTTTCATCACATACTCAACCAGGTTGTTCCATAAGGCGTAGGCAGCACCCAGCTTTTCCGACAGATCTTTCTCCTCTGGCTTACATTCTTTAGTTGCAAAAATGCTGATATCTTCCATTTGTGAATGTTTAAACGTTTTTGCTGATTCGATTTTATTTATGCTACTGCCGCCGGGGTTATTTTTGTTTTAAAGGTACACAAAATTGTTTAACAACTGCATCAGTATCTGTGAATAAAAAATCCAGCCTGAAAAACTTCAAAAGCTGGATTGCTGTATAAATATTATCATTTGATTGCCTGCTGGCCAGATGTCAGTCCAACGGGTGGATAACCAATCCCGACCTGAGTTTTGGCTCGAACCAGGTGGTTTTGGGTGGCATTATATTTCCGCTGTCGGCAATATTTATCAACTGCTGCATCGAAACAGGATATAACGCAAAAGCAGCCTTCATTTCACCTGAATCAACTCTCTTCTTCAACTCTTCAAGCCCGCGTATGCCTCCAACAAAGTCAATCCGTTTTGACGTTCTCAGGTCATGTATGCCGAGCACCGGGCCCAGCACCTGGTTTGAGAGGATAGTTACATCGAGCACACCTATGGGGTTCTGGTCGTCATAGGTACCCGTCCTCGCAGTGAGTCTGTACCAGTTTCCTGACAGGTAAAGGCTGAATTCATGAAGTTTGCCGGGCTTATAAATTGCCGTTCCCATTTTACTGACATCAAATGATTCTTCAAGTTTTGAAAGAAAAGCTTCATCTGAAAGTCCGTTCAAATCGGTAATCACCCTGTTATAGTCAATAATCTGCAGCTGGTTGTCTGGAAAATGAACTGCCATAAAGAAATTATAGGATTCCTCCCCCGTATGCTTCTGATTCTGCGCCTTCCGCTCCATACCTATGCGGGCTGCAGCAGCTGTTCTGTGATGCCCGTCGGCTACATAGGTATAAGGCACCTTTTCAGAAAATAATTTTTCAATTTTATCAATGATTGTCTTGTCCTTCACTACCCAAAAATGATGTCCGAAACCATCTTCAGCTACAAAATCATATTCAGGCTCACCTGAAGTAACCTCCCTGACAATAGCATCAATTTCAGCTACCGCAGGGTAGGCAAAAAAAACAGGCTCAATATTGGCATTCAGGTATCGCGTAAGAACCATCCGGTCCTCTTCTTTTTCAGGACGTGTAAGCTCATGTTTTTTAATGATCCCGTTTTCATAGTCAGAACATGCCGCACCTCCGGTTATACCGTATTGAGTCCTTCCATTCATGGTCTGTGCGTAGATATAATAGTAAGGGTCCTCATCGCCCATAAGCCACCCTTTTTCCCTGAAAAGAGAGAAATTTTCAACTGCCTTTTCGTAAACTACCTCAGAATGAATATCATCCACTCCACTGCATTCAATCTCTGCACGGGTAATCCGAAGCAGCGACTTTTTCTTTCCATGCGCCATCTGTGCCGCTTCTTCCGAATTCATAACATCATATGGAAGGCATGAAAGCTCTTTAACAATCTCCTTTGGTGGCCTGAGGCCTTTGAATGGTTTTACAATTGCCATTATGTTCTTTACTTTATAGAATTACCATTTATTTACCTGGTACGTAACATCACCTTTTTCAAAAAACGCAATAATTTGTTCTGCTGCAGCAACCCCGGCATTCAGATTAGCTTCTGCAGTTTGGGCACCAGCCTTTTTAGGCGTAAAAAAATAACGCCCTTCAAATTTTTCAGCAAACACAGGTGCAAGGTCAGGGGTGATATCCGACATATATTTCACTTTGGGTTTTTCCTCCATGATCCTGATCAGGTCAGGTTCATTAATTACCTCCTTACGGGCTGTATTCACAATTACAGCACCATCTTTCAGATATTTCATTACCTCATGGCTCACCGATTTGATGTGTTCACCACGTGCCGGGACATGTATGGATACGATATCACTTTTTTCATAAAGCTGTTCCAGCGAATTGGTTACCTTTAGCCCAATGGCAGCAGCTGCTGCCTTACTGTAACGCGTATAAACAATGACATTCATCCCGAATGCACGGGCTATTCTGAAAACATTCCGCGCTACATATCCAAATCCGTGCAGGCCCAGGGTGCGTCCCCGGAGCTCTCCTCCAGGTTTGCCGCTAAACATTTCCCGCAGCCCGAATATTGCCAGCCCGATAGCCAATTCGGCCACAGCATTTGAATTCTGACCCGGGGTGTTCATGGCAACAATGCCTTTGGCTGTTGCAGCGTTCAAATCAACATTGTCATATCCGGCACCTGCCCTCACAACTATCTTAAGGTTCTGAGAAGCATTGATCACCTCAGCATCAACAATGTCACTCCTTATCATCAGCCCATCGGCATTGGCAACAGCCTGAAGCAGCTCTTCCTTCTGTGTATAGCTTTCAAGCAACTCCAGATGATACTCCTTACCGGCTTTTTCAAAAATCTTCCTGATCTTTTTAATAGCAACCGGAGCAAACGGTTTTTCTGTGGCAACTAATATCTTTCTCATTGTACTGGTTTTAGTTCAAAAAAAAGCAGGAATTTCACCTGCAATTTTTCTATTTGTTTTTCTCAAAATCCTGCATGGTTTCAATCAAAGCCTTAACACTTTCAACAGGCATTGCATTGTAAAGCGATGCCCTGAAGCCTCCGACCGACCGGTGTCCTTTTAATCCGACCATTCCTTTTGATGTGGCAAAATCCAGAAAATCCTTCTCAAGTTCAGCATAATCGGGTGCCATTACAAAAGTAACGTTCATACGTGAACGATCTTCAGGATTGGGTACTGTGGGAACAAACATTTTATTGCGCTCGAGTTCATTATACAGAATCTCGGCTTTTTCTTTGTTCATTCTTTCTATTGTTTCCACACCACCAAGATTCTTCAGCCACTTCAGCGTTTGCAGGCATCCAAATACAGCCAGCGTTGAAGGTGTGTTGAACATTGAATCCTGTGAAATATGTATTTTGTAATCAAGCATCGTTGGTATGGGTCTGTCTGCAAGTCCCAGGGCTTCATCCCTGACAATCACAAGTGTTGCTCCTGAAGGACCGAGGTTTTTCTGGGCACCGGCATAAATCAGGTTGTACTTCGATACATCAACCGGCCTGCTGAAAATATCCGATGACATATCAGCCACCAGTGGGATAGCTACATCGGGGTCTGACAACAGTTCGGTCCCGAAAATTGTATTGTTGGAAGTAATATGAAAATAACTTGCATCTCCCGGTACTTCATAGTTCCTGGGAATATAATTGAAATTGGCATCCTTCGATGAGGCAACCTCCACCACTTCACCTATCAGTCTGGCTTCTTTTATTGCTTTAGAGGCCCATGAGCCTGTATTCAGGTATGCCGCCTTTTTCATCAAAAGGTTATACGGGACCATTAAAAACTGCAGACTGGCTCCTCCCTGAAGAAACAGGACGGAATAACCTTCCGGAACCTGAAGCAACTCTTTCACCAAAGCCCTGGCTTCTTCTATAACTGCAACAAATTCCTTGCTGCGGTGCGACACCTCCATTACCGACAGGCCGGTACCAGCAAAATTAATCACAGCTTCAGCCGTTTTTTCCTTTGTAAACTCGGGCAGGATTGAAGGCCCTGCGTAGAAATTGTGTTTCTTCATTCTAAAAAACTTTTTAGGTGAATTAATAAAACCATTTTTAATGCAACACCCGTTTCAAATTTCGTAAATTTAAGGTGACTTGCAGATGAGAAAAATCAATATCGGCAAAAAACAGGGGTTCAAAAACATGCTCTGCAACATAAAGGAATAAAAGGTTCATTTTCTTCAATGTCTGCTTTAGCTAAGTTTATAAAATACCCGTGTTACAAATTTATCGGATTCCTTAGAAATTTGATATTTTTCAGAAAAAAAACAGGAACATTTATAACAGATTTTAAATAAAAGGCAATTTCACTATTTCTGCCGGAACATTTTTATTTCTGATCCTGACAAATATTAATGTGCCTGATGAAGCATATTCCTTTGCCACATATCCCAAACCAATCCCTTTTCCCATAACGGGCGACATGGTCCCTGAGGTTACCTGGCCAATTACGTTTCCATTTACATCAACGAGTTCATATCCATGCCTGGGTATTGCTTTCTCCAGCATTACAAAACCTCTCAGCCTGCGGTTAACACCTTCATTCTTCTGCATCATCAGAAAGTCGCGGTCAATAAATTCCCGGCCATTGTTAAACTTGGTTATCCAGCCTAACCCGGCTTCTATGGGGGAGGTAGTGTCATCAATGTCATTACCATATAAACAGTAACCCATTTCAAGCCTTAAGGTGTCACGCGCACCAAGACCAATGGGTTTGATGCCAAATTCCTCCCCTGCTTCAAATACTGCATCCCACAATTTCAGGGCATCTTCATTGCGGCAATACAATTCAAAACCACCGGCCCCGGTATAACCTGTAGCCGAAATTATGACATCGTCAATACCAGCCATGCTGCCTGTTGTAAAACTGTAAAACTTCATCTCGTGAAGGTTTACCTCTGTAAGTTTCTGCAGGGCTTTTACTGCAAGGGGGCCCTGGACAGCCAGCTGACTGATGTTATCAGATGCATTTTCCAGTACTGCTCCGCTGGTATTGTGAATATTTATCCATTCCCAGTCTTTTCCTGTATTCGAGGCATTCACAACAAGAAGGTACTTTTCCGGACTGAAACAATAAACAAGAAAATCGTCAACGATACCGCCCTTGCCATTGGGAAAACATGTATACTGTGCCTGCCCGGGCTGAAGCATTGAGGGATCATTTGAAGATACCTTCTTTACCAGTTCCAGTGCATGTGGGCCCGTAACCCAGAATTCACCCATGTGTGATACATCAAAAACACCCACCGAATTTCGTACAGTAAGATGTTCATCTTTTATGCCACTATATTCTATGGGCATATCAAAGCCTGCAAATTCCACCATACGTGCTCCTGCCTGCTTATGCCTTGCATTTAAAGCTGTCGTCTTCATATTTAGAGATATATATTTTATTGCAAAGCTACCTAACTGGCTTTTCTGTTTATATGAATTATATCAGCCTTTAAACGGTATCATAATTCATTTATTTCATTAACTTGGCACCATCTTTTTATCAATTAACCATGAATCAGCAATTTCAGTTTGTAAACCTGAACTACCTTGAAGAAATCTCCGGTGGTGATATTGCATTTAAAAAGGAACTTATAGGAATCTTCATGAACCAGATTCCCGGATTTATTTCAAACCTCAGTTCGTATCTGATAAATCATGATTATGAAAGCCTGGCCAAAGAAGCACATACAGCCAAATCATCGGTTCTTATTTTTATGATGACGGAAACCGGCATTGTGCTTAAGCAGATACAAAGGCTGGCCGAAGAAAAAAATCCCGATGAAATAGCATACCTGATCAACAAGGTTGAGTCGGATCTCGAAAATGCTTACAGGGAGCTGTCATGCTACCTGCTGGAGGCAGAAGAACCGGGAGTAACCAACATTCACCAATCAGTAAAACATTAATCAGCGCGATTCGTGCAAACCGCATTCCTTTCCTGAATTCTGCTCCCACCACCATCGGCCTGCACGAAAATCCTCACCAGGCCTTATCGCACGGGTACATGGTTCACAGCCTATACTTACAAATCCTTTGTCATGGAGTACATTGTAGGGGACATTGTTTTCCCTGATATGCTGCTTCACCTGTTCAAGATCCCAATTAATCAACGGATTATACTTGATAAGGCCATTATGCTCATCCCATTCAAATTCATGAAGGCTGCTGCGGTTTGCCGATTGATCGGCCCTCAATCCTGTAATCCAGATTTCATTCCCTTCCAGTGCCCGCTTTAACGGAATAACTTTCCTGATAAAGCAGCATTCCTTCCTGTTCTCTATTGATTCATAGAAACTGAAAGGACCCTTCTCCGACATCAGTTTCTCAACCTTGTCGGACGGTGGAAAGTAGACTTTAATTGGTTTGCCATATTTTTCCACAGTGCTTCTGAAAACCTTGTAGGTTTCCTCAAACATGCGTCCTGTATCGAGGGTCACTATCTCTACAGGTATATTTTCCGAAAATATGATATCAGCAATCACCTGATCCTCATAGCCGAAACTTGTTGTAAACACAACCCTGCCGGGAAATTTTTCAGCAAGATTAGCCAGCTTACCTGCAATGGTCTGACCTTGTAAATCAATATTTAGCTGTTGTACCTGTTGATGCCCTGTCATGAATATAGATTTCCGTTTAATTATAAATGCAAATATAAAGATTGTGTAAAATTATACAGCCTGAACAGCAAAAACCCTGAACCCCGGATTTGCACTGAGGCTATTCAACATAAAGAACCAGTCCTTTCAGGTATTCTCCTTCCGGATGGTAAATGTTCACAGGATGATCGGCCGGCTGGGTAAGCTGATGGAGTATCCTCACAGGCCTTCCTGCAATGGCAGCGGCGGAAAAGACGGCTTCCCTGAATCGATCTTTGGTAACAACCTGTGAGCAGGAAAAAGTAAAAACAATTCCACCTGGCCTGATTTGTTCAAATGCCCGGGTATTGATACGTTTGTATCCCTGCAGTGCCTGCGACAGGGAATCCCGGTGCTTTGCAAAGGCAGGAGGATCAAGTATTATCAAATCATACTTGCCGTCAATTGTCTTCAGATATTCAAATCCATCAGCCACAAATGATTCATGCCGCTTATCGTCACCAAAATTAAGTTTTACATTTTCATCTGTCAGTTCAATGGCTTTTGATGAAGCATCAACCGAATGGACAATCCGTGCCCCACCCTGCATCGCATAAACTGAGAATCCTCCTGTATAACAAAACATATTCAACACATCACGTCCTGACGCATAGTGCATTACCAGATGACGGTTTTCACGCTGGTCGATAAAAAAACCGGTCTTTTGGCCCTCTTCCCAGTCAACCTTGAACTTCTGTCCATGTTCTGTAACAACATCCGTCTCCGGATGCCCGTAAACCAGTTCATCAACAGGCTGTATCTTTGCCTTAAATGGTAATGATTTCTCACTTTTGTCATACACCGCTTTAAGGTTTTCACCCAGAACATCCCGAAGCGCATCAACTATCTGTTGCCTTATCCTGTATATTCCAACTGAATGCATCTGAATAACGGCAGTACCATTATAATAATCCACCACAAGTCCGGGCAATCCGTCTCCCTCAGCATTGAACAGACGGAAAACATTGGTATCTGCATTTCCTGCTATTCCTGAATTTCTCCTGAAGTTCCATGCTTTTTCTATTTTTTCTCTCCAGAATCCCTGGTTAAAATCATTCTGATCAAATGACAGCATCCTGATCATGATCGAACCAATCTGGTAGTGGCCAAACCCTAAATATTCATATCTATCTGAATATACCTGCACCAGGTCGCCTTCGTCAGGTTTGCCTTCAATTTTCCTTATAGCACCTGAAAACACCCACGGATGAAACCGTTTTAGTGACTGTTCCTTTCCCGGCTTCAGAATAACCTTGATAATTCCTTCAGGCATGTATCAGTTTTTATTAAATAAAGCTTTATAAATTTCATGGGCAACCCAGGCATCAGTGGCTGCATAAATCTGCTGGGCTTCAGTAAGTGAAGGTGCTTCCCAGTTCGATAACTGCTGTGATTTCGATATTCTGAACCCAAGAACAATGGCAGCAAGCTTTTTCAGGCTGAAATTTAAAATGCCCATTTCCTTTGCATGATCCTGTAATTCAATAAATCCCTGTGGTTTAAATTTCGAAAGTGCCTGAAGTCCTTTAATATCATCCCTGATGGCAACTCCGGGTTTTATGATATCAGGATTTGAAAGCAATTTAACAAGAGAAAAAGGAACACCAGTTTTATTGACCCTGAATAAAAAGGCCTGGTCAGCTGTCGAAAGCTGCAAGAGCGCAACCTTATTGAGCACGCCTTTTTTGAAAGCCGGCCGTGTTTCGGTATCGAACCCTATTAAACGGTGCGCAGCCAGGATTCTGACTGCATCATCAACCTGTTCTGGTTTGTCAATGACATTGATTTTCCCTTCAAACCATTTCAATGGCAAATCAGTCAACTCTTCCTTTGATATACTTTCCCTAAACATGTTTTCATTCATCATCATCGGATGTGGTCCCCCAAAACCTGTCGAGCCAATCGGGGTTTCCCGTTCCGGGTTTCAAATCATCGGCATCCACTGCCCCGCCTGCTTCATCGAATTCAATCCGGTCGGTTACAAGCTTATGCACTGCACGAAGCACATTTACAAGGCGCTGACCCCAGAAATCATCAAAATGCAGTACACATTCATTCAGTGAATCATTCATAACTGCTTCATCCCCCATGCTGTATGAAACAACAAAATCCTTCAGATCCTGGTAAATATCCATCAGGTTTTCTGAAATACTTGCTGTAACAGTTTCTTCACCAAACTGAATGTCGGGATCAAACACTTCATAATAACTGTCGTGTTCCCCAAGCGCCTGAAGCCATCGCTGCTGCAACCGGGTGTATTCAAACTCACTGACGAATTTCTCTAGTTCTTCATCCAGTACCCTTTCATTCACAGGCAGCAGGGTTGCCTTCAGATAGAGCAACGGTAACAGCCTTCTGAGGTTTTGCAAATTCTGTTCCACAGAATGCTGCCCCATCTTCTCGATGGTATTGCAATATTCATTTGCTACAGTTACAAACTCTACAACTTGCTTTGAATAAACAACCGAATGAAAATCTGCATTGCTCATAATGTTCTGCATAAGAAAACCTGTTGCAAAAGTAATAAAGATTTTTTAGAGAACAGGCCCCATTGAAATTCTCACTGAGCCTCATCATTTTTCTTCCGTCTCTTCATCCTGATTTTCTGAAACCCATTCCAGCTTCCTGTCGATGCGGTATATAATCTTCCGGTTATCCAGCAACCAGTTAAGAACCTCCATCGATTTCTCCCGGTTATCTTTAAAATTTATGAGAAGTTTTTCATAAGTACACGGTTCTTGCAGCAACTTCTCCACCTGGCTGCTGATAAGGTTGAACTCAAATGAAGTTAACCCCGAATTTGTCATTGCCTGACATACATCACAGGTTCCGCAGGCAGGTGAATCGGTTTCCCCGAAGTACTCCAGCAGCATCTGGCTGCGGCACCGGGTTGTTGTAGTTGCATAATGGATGACAGCCTCTACCCTGGTCAGAAAATCCTTTTTCCTCAAATCATAGTTTTCCTTCGAAATCTTAAGCCTGTCCTGACTAATACGTTCCTTACTGAAGAAAATATAAGGTGTCTGCTTTCGCGGAACATAATCAATTACACCTGCTTTTCTAAGATGCTTTAAAAAAGAATAAACAACATCCTGTGCGATACCGGCACGGCGTGCAAGCATTTCCTCATCAATGATGACATAGCCGGTAAAAAGTCCGGTATATGATCGCAAAAGCAACTTGATGAAATCATCAAAAGTGGCATTGGCAACCTGAAACTTGTATAAATCATCACGTGAAACAAGGAAATACACCCGTGAAGGATTATCCACTTCTTCCGTAAATTCAAGATAACCGTCGCGCTGTAAAATTTTCAGACTGCTATACACCATGGCCACCTGAAATTTAAAGGTATGTGAAAACTGCCGGAGGTTGAAGCCGAATATCTGTCCCTTGCCAAATCCTACTGCAATCTGCAGATGGTTACACAATGCCTCATAAACCCTTTTTATTGATTCAATCCCTGGAAAAGCAACAGTAACATATTTTTTCAGCCTTATCTTATCGGCATTGCCAAACAACAGTGATGCCACTGCTTTTTTTCCATCCCGTCCTGCCCTTCCTGCCTCCTGGAAATATGCTTCAAGCGAATCAGGAGGGTCAACATGTACAACAAATCTGACGTCAGGCTTGTCGATGCCCATCCCAAAGGCATTTGTTGCAATAATTACAGCTGTTTTGCCCGCAAGCCATTCATCCTGCTTCATATTCCTGACTGATGTACTAAGCCCTGCGTGATAAAAGTCGGCTGAAATCCCCTGCTTCCTGAGTTCAGAAGCAATTTCACGTGTTGCCTTGCGGCTGCGGACATAAATAACTCCCGATGATTTGACCTTTTTCAGTGTCTCAAAAAGGTATCCCAGCTTATCTTCTTTCTGTCGTACGAGATAACTCAGGTTTTCACGCTGAAAAGAAACCGACAATACATTGTTTGTTTTAAACCGGAGCTTCTCCTGAATGTCTTTAACAACCCTGGGAGTGGCAGTGGCCGTAAGGGCCAGGAATGTAATTCCCGGCAACAGTTCCCGAAGGCTGACAATATTCATGTAACTTGGCCTGAAATCATATCCCCATTGTGAAATACAATGGGCTTCATCAACCACAATAAGGTTGACATCCATCTTCATCAGCTTCTCCCTGAAATAATCAGAGTTAATCCTTTCGGGCGATATATATAAAAACTTATAATCGCCCCATACTGCGCTGTCGAGCGTAAATTTAATTTCATGCCCCGACATGCCGCTGTGAATTTTCAAAGCTTTTATACCCCTGCTGTTAAGGTTCTGAACCTGATCTTTCATCAGGGCAATCAAAGGTGTGATTACAACACAGATTCCTTTGCGCGATAGTGAAAAAATCTGGAAGGTAATCGATTTTCCCCCACCCGTGGGCATTAACCCAAGCGTGTCTCTGCCCTGCGATACGGAGGAAATTATCTCCTTCTGAAGGGGCCGGAACTCAGCAAAGCCCCAGTATTTATATAGTATCTGGTTGTAATTTTCCATTAATGATGATAAAACCCGTCATGAATCGAGACCGTTCGTAAAAATAATATTTCCTCCCGATATTACGTTTAACAATTTTTATTGGTACAAATGGGGCCAATGCATTTGCCATGAACCTGAATAACCTAATTTTTTATAGTTTTGCGTTAATTTTATAAAAATCAAAGCCCATGTCATTTCTTTCCGATAAAGTAGTATTTGAAGGATTAACATTCGATGATGTTCTGTTGATTCCTTCCTATTCCGAAATTTTGCCCTTCGAAGTGGATCTTACCTCCAGGTTCTCCAGGTCGATTGTCATCAATGCGCCAGTTGTGAGCGCAGCAATGGATACAGTCACCGAATACAAGATGGCAATTGCCATTGCCCGTGAAGGAGGTATCGGAGTGATTCATAAGAATATGGATATCGAAGAGCAGGCACACCAGGTAACTACAGTGAAGCGGGCCGAAAATGGGATGATATATGATCCGATTACCATCAGCCCCGACAAAAATGTAGCCGATGCACTTGCAATCATGGCAAATTTCAAAATCGGCGGAATACCAGTTGTTAACAGCCAGGGGCTGCTGCAGGGTATTGTCACAAACAGGGATCTCAGGTTTGAAAAAAATATGGCAAGGCCCATCAGCCAGGTCATGACCCGTGAAAACCTGGTTACAACTACTGAATCGACCGACCTCGAAAAAGCAGCAGAAATACTCCAGCATTATAAAATTGAAAAACTGCCGGTGGTCGACAAGAACAACAAACTTATCGGACTTGTAACCTATAAAGATATCACAAAGGCTAAGGATAAACCCCTGGCCTGCAAAGATGAGAAAGGGCGTCTCAGGGTTGCAGCAGGAATCGGGATTGCTGCCAACACCATGGAGCGTGTCGATGAACTGATGAAGGCACAGGTCGATGCCCTTGTAATTGACACTGCCCATGGCCATTCAAAAGGCGTGGTTGAAATGCTGAAAAAAATTAAGGCAAAGTACCCTGAAAAAGATATTGTTGCCGGAAACATCGGGACCGCAGAAGCTGCCACCGCCCTTGTAAATGCAGGCGCCGACGCTGTTAAGGTAGGTATCGGCCCGGGCTCAATCTGTACAACCAGGGTCATTGCAGGTGTTGGAATCCCGCAATTGTCAGCCATTTACAGCGTGGCAAAGGCGATTGAAGGCAGTGGGGTTCCGGTAATTGCCGATGGCGGAATCCGGTATTCAGGTGACATCGTCAAAGCCATTGCGGCAGGGGCAAATTCAGTGATGGCAGGCGGACTCTTTGCAGGAGTTGAAGAATCACCCGGAGAAACGATTCTATACCAGGGACGTAAATTCAAATCATACCGCGGCATGGGCTCAATAGAAGCCATGCAGAAAGGTTCGAAAGACCGCTATTTCCAGGATATGGAAGAAGACATTAAAAAACTTGTACCTGAAGGTATTGCGGCACGTGTGCCGTATAAAGGAACCCTTTATGAAGTACTCTACCAGCTCATTGGCGGCCTGCGTGCCGGAATGGGTTACTGCGGCGCCAAAAACATTGAATTGCTGCAACAGGCCAGATTTACGAAAATAACAAATGCCGGCGTGCTCGAAAGCCATCCGCACGACGTATCAATCACTCGTGAGGCTCCCAATTACAGCAGCCGGCAATAAAAGCATCTGACATGAGAATGATGAAGTTTGCAGTTCTGTTCCTTTTATGCTTACCGGTATCGTTATTGGCACAGCCCGATGATGTGCTGATCCGCATTGGCTCACATCAGGTGAGCAAGGCTGAATTTGAAAGGATCTACACCAAAAACAACAGGAATCTGATGGATGAATCAGGGATTAAGTCTCCTTCAGAATACCTCGATATGTATACCGGCTTCAAACTTAAAGTCATTGAGGCGCTCCGGCTCAAAATGGATACTGCCGGAACTTTTATAACAGAACTGGCAGGCTACCGCCGTGAACTGGCAGCACCATACCTTACCGACATGCAGTATGACGAAGCAATGGTCAGGGAATTATACGACAGGATGACAAAGGAGGTGAGTGCCAGCCACATCCTGTTCCGGGTTAATCCTGCTGCAGGAAAGGAACATGAACTCGAAGTCCTGAAAAAGGCACAGCAGGTAAGACAGGAAATATTAGATGGCAAAGATTTCAGCCAGGCTGCCCTGCAATACAGTGAAGACCCCTCTGCACGTTCAAACAAGGGCAGCCTTGGTTATTTTACAGCTTTCCAAATGGTAACTCCTTTTGAAAACAGTGCCTTCAGTACAGGTGTAGGCGAAATTTCACAGCCTGTGCGCACTTCTTTTGGTTACCACCTGATAAAAGTTCATGACCTGCGTCAGAACAGGGGCGAAGTAAAAGTGGCTCATATCATGAAAATCTTTCCCCGTGATGAACCTTATGACAAAAATGAATTAAAGGCTGAAATTGATTCAGTTTACAGGCTCTTGCTGAAGGGAGCCGATTTTGCCCTGATGGCAGCATCATTTTCCGATGACAAACGCTCAGCTGCCGAAAAGGGAGAAATGCCCTGGTTCTCTGCCAGCCAGATGATACCTGAATTCTCCGAACCTGCATTTTTGCTCAAAAATCCAGGTGACATCTCTCCTCCAATCGAAACACAGTATGGGTACCATATCATAAAGAAAATTGACCAACGCCCGGTGCCTTCATTCGATGAAAGCCGTGCCCGTATTGAAGCTCAAATCAAAAAAGATCCCGACAGAAGCAGCAGCACACGTAAAGTATTTGTAGAAAAGCTGCAAAAAGAATACGGGTTCAAAAAAGCGGAAGATAATATCTCTTCTATCGGAAGCCTTCAGGTGGCAACTGAGATTAACCCGTCAACCGCCCTTTTTTCATTGGGCAGCAAAACCTTTTCGGCAGGTGATTTCAAAACTTACCTCCGGCAACACCAGCTTACAGATGGCACATTCTCCGATCACCTCGAATCATGGATTGAAAATGAAATCATCAGATATGAAGATTCAAGGCTTGAAGAAAAACATCCCGATTTCCGCTACCTGATGCAGGAGTACCACGACGGACTGTTGTTTTTCAATATCATGGAAGAGAAAATCTGGAAACCTGCGGCAGAAGACAGCACAGGCCTCGCAGGATTTTACGGCAGAAACAGCCAAAAATTCCTCTGGCAGGAACGTTTCAGGGGTATTCTTGTAACCTGCAAAAATGAAGAAGCATGTCAGGAAGCAGAGAAATATTTCAATGCCAATCTGACTCCCGCCGAGGTGGAAGATCTTTTAAAAGCAGACGGTCATGTGGTTGATATCAGGGAAGGTGCCTGGGAACAAGGCGATAACCCGGTGGTCGATTATTATGCGTGGGGAAGCCCTGAACCAGCAGGTTTTAATCCTGCACTCACCTTGCTGAGGGGTGATAAGATACCTCCTGAACCGAAAAAACTCGATGAAGCAAAAGGCCTGTACATTTCGGCATACCAGGAATATCTCGAACAGCAATGGCTGAAGGAATTAAGAAAAAAGTACAAAATCAAGGTCAATAAAAAAATCCTGAAATCAGTCCCGCATGTATAGGCAATTGATATCATATGGCTTTCTTCTGATGGTCATCCTTGCAACGGGATGTAAATCATCAGTGGAGAACAATGAAAAAGTAGTTGCCGAAGTAGGTGCAAAAAAACTTTATTATGCCGATGTTTCTGCCGTAATCCCATACGATCTTGCTCCCGCCGACAGCGCCCTGATGGCCGATGACTACATCCGCAAGTGGATAAGGCAGGAACTGATTCTGCAAAAAGCGGAGGAAAACCTTCCTGCAGAGTTAAAAAATGTGAACCGCGAACTGGAAGAATATCGCAATTCCCTCATCATTTTCAGGTACAAGAACGAATTGATGGCCCAGCGGATGAACACAAATGTAACTGATGCCGAAACAATGGAATACTATTTGCAAAACAGTGAGAACTTTAAACTCAATGGCATCATCGTGAAAGCAGTTTATGTAAAAATACCTGTTGACTTTGCTCAACCTGCCAGCCTGAAAAAGATGTGCTCCGACACAACCGAAGAAGGCATTGCCGAGTTGAAGGAATACTGTACCCAATATGCAAAGGCTTATGATTTTTATACCGACAGGTGGGTCGAACTCGAAAGAATCATGAGCAACATGCCCATGACCCTTGATAAGCCTGAAGAGTCGCTGAAGAAGAGTCAGCACATTGAATATACCGATCAGAACTTTTATTACCTGTTGACAATTCAGGATTACCTGCTCAGAAATGAACAGGCACCCGAAGAATATGTAAGGGATAATATTAAAAGTTTAATTTTGAACCGTAGGAAAATTGAATTCCTGAGAGATATTGAAAATAAAATCTATCAGGAAGCCATGAATAAAAATATTTTTAAAATTTATAACCAGCAGAAGAATGAAAATGAATAAGATAGTGCAGACAACTGCCATGATGCTGATTTTGGTTTTCACAGGCAGCAGCCTGCTTGCCCAGGACCGGGTAATCGATCAGATAGTTGCAGTTGTTGGAGGAAATATCGTCTTAAAATCAGATGTCGAAAAGATGTTTATGGACCAGCAGGCCCAGGGTATTTCATCGGATGGTGACATGAAATGCGAAATTTTTGAAAATTTCCTTATCGACAAGCTGCTGATTGCAGAAGCGGAAATGGATACCCTTATCAACGTTTCCGACAGCCAGGTAAACCAGCAGATGGATTACCAGTTGCAGATGTATATCTCACAGCTTGGCTCCGAAAGGGCAGTTGAAAACTTCTTCAAAAAGCCTATTGCTGAAATCCGTGCCGAACAGAGGCAGGTGGTCAGGGACTATCTGATGAGTTCGCAGATGCGTAATAAAATTGTTCAGGATGTAACAGTCACTCCTTCTGAAGTCAGGCAGTTCTACAGAAGCCTTTCTCAGGATGAAATACCCACAATCCCCACACAATATGAATATGCCCAGATTACCCTCAGGCCTGAAATCTCGATAGAAGAGGAAAACCGCGTGAAGGCCGAACTCAGGGAACTGAAATCACGGATTGAATCAGGTTCAAGTTTTGCTGCAATGGCTGTAATGTATTCCGAAGGCCCCTCTGCAAATGCCGGGGGTGAAATAGGATTCCTTGGAAGGGCCCAGCTCGACCCTGAGTATGCAGCTGCTGCCTTCAACCTGAAAGGTGACCGGATTTCAAATGTTGTCAAATCAGAATTTGGGTATCACATCATCCAGCTCATCGAGCGCAGAGGCGACAAGGTCAATACAAGACATATCCTGATGACTCCCAAAGTTTCTCCCGAAGCAAGGGAAGAAGCAAAAGTCAGGCTCGACAGCCTTGCAAACCTTATCCGCAAGGATAAAATTTCATTCGCAGAGGCTGCCACCCGTTTTTCATATGATAAAAATTCGCGCAACAGCGGAGGTTTGGTCACCAACCCCAATTCTTTGTCATCAAAATTTACAGTTGAAGAACTCGAAGGAACAGTCTCCAAAGTACTGTCGAACCTTAGAATAGGCGAATTATCCGATCCATTTGAAACCATCGATCCTGACAGCAGGCAGCCGGTTTTTGCAATTGTGCGGTTAATCGACAGAACAGAAACTCACAGGGCCAACCTGCAGAATGATTACCAGTATCTTGCCGACCTTTTCCTGCAAAAGAAAAGACAGGAAAAACTGGAACAGTGGATTGCCCAAAAACAGAATCAAACCTATATCAGGATTGATGATACTTACGGCAACTGCAACTTTGAATTTAAGAACTGGAGAAAATAACCCTGAATACGATTTAAAACTGGTAAACAATGGAGTTTAAAAATGATGTTGCTGCACTTGATGCACTGAGGGATAAATTCGGCCTGCTGAAAAAGGAGATCACAAAAGTCATTTATGGCCAGGATGAGGTAATCACCCAGGTGCTTGTATCGCTTTTCAGCCGCGGACATGTGCTTTTAATCGGGGTGCCCGGGCTTGCCAAAACACTTCTTGTGACTACCATTGCCAAAATCCTTGACCTGAAATACAACCGTATCCAGTTTACCCCCGATTTGATGCCTTCCGATATCATCGGGACTGAAATCCTTGACAAGGAACGCCAGTTCAGGTTTAATAAAGGCCCTCTGTTTGCCAATATCATTCTTGCTGATGAAATCAACCGTACTCCTCCTAAAACCCAGGCAGCCCTGCTCGAGGCAATGCAGGAAAGGGCTGTGACAGCAGCAGGACAAAGATTTGAACTTGAAAATCCGTTTTTTGTGCTGGCCACCCAAAACCCCATTGAACAGGAAGGGACCTATCCCCTGCCCGAAGCCCAGCTCGACAGGTTTATGTTTTCGGTATGGCTCGACTACCCGGATTTCGCCGACGAAATTACAATTGTGAAGAATACAACTTCCAACCTGAATTTTGATCTGCATCCGGTGATAACTGCCCGTGAAATCATTTATTTCCAGGAATTAATCAGAAAAATCCCAATCAACGATAATGTACTGAATTACGCTGTTTCGCTGGCAGCCAAAACCAGGCCGGGCAACGGCAGGTCATCAGAGGTGGCACAGCAATACCTGAAATGGGGTGCAGGCCCCAGGGCATCACAGTACCTTGTAATCGGGGCAAAAACCCATGCAGCACTGCATGGCAAGTACTCACCCGATATTGAAGATGTTACTGCCGTCGCACACTCTATCCTGCAACACAGGATTATTAAAAATTATAAAGCAGAAGCTGAAAATATTTCCGTCGGACATATCATCAAACAGCTGATGTAACCCATAACGACCCTTTACAGTTAAACAATAGGCACCTTGAGCGGAACGATACATTTAATATAAAAGTGATAATACCAATACAACATAACACTTTTAATCAACCTGCATTGTTCCCCGTCAAAACATGCAGGCAGAATCAATTGGCTTCTTTTGCAGGGAAGGGTGTCCTGCTGATTATTCTTATCATGCTGGGGCTGCCAGGCTTTTCACAACAGAGGAAAAAAATTGAAATTGAACAGGCCGATGTTTGGGAAGCTGATGAAAAAATTGCCCCCAATGCCCAGCGGCTGATTGGAAGCCCTCTGCGCATCAGGCACGAAAACATCCTGATGTGGGCCGACAGTGCCTATACCTACACAGGAACCAACAGGGTTGATGCCTTTGGAAATGTGCGTATAAGCCAGGGCGATACCCTCAACCTGTATGCCCGTAAAATATATTATAACGGCGATATCAGCAAAGCTACTGCCTACCGTAACGTAAGGCTTGTCAATAATAACACAACCCTTTATACCGATACGCTGCAGTATGATATGGCTAAAAATATCGGCTTTTATGATACAGGCGGAAGAATAGTCGACAGTCTCAACATACTCACCAGCAAAATCGGAAGATATTACGTCGATACCGATATCATCCATTTCTACAGGGATGTGGAGGCATACAATGACAATTATACCCTCAACAGCGATACACTTATCTATAATACGAAAACCGGGAGGTCATTTATAGTAGGTCCCACAACCATCCGTGATTCACTGAATACGATTTATGCCGAAGACGGATGGTATGACACCGAAAGCGGAGAGGCTGAACTGCTGAAAAATCCGGAAGTATATAATGAAAACCAGCACCTCAGGGCCAATTATATCAAATATAATGAAGTTGATGGGATGGGCAGGGCACTTGGCAACGTCATCATTGATGACTATGAAAATAAAATTACCGTCACAGGGAATGTAGCCAATTACAACGATAAGCTTGAAACAGCCACAGTTACCGATTCGGCCCTGTTTATGATGTATTCAGAAAAAGATACCCTTTTCCTGCATGCCGATACCCTGCGTACAGTTCCCGATAAGGTTGAAGGCGAAAAACTTGTGCTTGCCTATCATGGCACCCGCTTTTACAGGACCGATTTGCAGGGGCTTGCCGATTCACTTGTATATTTCACAAAAGACTCAGTTGTTCAGCTGTTTAAAAACCCGGTCATCTGGTCCGACATCCACCAGCTGACTGCTGATATGATAGAAATGAAACAAATTGCTGATGCGCCCGATGAATTGCACCTGCGCGGCAATGGATTTATCATTTCAAAACTCGACTCCGGACGGTTCGACCAGATTAAAGGAAAGGAGATGACAGGATATGTCGTGAACAACGAACTTAACCGCATTGAAGTAAATGGCAATGGACAAACACTCTATTATGCCCGTCAGGAAGAGGAAATCATTGGCCTGAACAGGGTTGAGAGCAGTAAAATTACAATCCGGTTTAACGAAGGAAAAGTTTTCAAAATCTCATTTCTGCAGGCCACGGAAGGATTACTGAAACCCCTGATCGAACTTACTGAAGAGGAAAAAAAACTGAGAGGCTTCGACTGGAAAATCAGCCAGCGCCCCCTTTCAAAACATGATGTCTTCCCTCAAAAAAATCCTGACCCCCCAGCGGCTGAAAGGCCCCTTCAGCCTTTATCAAATAAGGAGCAGTTGGAATAAATCAATCAGAAAATTACTGTACAGTTTTCATTAAGGTGCTAAAATACATACAATCTGCCAGCACATGATGGCTTTATCCAGGCCAAATCATATTAAGACAATCTTATCCTTTTATTAATTTTTATTAATAAAATGTTCATAATACTTTTCATTTTAAAAAAATATTACAATATTTGCACAAAATCGTAAGTTATTATATGGATTTTGTAACAAACATATCTGTTCTCGGCCTCATTTCAGGCATTATTATTCTTCTAATTCAGAAGAACTGAGAATGGTGTGTTTTTAAATATACAGGAAGAAATTGCAAGCCATTCTCAGAAAAAGAGGATGGCTGTTTTTTTTAGGGGAATTGAGTTATTTAAACAGTAGTAAGATGAGTGAAAAACTTTTTATTTTCGACACCACCCTCCGTGACGGAGAACAGGTACCAGGTTGCCAGTTGAACACAGTGGAAAAAATTGAAGTGGCAAAAGCCCTGCAGGAGCTGGGAGTCGATATTATTGAAGCGGGATTTCCGATTTCAAGTCCAGGCGATTTTGAATCGGTCGTTGAAATTTCAAAGGCTGTATCATGGCCAACCATATGCGCCCTTACACGCGCAGTGCAAAAAGATATTGATGTTGCTGCCGAATCACTAAAACATGCAAAAAAACGCAGAATCCATACCGGTATCGGCACTTCATACTTTCACATATACCACAAGCTCAACTCAAATCCCGAGGCCATTCTCGAACGGGCGGTTGAAGCCGTGAAATATGCAAAAAAATATGTTGAAGATGTGGAATTTTATGCCGAAGATGCCGGCCGTACCGAAAATGAATACCTGGCAAAGGTGATTGAGGCAGTGATCAAAGCAGGAGCTACCGTTGTAAACATTCCCGATACAACCGGTTATTGCCTTCCACATGAATTCGGCGAAAAAATAAAATACCTTGTTGAACATGTCGATGGCATTCATAAAGCAATTATTGCTACCCATTGCCACAACGATTTGGGCATGGCAACTGCCAATACCATCTCAGGCATCATGAATGGTGCACGACAGGCCGAAGTAACAATCAATGGTATAGGTGAGCGGGCAGGAAATACATCGCTCGAAGAGGTGGTCATGATCCTGAAAAGCCGTCAGCAGGTGATGGGTATCGACACAGGCATCAATACGAAACACATTTACAACACAAGCCGCCTTGTATCAAGGCTGATGAATATGCCGGTGCAGCCCAACAAGGCTGTTGTGGGCAGGAATGCCTTTGCTCATTCATCGGGAATTCACCAGGACGGTGTGCTTAAAAACCGTGAAAATTATGAAATCATGGATCCTACCGATGTAGGCATCAATGAATCGGCAATCCTTCTGACAGCCCGCAGTGGCCGTGCCGCGCTTAAACACAGGCTCGAACTGCTGGGTTTTGAACTGTCGAAAGATAAACTCGATGAAGTTTATGAACAGTTCCTGAAACTCGCCGACAGGAAAAAAGATATCCGCGACGACGATATCGCCCTGCTGGTTGGTGATGCAACCCGGCAGGAACGCCGCATAAAACTCGACTTTCTGCAGGTGGTTACCGGAAAAAGCCTTACCCCTGTTGCCATCCTCAGGCTGGATATCGCGGGTGAAAAATTTGAGGCGACCTCATCAGGCAACGGTCCTGTAGATGCTGCCATCAAAGCAGTAAAACAAATCATCCGCCGCCAGGTCACTATCGAGGAATTCCTCGTACAGGCCATTACACGCGGCAGCGATGACATTGGCAAAGTACATATGCAAATTGACTACAACAACGCCATTTATCATGGATTCGGGGCCAATACCGATATCGTGACAGCCTCGGTGGAAGCTTTTCTTGATGCAGTAAACAAGCTGCCGGTAGCCTGAATTTCCGGTATTGCAAAATAAACGTCAGGCATTGTAGCAACTGCCTGTTCAGATTGAAGATAACCAATGGATTTTTTATATAAGTATGGAATCGAAAACACTGTTTGACAAAATCTGGGATGCCCACACCGTAAAACAAGTTGACGGGGGACCCTCAGTACTGTATATCGACCGTCACCTCATCCATGAGGTGACAAGCCCTGTGGCGTTCCTGGGGCTGAAAACCAGGGGGCTGAAAGTGTTCAGGCCCGACCTCACAACTGCCACCCCCGACCATAATGTTCCTACCGAAAACCAGCATCTCACAATCATCGATGAGCTGTCGCGGAACCAGGTGGAAATGCTCAAAAGAAATTGCGCCGAACATGGAATCGTTTACCACGACCTGCAAAGTGAAGGTCATGGCATTGTGCATATCATTGGCCCCGAACTCGGACTTACAAGGCCGGGGATGACAATCGTCTGCGGCGACAGCCACACCTCCACCCACGGAGCCTTCGGTGCCATAGCATTCGGAATCGGAACCAGTGAAGTGGAAATGGTACTTGCCAGCCAGTGCATCATGCAACCCAAACCAAAAAAGATGCGCATCACAGTGAACGGAGATCTGAAAAAAGGTGTCACTGCAAAAGACATTGCACTGTATATCATTTCCCAAATCACAACCAGCGGAGGAACAGGGCATTTTATTGAATACGCAGGATCAGCCATTACCGGGTTAAGCATGGAAGGACGGATGACACTCTGCAACCTGAGCATCGAGAGTGGTGCACGCGGCGGGATGATTGCCCCCGATGAAACAACCTTTAATTATGTCAAAGGCCGCAAGTATGCCCCTGCTGGCGATGCTTGGGAAAAAGCTGTGGAAGCATGGAAAAACTTAAAATCAGATGAGGGTGCTGTTTTCGATACTGAATATACATTTGATGCTGCCAATATCGAACCCATGATTACCTATGGAACAAACCCCGGAATGGGGATTGGGATTACCCAGGCCATCCCGCTGGCCGACAAACTTGAAGGAAGCGACAAAAACACCTACCTGAAATCGCTCCAGTACATGGGCTATACCGAAGGAGAACAGATGCTGGGAAAACAAGTCGACTATGTTTTTGTAGGAAGCTGTACCAATGGCAGGATTGAAGATTTCAGAGCCTTTACCGGCTTTGTTCAGGGACGGAAAAAAGCGCCACAGGTTACAGCCTGGCTTGTTCCGGGTTCAAAACATGTAGAAAAACAAATCCGCGCCGAGGGTCTCGACAAAGTACTTGAAGCTGCAGGGTTCCAGCTCCGCCAGCCAGGATGCTCTGCCTGCCTTGCCATGAATGACGACAAAATTCCCGATGGGAAATATGCCGTTTCAACTTCAAACAGAAACTTCGAAGGAAGACAGGGCCCGGGGGCCCGTACAATGCTGGCAAGCCCGCTGACTGCTGCAGCTGCTGCGATTACCGGTGTCATCACCGATCCCAGGGAACTCATGGATGCGCAATGATGAACCCTCTGATATAAATTTTCAGGTTGAAATTCAGATTCATTATTTCCTGATGGAATAAGTTAATCAGGAGAACTAAAAAAAGAAAAACATGGCATACGATAAATTTTCAAAAATCACTTCACCTGCCGTACCTCTGCCGGTTGAAAACGTAGATACCGACCAGATAATCCCCGCCAGGTTCCTGAAGGCTGTTGAACGCAAAGGCTTCGGAGATAACCTTTTCCGCGACTGGCGCTATGAAAAAAACGGAACGCCCAAACAGGATTTCCCGCTCAACGATAAGCGCTTCTCAGGAAAAATACTTGTTGCAGGTAAAAACTTCGGCAGCGGTTCAAGCCGCGAACATGCCATCTGGGCCATATACGATTATGGGTTCAGGGTGGTGGTATCAAGTTTCTTTGCCGATATATTCAGAAACAATGCATTAAACAATGGGCTTCTGCCTGTTGTTGTATCACCTGGATTCCTGCAGAATGTTTTTGAAACAATCGAAAATGACCCCTCTGCACAATTTGAAGCGGACCTCGATACCCAGAGGTTTACAAATTTAAATACCGGTGAATCAACATCCTTCGAAATCAATGCATATAAAAAGCATTGTTTGCAGAACGGACTTGATGACATCGATTACCTGGTTTCCATGAAAGAGGAAATTGAATCTTTCGAAAAAAGCAGGTAAAATATGCCGGCCTTCAATGGCCCGATGATAACTGATAGCATTAGAACAATATTATGACAGGGAAATTAATAGAAGTTGAAGGGAATACCCTCACCATCATGGATACAACACTGCGCGATGGTGAACAGACCACAGGGGTTTCATTCCGTGAAAATGAAAAACTGAGTGTGGCAAAGGTCCTGCTCGAAGATGTAAGGGTCGATCGCATCGAAATTGCATCTGCCCGTGTATCGGAGGGTGAATTTAACGGCACCTGCCGTGTAATGAAATGGGCTGCCGAAAACGGACACCTCGGGAAAGTGGAGGTGCTGGGGTTCGTCGATGATAAAATTTCCCTGCAATGGATTCAGAATGCCGGAGGAAAGGTCATGAACCTGCTGTGCAAGGGATCACTCAAACATGTAAGCGAGCAGCTCCGTAAAACGCCTGAGCAGCATATTGCCGACATCAGAAAAGTGATTGCCAATGCTGATGAAATGGGCATCAGGGTGAATGTTTACCTTGAAGACTGGTCGAACGGTATGAGGCACTCCAAAGATTATGTCCACTTCATGATTTCAAACCTGAAGGATGAAAAAATCGATCGCATCATGCTGCCCGACACCCTTGGCATTCTTGACCCTGATGAAACATATGATTACTGCAGGGAAATGATAGAAACCTATCCCGGTGTCCGTTTCGATTACCATGCCCATAATGATTATGACCTGGCAATTGCCAATGTCTTTCATGCAATCAAGGCCGGTATCCGCTGTGTACATACTACAGTGAACGGTCTCGGGGAACGGGCAGGCAACGCCCCCCTGTCAAGTGTGATTGCCACTGTGAAGGATCACCTGAAAATGAAAACCAACGTAAATGAAAGCCAGTTAAACAAGGTATCAAAACTTGTTGAGTCCTTTTCAGGCATACGCATCCCTGCAAACAAACCCCTTATCGGAGAATTTGTATTTACCCAGTGCAGCGGGATCCATGCCGACGGCGACAATAAAAACAACCTTTATTTCAATGATCTGCTTCCCGAACGTTTCGGCAGAATAAGGCAGTATGCCCTTGGAAAAACCTCGGGTAAGGCCAACATCAAAAAAAACCTTGAAGATCTGGGAATTGTGCTCGATGCCGACTCACTTAAAAAAGTGACTGAGCGCATCATAGAGCTCGGCGACCTGAAGGAAACGGTTACTTCCGATGACCTGCCTTATATCGTTGCCGATGTGCTTGAAAATGAACTCATCGAGCAGAACATCAGGGTTGTCAACTACTCGGTAACCCACACCATGGGACTAAGGCCTGTAGCCAATGTAAGCCTCGAAATCAGGGGATCTGTTTACGAAGAATTCAGCGACGGCGACGGACAATATGATGCATTCGTAAAATCGGTGAGGAAGATTTACAGGAAGCTCGACAAGCCTTTCCCAAAACTGATTGATTATGTTGTGACAATCCCGCCCGGAGGAAAAACCGATGCACTCGTTGAAACAGTCATCACATGGAAAAACAGCCGTGAGTTTAAAACCAAGGGACTCGACCCCGACCAGAATGCAGCTGCCATCAAGGCAACAATCCGCATGCTGAATATTATTGAAAATGAATTCAAGCCCGGCATGCTCGACAAAATCATCAACAGCGCATCATCATAAATTATGAGTTATAACATCCGGAATTAAAAATATAAAGTCAATATGAACCTGAATTTAGCAGTACTTCCCGGTGACGGCATCGGGCCTGAAATTATTGAACAGGCTTTGAAAACAGTAAAAGCCATTGCTCAGAAATATAGCCATACCCTTAATTATGAATATGCACTGACAGGCGCAACAGCCATCGATAAGGTTGGGGACCCTTATCCTGAAGAGACCCATCAACTCTGTATGGATTCTGACGCTGTGTTGTTTGGAGCCATCGGTGACCCCCGCTTCGACAACAACCCTAAAGCAACGGTCCGTCCTGAACAGGGATTGCTGTCGATGAGAAAAAAGCTTGGGCTGTATGCCAACATCAGGCCTGTTGAGACCTTCGAATCACTGCTGCATAAATCGCCCCTGCGTCGTGAACTGGTTGAAGGTGCCGATTTTGTGTGCATCCGCGAACTGACAGGCGGAATCTATTTTGGTGAAAAAGGAAGAAAGGACAATGGCAATACCGCTTTCGACACAAACACCTATACACGCGAAGAAATCGAACGTATCCTGAAACTTGCCTATGAGTTTGCAGGCAGGCGCCGTAAGAAACTTACAGTTGTCGATAAAGCCAATGTGCTCGAAAGTTCAAGGCTCTGGAGGGAAATCGCACAGGAAATGGCACCGCAGTATCCTGATATCAGAACAGAGTACATGTTTGTAGACAATGCTGCCATGCAAATCATCCAGTGGCCTAAAAACTTCGATGTAATGGTAACCGAAAACATGTTTGGCGACATCCTGACCGATGAAGCAAGTGTGATTACAGGCTCTCTCGGCCTGTTGCCATCTGCCTCCATCGGAATTCATACCTCGGTTTTTGAACCTATTCATGGGTCATATCCGCAGGCTGCCGGAAAAAACATTGCAAACCCGATTGCTACTATTCTGTCGGCTGCCATGATGTTTGAATATGCATTCAATCTCCCCGAAGAAGGAAAAACAATCAGGGAAGCCGTAGCCGCATCCATGGCCGAAGGAATCGTTACTGAAGACATCGCTACCGGACAACCATACAGGACCTCGGATGTGGGCGACTGGATTGCCCACCGGATCACACAGTAAAAAATTTTATCCGGAAGTTTATCGCTTCCGGAAACTGTCTTATTTCCTGCACCTGCACCATGCTGCAGTGCAGGATTTTTTATTCCGGCATCTTCTGCCGGTGAACATTTTCAACTGTCATGCATTTAATCATGAAGTAAATATTCGGAAATTGTCTTCTCCCCCATTACGTATGACAGCATCAAAAAAAACGAAACATAAAAAAAGCAGGCTGCCGCTTGTCCTGAGCATACTGCTGTTCGCTGCAATCATCGGCTCTTATTTCATTTTCCCCCAGGTAAGGGAATTCCTTTCCGAAGCATGGAATACCCTCACAAGCGAAGATGAGGAAAAGATCTCGGCATGGGTGAGTGACCTTGGGTTCTGGGGCCCTTTGTTTGTTATCATTACAATGTCGCTCCAGATGTTCCTGCTTGTGATCCCCTCCCCGCTCCTGATCATCATTTCCGTGCTTGCCTATGGCCCTGTGATTGGCAGTGTATTGTCAGTTGCTGCAGTTGGTGTTGCATCAACACTTGGCTATTTCATCGGCAAGTATCTTGGAGAAGCATTTATCAGCCGGCTTATCGGAGAAAAAAAGGAAAAAAAGATGACTGATGTTGTCAACCGCTACGGGTACTGGGCTGTATTTATTACCCGTTTAACACCGGTATTGTCAAACGATGCCATCAGTTTTGCGTCCGGCGTCCTCAGGATGGGATACTGGAAATTCCTGGGTGCTACCCTTGCAGGGATTACACCGCTGACTATCCTGATTGCCTATTTTGGGGAAACCAATGACCGGCTGAAATGGGGACTCTTTTGGGTCTCCCTTATCAGCCTTATTGTTCTGGCGGCCTATATCATCTATGACAGAAAAAAACGTGCAAAGCATGCAACGCGCGAAAGCCGCGACTGAAATCACATGTGCATATTGTGGAAATTTCACCATCACAGGAGAACATTTTCCACAGCAGAAGGTTATTCTTCCTGACATATGATGCATACAAATAACTAACAACCAAACCCTTCCGTTACAATATCCTGTTTGGCAGGGATTTTAATAATAATAAACAAAGGTTCTGCCAATACCACATACAAGTTGCAATGGATGAAATGATATTCTATATCGAGATAATTGCCCGGGTGATTGAATCGCTAGGAGTGGCTATCATAGCTGCAGGAAGCTTCTTCTTTATATTCAGGTTCCTGGTTCTCTATATGTTCAGGAATAAAACTAAAACTTTTACCCAGCTCAGGCGCGAACTGGGAAAGGCTATCCTGCTGGGGCTTGAAGTACTTGTTGCAGCCGATATCATTGCCACAGTATCAACCGAGCCAACAATGGAAAGGGTACTGGTGCTGGGACTGATCATCATCATCAGGACATTCCTGAGCTTTTCTCTCGAGATGGAACTTGAAGGACGTTTCCCATGGCAGGGAAGAAAGGAATAATTTTAATGTAGCATCTATTTTATAACGATTAAAATAATAAATCATGGAAAAGGAACAATACATGGAAGAGTTAAAAATCTTCGTCAGGAACGGAGGTGCATTACTGGGAGCCTACCTGCTGAAACGTGCAACTGAAAAAATACTTCAGTCGGTATTTACAAAAGTGGGGCCCGAAAAAGCAGATGAGGATATGGGCTGGATTGAAGCCATAGGATGGGCAGCCTTTACCGGGGCAATGGCTGGCGCCCTGAAACTGATAGTGAAGAAAGGAACCAATCTTCCGTTGGAAAAAGTACGGTAAATGGTCAGGGAAATGCTCTCCCGGCCTTTATCTTACGATATGGCCGGGATTGCCTTACCTGTTTCTCCTCCCTCTGGTAGCCTTGATGACAATCCAAATAATAATACCAATCACCAAAAGAGTAAGAAATACGCCTATCCACATGCCTGCACTGAAAATATCTCTCAGCAAACCACATCCCTGCATGACAAACATCATCATGATGAGTGTGGCTGGAATTAAACTCCTGGTATAATTTTTCATATGTGTTTTATTTAAAGTTTCCTCAACAAGGGTTACTTCCTGCAAATTAAAAAATAATAAGCATAAATTCAATGTTAAACTGACTTTTGTCTTTTTTAACCTGTATATCCGAAACAAGAAACTAACCCACTTGTTTAAGAAAAAAAATGTAGCCACAGGTCAAATTGCACAAAATAAAATGGAGTTTATCATGGAAACAGCAGGAAACACATCGGTCATCACAGTAAAAACAACAATTGAAGCACCGGTTGAAAAGGTATGGCAGCTATGGACCGATCCCGAGCATGTGGTTAACTGGAATTATGCCACCAGCGGATGGCACACCCCTTCTGCGGTTAATGACCTGAGGGAAGGTGGTAGTTTCAGGTACAGAATGGAAGAAATCACAGGAACAACCGGGTTTAACTTTGAAGGCACCTATACCGAGCTTATCCCCTATGAGCGCATCGGCTACCAGATGCCCGACGGAAGAAAAGTAACCCTCGAGTTTATATCGGAAAATGATATAACATCAATTGTCGAATCTTTTATCCCCGAACCATCGCATTCACTGGAAATGCAAAAGGTTGGCTGGCAGGCTATTCTCGATAACTTCAAAAGATATGTCGAGTCATTTTCCGAAACCGAAAGAATGCATTTTGAAACTTATATCGAATCGCCTCCCGAAGAAGTTTACCGCCTGATGCTCGACAGAGAAACCTGGTCTCAATGGGCATCAGCCTTCGATCCCGGTTCTTTTTATGAAGGTTCATGGGAATCGGGAGCTGAAATCAGGTTTATGGCTACCGGGCGCGACGGAACCAGGTCGGGACTGATCAGCCGCATTACCGAAAATATTCCCGGACAATATATCAGCATCGATCATGTAGGCCTCATCCTTGAAGGACAGGAAATTACCTCAGGGAATGAAGTTGATAAACTGACAGGAAATCTCGAATATTACAGTTTTCTTAAACAGGATGAGGGTACTCTATTATCGGTCGATATTGAGGTCAACAATGAATTTTCTCCATATCTCGTCGATTCCTGGCCAAAAGCGCTTGAAAAGCTCAAGGAATTGTGCGAGAACCGTAAGTGATAACCAATCCGTTAATCTAACTGCTCTGTATCGGCCCTGCCGGAGAGACAGCAGACAGCAGGCAGTGCTCAACTGCATCGGGCAGGATATCACAGCCCAATCGCTGCTTCATGCCGCAATCAAACTCAATACAAATTCAATTATAATTCAGTATTAATTCAATGTAAATTCAATTTTAATTGAATTTACATTGAATTTACATTGAGTTTATATTGAGTTTAGTATGTCCCTGGTTGGGTTCTGCTGGCTATTAAAACCATTTATGCGTGGTACAATCATCAGGACCGGCACATGATTTAGAATCTTCAACCATTAAGGCCTGAAGAACAAGGATATGCTGTAGAGATTTTCCACCAAAAGTGTGGACTTATACAAACGTTTTCTAAAACAGACAAGTAAAATTTAATCTCTTATAATATTCATTTACAACAAGATACCGAACCTGCCAATGCATGGCACATTAATTATATAATAGAAGTGTTACTAATTAATAATAATAACGTTATGAAATCAATATTTAAAATTCAGAGTCTGCTGTTGCTGGCATTTCTTGTGACAGCTGCAGGTTGTAATACTTCAAGGGTATTCAGGGGAGGAGCTATTGGAGCCGGTGCAGGTGGTGCAATCGGGGGAGCCATAGGTTCACGTTCCGACAATACAGCCCAGGGGGCAATCATCGGAGCGGCAATCGGTGGTACGGCAGGTGCACTGATTGGAAAATACATGGACAATCAGGCGGAAGAACTCCAGCAGGATCTTGAAGGTGCCGAGGTAGAACGGGTTGGAGAAGGTATCAAGGTAACATTCGATTCAGGTATCCTTTTCGGTTTTGATTCTTCAAATTTAACAGCCGAAGCAAGAAATAATATAGCTGAAATGGCAAAGGTCCTGCAGAAGTATGAAGACACAAATATCCTGATAGAAGGTCATACCGACAGCAGGGGCGATGAAAAATATAATCAGAAACTATCAGAAGAACGGGCAAGAGCGGTTTCAAGAGAACTTTCGCAGTTGGGAGTCAGGAATGCACGGATCAAGCAGATTGGTTACGGCGAAAATCAGCCGGTGGCTGATAATGAGACAGATGAAGGCCGTCAGCAGAACCGAAGGGTGGAAGTAGCCATATTTGCTAACGAAGATCTCAAGAAAGCCGCAGAAGACGGAGATCTGGTAGTACAGTAGTTAACCCAAAAAAGTAGTATTATGAAAAATTTAGTTTTTGTTTTAATCGGTTCATTTTTTATGCTAACCATACATGCAAACGCCCAGGTTACCGAATGGGGTCTGAAGGCCGGGCTTAACCTGTCGAACATGTCGATTGACGACGCAAATGACAAAACATTGCGTACAGGATTTCATGCCGGTACTTTTGTAAAAATGCCATTTACCGATGTGTTGGCAATCCAGCCTGAGTTTCTTTACACCACCAAGGGGGTGACAAATTCATTCAGCAATATTGTAGCTGCAGGTGAAACGAATTTCAACCTCAATTACATAGAAATTCCTGTAAACCTGGTGTACAATCTTTCGGAAGATTTTGAATTTCACCTTGGACCCTATGTGGCTTATCTTGCTAATGTGAATGTAGATGCCAATACAGAAATTCTCGACTTCATAAACATCGATACAGGCGGAAACATCGACAGGGATCATTTCAGGACCTTTGACTTTGGCCTTACAGCAGGATTGAATTTTAATCTGCAGCAGTTTGTTCTTGGGTTTAAGTACAACCTTGGACTGACGCCTGTTGCCAAAGATGATTTTCCGGCAAGGCAAATCCTGGATGATGCACGTCATTCAGTAATTCAGCTGTATGCCGGTATCAAATTCTAATATGTCACTTTAAAAACACACAACATGATTAGATTGATTATTATTCTCCTGGTTGTTGCACTGGTTGCAGCATTGTTTGGATTCGGAGGTCTTGCTGAGGGAGCAGCAGAAATTGCAAAGATTATCTTCTATATTTTTATCGTGTTGCTTCTGCTCTCAGTGATTGCAGGTGGGATAAGGGGGTTCAGGTAATCTCCCCCTGCAGGCATTAAATCCTCCGCATTTGGAGAATTGAATTTATTTTCCGGAAAAAGCTTCCTGTTATGGGGGCTTTTTTTTTGCATTAACCCGCCATTGAGGTTGAACTAAAATGCATGTACATGGTTTTAAAGAAAAAAAAAAGCATCTGTCATCTGTTCAAAAAATTTAATGATTTGAATCCTCCTGTGGAAGAGAAATTATTATTATATTTTGAGAAATAAAAAACCGCTAATCTATGGATTTTCCATTGTTTCATCTCGACTTTATGGGTAACCGTATGCTGGTTGCTGTAATTGCGATACTGCATGTACTGATAAATCACGCCCTGGCAGTAGGGTTTGCACCACTGGTCACAATCCTCGAATTTACAGGGTATCAGAAAGGAAAGACTGATCCCGGAAAGGGGAAAACCTGGGATGAGATGGCACGCAGACTCATGTTCATCGCCTTTATCATCACAACAACCGTAGGAGCACTCACCGGAGTAGGCATCTGGGTAGCTGCCTCACTTGCCAATCCCACCTCACTTGGAAGTTTGATCAGGGTGTTTTATTTCGCCTGGTTTTCTGAATGGATAATATTCGTGCTGGAGGTCATCTTCATTATGATATACTACCTCACATGGAAAAAGTCGAATGAATCGCCACGGAGCAAGCGGCGCCATATCTTGTTTGGGGTCTGGCTCAGTATATTCTCATGGCTTACAATGGCAATTATCGTAGGTATACTTGCTTTCATGATGGACCCGGGAAGCTGGATTGAAAAAAAGTCGCTGTTCAGCGGTTTTCTTAATCCACTCTACCTTCCGCAGCTTATTTTCCGTACCCCTGTTGCCATGATGATGGCCGGGACGATTGCCCTGATGATATCGGCCTATGTCCTGAAAAAGAAAAACCCCCACAAGCAGGGCATCCTGAAGTACATTTCCTTCTGGATTCTTGTCTGGATGCCTGTGGCTGCTGCCGGTGCATTTCTGTACTACTGGCACATCCCGCGCTCGATGATAGGCAATCTGCCTGTGGCCCTGGGAACCCAGCAATTCCAGGATTGGTACGGTACCCTGCTGACTGTTACCGTGGCAGTTGTTGCCATAGGGTTCACCATTGGTATAATCGGGACATTTTCTCCAAAAAACATCCCCAAGCACCTGCTGATTATTCCTGTTCTGGCTTCTTTCCTGTTCCTCGGAACATTCGAAAGGTTAAGGGAATTTATCAGGAAACCATATGTGATTGGTGAATATATGTATGCCAACGGGATACTTGTTGAAGAGTATCCGCTTTACCAGCAGACGGGAGTGCTGAAGCATACCCCCTATTCCGAATTTTCGGAGATAACAACAGAGAATCAGGTTGCCGCAGGTGAAGCTGTATTTGTCATTGCCTGTTCGCGCTGTCATACAACCCATGGCATCAGTTCGGTTGTCAGGAAATTTGAAAGGATGTACGGAAAAGAGGAGCCATTGAACACGGAGGCAATGAAAGTTTACATAAAAAATATGTACAATGTCAGACACTACATGCCTCCCTTCCCCGGAAATGATGAGGAACTCGGGGCCCTGGCTGCATATGTTGCTGAACAGCAACGCAGGCCGGCCAGGCTGGAAGGTCCCCAGATTAAAGGAGTGAAAGTTAAAGAAATCAAGTATGAACCTGTAAATTAACTCATATGACTTCATTACTGAACCAGATCCCCGTTCCGAAGGATATTCCACTGCCACTGCCTCTTCCCGAATGGCTGCTGGTATTTGTGCTGATTTTTTCATTCCTGCTGCATATCCTGTTTATTAACCTGATAATCGGCGGAAGCATCCTGACGTTCTGGTATGAATTAAAAGGATTAAATGACAAAAAATTCGACAGGCTGGCCCGTGAGATTGCTGCAACCATCACTGTCAATAAAAGTATTGCAGTGGTGCTGGGGGTAGCCCCGCTGTTATCAATAAATGTGCTGTACACGCTTTATTTTTATTCTTCAAATGCCCTTACCGGAAACATCTGGCTTTCCATAATCCCATGGGTGGCCATTGCCTTTTTGTTCTTCTATCTTCACAAGTATTCATGGGATCAGATGGCTGAGCATAAATCAGTTCATCTGAGCATCCTTGGGATCGGGATTTTCAGTTTCCTGCTCATCCCCTTCATTTTTCTTACAAACATCAACCTGATGCTTTTTCCAGAAAAATGGGGCGAAATCAGAGGCTTCATTGACGCACTTACCCTGCCTAATGTGTTTCCCCGGTACTTTCATTTCATTACAGCAAGCATGGCTGTCACAGGTTTGTTCCTTGCCTGGTGGTTCGGACGTGAAAAGCCGGATGCAGCCTCAGCAATTGAACCAATAACAAAACATTGGATAAGAAAACAGATGCTTACCCTGACCTTTGTAACCACCGGCATGCAATTTATTTTCGGTCCCCTGCTTTTTCTTACGCTTCCTTCAAAGGGTGTCACCTGGAGCCTTTTCTGGGTCATCATGGGGGGTGTTACCTTTGCTGTGATAGCCCTGGTATTACTATGGAAACTGATAAATGACACTGAGAATCAATATAACAGGAGATTTCTGCTGTTGATAGTTTCTGTAGTGGTAATTGTAGGATTCATGGGGACAGGAAGGCATATTTACCGTGAAAGCGCATTGAAGACCCACCGTAAAATGATGGCAGAACGCACAGCAGCACATTGGGAAGCAGTAAGACAGGCACACGAAAACCTGTTGCTTCCGGAGGTAGAAAGCACCCGGGGTTCATTTATGCCGGGGCAAAACCTGTTTCAGACAAACTGCGCGGTTTGTCACGCTGCCGGCACACGGCTTGTAGGCCCTGCGATGGCCGAAGTAGTTCCTGACTATAGTGACAATCCGGAGGCATTAAAGCAATGGATTAAAAATCCGGGTCGCAAAAGAATGGACTACCCGCCAATGGCTGGTTTCCCTCATCTTACAGATAAGCAGCTGAATGATATTTCCGACTATGTACTTCATGAAGAATGGAAGTAGTTGCTCATTTGATTTGCTGTTGATTCAGGCATTCATAGTTCCAGCGCAGCAATAGGAAATACTTATGTGCAATTTTCATGTGATTTTAATCTGCTTCACAGCAGTTATCGGGGAAATATTGTATTTTACGCAGGTTTTGAAACCATTTTTTTGAAGCCATGAAATTGAATCCGAAGATGCAGTTTTTGATTAAAAACGGCCTGAAAGGCATTGCCTGGCTTGCCTTATTACTGGCTGCATGGTTTTTTTTCGAAAAGATGGTTATCTCAAAAGATCCTGACCTGTGGGTGGAAAGGTTTTATGCCCGTCCTGTCGTCATTTACCTGATTTATCTCGGCTCTGAATTTTTCTTCGGCATTATTCCTCCCGAACTTTTTATGATATGGGCCATCAACAAAGCCAATGTTTCACATTATTTCCTGAACCTTGCATTTTTTGCGCTTGCTTCTTACGGGCTGGGATACGTGACCTTTCTGATAGGGCAGTTTTTGCACAAGAGGGTATCATTCCGTTACATCAGGATAAGGTTTCTGAAGGAAACATGGCCACAACTGAGAAAATACGGCATTTTCCTGATTATTGTGGCTTCACTGACACCAATCCCCTGGTCGGCCACCTGCCTGCTTGTTGGATCAGCAGGCTATCCTACCCGCAGGTTTTTAAAATACGCCCTGTTCCGTATCCTCAGGTATGCGGTGTATGGCTACATCATTTTTCAAACCCACCAGATTTAAACAAGGGTGCAGCATCACTTTTGCATGCAACCTTCAGCAATAAATCATTTTTTCTTTTTAAGTTCGTAGAGCTGAACAAATGAAACAAAGGGCCCGGCAACGGACCTTTAAAATAAACCGGATCATGAGAAAAACTACATTTCTGATGCTGGCACTGGTATGTGCCACCACCGTATTGGCACAGCCAAAATTCAATGGACTCGACATGAATATGGGCAACCTGTACCGGTTGTCGGATGCAAAAACAAGGTCAATCAGCCCCGAAAATTTTACAGGAGAGAAGGGTAAAGGCGGAATGGCCGACCCAAAAGACGGGGAAAAACTGAACGAAACCAATGCGGCTCAGGCCTCACGCGACCTGGGTCAGGGTTGGAAAGTCAATCCTTTTGTCAGGATTAAACCGGGTGAAACATTCACGTTAGCCGAAATAGAAGGCCCGGGTGCTATTCAGCATATCTGGATGACCCCAACAGGAAACTGGAGATTTTCGGTAATCCGCTTTTACTGGGATGATGAAAAAACTCCTTCTGTTGAAGTACCTGTGGGTGATTTTTTTGCAATGGGATGGAACCAGTATGCCCCTTTAAGTTCCATGGCCATCTGCGTAAATCCGGGCAGTGCATTTAATTGCTACTGGACAATGCCTTTCCGCAGGAAATGCAGGATTACAATGGAGAACCTGAACGACCAGGAGGAAATGCGGCTTTATTACCAGATTGATTATACACTTACCGAAGTCCCGGCTGATGCAGCATATTTTCATGCCCAGTTCAGAAGGACAAATACCAATGAAACCTCCGATTATACAATTGCTGACAACATCAAAGGCAAAGGCCATTTCGTTGGCCTGTATATGGCCTGGGGGGTAAATAACAATGGCTGGTGGGGAGAAGGTGAAATCAAGTTCTTCATGGATGGCGATGGCAAATTTCCCACAATCTGCGGCACAGGTACCGAAGATTATTTCTGCGGTTCTTATAATTTCGATCGCGATGGCCAATACAAGGAGTTCACCACACCTTATGCAGGTCTCCACCAGGTGATCAGGCCTGACGGAACATACCGGTCACAGCAACGTTTCGGTCTTTACCGATGGCATATCATGGACCCCATCAGGTTTGAAAAGGATCTGAAGGTTACCATCCAGGATTTGGGATGGCGCCATGGAGGAAGGTATCTCCCCCAAAAATCGGACATTGCCTCTGTTGCCTTCTGGTACCAGGCCGAGCCCCACGCTGCTTTTCCAAAACTTCCGGCATGGGAAGAACTTGAAGTAAATTAAGTTGCGATGGAAAGAGAAAAGATGATCCCGGCAGGAATCGTTTGGCCCTTTATCCTGCTGACAAGCCTGTTTTTTGCATGGGCAGTCCCCAATAACCTTACCGATACCATGCTGGCCGCATTTAAACGCATCATGAGCCTTACCGATTCAAGAACGGCATGGATACAGGTGGCCTGTTATTTACTGGGTTATGGCGGGTTTGCAATTCCTGCTGCAGTCTTTATCAAGAAATACACTTTCAAATCGGGGGTAATGCTCGGACTTACCCTTTACGCAGCAGGGACTTTTATGTTTTTTCCTGCAGCGCTGATCGCCGGCATGAATATGACCCTCAGTTTCCTGTTGTTTCTGCTGGCACTTGTAGTTCTATTTGCCGGATTGTCGATCCTTGAAACATCGGCCAATTCCTATGTTTATGCACTGGGGCCTGAACAGACAGGGACGCAGAGGCTGAACTTTGCCCAGTCGTTCAACCCTTTTGGAGCCATAACAGGTGTTGTGCTCAGCCAGGTTTTTATCCTGTCGCAGCTTAACACGCTCAATGCAGCAGAACGGGCAGCCCTGCCTCCTGCCGAACTCGTCAGGATACAGACAGCTGAGCTGAATGTAATCACACAAACATACATGGCACTTGGATTTGGCATGCTGTTGCTGCTGCTGGCCTTCAGGCTCACCCGGATGCCCGACCTCAGGGAAGGTGGTCAGGCTGTTGATTTCAGAGGGACGTTCCGCAGGCTTGTAAGGAACAGGAATTATGTATGGGGGGTAGTTGCCCAGTTTTTTTATGTAGGGGCGCAAATCGCCGTGTGGTCATTTATCATCAGGTATGCCATGCAGCAGCTTAAGCTCGATGAACTGGTTTCACAACTCAGCAGGGATGCTTCACCTGAAGAAGCAATAGCCCTGTTAAGAAATGTGGAACCACTTGCTGCTTTTTTCTATAATTTTACTGAAGCCATTGGCCTGAGGGCATTGTTACCACGCACTGCCGAACAGGCAGGTGCTACATACTACATCATTTCACTTATCCTTTTTGTTATCGGGAGGTTTACCTTCACCGGCCTCATGAAATATATCAGGCCTTATAAGCTGCTGGCAGTCCTGGCAATGATGGCAGTCGTCTTCAGCATCATTGCCATTTATGCCCGGGGGTGGCCCGGGATTTATGCACTTGTTGCCATATCGGGGTGCATGTCGCTGATGTTCCCCACCATCTATGGACTTGGTATTGCCGGGTTGGGTGACGATACCAAGATGGGAGGTGCAGGCATGGTAATGGCCATTGCCGGCGCTGCAGTCCTGACACAGGTCCAGGGCATTGTTTCCGACATGTCGGGCAGTATCAAGACCGCATTCTGGGTACCGGCATTTGCATTTTTAATCATTGCATGGTACAGCATGATGGTTAGCCGTAAAGCAACAAGTAGTCTCAGGTAATCAAACCATCCCTGCATAAGAATTGTTACTATACATTCAAATGTAAGGGAAATGCTTAATAAACTTAAAACCAGGTGGGACATTAAAAGCAATTTTCAGCTTGTCGTGATCCTGCTTATATTTTCTATAGCCGGAAGTTCAACAATGGTGGTAAGGCAGATAATATTTGAGATGATTGGTGTAACCGGCGAAACAAGCCTCTGGATTAAAATCCCGCTGTATGTTGTCATTATCTTTCCCGCCTACCAGGTTTTGTTCCTGGCAACCGGGACATTAATGGGGCAATTCAGGTTTGCATGGGAATTTGAAAAGAAAATTTTATCACGGTTCAGGATAATCAAATGAATTACATGGTTCTCACGCTAATTTTACTTCTTATGAATGGATTTTCGGATAATGATGGCCGGTTTGAAAAAGCCACACTGGGAGGTGGTTGTTTCTGGTGCACCGAAGCAGTTTACCTGCAGATGAAAGGCATTGAAAAAGTAGTTCCGGGCTATAGCGGCGGGCACATTAAAAATCCAGCCTACCGCGAAGTTACAACCGGAAGGACAGGTCATGCAGAGGTAGTACAGCTCACGTTTGACCCCGATGTTGTCAGTTTTAAAGAGATTCTTGAAGTATTTTTTGCCACACATGACCCTACAACCCTGAACCGGCAGGGAAATGATGTGGGAACGCAATACCGCTCCGCTGTCTTTTATCACAATGAGGGTCAGAAGCAGGTTGCCCAAAAAGTGATTGAACTGCTGGAAAAGGAAAAGGTGTATGATGACCCGGTTGTGACCGAGGTCACACCATTCAGCGCTTTTTACCTGGCCGAAGATTACCACCATAACTATTTTGCCAGGAACAGGTATCAGCCCTATTGCCAGTTTGTTGTCGCGCCAAAGGTCGATAAATTTAAAAAGGTCTTTAAAGATAAACTGAAAGAAGAAACGAAATGAACAGAATGTCGGTGCTGATTCTGCTTCTCCTGACTTCGGTTACTGTGTACGGGCAGCGTGAATTTTCATATACTGAAGGCGATTCGGTTTATACAATGAAGCGTTATGTGTTCATGCTGCTCGACAAGGGAGACAACCGGGAGCAGGACTCTGCCCAGGCAGTAAAAATTCAGGAACTGCATATGGCCCACCTGAATAAGATGGCTGAAACAGGCAAACTTGTTATGGCAGGCCCTTTTGAAGACGGGGGAGAACACCGCGGGCTCCTTGTTTTTGACCTGGAAACTGTGGAAGAGGCTCTTCAGCTGGAAGGCGAGGATCCGGCAGTAAAGGCAGGACGACTCAAAATGAACGCCTTTTACTGGTGGGCAGCAAAGGGAACAACAATAAAGTAAATGCAAAAGGCAGCTGTCAGCTGCCCTGCTTATCTTTCCGTTTCAGGCACCAATGCTGTTTTACAGGCTGCCTTCAATCATCACAACTGCATTATAATTTTACAACCTTGCCTTTTGAAACTGTTTCAGAACCTTTAATGATTTCATAGATATACATGCCCCGGGGCAATGCACGGGTATCGATTGTTATCACCTCTTCCCCTTCAGCAACGGGGAACTGTTCATCGGAAATCACTGATCCTGTGGCATTGTATAAGCGCAGGCGTATATTCATCAGCCGGGGAGAAACTATCTTTACTTTAAGTTCATGAATCATGGGATTAGGATATACCGAAACAGCAAACTTTTTCTCCGAAGAAGGCAACGTGCCTCCGCACTTTCCCGGAAGCCTCGAATCGAGGTGAAACAGCCGTTGGTTCAGCCAGCCTTTCATCCAGCTTACTTCATCAGAATAGGTAGAACCTACATAATAGTTGGGCCATACTTTCATCCCGAGTACCGGCCACCGCTCAAAATTCCGGGCAACAGCATCACCAAGACCTGCCACCAGGCTGTCGGTGATTGCAACAATGCGGCTGTCGGACCACTGGTCTTTGCGTAAATCATTCCAACGGCATTTCATCTGGTTCACAAAAGCAGTATCGGCCCAGAGTGCAGGCCACCAGAATGGATTGGCCCAGCCATCATTGGGCATTTTTGCATTAATCTGAAAATCATACGGACTCCAGCCGTTATAGTAGTCGGCATTTCCGTAGGCAAGATTAAAATCCCAGATGGGGCCAGCTTTCAGTTTGTCACCCTTATCCTTGTGTAAAAAGGTACTCAGTCTGTATCCGTCGATGTTTTTCGAGAGTTCATTTATCAGCATAAAATCGATGAATGAGCCTACATCAATATATTCGGTATAGCTTCCTGCGCCTCTGAAGCGTTTGTAATAGACGGCATCTTCAAATTCATCCACAAATTTTTTGATGTAATTCTTTTGTTCACCCACGATTTCATCGTGGGCAGGCACTTCAAACTGGTAATGAGTTGGTTGATTATTTGAATTCCGGTACTTGGAGTCCCATCCGGGGCCCCTGCTCCCGGTTGTTTTATCAATTTTAATGATATAGCCTCCTGTCAGATCAATTCCTGATGTTTCTTCGGGACGCAGGCGGGCAATATCAACCCTTACCTTGTCACGCTTGATTTTTTCCATCAGTACATAGATACCCTGGTACTGGTTATTTAAGAAAAGTTCAACGAACCTGATCCTGGAAGCATAATGCCCTAATGATTGTGCCAGGGTAAAGGTGAGGGCATTCCGTATAAGTGATTTATCGGAATATGGTCCGTAAAATATCCAGTCCTCCTCTTCTGGTAACCCCAGCAGAGGGAAATCAATATCCTCTCCTGCTTCATCGCGGGTTTCAAAACCATACGACTTTTTGGGAAATCCCTGAGATGAAGAGCCACGTGTTTCAATGGCTATATAGCCATCGTAATGGTTAAAAGGATCGCCGGTATGGTTCATATTCCCATCACCATTCCAGATAACTCCCATACTGGCCATGATTTTAGGCTCATCAGGAATCTGTCGTCCGTTGGTATCAATAAATACAAGGGGCAGTGTGGAATTAAACTGCCTGTTTTGAGCAGCAGCAAAAATTACAAATACAAGAAGTACGGCAAGTATGACCGGTTTTTTAACCATTTCAGAAACTATAGCTTTATAAAAAAATTATCCCGGTTGATTCCGGGATAATTTTGTTTTAATATTTTAGAAACGCAATTAAAGTTCTCTTATCCAGATATTCCTGAAGCTAACAGGGTTTCCGTGATCCTGCAGGATAATGCTGCCGGGACCGTGTTTTTTGATGTTATACTCCGGAATCCCGATATATTCTGTTGGTCCGCGCAACCTGTAGTGGTTTTGAACCAAAACGCCGTTGTGCAACACTGTTACAACAGGTGGAGTGAAGTACGAGCCATCTTCATTAAAACGTGGAGCAGTATAAATGATATCATATGTCTGCCATTCACCGGGAGCCTTGCACGCATTTACAAGGGGAGCCTGCTGTTTGTAAACACTGCCAGCCTGTCCGTTGTGGTAGGTGCGGTTATTGTAGTTGTCAAGAATCTGTATCTCGTACCTTTCCTGGAGAAAGACACCACTGTTGCCGCGTCCCTGGCTTGTACCGACAACTTCAGAGGGTGAACGCCATTCAATATGCAACTGAAAATCGTTGAACACCCTTTTTGATTTGATAATACCAGCACCTCTCTGAACCGTTACGGCTCCATTTTCAACCTTCCAGCCGGGAGCACCTCCGTTACCGCTGGTCCATTCACTTTCCAGGTCAACCCCGTTGAACAGGATAATGGCATCGGAAGGAGCATCCATTGGTGTTGCACCGGGAGTAACAACCCTCACTTCAGGATCCCAGATTTCAGTCATCTCAGGCTTCATAGGCATTGGCCCTTCAGTCTGGGCCATCAACCCTGATGCTGCAAACATCGCTACAGAAATAATTATTCCAATCCTTTTCATTTTTGATTTTTTATTTTAGTTGATTAAAGCTTCACGTTATCATTGCAGTGGTCAGGCATCAAAAATAGTAAAAATGTACAGTTACAGGCCCAGTTCTTCCATAATTGATTCAATTTTTGCATCAGCAGCATTGCCTGCATCATCAAAACCTGCACGGGATTCCAGTTCGCTTTTCACTTCAAAATAAAATTTGATCTTGGGTTCTGTTCCCGATGGGCGGACTGATATCTTGGTGCCATCCTGTGTAAAAAACTGAAGGACATTGGAAGTGGTCTTCTGATCAATTTTCACATTTTCGCCTGTCAGCAGGTTCCTGGCTTCAAGGACTTCATAATCCTTCACCCATTCAAGAGGTGACCCCCCAAGTGTACGTGGAGGATTATTCCTGAAATCTTCCATAAGTTTCTGGATCTCCTCGGCACCGGTTTTTCCCGGACGTACAACATATTTCATTTTTTCTCTTGAAAAACCATACTCAAGATAGATATCCTGAAGCAGTTCATATAATGTTTTACCCTGGTCGATGGCCCAGGCAGTGATTTCAGCCATCAGGGCACATGATGATACGGCATCCTTGTCACGCACAAAATCAGCTGGCATGAAACCGAAACTTTCTTCACCACCTCCTATGTACTTTTTCATTCCTTCATTTTCGCGTATAACTTCGGCTATGAATTTAAAGCCGGTATAAACATCGAAACACTCAATATCGTTCCTGCTGGCAATTTCGGCAATCAGTTCAGTCGATACAATTGTTTTTACAACAAATTCATTCCCCTTGAGTGTACCGGCTTCCTTCATTTTGGTGATAATGTAATAAATGAAAAGAAGGGCAGTCTGGTTACCGTTTACAATGATATACTTCCCCTTGTCATTTTTAACTGCCACCCCTATCCTGTCGGCATCGGGATCGGTAGCCATTACAACATCGGCATCCACTTCATATGCCTTGTTTATGGCCATTTCCATTGCAGCTTCTTCTTCGGGATTTGGTGAAACTACGGTTGGAAAATCACCGCTTACCACATCCTGTTCGGGAATGTTGATGATATTTGTGAATCCGAACTTCCTCAGGGCAGCAGGGACAAGTTTTACCGCAGTACCGTGAATTGGCGTAAATACAATTTTGATGTCGTGATGCCTTTTAACCACATCGGGAGAAATGGATACAGTTTTCACCTTTTCAAGGAATTTATTATCCATCTCCTCTCCCATGATTTCAATCAGTTCATCAGGTCCTTCAAACATGATATCCTCAGGCCTGACCTTCAGCACCTCATTGACGATATTCACATCATGCGGGGCAACTATCTGTGAACCATCATCCCAGTATGCTTTATACCCGTTATATTCTTTGGGGTTATGTGATGCAGTCAGGATGATTCCGCTCTGGCATCCAAGTTCACGGATGGCAAATGAAAGCTCAGGTGTGGGCCTTAAATCTTCGAACAGGTATGCTTTTATTCCGTTGGCAGCAAAAATCCTGGCACAGGTTTCTGCATATAAACGGCTGTTATTGCGGCAGTCATGCCCGATAGCAACCTTAATCAGTGGCAGTGATTCGAAGTTTTTCTTCAGGTAATTGGCAAGCCCCTGGGTTGCAGCTCCAACAGTATACCGGTTCATCCGGTTTGTTCCGGCTCCCATAATGCCACGCAACCCACCTGTTCCGAATTCCAGGTTCTTATAGAACGAATCGACAAGGTCGGTTGAATCATCTGCATCAAGCATACGCTGAACCTCGGTTCGCGTGTTTTCATCATAAGTTTCCGAAAGCCATTCCCTGGCTTTTTCCCTGATTTCATCAAGCAACGTAGTATTTTCCATCATGTTATTGTATTTTTAGTTTTTCAAGGCAAACCTTAAGGCTGTCTTTCCAGTAAGGTATTTCAATATTAAATGTAGTTTTAATTTTCGATTTATTCAAGATGCTGTAATGCGGACGTTTTGCAGGAGAAGGGTAATCTTTTGATTCAATAGGAAATACTTTAACCGGCAATTCTGCAAGTTCAAAAATTGTTTTGGCAAAGTCATACCAGCTTGTAACCCCTTCATTGGAATAATGATAAATTCCCGGCGGGACTTTCCTGTTGCCGGCTTCACCTGATTTTATGATCTCCACAATGGCAGCAGCCAAATCAGCTGCATAAGTAGGAGTCCCTACCTGATCGAATACGATGTTGAGCGACTCGCGTTCCTGCCCCAGCGTGAGCATTGTTTTCACAAAATTATTCCCGTAGGCAGAATAAAGCCATGAGGTCCTGATAATGATTGAATCGGCATTTGCGCCCTTTACCTGATGCTCCCCTGCCAGCTTTGTTTTTCCATATGCCCCCTGGGGATTGACTTTATCAATTTCCCTGTATGGGAAGGAAGAAAGACCATCAAACACATAATCGGTTGAAATATGGATAAACCCGGCCTTATGCGCCTTTGAGGCCCTGGCAAGATTACCCGGAGCAACAGCATTGATTTTCAATGCCAGCTGTGTTTCAGTTTCAGCCTTATCGACCGAAGTATAGGCAGCACAATTCACCACAAAACCGGGTTTGTGCTTTTCAATGTACCGCCCGACTGCTGTTTCATCAGTAATATCCAGAGTATCAGCATCAGTAAAAAGAAACTCCCAGCCCGGAAAATTTGGTGAAATCTCTTTCAGCTCGCTTCCGAGTTGTCCATATGCACCGGTAACAAGAATTTTCATCATTTGGAAAAATTAAAATCCATTTCAGCATTAATAAAATAAGGAGCATTCTTATCCTTTTCAGAAATCACAGGCAATGTATTGCCCAGCTTCCAGTCAATTGCCAGATCCGGATCGAGTATATTAACACATCGCTCTGAACTGTTGTTGTAAAAGTTGTCACATTTATAACTAAAAGTTGCCCTATCACTTAAAACAGAGAATCCGTGTGCGAAACCCCGGGGGATAAACAGCTGCCTTTTGGATTCGCCGTCAAGTTCAACCCCGAACCACTTCCCGAAAGTAGGAGAGTTTTTCCGCAAGTCAACCGCCACATCGAATACCCGTCCTTCCACTACCCTCACAAGCTTGGCCTGCGACCATTGTCCAACCTGGTAATGAAGCCCCCGTATGACACCCGCAGTCGACTGCGATTCATTGTCCTGGACAAAGTCAGCCACTATGCCTGCCTCCCTGTAACGTTCAGCCTGCCACGATTCAAAAAAATACCCCCGCTCATCTGACATTACCCTTGGTTCAATGATAAGTAATCCGGGAAACGGAGTCTCAATGATTTTCATTCTAAATATTTCTAAAGTAAATTCAACTTAATCATGTTTTCAGCCTTAAACTGAATTATCAGCATATGCAAAACAACATCCGGTTATCCGGACTCATCATATTAAAAAGATAAAATTTGCTTTTCGGCCAGTCTCAGAAGGTATTCACCGTATTGATTTTTGCTGAGGGGTTGGGCAAGTTCAACTAATTGCTCCCGGGTTATAAAACCTTTTTTATAGGCAATTTCCTCTATACATGATACTTTCAGCCCCTGCCGCTGCTCAATGGTTGCAATAAAATTAGATGCCTGCAGCAGGCTGTCATGAGTACCGGTATCAAGCCAGGCAAAACCCCGTCCAAGAAGTTTAACATTCAGCCTGTCCTCCTCCAGATAAAGCCTGTTCAAATCAGTAATTTCCAGCTCTCCCCTCTTTGACGGTTTTAAAGTTTTAGCCTTTTCCACCACATCGTTCGAATAGAAATAAAGGCCCGTGACAGCATAATTGGAACGTGGGTGCTGAGGTTTTTCCTCTAAGGAAATCACTTTCCTCTGGTTATCAAATTCCACAACTCCATAACGTTGAGGGTCATTAACAAAATACCCGAAAACAATTGCCCCTTCATTTAACCGGGCAGCATCTTCAAGAATAGATCTGAAGTTATACCCATAGAATATATTATCACCCAGAATCAGACAAACCGGCTCACTTCCAATAAATTCTTCTCCAAGAATAAAAGCCTGGGCCAATCCATCGGGGGATGGTTGTACAACATATGAAAACTGAAGGCCTAGTTGTGTCCCGTCACCAAACAATTCCTTGTAAAGGCTGATATCAGCAGGGGTAGAGATAATCAGTATCTCACGGATACCTGCCAGCATCAGCACTGATAAGGGATAATATATCATGGGCTTATCATATACCGGGATAAGCTGTTTTGAAACAGAACGTGTAATAGGATAAAGCCTGGTCCCTGAACCACCGGCAAGAATAATTCCCTTCATGTTATCTGGTTTAATAGTAAAAAGAATTCAAAATTAATAAATTTAAATGCCCCTGCACAATTTCAGAATAAGAAAGCTCACATTCGACCCCACAACAGAATTGCTACAAAGTGGAATACAAAATGTTAATCAGCGCAAAGAAAACCTACCCTCCGGTTTTACACATTTTTAACAAAATTAGCTATACCGTATATATTGCAGTAAATACCTCCAATAACCAGTAAAATAAGTACATGTTGATAGTTCCATGGAGGAAACCCTGCTTTTATTATATACGTTTATAAATCAGCATGAATGTGAAGCAATAGAGTTGAACCAGCTGAATTATAAATAAAAAAATGCATAATCTTTGAAATAAGGGAATTAAGTTATACTTTTGCGCGCGTTTTAGAACAAGAATAATGTCTAACTTATTAATTATTGAAAAATTAGAATGACAGAGAAAAAAAATGAAAAAGTAGAACAGGTTGAACAGGAAGAACAGAATTTATCCGGAACAACAGTTCAGGACGATGCAGCACCTGTTGCCAGTAAGAACCCTGTTGAATTACATTCTTCTGATGAAAATGACGAGGATGTAGCAGAAGCTAAAGAAGAACTGGCTGAAGCGAATCAGACTGTAGAAGTACCTGCAGCCAGTGACAAAGGGTCGAAGCCTGAAAAAACAAAAGCTGAGAAGAAACCTGAAACAGATGAAGATTTTGATTGGGAAAGCCTTGAATCAGGATTGGATGCTTATTCTGTTTCTCAAAGGGAAAACCTTGAACAGATGTACGACAATACCCTTAACACAGTCACTGAGAAAGAAGTGCTGGATGGTACTGTTATTGCATTAAACAAGCGTGAGGTTGTTGTAGACATCGGTTACAAATCAGATGGTATCGTCAGCCTCAATGAATTCCGCTACAACCCCGAACTGAAAGTGGGTGACAAGGTTGAAGTTTATATTGAAAGCCTTGAAGACAAAAAGGGACAGATGATTCTTTCACACAAGAAAGCCAGGGCAACCCGTTCTTGGGACCGTGTGAATGAAGCTCTTGAAAAGAATGAAATTATCAAAGGTTACATCAAGTGCCGTACTAAGGGTGGTATGATTGTCGATGTATTTGGCATCGAAGCATTCCTTCCAGGCTCACAGATTGATGTTAAACCTATTCGTGATTACGATGTGTTCGTTGGAAAAACAATGGAGTTCAAGGTTGTAAAAATCAATCATGAATACCGCAACGTAGTCGTATCACATAAAGCATTAATTGAAGCTGAACTCGAACAGCAGAAGAAAGACATCATTGCCAAACTTGAAAAAGGACAGGTACTTGAAGGTACAGTTAAAAATATTACTTCTTACGGAGTATTTATGGATTTGGGTGGTGTTGATGGTCTTATCCATATTACCGACCTTTCGTGGGGACGTATTTCACATCCGACTGAAATCGTTGAACTCGATCAGAAACTGAATGTTGTTATACTCGATTTCGATGATGACAAAAAACGTATCGCCCTTGGTCTGAAGCAACTCACACCACACCCGTGGGATAAACTGGATGAAACCCTGAAAGTAGGCGATAAAGTAAAAGGCAAAGTAGTTGTACTAGCCGATTATGGTGCATTTGTTGAAATTGCTCCCGGAGTAGAAGGTCTTATCCACGTTTCAGAAATGTCATGGAGCCAGCACCTGCGCAGTGCACAGGATTTCCTTAAAGTTGGTGACGAAGTGGAAGCTGTTATCCTGACACTCGACCGCGACGAACGGAAAATGTCGCTGGGAATGAAACAACTGAAGGAAGATCCATGGGAAAAAATCGCAGAAACTTATGGTGTTGGAACCAAACACAATTCTGTAGTCCGCAACTTTACAAACTTTGGAGTATTCGTTGAAATCACAGAAGGTGTTGATGGCCTTATCCATATTTCCGATTTAAGCTGGACCAAGAAAATCAAACACCCATCGGAATTTACTTCCATTGGTGATGAAATTGAAGTGGTAGTGCTTGATATTGATACCGAGAACCGCCGCTTAAGTCTTGGACACAAGCAACTGGAAGAAAATCCATGGGATGTGTTTGAAACAATCTTTACAACTGACTCAATTCATGAAGGAACTGTAGTTGACCTGATGGATAAAGGTGCAGTTGTTGCCCTGCCGTATGGTGTTGAAGGTTTTGCCACACCACGCCACCTTGTTAAGGAAGATGGAACCCAGGCAAAACAGGATGAAAAAATGGATTTCAAGGTCATCGAATTCAACAAGTCGGCCAAGAGAATCATTGTTTCACATTCAAGGGTTTATGAAGATGAAAAACGTGCAGAAGATGCTTCAAAACGTAAAGCTCAGACACGTACAGCCAAAAAAGCTGTGAAATCAGTAAATGATACCATGGAGAAAACTACTTTGGGTGACATTTCCGATTTGGCTGCATTGAAAACACAAATGGAGAAAAACGAAAAAAAGGAGAAAAAAGACGATAGCGAAAAATAATTGAATGATTCGTTGCTGTCATTATCCTGATTTTTGTAAATTGTAGGTATGTCAACTGAAATTGTAAAAAAGGAAGAATTTACAGTAGTTAAATTCAACGCCGGCAGACTTGATACCAGTAATGCCAGTGAGTTAAAAACTGAGTTTTTAATGCTGAACAACAATGGTATCTATGATATAATACTGGATTTGAGCAGTTGTTATTACTGCGACTCTTCAGGATTACGAGCCATACTTGTCGGCAACAGGCTGTGCGAAGACAGTGTCGGAACCTTTATCTTGTGCGGGCTGCAAAACGAAGTTGAGCACCTTATCCGGATATCGATGCTTCATACAGTGCTGCTGATTGCAGAGGACGTTGAACAGGCTGAAGATTTAATTTACAGGAAAAAAGAGATGTAGACAAAATATGCTGTTCGAATTGACCATATTGGGAAGTAGTTCAGCAATACCTACATCTGAAAAATACCCTACCGCTCAGGTGTTGAAAACGCCTGGGCGGTACTTTTTAATCGACTGTGGTGAAGGAACCCAGATTCAGTTGCGAAGACAAAAAATCGGATTCGGAAGGATAAACCATATCTTTATCTCTCATCTTCATGGTGATCATTTCTATGGGCTGATTGGCCTGATTTCTACATTCAACCTGCTGGGCCTTAAAAACGATATCCATGTATATTCCCCTTCTCAGCTAAAGGATGTTATTCAGCCCCAGATTGATTTCCTGAAAGGGGCCATGCAATTCAAGGTCATATTCCATCCCCTGAATTTTAAAAAAACTGAGGTGATATATGACGACAAAAAGCTGGAGGTAATATCATTTCCCCTTAATCACAGCATCAACACATGTGGGTTCCTGTTCAGGGAAAAGCAGAAAGAGCCAAAAATCAAAAAGGAGTTGGTACAGAGATACAATATTTCCATCGAGCAAATAAAAACCATCAAAAAAGGTGCTGATTTTGTGACTGCCAATGGTGAAACCATCACAAACAGCGAACTCACATCTCCCCCACCCGCTCCCCGGTCCTATGCGTTCTGCTCTGATACAGCTTTTTATCCACCGGTTGCTGAAGTTACCAAAGGTGTAAACCTGATGTACCATGAAGCAACCTTTGCAGAAGATTTACGTGACTGGGCCGATAAAACCTATCATTCAACAGCCAGAGATGCTGCCACAATTGCAGCAATGGCTGAGGCTGGCAAATTGCTGATTGGTCATTTCTCAACAAGGTATGATGATGACAATATCCTGCTGGAAGAGGCTAAGTCAGTGTTTCCAAACACTGAGGTGGCAGTTGATGGTGCAACTTATACAATTTAGGCACGCCTCCTGCAGCATTGGTGTTCCGGTTATTCTCCAAAAAAATTCTTGCTAAAATTAACTAGATAT
>OBJA01000122.1_pt1 | contig 78832 bp, 76 predicted proteins | sample 1519751 | NCBI WGS metagenome assembly OBJA01 (sample SAMEA3881238, study PRJEB22517) | soil metagenome | biome: lake sediment; feature: soda lake sediment; material: sediment, water from around vicinity | place: India | collected 2013-12-23 | depth 3 m | reverse complement strand
GTAGTAATGACACTAAAGCGTTGGGACTTGCAAATAAACGTTTTCTTGGAACAAAACATATAAGTAACTAGAGTACTAAAAGATATGGACAATGCGTGAAGAGATGTTAATCATTTATTTGAAGAGCCGTATGCCTTAATTGGGCACGTACGGTTCCGTGAGGGGTAGGCTATTTCTCAAATCTTAAGAGAGATGAGAGTAGCCCTATCTACTCGAATAACAGAGATTGTTATTTACACTTAAAATATTTATATGTTTAATCGAGCAAATAAGAATATATTGAGAGGGATATGAAATATGAAAATAATAAATACAACAAAAAATATTGATAAAATATATAAATTATATTTCAAATACTTTTATTTTAAGTTTTTTTTAAAAATACATATAATTAGTGCAGTATTGGCAATTGCGATTTTCACATATATATTTATAAATATTCCTATGGAATTTTATGATGTAAAACTAAAGTTTTTATTTATGGTTGTTCCGTCACTGGCATTTGGTATAATTATTTTACCTTTTATTTTAAAACATGGAATAAAAAAACGATTATTTTCAAATGAATCTATTTTTGATTATAAATTTAATAATAACTTTTTAGAGTTTAATAAAATAGAAAATGGAATCAACTATTTTTGCAAAATAGATTATTCCTTGGTGCTAGTTGTTATTGAAACCAAAGAATTATTTATACTTAATACTGACTATAATAGTTACCCAATTTTAATAATAGATAAAAATGAATTTATTACAGGAACTAGTGCTAGCTTAAGAAAACTTTTAAAAACTAAAATTAAAAAATATAAGCAAGCCTTTAAATGTGATTTGTATGGAAATATATAATAAGACTTTTGTTAATGTATCAATGATTAAAGAGATTAAAAAAATACCATTTATTGTTATTAAAAAAAAGTGGTTATCAATTACTTTTCATATTCTAATATTGATTTTATTGTTGATAGTAGAAGCGTATTTTCTTTTTGTTATGATTTTGTTAATTTCGGTTAGTGATATGATTTTTTTCATTATTAAATTTTATAAAACATTAATAAAAATAAACTTAAATTCAATAATAGAATACAAATTCAACGAAGAATTTATCGATATAGAAATAAAAAATGATCAATTTACTGAAAAAACGAGAATTGGGTATTACGAAAATAACTCATTGGAAACTAATGATTTTCTGATAATTAATCATTATATTTTAGATAAAAATTGTTTTTCTGACGAACAAAGTTTGAAAGTTGTTAAAACTTATTTAAATAAAAGAAAATTAAAAAGGTAAAATTAAATAATATTAATCAAGCAGATATTCCACTTTATCGGTGATGCGCCTTTAAATTTGCTATATAACAATAAGACTAGTATTTAAAATAGATATATAAATATGAGTATAAGTGATAAACAAGTGGCTTTAATTTATAAAAAAGAAATAATAAAAATATTAATTATGAAGATCTAAAATGCATTCTCATTAAAACTTGTAATAAAGAAGATAAAGGAATAATCATATTTTCACCTGAAATATATGATGATTATTAAAAATAAGTGTAGGAGAAGTATAATATGAAAAAAACTTTGATTTTGTTATCATTTATATTTTTAATTGTAGGTTGTAGTAACTCAAAAAAATATAAATTAACAGTTGATGATCCAAATAACTTTATTATTGAAAAAATGAATAAAGAATATTTTTCGGGAGAAAAGGTCATAGTAAAAACTTCAATATTATATGATGTCGATTTAAAATTATTTTTAGATGATGAATTCGTGTGTTCTCAAACTGTAATCAATGATAATGGAACTTATACACATTGGGAGTTCTATTTTACAATGCCTGCGAAAAATGCAAAAATATCATTTAAAACATCTTATGACAAACCGATAAAAGAATATAGTTTTGGTGATATAGAAATGTTTTCATCTGGGTTTAATCGTCCAAATGGAGTAACAATCTCGCCAAATGGTACAATGTATGTTAGTAATCGCAGCACAAATAAAATCTCGACAGTTAATGCTGATGGAGAAATTCATGAATTTGTAACTGTGCCATGTAAGGAGCTCCTTATGATTATCACTGATGATGAAGGAATTATATATGCTGCAGGAACAGATAAGGTCTTTAAAATAACAAGTGAAAATGAAATAACTGAAATAGCTTCAGATTTTGGTTGTGCTGATGATCTAGTTTTTGATGATAATGGTAATCTTTTTGTGACTGATGCTAAGAGAAATATAGTATATAAGATTGCTCCAGACCTAACTAAATCAATATTTATTGATAACAATTATGATGGAATACTAACCACTTGGTTTATTACTGGTATTACATTTAATAAAACTTATGACTCTCTTTATGTAGTTCGTATGGACAAAGGTGAAATTTTGAAATATCCAATACTAGAAGATGGTACTGCAGGAAATGAAGAAATAATTATTAGTGGCCTTATTAAACCAGATCATATTACCTGTGATGATAATAATAATTTATATGTTACACTTTATTCAACTGGTATTTTAATAAAAATAACAGATGATAACAATGTTGAAACGATATGCGATAATACAATGTCTAGGCCAACGGGTTTAGTAATAGGTAAAGGAGATTATGATAGCAGGTTTGTTTATGTTGCCGATAATAGAACCAACATAATCTTTAGAATTTATATTGACTAAAAATTTTAATTTAGCTCAAACAATACATAAAAAACAATTGGACTGTATTTTTGAGGGAACTAATGATAAGGGAAGGAATCAATCTAAAAATTGCTAATTTTATTATACTTTGTGGGATTGTACTTATAAGTTGCTCACTATTTTTATTATATCAAATGCTAACTGTGAAACCTACTTTTCGAGGTTATGTGCATGATGAAGGAAGTGCTGTTAGAATTTCAGGTATTATTACATCTAATAAATATTTAATAAAAGAAGCTGATGTGGAAGTAGTTATAAAAACAAAAGATGGCAATATTAAATAAATAATAAATAAAAAATATTAAATGGATAACGGATTTGCTTTTCATGAAACCTTTAACATATTGAAGGCCATCCTTATAATGTTGAATTCAATTTTAGTAATGTGTAAATATATGATAATGGCAATTGGTTTATATCTGTTATTCTATTTATTATTGGAGTAATAGCTATTCTCTGTTTCTTTAAATATCAGAAGATCCTTAAAGATAAGAGATGAAGATTGTATGACTCATAGTGAAGAACTAGTATCATAAAAAAAATACGAAATAATGTGATGTATCTAGAACGAGGTAATTAAATAATGAAAGAAAAATTAAAAAGAATATTAGAAAATGTCCATAGGTATAATATTGACAAGATGGCATATATCAACTATGGATTAGATTCGTCAATTATGTATGATGCATTAGTTGTAGCTCCTGGATGGAAGCCTACAAAAATTATTGCTGATGAAACATTTAAAGTTACAATTCTTGCTGAACATTCAAATATTTCTGGATATTTAGTAGAAAAAGAAGGACTGAAAATTGCATGGATACAAATTGCAGCAGGTGCAAACAATTTAATAGATAAATTAATAATTTGTGGGGAATTACAATTTAAAAAACTTATTTTTGTTGGTGCAGTTGGAAGTTTAAATAAAGACTTTAACGTCGGAGACTTAGTTACTCCTTCTTATAGTATTGCAGGAGTATATGCTAATGCCTATTTATGTGATAAATTATCTGACTATATACTATTTGATAAGGTTTATCCTGACCTACAATACATTAATCATGTAATTGAATTAGCTAAGAATAATAATCGTTTATTAAAAAAAGCTTCAGTGTTTTGTACTGATTCCATTTGTTTGGAATATTCTCATCTGGATGAAATTAAATCATTTAATACCGATTTAATAGAGATGGAAACAAGTTCCTTTTATTTATTAGCCGACTTGTTTGAGGTTCCATCAATTGCATTATTAATTGTTTCAGATAACTCTACAGCAGGTCATCCATTTGTAGGAAGAAGTCAAGAATTAGAAGATAAATATAATTATGGAAGAAAGGTTATTATTCCAGAGTTAATTTATAAAATTTCGAAAGAAAGCTAAATTAAGTTTTATAGAGATGTTAAGGAGAAGAGGAGGAAGATTATTTGGATTTTTATCATGGAACAATCGTTGGAGGATTAACAGAGTTAATTCCATTTGCAAAAATTAGTTCTAATTTACAAGAACCGTGTGTTTATCTTACTACTAGTAAGCAGTTAGCTTTACACTATATCTTAGATGAGAAAGGGCGTCCCCCTAAATCACCGATGCTTAAAATTCGCGAGGATGGAGTATTGGTGTTCCAAGAAATGTTTAGTGGCGCTTTAGAATACTTATATAAGGGTTTAAGTAGATATATTTATCATTGTGTTGGAAATTACGAGTTAAACAAAGATGTAAAAGTAATCACATGTGCAACTTCATCTGTTCCTGTCCCGATTAAAGACTTTGATTATATTGAAGACGTTTATGAAAGAATCATGGAATATGGAAAGTATGGAATGTTTATCTATGAAAAGTATGAAGAATTACCTCAATGGCGACATAATATAATTCGAGGCTATGCTATGATTTGGATTAAAGATGCATTAACCAACCCCAACCATCCAGAGTATGATTTATTGCAAAAAAGATATCCACAATATTGGAAAGAGGCTGAAGTTCTATATAAACATGGATTACTGTAATGCTTAGTGTTTTTAGGTGTAAGATCATTTTTATTAGGTGTTTATGCTGTTATAGCTTTTTGATATAATTAATCCGGTATCTTAAAGATAATGAATATAAAATTATTCTTTCAAGAATTAAAATAATATGAACTGATTTTTTAGAAATCAGTTTTTTTTATGATGACTTTTTTCTCGAAAGTAAAAATAAGCATTACATTTAGATTAAAAGAATATAATTTATAATGTAAGGGTAGAAATTATGAGAGTATCAAAGCTTTTTAAAACAAAATTGAATAATAACCATATCGTAAATGATTTAAAAATTGATTCAAGACTTGTTGAGGAAAATGATATCTTCTTCGCAATCAAAGGAACTAATTTTAATGGGAATCAGTTTATCTTAAGTGCGATTAAGCGGGGTGCAAAAACGATATGTTCGGAATATGATTGGGACAGTGCTAAAGATTATCCACAAGTTAACTTCATCATTACCGATGATGTTCGAAAATCATTAGCTCAATCAGCTCGGATATTTTATAACAATTTAACTGAATCTTTGAATTTAATCGGAGTAACTGGAACTAATGGCAAAACAACAGTTACGACTTTGGTTTATAAATATTTTCAATTTCTTCATAAAAAAGCAACCCTAATTGGAACAAACGGTATCTATATTATGAATACCGCCTACTCTACAATCAATACTACACCAGATATTTTAGAAATATATAAAATCATTCGTGAGAGTAAAAAACAAGGCATTAATACGATCATTATGGAAGTTAGTTCCCATGCTGTAAAAATGTTAAGGATTTATGGTCTCGAATTTAAATTGGTATTATTAACGAATTTAACTCAAGATCATCTTGATTTTCATAAAACCTTTGATGATTATAAATATTCAAAAGGATTATTATTAAATAATGTAAATGAAAAATACAGTGTGGTAATAAATAAAGATATCGATGATTTTAAGTTTTTTAATGCCTTAACGAAATGTCAAACCTTTACATATGGACAAAGAAAGTCCCATTATCAGATTTCAAATTGCCTCCTAACCATCGATAACAGTGAATTTGATTTGAAAATCAATGAAAAAGTCGATCACATCAAAACAAAAATGTTGGGAATTTTTAATATCTATAATATTACATCATTTGTATCAATTATTCATCTTTTAGGATTATACTGTGATAAGACATTAGAATTTCTTAATAGTAAAATTAATATTCTTGGACGTATGGAAATACTAAAGACCGAAGATAAACATGTCGTAATTGATTTTGCTCATACACCAGATGGGGTTTTAAAGGTATTACAATTTTTAAATATGGTAAAGAAAAACCGTGTATACTGTGTTATTGGCTGCGGAGGTGACCGAGATCAGACCAAACGTCCGATTATTGGTGATATCGTTACAAAAAATTGTGATTTTGCAATCTTTACAAATGATAATCCTCGGGGAGAAGACCCAAACCAAATTGTTGAGGATATGATCACCGGGGTTGAAAATACCAACTTTATGGTGATATTAGATCGAAGGATGGCAATCGAACAAGTATTAAAGATGACTTTAAAAAATGATATTATAGCAATCTTAGGAAAGGGAAATGAACAATATCAGATTATTGGTAATGAAAAATTACCGTTTAGTGATAAGAAAGTTGTTCAAGAATTAAGTAATGAATCTCTATCTTAAAACCTTTTTAATTAGTTTTATTGTGGCAATCCTTTTATTTATCTTTTTGATCCCGTTATTAAGGATTATAAAATTTGGTCAAAACATCCGCGATGATGGTCCGAGTAAACATCACAAGAAAAAAGGAACACCGACGATGGGTGGAATCATTATAATCGCCTCCACAATCATTACCTATTTATTTTTGTTGGTGTCTGGAGTTGAGCTCGATACACATTATACATTGTTGTTGATCTTTCCGTTATTAATGTATGGATCAATTGGATTTATTGATGATTATTTGAAGGTTGTGAAAAAAAATAATAAGGGGTTAAGCTCAAGAACTAAAATGTTTTACCAAATTATTTGGGCAGGACTTTATTTCTATTTGTTCTTGGATAAGGGCTTATCTTCTAAAGTCGATATATTTGGAATTGTGATTGATTTAAAATGGGGATATGGAATCTTAATTTTGTTGATGCTAGTTGGTGCAAGTAATGCTGTTAATTTAAGTGATGGATTAGATGGCTTAACAAGTGGATTAATGATTATCTCGTTATTAACTGTGATCGTTTTAAGTTACCTTACAAATAAAAGAGAATTACTGTTTTTCTCTCTTTGTTTAGTCGGAGCAATTCTTGCTTTCTTTTGTTATAATTTCAATCCAGCTAAGGTTTTTATGGGTGATACTGGCTCACTTGCCTTAGGGGCTTCCTTAGCCAATCTTTTTATATTGTTGAAAATGGAAGTTTTGCTAATTGTGGTGGGATTTGTCTTTGTGCTTGAGGCGTTATCAGATATTGTTCAAGTTCTTTACTTTAAACTAACTAAAGGCAAACGAGTTTTCTTAATGGCACCAATTCATCATCACTTTGAATTAAAAGGGATGAATGAATGGGAGGTTGATGCCTTATTTTGGTCGATTGCGATTTTCTGCGGAATCGTAGGCATTATTTTAGGAATTAGGATTTTTATATAGAGGTGATAGCATTAAATATTTATTATTAGGATATGGAATTAGCAATCAGTCGGTAGCGCGATTCTTTGATATGAAGAAGATCGAATATGATATCTATGATGATAATATTTTAAAATTTCATCAAAATATTAATTTAGATGATTATGATGTGATTGTGAAAAGTCCGGTCATCACCGATCAGAATGAAATCATAAAACAAGCGATTATAAGTAAAGTAAAGATTATTACTGATATCGAATTGTTTTATCAATTTTTTCCATGGAAAACATATATTACGGTCACCGGAACGAACGGAAAAACAACTACAGTTAATTTAATTGCGAAAGTAATTGGGAATATCGATTTAGGCGGAAATTTAGGCAAACCGATTTTTGACTTCTGTAATTCCTATAAAGATATTGTTGTTGAAGCTTCAAGCTTTATGCTTGAATTTATTAACCATTATCATTCGAAAATAAATATTCTACTTAATTTAAGCCCAAATCATTTAGATCATCATCATACCTATTCCGCTTATATTAGGAGCAAACTTAAGTTATTTAAAAACCTAACAAAAAACGATTATGTTATTTATAATTATGACGATTTATTAATTCGAAGGTTAGTTAAATATTTGGATTGTCATTTGATTCCGTTTTCAGTTGAAGAAGAAGTTGATGGGGGTTATTTAAAGGGGCAATACATCCTCTTTAGAAAGCGTTTGGTGATGACAACCCAGGATATTATTTTAATGGGGAAACATAATATATCTAATATTTTAGCGGGGATTTGCGCGGGTTTATGTTATGACTCATCATTACTAGGAATAGAAGAATCGGTTAAAACCTTTAAACCGATCGAACACCGAATCGAATATATCGGACAAATTAATTCGATAAAGATTTATAATGATTCGAAATCAACCAATTATAAAGCGTTAAAAATCGCTTTAGATTCATTTGATAATGAGAAGATTTTACTGATATGTGGAGGAAAATTTCGAGAAGATAAAATCGAGGAATTGAATAATTCAATCTCAAATATCGCTTATGTTTTGACGAATGGTGAGAATGGGTGCGTGATGGGAGCATACTTTAAATCAAAAGGCATAAAGGTAACTTCCTTTATGACGTTAGATGCAGCTATGGATAAAATCGATGAGTATGTAGACGGGATAACAATGATATTATTTTCTCCTGGTGCTGCTAGTTATGATCAATTTAAAAATTATGAGGAAAGAGGTAAATATTTTAAATCACGAATTGTTTTTAATAAATTACGATAATTCTTAACAAAATTCACATAATATGGTAAAATATATTCACGAATTCTGTCTTTATCTTTGATAAAATGTGGAATAATAAAAAAAATAGGTGAAAATTAATGCAAATTATCTATGGAGGATCTTTTAATCCACCAACAATAGCTCATTATATGATTGCGAAATACATCATTGACTTGTTTCCCAATGATGAGTTTTTGTTTTTGCCAACAAATAATTTTTATGAAAAAGATAATTTGAAAGACTTTAAAGTTCGTTGTGAGATGTTAGAAATTGTCTGTAAAGAATTAGATTACAAAGCGAAAATCAGTTATTTCGAATTAGAACTCGATCGATATTACGGTACTGATTATACTTTAAAACATTTTAATAATCCCTTATTTGTTATCGGTGCTGATAATTTGCTTTCAATTAACAGATGGATTAACTATCCAGCTGTGGTGATTAATCACAAATTTATTGTTGTTCCACGAGATGAGATTGATATCGATAGGGTCTTTAAACAGAACCCTATTCTTGATCATCATAAAAAAAACTTTATAATCTTGAAAAATTTTGATAAACTATATATATCATCAAGTAAATATCGGGAAACCAAAAATCCAGAATATTTACTTCGTGAAGTCGCTAGATATATCGATCGAAACCAATTATATAAGGAGTAAAATATGTATTCACATGGATTTTTAAAAGTAGCTGCGGCTTGTCCAAATGCCAGAGTTGGCGATACCATGTATAATGTGAAAGAAATGCTTAAGGTATTAGATGAAGCAACCAAAAAAGACCCGGCAATTATCTGTTTTCCGGAGTTGTGTATTTCTGGATATTCAATCGGAGATTTAGTTTTCCAAAAGTATTTATATGATGATACATTAGAAGCTATTCAATATTTGTTGAACAATAATCCTTTTTCTGGAGTTATCATTTTTGGCTCATATTTGTTCATCAATGATACAATCTTAAACTGTGGGTTTGTTGCCCAAAAAGATAAGATCTTAGGAATCATTCCGAAAACGTTTCTACCTCATACCAATGAATTTTATGAATCAAGATATTTTGCTTTCGGTGAAGGTATTTCAAGTGATTTAATGGATGTAATGTTTTTAGATCAAAAAGTTCCTTTTGGAAAAATCATCTTTGAAAATGATGATGAAGAGGTTAAGTTTGGAGCTGAGATTTGTGCTGACATGTGGGCACCTGCTTCTCCGAATGAAAAATTATATGCAAATGGAGCTTTGATCGTTTTTAATGCGAGTGCATCCCCATCATATGTTGGTAAGAAAGAAAAACGGGAATTATTAACGAAAAGCATTAGTTTGAAATGGAATGGTGCTTATGTTTATGTTTCGAATAATGCCAGTGAATCAAGTAGTGAGGTAGTATTTAGCAGTCATAAAATTATTGCGGAAAATGGCACTATTATTTCTGAAGATGATGAAATCCGCTTAAATAGCAGTATTATTTACGGAGATATTGATATTCAAAAACTACATTTCTTAAGAAGAAACAACAGTTATTATAAAACATTACAAGATACTACTCGTAATTTAGAGATTGTTCGCGTTCATTTTGACTTAACGAAAACTAAGGATTATATCTTTGAAAAAGAATTTGACCGTGTACCGTTTGTTCCAAAATCAGTTTCTGACTACCATGACATCATTAACATTCAAGCGGCTAGTGTTGTGAAAAGGTTGGATTATGTCGGAGTTAAAAAGACAATTCTTGGAGTCAGTGGTGGTTTGGATTCAACTTTAGCTTTGTTATCGTTATGTTATGCTTATGATAAATATGAAATTGAGCGCAGCAATATTATTGCTGTCAGTATGCCTTCAATGCAAACTAGTAAGGAAACATACCTTAATGCGTTTCATCTTGTTGAAAAATTAGGTGTTACCTATAAGGAAATTCCAATTCAAGATGAAGTTAATCGTCAATTAACTGCAATCGGTCATGAGCATAATAAGGATGTTACGTTTGAAAATGTTCAAGCTAGATACCGAACTTTCACATTAATGAATCTTGCCAATCAAGAGGGTGGCATTGTAATTGGGACCTCCGATATGAGTGAAATTGCCCTTGGGTGGTCAACATTTAATGGCGATCATATGGCGATGTATGGTTTGAATGCGGGAATTGTAAAAACGGTAATCAAAGAAACCGTGAAGTTTTATTGCAATATTTTTCCGGATTTATGTGAAGTCTTAGAAAGTATTTTAAAAACACCGATCTCACCGGAATTATCCTCATCAGATCAAAAAACTGAAGACATTATTGGAAAATACGAAATTAATGATTTTATTTTATATCATTTCTTAGTAGCAGGTGCTGATGAAGAACGATTGATCTTTTTACTAAGTCATGTATTCAAACTTGAAAGTAAAGAAGCAAAGAAATACGTTAATAATTTTAATAAACGCTTTTACTCACAACAATATAAACGCTTAACTATGCCAGAAGGAGTCAAAATATTAAATATATCATTATCACCACGTACTGAGATCAGATTAAACGGTGATATCTATCGCGTTTCAAAAAAATAACGATGGGAGGATATTAATGAAGATTTTCATAGAACCAAGACGTCTTCGAACGGAAAATATCGAAGATTTACGACAACAATTTCCAAAGATAGACTTTGTTAACACAGTTGATGAAAGTTATGATGCGGAAATAATGTTTGTTTATCCTGATGCCGTGAATTATGAAAATATTAATAAATATCCTAATTTAAAATGGATTCAATTATTAACCGCTGGGTTTAATACCAGTGATTTACGGGTTATAAAAGAAAAGAAATTACTCTTTACAAATGCGAAAGGAGTATATAGTAAAACAATTGCTGAAGATGTCTTCACAAAAATCTTAGCAATTAACCGTAATGTGAAATATTATTATGAAAATATGGCCAAACATATTTGGGAATCTCCTCGAAATGAACCAGAAATTTGTGGTTCAACAGTTGGGATTCTTGGTATGGGTTCGATTGCAACAGAAATAGCAAAACGAATGAAGGCTTTTGAAGCCAAAGTAATTGGATATCGCAGAACCTATCAGGCGGAAGAATATTTTGACGAGGTATATACACAAGAAGAAGGTTTAAACGAATTATTGAGTCAAAGTGACTATATAATTCTAGCATTACCTTCTAATGAAGATAGTATTGGTTTAATCAACTTTGAACGAATCTCGAAAATGAAACCAACGAGTGTTTTAATTAATATTGCTCGGGGTGATATTATTGTTCAAGAGGATTTAATTAAAGCATTAAAACATAAGGTGATTAGAGCCGCTGGTTTAGATGTAACAACCCCGGAACCACTTCCTCAAGATAGTGAACTTTGGGATTTAGATAATGTTTTTCTTACTCCACATTCTTCAGTTTCAAGTCCAATTCTTTATACAAGATTAACATCCTTATTAATAGATAATTTAAATAGATATCTAAGTAATGAAAAACTGGTTAATATTGTTGAAGAATAAATTAGTATTATACATAGGGCAAGTTTGAAAATAACTTGTCTTTTTTGTTATTTTTAGATAAAATATAATCAAGAAAAATTAAAAAAGGAGCATAATAAATAATTTTATTTATTAAAATGAAAGAATTATGATTAAAGTTGAAAATATTACAAAGGCCTATGGTTTAAATAAAGGAGTCTTTAATTTAAGTTTTAATGTCAATCAGGGTGAAGCATTTGGTTTTTTAGGCCCAAATGGAGCAGGAAAAACAACTACAATCCGCCAACTGTTGGGGTTTATTACTCCTGATAGTGGTAAGGTCTCAATTATGGATTTGGATGCCTTCAATGATGCTCATTTAATTCAAGAAAGGTTAGGGTATATACCAGGCGAAATTGCCTTTTTTGATCATATGAAAGGCCATGAATTTTTAAAGTTAATGGCAGATCTGCGACACTTAAAAGATGATGCTAAAATGAAATACTTAATTGAGTTTTTGGAATTAGATATTAAAGGCTATATTAAGAAGATGAGTAAGGGGATGAAGCAAAAGTTAGCAATTGTAGTTGCCTTTATGCATAATCCTGACATCTTGATTTTGGACGAACCAACAAGTGGACTAGACCCATTAATGCAAAATAAGTTTGTAGAGTTGATTAAACAAGAAAAAGCTGCCGGTAAAACCATTCTTATGTCGAGTCATAATTTTGAAGAAATTGAACGAACATGCGACCGGGCATTAATCATCAAATTCGGACAAATGGTAGCCCTAAATAACATTCATGAATTAAAACGCAATCAACAATTAGTATATCTTGTAACGCTTAAATCTCAAGAAGATTTAGAATATATTGAAAAACAATCAATGGAGATTAAAAAAGTTGACGGTTTATCAATAGAGGTTGTTGTCAATGATGTTGATCAATTTATCAAAACTTTATCTAAGTGCAATGTTGTCTCATTAAGTACCAAAGTTCTATCATTAGAAGAAGTGTTTTTAAATTATTATAAAGATGAAGGTGAAGTCCATGAATAAAGTTTTATTAAAAGCCAACTTAAAACAAAATTATAAAGTTTTTTTAATCTTCCTTACCGTTTTAGTTTTCTATATGAGTATTATCATTAGTATGTATGACCCAGAAGGTTTAGAGGCTCTAGAAGCAATGCTTGAATCATTTCCAAAAGAATTGCTGCTAGCAATGGGTTTTAATATGATCGATTCAAGTCTAACTGCATTTATATCAGGTTATTTTTATGGTTTTTTAATCATTATCTTTCCGATGATATTTACAATTATGCTTAGTTTCCGATTAGTCGGGAAATATGTCGATAATGGGTCGATGAGTTATATCCTCTCAACTCCTAATACGAGAACAAAAGTTATTATTACTCAAGCCGTTTTTCTTATATTATCGATATTTACATTAATTTTAGTTACAACAGTAACCGGGATAACTATTAGCTCAGCAATGTTTCCAGGATTACTTAATAACGGAAAATTTATCCTGTTAAATCTTGGAGCATTTTTATTATTCTTTTTGATTAGTGGGATTTGCTTCTTTTGTTCTAGTTTCTTTAATGAAGGAAGGTTGTCACTTAGTACAGGAATTGCAATTCCTGTTGGATTCTTTATTATCAATATGTTGCAAGCAGTTGATAGTAGGTTAGAGTTTTTTAAATTCTTTACAATTTTCTCATTATTCAATAATGAAAGAATTATTCAAGGCGATAGCCTTACATGGTTATATTTTCTTGTTATGGTGGTAGTTGGTTTTGGCTTCTATGTTGCTAGTATTTATGTGTTTAGAAAAAAGGATTTGCATATTTAAAAAAATTTTCTCTATTAAAATGATATTTAATGGAGATTTTTTTTATTATTTTTTGATTTAGTAGTTGACAATGGAAATAAAAAGGAATATAATATTATTGACCACATGGTCATATAATTAAAGGAGTGATGTAATTGACGAAAAAAGAGCGTACCTTTTTAAAGATTATTGAAGTTTCATTAATTGAATTTGCTGAAAAAGGTTATGAATTGGCTTCAACAAATAATATTTATAAAGCAGCTAACGTTTCAAAAGGCTCAATCTTTGTTTACTTTAATTCTAAAGCAGAGTTGTATTATGAGGTGTTTAAGTATTATTTGAAAAAATTAGTTGATGCGATTTCTAAAATTGATCTTAGTAATCATCATGACGTCTTTGAAAAAATGCTTGCCGTTTCGTTTTGGAAGTTTGAGTATTATGCGAAATATCCTGAAGAAGGTAAGTTTATTTTAGAGGCTGTCAAAAACCCTCCCTGAAGCTGTTAAGACAAAAATTTACAGTCATTATCAGGAGTTAGCAAGTTTAAGCTTTGATCACTTTTTTAATGATATCGACATTAGTCAATTTTCACCCCAGTATTCAAAAGAAGAAGTGATTAAGTTTATTAAAATCGGTTTAAACGGAATTCAAGCAACATATATCAATGAAAATGTTTCATTTGAATATTTGAAGTCTATTCGAGAAGAATGTATGAAATTTTTAAAAACAATATTGAAAGGAATGAAAAAATAGTATGGAAAAAGTTTTTGAAATTAAGAATTTAAAATTTAAGTATCCAAAACATCAAGAGGATACAATCAAATCAATATCATTTGATATTGAAAAAGGAAAAATCTTTGGCTTGTTAGGCCCAAGCGGGGCCGGCAAATCAACAACCCAAAAGATATTAATCAAATTATTAACTGATTACGAAGGAGAAATTTTATATTTAGGTAAAGATTTGAAGAGTTACGGAAAAAGTTTTTATGAAGAAGTCGGAGTTGGGTTTGAAATGCCTGTTCATTTCAACAAACTAACAGCGTTAGAGAATTTAAAGTACTTTGCAAGCCTTTATAAAAATAATGCTGATTATGTGGAATTATTAAAAAAAGTAGGTTTAGGCGATGATATGGATAAAATGGTTGGCGAATATTCAAAGGGAATGAAGATTAGATTAAACTTTGTTCGTGCTTTGATTAATAATCCGAAAGTTTTATTCTTAGATGAACCAACGAATGGACTAGACCCTGCTAATGCGAAAATTATTAAAGATTTAATTTTGGATTTTAAGAACAAAGGCGGAACAGTCTTTATTACTACCCACCTAATGGGTGATGTTGAACAATTATGTGACGATGTTATTTTTATGACAAATGGAACGATTGGTGAAAAAGCAGCACCTCGAGATTTAAAGATTAAATATGGTCAAAGAATCGTTAATGTTGAATATTATAATGATTCCTTAAAGAAGAAAACCTTTGAATTAAATGGGCTCCAAAACAATCAAGAATTTTTGGATATTATCAAAAATCATCGAATTGAAACCATTCATAGTGGCGAAACGACATTAGAAGAAATCTTTATCAAGGTAACAGGAGCAATCAAGTATGAATAATCTAATAAATTTGATCAAAGGAGAAATGATTAGACTTATCAAGTATAAGATTTTCTATGCAGGATTAGTTGTTTCTTTAATATGGGTCTTTATTATTGGTTTATCAGAAAAAGAAGCAATTTTGGAATTAATCCCAGCTTTATTATTAATGGATGCGGGTTTAATGAGTATCATTTTGTTATCAGCTTCGTTTTTCCTTGAGAAACAAGAAGGAACGATTAAATCAGTTTTGGTTGCTCCGGTAAAGTTAAGTGAATTGTTAATTGCGAAAATCATTGCTTCAGTAATCACTGCTTTAATATCTACCATATTAGTGGTAGCAACTGCAATCATTGTTCATAAACTTGAAATTAATTTATTCTTATTATTTATCTATATTTTAATTGTTGTTATTAGTCATGTCGCAATCGGTTTGGTCATTACCCTTTTCAGTAAGGATTTTGGGGGCATGTTAGGTTTATATATGCTCTATGCATTAATTGGTTTATTGCCAAGTGTCTTTTTTATCGTTGGTATTATTCCGGAATCACTAAATGATTTTTTACTGATTTCACCAACTTATGCTGCACAAATGTTATTGAATAGTATTTTTGTGGAAGGCACTAAGCTGTATCTAATTGTCATTGCTCTTGGATATTTGGCAATCATTTCGGTGTTATTATATCTTGGGGTTATTTATAAAAAATATAAGAAATATGCGATTGGTGGTTAATATGAAAAAATATCTTAGTTTATTAAAATATGAGTTTAAAACGATTATCAAAGATCCGACTAATTTAATGATGGTTTTATATCCATTTTTGGTTTTGTTTATCGTTGGTGTTATCATGCCCCTTGCAATGGATAAGGTTGATAACAAAAATGCGGCTGCGACAACATTGTTGATTCTATTGGCGGCTGTATTAGCAGTGGGAGTGTTTGTGATTGGAGCGTTACTTGGATTCTCATTAATTGAAAATAAGGATGAAAAAACCATTTTAAGTATTTGTGTTACTCCGGTTAAGGTTGAAGGTTATACTATTTTTAAAGTTGTTTATACATATGTTTTTTCATTCATCGGCAATTTAGTAATTGTTGGGGGTTTGAAGATTATTGCGAAAGATACATTTGTGATTGAAACCGGAGCTGAACCTATCTATCTACTTAATAATTTGAGTTGGTTGCAGATTGTAATTTTTGCCCTCGTTAATTCGTTATTCGTCCCGGCAATTGCTTTAATAATCGGTGGAGTTGCTAAAAATAAAATTGAAGCCTTTGCGATGATGAAAAGCTCAGGGTTTATGATTATGATCCCCGCTTTAACATTACTTAATTTCTTTAAAGATTGGAAACAATATCTTTTAGGATTTGCACCGAATTTTTGGCCGATTAAAGCGATGCTTAATGAAGCAATGGGTGAGCTTGCAACTCACAGCAGTAATTTAAATTATTATCTTTATATGGTCATTGGAACTATCTATTTCTTGTTTTTATCAATCGTTTCGTTAAGATTTTTTATTAAAAAAATTAATTAAAATACAAATCTTGGTAAACAATATAAATTATAAAAAACATTTGACAAACTCATCTTTGTGTCATATAATATTACAAAACGATGAAGAGGAAGAGTAATAATTTTTAAGGTTTAATAGAGAGAGACAGTTGGTGAAAAGTCTTAACAAGAAAATTATGAAGGTAGCCTTGGAGTTGATTAGATGAAAATACAAAGTAGTTTAATCCGCATTTCTAGCGTTAAAGAGAGAATGAGCGCAACAATTTTTTGTTGAACTAAGGTGGTACCACGGAAAAAATTCGTCCTTAAGATTTATTCTTAAGGACTTTTATAATGGAATGGAGTTAAAAATATGAAACTAAAAGATTTACCAACTAAATATGATTTTAATCTTGTTGAAAAAGGAAAATATGAAATGTGGCTGAAAAAAGGTTATTTTACCGCTGGTGATATCAGCAAAAAACCTTTCACAATCGTGATTCCTCCCCCAAATATTACGGGGAAGTTACATTTAGGGCATGTTTTAGATACGACTTTACAAGATATTATTATTCGCAGGAAACGAATGCAAGGTTATGATGCCCTGTATTTACCAGGAATGGATCATGCTAGTATTGCCACGCAAGCAAAAGTCGAACAAAAACTTAGGGAACAAGGAATCTCACGCTATGACTTAGGACGTGAAAAGTTCTTAGAAGTTTCGTGGGCATGGAAAGATGAATATGCGAAATTAATCCGTGAACAATGGGCAGCGTTAGGACTTAGCTTAGATTATACCCGTGAACGTTTTACCTTAGATGAGGGCTTAAATCGCGCCGTTAATGAAGTATTTGTTAAGATGTATAATGAAGGTTTAATTTATCGCGGGGAGAGAATTATCAACTGGGATGTTCAGTCACAAACAGCATTATCTAATATCGAAGTTGAATATCGTGATGTTGAAGGGGCATTCTATCATTTCCTATATCCATATGTTGATGGTGAAGGTGGATTAGTGATTGCAACCACAAGACCAGAAACAATGTTTGGAGATACAGCCTTAATGGTTAATCCCAAAGATACAAGGTATAAAAAAGTTGTTGGACGCAAAGTATATATTCCGGGAACTTCGAGATCGATTCCGGTTATTGAAGATAATTATGTTGATATGGAATTTGGAACTGGGGTTGTAAAAGTTACTCCAGCTCATGACCCTAATGATTTCGAGGTTGGTCAACGTCATAATCTTGAACGTCCAATTTGTATGAACGAAGATGGCACGATGAATGATCTGGCAGGAAAATATGAAGGCATGGATCGTTTTGAGTGTCGAAAACAATTGGTTGAAGATTTAAAAAGAACAGGCTTTTGTATAAAAATAGAAAAACATATTCATTCAATCGGACATAGTGAACGAACCGGAGTTATTGTTGAACCACGTTTATCAAAACAATGGTTTGTTGCGATGGAAAAGTTAACTAATGATTTAATGGATATGCAAAATACTGAAGGAAGAATCAATTTTGTTCCTCCACGTTTTGAAAAAATTTTCAATAATTGGTTAGCTAATATTCAGGATTGGTGTATCTCACGCCAACTTTGGTGGGGACATCGAATTCCGGCTTGGTATAAAGAGGATGAAATCTTTGTTGGCCTTAATGCTCCGAATGAAGAAGGTTGGGTTCAAGATGAAGATGCTCTTGACACATGGTTTTCAAGTGCTCTCTGGCCGTTTTCCACTCTTGGTTGGCCGGATAAAACCCTTGACTTAAATCGCTTTTTCCCGACCGATGTCTTAGTTACCGGTTATGATATCATCTTTTTCTGGGTTGCAAGAATGGCTTTCCAATCGAAATATATTATGGATGAACGTCCGTTTAAAGATGTTTTGATTCATGGTATTATCCGTGATGAGTTTGGCCGTAAGGTAAGCAAATCATTAGGCAATGGTGCTGACATGATGGAAGTGAAAGAAAAATACGGAATCGATAGCTTACGCTACTTTTTATCAACGGCTTCTTCACCTGGTCAAGATATACGATATTCTGATGAAAAGATGGAAGCAACATGGAATTTTATTAATAAAATCTGGAACATTTCACGATTTATTGGTTTAAATTTTGAGAATAACAATTATCAAGATCAACCAATAAAATACAGTTTATTAAATACGGTTGATAAATGGATCTTATCGAAACTAAATGAAGTTATTAAAAATGCTGATGAAAACTTTGATAAATATGAATTTGGTGAAGCTGCAAAGGTCATTTATAAATTTGTTTGGAATGATTTTGCCTCATGGTACTTAGAAATGACGAAAGTTGTCTTTAATGAAGGCATCCCTGAAGAAAAAATCAATACCTGCAGTGTTTTAAAATATGTCTTAACATCAGCATTAAAATTACTACACCCATTTATGCCGTTTGTAACCGAAGAAATTTATCAGATGTTTAATGAGGGAAGTATTTGTATTAGCGAATGGCCATTATTTAAAGCTGAATATGAAGCAGTTGATGCCAAACAAATCGAAGTTGTATTTGATATTATTACAACTATTCGCAATGTTCGCTCTTCAAAAAATGTTCCTAATAGTAAAGCAATTGATATTGAATTACAGGTTCGTGATTTAGAGTTAAGTGAGTTTTTAAATAAACATTTACGTTATTTACAAAAATTTATCAATTATCAAAACATTACGATAACTAATCAAGAACTCGATTCAAACCAAAGAATCATCAATGTCTTAAGTGATGTTGTTGTCAGTGTTCCGCTTCATCAATTAGTCAATCTTGAAGAAGAGATTGAAAAACTAATATCAGCACAGGCCAAAATGCTTGCTGAAATTGAAAGATGTGAAAAGATGTTAGGTAATCCAAACTTTGTTAACAAAGCTCCAGAAGAAAAAATTGCTGCTGAGCGAGCAAAGTTGTCTGATTATCAACGACAATTAGCTGAAATCAATAAACTTCTTGTTGACTATCAAGGGTAAATACTAAAGAAAGAAAGAGAAGAGAATGAAAAATTACCAATATACAATTTTATTAATTGGAAATAATCATGAAATTGAATTACTTTTAAATAATTCCAATCATGCGCTTATTTCTTTTGAAAATATGATTGATGCTACGGATTATTATTATCAAAACGCGAACAAGATTGATATCATCATTGATTTAATTGTAAATCGAATTTTACTATCATTTAATCAATCTGAAATTAAAACAATCGAAGATGGTCTGACTGCTTCACAATTAATGGATCAGATTAATCAGATTATTGCTCATGATATTAAGAACAAAGAATTTTCCAAAAGTTTAGCGTTATCAATGCTAGATCATAATGAAATAATATATCATAAATTATTAAGAAGATATTATGAAGAAAATCACAATTTATCACACACGATTTATTCATTACTCGATGCAGACAAATTTTTTGAGATAAAAATTCTCGTTCATAAAATTAAGGGACTTTCGCTTAATTTAGGTTCAGAAAAATTATTTGAAATTGCGAAAACATTGAATGATAAATTAGAACTAAAAAAGGCCGAACGTGATGATATTATTCATTTTATTCGGTTTCATGAACATATTTTAGAGTATATTAAAGAAGAAATTAAAGAATAAGGAATTTTATGTTTAATAATGTAACAGATTTAGTAGCTTGGATTGAAGCTCAAAAGCGTCATTCACCCAAAGTATCATTGGAAAAAATGCGAAGAATATGCGAGATATATGGCAATCCCCAAGATAATATTAAATACATTCACATTGGCGGAACAAATGGAAAGGGTTCAACAGTATCATTTGTAAAGAGCATCTTAAGAAATGCAGGTTATAATGTTGGCTCCTATATCTCTCCTTTTGTTATCAGTTTTAATGAAAGAATATCTTATAACGATCAATTTATTTCCGACCAGGATTTATTAGAGATTGGTAATTATATCCTATCTCGTTATCATATCATCGAAGAACGTGAACTCGAAAAACCAACATTTTTTGAATTTGTAACCCTAATTGCCTATATCTATTTTTCAAGAATTAAAGATTTAGACTTTGTAACTTTAGAAGTAGGGCTTGGGGGAAGACTCGATGCAACCAATATTGTTACCCCGTTAATTTCTGTCATCACCAATGTTCATTATGACCATATGAACGTTTTAGGCGATACAATCCATGAAATTGCCTGGAATAAGCTTGGAATTGTGAAACAAAATATCCCTCTAGTGACTTTATTTAATGATAAAATTAATGATTTAATTAAAGAAACTTGTTTGGAAAAGAATAGTCCGTTAATATTTTTAAATAAACAAGATATCAAAAATATCGATGTGACTTTGGAATATACTAGTTTTGATTTATATGATTTAAAAAATCTTAAAACGAAAATGTTAGGTTACCATCAGGCTGAAAATGCATCTTTAGCGGTTGTTGTTACCAAAAAGTTAAGGGAATTATATGATATCAATCTCACTGATGAAAATATCTATCAAGGCTTATGGGAAACATTTTGGCCGGGCAGATTGCAAGTTGTGCACATAAATCCAACCATTATTCTTGATGGTGCCCATAATATTGATGGAATGACTAGGTTAACTGAATTCTTAACTCATGTAAAGGAGAATCAGATTCTTAAAGTTGTTTTTGCCGTATCTGCTGATAAAGCTAAAAATGAAATGATTTCAATTATTGAACCAATTGCTGATGAGATAATCTTTTCAAAGTTTAATTATAAACGGAGTGATAAAGCGGACAGTCTAGCTGAGTTATCACATCATGCTCATAAACGGATTGAAGAAGATTTAGATAAAATTATTGCGGAATGTTTAAACGAAACAGAAAAATTAATTGTTTTTTGTGGAAGTTTATATTTCGTTAGTGAAGTATTTAAAAAGTTTTAAAATTAAAAGGCCTTACTTTAACTTAAGGCTTTTTTCGATGACATTTATCTATTCATTTTGATAAATAATATTGAAACTCTTCATTTCTAGGAGTATAATACTATTTCGTAAGAAAGAAGGTAAGTTATGAAACTGTTTATTTATGTGATGAATGATGTAAAACTCTTAGATAAATTTGTTCATGAATTAAAAGAAAAGCAAATTAAAGGTGCAACAATTATTAATAGTACAGGAATGGGAAGAAAGCTTGTTGAAAATGATGAATTGGATTTTATTGGCTCCTTAAAGACTCTTTTTGATAACCCTAGAGCAGAATCTCGGGTTATCTTAATGGCTCTTGAGGATGAAAAAGTTGAAACAGTATTAAATATTATTGATGAAATTGCTGGTGACTTAAGCAAACCTAATTCAGGGATTGTTTTTACCTTAACAATCGATTTTGTGAAAGGTTATAAGAAATAGGCGGTTGATTTAATTGGGACTATCAATTTTATTGTTTGCTGGGATTTCAATTATTACTGGATTGTTATTTGGTAAACTTGCAAAGTTTGTTCATTTACCGAATGTTACAGGATATTTAGTAGGTGGTCTAGTAATTGGACCAAGTTTTATCGGGCTTTTAAACGATCATAATATTAAATCGCTTGAATTAGTTTCAAGTGTTGCTTTAGGCTTTATTGCTTTTTCGATAGGAAATGAATTAAAACTAGCTTATTTTAGGGAAGTTGGATTAAAGCCAGTTGTTATCGCCGTTTTTGAAGCGTTGTTTGGAGTTGTTTTTGTTCTTGGAGGTTTAATATTATATTTTGTGATCTTTATGGAATTAACAATTCAAAATATTCAATTTGCGCTTATTTTATCAGCAATTGCAGCCGCAACTGCTCCTGCTGCTACTTTAATGGTTGTAAGGCAGTATAAGGCAAAAGGACCTCTAACAAAAACACTTATGAGTGTTGTTGCAATTGATGACTCGATTGCAATATTGTTATTTGGAATATTAGTGGCAATTTCAACGTCATTAAATCCAAATAATGATCTTTCAATTATCAGCCAAATATTCAAACCGTTTATAGAAATTATTTCTTCATTAGTAGTTGGTTTTGTTTTTGGTGTTATCTTAACATTAGGATGTAAGTGGTATACAGGAAGAGGAAATCGAATTTCATTAACAATTGGTATTATCTTTATCACAATTTTTCTGACAGACTATATAAACGGTTCGACCCTATTGGCTTGTATGATTTTAGGTGGAACTTTTGCAAACTTAAGTAAGAAGTTTGATGAAATCAATGGTTTAATTTATTTTATTACTCCTCCAATTTTTATTATGTTTTTTGTTTTAAGCGGTGCTGAGTTAAAGTTATCTGTTTTATTTACTGTCGGAATTGCTTCAGCAATTATATATATATTATTTAGAGTTTTCGGAAAAATATTTGGTGCTTGGTTTGGAGCTAAAATCACAAAAGCCGAACCTATGGTTGCAAAATATTTAGGATACGCCTTAATCCCCCAAGCTGGTGTTGCGATTGGTTTAAGTTTTATTGCAACTCAAATATTAGATGAAAAATTAGGTGTTGAGATTAGAACAATCATTCTATGTGCTACCTTAATCTATGAATTAATTGGCCCGATAATCACAAAGATCACTTTAAAAAAAGCAAAGGAAATAGAGGCTTGAAAACATCGTTTTTGTTTAAATATTTATATTATTAGAATAATAAATGGAATAAACATTAATATTATTGAATATAATTTATGGGTTGTAAATTTATTTTTTACTGCCCCTTTTTTTGACATTTTTCCTTGATTTCATCAAATATAATAACGAATGAGGTGGGAGAATATGATAAAAAAGCGTGAAATTGACATTTTTGGAGTCCTCTTAGGTGTAGTGATTGGATGTGTATTAGGATTTTTCTTGTCAACTAGAATTGACATTAGTGGTACCAATAATAATAATGATGATCCAGTAATATCTCAATATGGATATGTACATTTATTACAAATCAATCGTTATAGTAGTCCTACTGATGCTAGTAATTGTATGGAAACACTCAGACAAAAAGACCTTTTTGCGATATGTGTTTACCAAAATAATTATTATTATATCTATGGTGGAATTAGTAATACGAGCAGTGGTTTGGATGTTAAGAATTCGTTATTTGAATCGAAAGGGTATAGTCCAATTGTAAAGAAGGAGTATATTCTCGACAAGGCAAATTCCGTCTTAGATAGCGCTGAAGACTATGAATTTTGGGATGAGAGTATCAATAACTTTGTAAAGAGTTTAGAGGGAAAACCAATCGCCATTAGTTCGAAATTTCAAATTGATCCAGTCAATTTGGATATGTTTTCTTGTTTAACATTGCTTCAAACATTGGGTAATGAAGAATTAATCAATAAAGTTAGACTTCAGACCTACCAAATTATGATTGATAATTTGGGATAAAACGAAAAAACTCATATTTTCTTTAATATATAATGTGGAGGAAAGTATGAGTTTTTTAGTTAAAGAAATGCCATATAATGAACGGCCACGGGAACGGTTACGAAAGTGCGGAGTGTCTTCGTTAGCTGACCATGAATTATTGGCAATTATTATTCGCGTTGGCTGCAACAATACTTCCGCAATTGATGTTGCGAAAGAGATAATCTTTCAATATGAATCACTTGATAAACTTAATGAAGCAACAATTGAAGAGTTGAAGAATATTAAAGGGATTGGTGAAGCTAAAGCTATTGCTATTCTTGCAGCAATTGAGTTTGGAAAAAGAATTAGTGTTCCGATTTCATCAGATGTGATGCTTACTAGTCCGTTAGAATCCTATAACTATCTAAAAAGTACAATGCAGCATCTAACACAAGAGAACCTTGTTTGTGTGTTTTTAAATAACAAAAGTCAAGTTATCAGTCAAAAAACAATTACAATTGGAACAATCAATCATACAATCTTTAATCCCCGCGATATTTTGAAATGGGCCCTAAAACTGACTGCAATCGCGATTATTATTGCTCATAATCATCCAAGTGGCAATCCCGAACCTAGTATTGAAGATGTTACAGTTACAAAAAAGTTGATTCAGGCCGCAAAGTTGATGGATATTTTAATTGTTGATCATATCATTATTGGAAAAAATCGTTATTACAGTTTCCTTGAAAACAAAAAGCTATAATAAGTTTGGGTTGTCTATCATATAATTAGATGGGTGATATTATGAAAGATGATTTTAATATAATAGACAGATTTTTATACAAATTAATTATTGGTGCGTTTATGCTATTATTGCTTGTAACACTTGATCGATTTAAAATTCTTGATATCGAAGTAGTTCGTACCGAATTAAGTGAACATTTCAACATTTTAAAAATTGTAAAAACGATTAATGGTGAAAAGTCAGTCTTTATACCGATTGATTTAACCGATGATGTTACAGTTAGTACAAATGCTTATAAAAATTATGAACTGATTGAAAATGGGGCAAAAGTTTTCCTTAATGATTTCGAAGGAGTCGAAAACTACAAAGCAGGGGTTGTAGTTGCCATTTTTCATAATTCTGATGACACCTATATGGTAACAGTAAAAGGTATTGATGGTTATCATTATGTTTATGATAAATTATCAACTTTAAATTGTTCTTTATATAAGGTTTTAGGAAGTGGGGATATTGTTGGTAGTCCGTCAACAAAAAATAATGATAACTTTTTCCAATTCTTCGTTTATGATAAAGGTCAAGTAATTGAGATATTAAAATGAAACTATCAGTTCATTACTCGTTAGCTTCAATTGTCTTAGTATTTTTTTATACTGGTTTATATATTGAGTTTTTATTGTTTTTTGGGACGATTGTTTTTCATGAATTAGGCCACGTGGTTGCTTGTTTACTATTTAAACAAAAAGTCAATCGTCTAAATATTACCGCTGTTGGCGGAATTTTAGATGTAGAAATCAGGCGTATTACTTTTTTAAAAGAATTACTTATTTATGCGAGTGGAATCATTTTTAATCTATTTCTAATTATGATAGCTCGCTTTATTAATAACGAGTATTACCAAAAACTTCTCTATGATTATAATATGTTAATCATTCTTTTTAATATCTTACCGATTTTTCCTCTTGATGGGTTTCGGATCTTTGATTTAATTTTAAGTTTATTTAAAGATGCTTTTCGTGAGTTCAAAATTATTGTCGTTATTTCTTGGCTTTCTTTAATTGGGTTATTTGTCTTTTCGTTTGCGAATAAAAGTATTGCTTTTATTGTGATTGCCATTTTTCTTCTTTATCAAAATATCATTTTAATTACTTTAAAAAGCAGTTTTGTTTTAAAAAAAATAGTCAGACAATATCAAGTATAATAGAGATTTTTTAATCTCTTTTTTTGTTTATTTAGATTAACTTTAGGAAATGATATATTTTGAGGTGAAAAAAATGAAAGCAGTTACATTTCAAGGATTTAAAAATGTAAAAGTGAAAGAAGTTCCTGATCCGAAAATTGTTAAGGATGATGATTTGATTTTAAAAGTAACATCAACAGCAATCTGCGGATCGGATTTGCATTTAGTACATGGAACAATACCAAAGATGCCTAAGGACTTTATTATTGGTCATGAAGCAATGGGAATTGTGGAGGAAGTTGGAAAAGATGTTGTTAATGTGAAAAAGGGAGATCGTATTATTGTGCCATTTCCAATCTCTTGTGGTCATTGTTGGTATTGTGAGCACGGATTATCAAGTCAATGCGATAATTCCAATGATCATGGTGAAATCGGTGCAATATTCGGATATAGTAAGCTCTTTGGTGGATATGATGGTGGACAAGCTCAATATCTACGCGTTCCCTACGGTAATGTTGGGCCACGAGTTGTTCCTGAACATTTAAAGGATGAGCAGGTTTTATTTTTAACTGACATTGTTCCAACTGCTTACTGGGGAGTCTTAAACGGAGAAGTGAAACCCAATGATATCGTCGTTGTCTTAGGGTGCGGTCCTGTTGGGCTTCTTGCAATTAAATTTGCGATTCAAATGGGTGCAAAACAAGTTATTGCGGTTGATCAGGTTAAGTACCGATTGGAGCATGCGAAAAAGCATTATCAAGTTGAAACATATAATTTCAATGATTATGATAATATGGGTGAATATATTAAGGAAATAACTCACGGTGGTGCTGATGTAGTAATTGATTGTGTGGGAATGGATGGAAAGATGAGTACTTTTGAAAAGGTTGAAACGATGTTGAAGTTGCAAGGAGGATCTAAATCGGCATTAGAAATGGCAAGTCAAGCTGTCCGAAAAGGTGGAATTGTCTCGATTGTTGGAGTATACGGAGCTCGTTATAATAACTTTCCGTTTGGTGATTTTTTTAGTCGAAATGTTACATTGAAGATGGGACAATGTCCTGTTCATTCTTATGTTGATGAACTACTTGAGATGATTGTGAAGGAAAGGTTTGATCCGACTGATATAATAACTCATATTTTGCCTTTAGAAGAAGCAGAACATGCATATGATATATTTGATCATAAAATGGATAATTGTATTAAAGTAATCTTAAGACCATAAACTAATTTTTTCTGCAAGAGATTTCATTTTGTAGTTTTTCTTTTTTAGTTTGAAAACCTTATCAAAAAGTGGTATAATTTTATTCATAAGAGGAGGGTATGTAATGAATGTAAAAAGATTTTTAAGAAAAAAGAATTTTATGGTGTATAAAAGAATTGGACTAATGATCTTTATTGTCTTTTTATTTTTTTTAAATAAATACTTAAAGGAGAGTCAAATAATATTTGATAATATTCCTAAAATGATTGTTACTTTGCTATTGTTATATGTATGGGCCGGTTTATTTCTATTTGACATTTATATGATTTTATTTTTACGCTTTCATTTTGATGATAACTATTTAATTCTATATGCTATGAATGATTATGAACGAAAGATAGGATTGAAAAGAATTCAAAAGATTTCAGTTAAACACTTAATTGATGATTTATACGAAATCAGCATTTATATAATAGGTTTTAAAAATAAAATGATTTTAAATACTGAAAATAAAGATAAATTCATTGATAGTTTAAAATCAAAAATCAAACTGAAAGATAGAGTTATAACTTTTAATCTCCTTACAAAAATTTTCGGTCTTTTGACACTACTTTATTTAGTTTTCTTTTAATTTTTTTTTTAAAAAAGAGCTAAACATTCATAAAAATAATTATTTTATGATATAATAAAAGATACGAGGTTTAATATGGATGGCTTTTTAAGAATAATATATATTACTATATCAGCATTAATCGCAATTATATTTCATGAAATGGCTCATGGTTATATTTCGCACCGTTTAGGAGATCCAACTCCAAAATCTACTGGTCGCTTATCAATGAATCCCTTTAATCATTTAGATCCAATTGGCCTAATATCATTAATTATCTTTGGTTTTGGATGGGCGAAACCGGTGAGAGTCAATCCCTATTATTATAAAAATAAAAAAGGGGGAATGGCTTTAGTTGCTCTAGCGGGACCGGTGACGAACTTTTTAATTGCTTTAATTGCGCTTTTTATTTCAGGGCTAATCTATAAATTATCAAATTACGAGATTATATATCATGAAGATTTTATTAAGATTTTAGTTAGAATTAATATTGGTCTAGGAATGTTTAATTTAATTCCAATTCCTCCCCTCGATGGATCAAAAATAATTGGGGCAGTACTACCCGAAAAAGTTTATTTTGAATATATGCGATATGAACGTTATGGTTTTTTCATTTTAATAGCACTTTTGGCATTTGGAATCTTAAACGAACCATTATCTAAAGCGCTTAATTTTATTGAATTTAATTTAAGTCAAATTGTTATTTTCATTCTTCAGTTATAAATATCTCTATTAATATTTAGCTAAGACAAATCTTAGCTTTTTGTTTTGTTTTAGTTAAAAAAATGATATAATAAGAGTATGGAAAGAATTAAAGAAGTAGCTCAAATAAATATTAATAGTCAAAATTACCTAATTTATCTAACCAAAAAAGCGATCAAAAAAATAATTATTAGAGTTGATCCTCTTAATAACATTCATCTTAATTATCCAAAATCTTGTTCTGCTGCAAGAGCTTTGAAATATTTAGAGGAACACATCGCATGGGTTGTAAAGGTGATTGACTCTAATCAAAACCGATATCAAGATATGGAAATGAATGCCTGCATGAAATTAGAAAAAATGTGGATATTAGGAAAGATTTATAAAATCATCATTTGTGATGGTTGTAAAAACGAATATCAATTAGAAGATTCAAACTTGATTCTAAGCGGAAATTTTTCCAAATCTATTTCAAAAATGATTAATGACTATCAAATGATATTAATCGATGAATTTGAAAAAATATCAATTTTATTTAAAACTAAAATTCGCCAAAATCCACATTTAAAGATTAAAAAAATGAAATCTCGTTGGGGAAGTTGTAATTATCGAAACGGAAAAATTGCTTTAAATATTCGCTTAATTCACACCCCTATAGAATTAATTAGATTTGTTATTTTTCATGAATTTTGCCATTTTTTATATCCAAATCATTCGAAAAACTTTTATAATCTTTTAAAAGAATTTTTACCTGATTATAAGCGTTTTGAAAAAGAATTAAAGAAATTTTCATTTTATCTCACCCTTTAAGGTGAGATTTCCTTATTTTATGAATACTAAAAGTTTCATTCAAAAATGCCTGAATTTTTCAATCTCTTTTCCTTGTATATCGGTATAAATTTAGATATAATAACAAACGACTTTTATGAAGGGAGATGTATACATGATTAAAAAGATTGAAAAATTCGAAGTTTTAAATGGAAGCAAAAAAGATTGTGGTAAAAATTATTTGTATTCCCAGATTATTCGTAATGAGCGATTAAAGAGAAGGCTTACCTTACAAGAGATCGCTAAAGGTATTTGTTCCGTCAGCTATTTATGCAAATTTGAAAAAAATTTAATTATTGCTGATGAAGAGTATATTCGTGCTATTTTCGAACGTGTTAACATGGATTATTCTAAAGTAGGGTTAAACATTATTGAAGATGGAGTAAAAAACGCTGTTAAGGCCTATTTGTATCAACAGTATTCAGAAATTGAAAATTATTTCTCGATGATTGATGATACTTTATTCAATGCTCAAAATTATTTAATTAAAGGGTTTTATTATTTAATCAAAGAAGATTTTGTGGAGTTTAAGGACATTATCGCAACCATTGATAATATCAAGGACACTTTAATGGTAGAAGATGTTGGGGTTTTTATGTTTTTGGTTGTTGAATATTATATTATCACTAATCAATTTACTGAAGCAGCAAAATATTTAAAATATATGGATGCTCTATCATTTGAATTAAAAGAAATCAATTGGTTGATTTCTGAACAACAATTTATCGTCGGTTATAATTTAAAAAAATATCCGGTCATGTACCGATATTATAAGAAGTTAATGGATAATTTTGATGTTGGTTATCCTAGCAAAAGACAATTATTAATTCGTTTAATGATGCTTGATTGTGAAGCTACTGATTATTTTAAGGATGCGTTTGAAGAAATTCAGCATATCCAAATTGATTTGAATATTGAATATTCCCTTGATATTTATTATTGGAAGTTAGTTGTTATGTTAAAGGGGAATATGTGGTTTGATGTTTATGAAGCAATTATGGAAAATAATCTTCACCATGAAGCTAAATTTGCGGCTTTATTGATGTATACTGCTGATTTAATAAATGATCAGACATATATTAATCAGGCTGTAGAATTAGTTAAGGAACTCGATTTTCAGGAAAATGATGTGATTCATCAAAAGTTTATTAAGTTCTTAATGATTAAATTTACCGAAGAAAAGAAGTATGCTATTATCGAATATTTAAAATATGAAATCATTCCTTTTAACTCAAATTTCACCCATCACTTGTATAGTGATGTATATGATAAACATTATCTTGATTTTCTATGTAATACTTCAAAATACAAAGATGCGTTATATTACATGAAGAAGATCTGTAATTAAAATCATTAGGTTATTAGTTGCATATTGTTTTGTTTTCGATTATAATTAATATCGGTGATTTAAAATGAGTGAATATTTTAATAATTTAAACAATTTGCCGAATAATAAGGTTATCAAAGAAATGCGTAAATATGCAATTTCAAATAAAATTCCGATTATAAATGATGAGAGTTTAACTTATATTTTACATTTGGCGGAAATGAAAAAACCTAAACGATTTTTAGAAATTGGTACGGCAATTGGGTTTTGCAGTATTAATCTAGCTTGTGCAAATTCCGATATCTTAATTGATACTATTGAAAAGTCTGAAGAAATGTATCAAGAAGCATTAAAAAATGTTAAGAATGCAAAACTTGAAAATCGGATAAATATTCATCTTGCTGATGCTTTGGAATTTGATACCGAAAAACTTGATTATAAATATGATTTAATTTTTATTGATGCCGCTAAAGCTCAATATATTAAATTTTTTGAAAAATACCAAGGGTTTTTAGCTGAAGATGGTTTGATTATTTCGGATAATCTTTTATTCCATGGGCTAGTTGCTCAAGATAAAAAAATCGAAAATAAAAATCTTCGAAGTTTGGTGGAGAAAATTAGAGAGTATAATCTTTGGTTATCGAAACTTAAAACTTTTTCAACAACTTTCCTCGATCTTGGAGATGGAATTGCAATTAGTAAGAAGGTAAAAAAATGATTAAATTAATAGCTGATTTAATCTCTTTAAATAATATTTCTCGTTATCATGTCGATGGACTTGTGATTAATGATGATATTTTTTCTAATTATCATAGTTCAAAGATGACATTTAACGATCTTAAATCAGTTATCGCATATTGTCAAGAACATCACATTTTATCAATTGTCAATGTTGAGCGAATTATTGAAGAAGAAGAGCTCGAATTGTTATATGAAAGATTAGAATCTTATTTAGCGTTAGAGGTAAACTATTTTTTATATAGTGACTTTGCGGTTCTATCCTTTTTCTTAGAGAAAAAGATGACTGATAAGCTTATTTATGATGCAAAAACAATGATAACAAATAAACATGATGCTCTCTTTCATCGCAAGTATGGTAGTTTAGTAGCAATTAGTAATGAACTTTCCTTAGAAGAAGTTGAAAATATTGTTGAAGCTAAAACTTGCGTGATCGAAGCATATGGTTTTCACCAAATGTTTTATTCAAGAAGACCGTTACTGTCAACATATGCAAAATTTAAAGAGTTACCATTAAGCTTAGAACAAAAACAATTATTTATCAAAGAAGAGTTGCGAGATGAGCTTTATCCGATTTTTCAGTCACAATACGGAACATATGTATATACACCATATCGTTATGTAATGTTTAAAGAACTGTTGCCTTTAAAAGAAAGAATTGCTATGGTTCGCATTAATTCACAATTTATTGATGAAGATGAAATCGTTAAAGTTATCGACCTATATCAATCATTATTATTTACTAACCAAGACCCAGATGAACTCTATCTTCAACTAAAAGCACTTAATGACAATATTAGTTCTGGGTATCTCGATAAGAAAAGTATCTTGGTGAAGGAGCGAGATTTATGATTGAATTGCTTGCTCCGGCTGGAAACTTAGAAAAGTTAAAAATCGCGATTGCATATGGTGCTGATGCTGTCTTTATTGGTGGAAAAAAATTCAGTTTACGGGCTCGTGCTAGTAATTTTGATCTTATTTCGATTAAAGAAGGCTGTGATTTTGCGAAAGCTTATAATGCTAAAGTCTATGTCACAATGAATATTGTTCCCCATGATGAAGACTTAGTAGGGTTAGAAGAATATTTACAAGAATTGGTTTGGTGTGGCGTAACTGGAATTATTGTTACGAGTTTATATATTGCTGATGTAGCAAGAAGGGTAAGCCCGGAATTAGAACTTCATTTAAGTACGCAATTTTCCGCATCCAATAGTGTAACTGTTAACCTCTTTAAGGATTTAGGTTTTTCGAGGGTTGTCTTAGCCCGTGAAGTTAGTTTAGAACAAATAAAGAAAATCAAAGCAAAAACGGATCTAGAATTAGAAGTGTTTATTCATGGGGGGATGTGTGTCTCATACTCAGGACGTTGTATGTTAAGCAATCATATGACAAACCGTGATGCAAACCGTGGTGGTTGTGCTCATTCATGTCGATGGAACTATTCATTACTTGAAGGAGAAACCTTAATCAATCCCGATCCTGAATACTTCAATATGGGCTCTAAGGATTTAATGGCGATTTATGCGATTCCGAAGCTGATCGATTTAAATGTCGCTTCACTTAAAATTGAAGGACGAATGAAATCAATGTACTATATTGCTACTGTTGTCCGTTGTTATCGATTACTAATTGATGAATATCTGCAAAATAAGAAGATTGCAAACTATCAGTTTTATGAACAAGAGATTGCGAAAGCGGAAAACCGTTTAACCTCAACTGGATTTTTATATAATATTCCCGATGTAAATGAACAATTATATAATGTTCGTACCGAAATGCCAACCAAAGAATTTGTGGGATTTGTTTTGGACTATGATGAAAAGACAAAAATCGCCACCATTCAACAACGCAATTATTTTAAAATAGGTGATGAACTAGAATTCTTTGGGCCGAAGTTGATGAATGTGAAATTAGTGATTAATGAAATGTGGGATGAAGAGATGAATAGTCTTGAAGTTGCAAGGCATCCATTACAAATTATTAAAATCCAACTTCCTTTTAAAGTGGCATATGCTGATATGATAAGACTTGTTATCTAACAGTCTTAATAAGAAGTTACCTTTAATGGTAACTTTTCGTTTTAAAAATTAAGGAAGCGGAATATAATTTTGTGTATTATTCTTGACAAAAAGCATAATATATTTTAGTAAAGTTGTGTTGAAAAATGTAAGAATTACTCGAGCAATTGGTAAAATAATGATTGCATTTCCAACATTATTTTGATATAATACTTGTAAAAATTAACGGGAGGAATCTTTTTATGAATGGAAAACATCAATTAACGGCTGAAGGCTTAGAAAAATGCAAACAAGAACTTGATTTTCTAAAAAATGCTGAACGTAGCCGTGTTATTGAATCCTTAAAAGAAGCTCGTGCTCAAGGAGACTTATCGGAAAATGCAGATTATGATGCAGCCCGTGAAGAACAAGCACGTTTAGAAGCTAGAATCAAGGAGTTAGAAAACATCATTAAAAATGCTATTATTATTGATGAGATAAAAACATCTACATCAAATTTGGGTAAGGTAATACAATTAGAGTTCGATGATAATACTACGGATGAATTCACATTAGTTGGGAGTTTGGAAGCAGATCCACTTGAAGGTAAAATTTCTAATGAATCACCTTTAGGTGCAGCAATAATTAACCATAAGGTTGGTGACAAAGTCCTTGTTAAGACTGAAACCGGTCATGAATTCCACGTAATCATCAAAAAAATCAGTTGAGGTTATTGATAATGAAATATATACCAACCCTAGACAAAAAGTATACACCAATGATTTTCAAACTTCGCGAATTTGTTAGTGAAGTCCAAAAACAATCCCAAACACAAAAAGTTATCATCTGCCTTGAACGAAATAAGGGTTACAACTATCATTTTTCAATCGATACCTTCGTTGACAATACTGGACATGATGAAGAAAATTACCAAATAGTAGAAAGAATTGTAAAATCACTAATATGGATTGTTGGTGGTTTTAAAATTTATATAGCTGGCAGTAATTATTTATATGAGAAAATTAAACAAGACTATCAAAAAAATGGGTCTCGTAGTTTCGATGCCGATTTTATGGAAACAGTTTATGAACAAAAATTTGAAGTTATTAAATGTCTAGCTAACATGATCCCACCTTTAAAACTTGAGGTTATTAATTTTGAAGGAAAACTTGATGGTTGCCGAATTGGTTTTGATGCCGGAGGAAGTGATCGAAAAGTTTCGGCCGTCGTTGATGGTGAAGTTTTATATAGTGAAGAAGTAGTTTGGTATCCAAAAATCAATTCTGATCCAAATTATCAATACCAAGGGATTTTAGAATCAATGCAAAAAGCTGCAAGTTTTATGCCGCGAGTTGATGCAATCGGTGTTTCTTCAGCAGGAATTTATGTTGATAATAGAATTATGGTCGCTTCATTATTTTTAAAGGTCAACAAGAAAGATTTTGATTCAAAAGTCAAAAATATGTTTATCGATATAGCAAAGACATTCGGCGATATTCCACTTCGGGTTGCTAATGACGGTGATGTGACCGCTTTAGCCGGAGCTATGGAATTAAAAGATAATTCCGTCTTAGGAATCGCGATGGGAACTTCGGAAGCCGGTGGCTATGTTGATGAATTTGGGAATTTAAAGGGATGGCTTAATGAATTGGCCTTTGTTCCGGTTGATTTCTCTAAAGATGCGATGGTTGATGAGTGGAGCGGTGACTATGGTTGCGGTGTTAAATATTTCTCTCAAGATGGTGTGATTAAATTAGCTGGATATGGTGGAATTGAGCTTGATGAAAGTTTAGCTCCTGCTCAAAAATTAAAAATTATTCAAAAACTAAATGAAGAAGGCCATGAGCTCGCTAATGCTATTTTTGAAGATATCGGAATTTATTTAGGTTATACCTTAGCTTACTATGCTCAATTTTACCAAATTAAACATGTGTTATTATTAGGACGAGTAACGAGCGGAAAAGGTGGAAATACCATCTTAGAATATGCGAAAAAGGTTCTACATGATGAATTCCCTGAATATAATAATATCAAAATCGAAATGCCGGATGAAATAAACCGACGTGTTGGTCAATCGATTGCCGCTGCAAGTTTACCGGAAATCAAGTAAACTTTTTAGGAGAAAAGAAGTATGAGTGTATTTATTCCCCAAAACTATCAAAATAAACTTAATCTTATGGAAACGGAAAAAGCGATTAAATTAGCGAAAGATACATTTGAAGTGCGTTTGGCTGCCAATTTATCCTTAACAAGAGTATCAGCTCCATTGTTTGTTTATCCACATACCGGATTGAATGACAACTTAAACGGAGTAGAACGTCCGGTCAGTTTTGAGATTAAGGCAACGAAACAGACTGCTGAAATTGTTCATTCGCTTGCAAAATGGAAGCGAATGGCGTTAGGTAAATACGGTTTTCTTTCAGGTGAGGGTTTATACACTGATATGAATGCAATCCGTCGAGATGAAGATATGGATAATCTTCATTCAATCTACGTTGACCAATGGGATTGGGAGCGGGTTTTACTAGAGAATGAGCGAAATTATCAATATCTAAAAGATATTGTTCGTAAAATTGTAAAAACGTTAGTGGAAACAAAGAAAGTAATTAATGATGCTTATCCTGCATTAACTTGTACTTTTGAAGAAGATGTCTTTTTTATTACTAGTGAAGAGTTATTGCAACTTTATCCTAACCTTTCTCAAAAAGAGCGGGAAAATGCGATTTGCAAACAATACAAAACTGTTTTTATTAAAGGAATTGGTGGAATCCTATCAAATGGTACGCCGCATGACTTACGAGCACCGGACTATGATGATTGGGATTTAAATGGTGACATTCTTATTTGGTATGAACCATTACAAATGGCAATTGAACTCTCATCAATGGGAATTAGAGTTAATAAAACATCACTACTAAAGCAACTGTCATTAACTAATCACCTTGAACGTTTGGATTATCAATTTCATCAAGATATTGTTAATGAACGTTTACCGTTAACGATTGGCGGCGGAATTGGTCAGTCGCGAGTATGTTTAGTCCTTCTGGAAAAAATCCATATTGGAGAAGTTCAAGTTTCACTTTGGAATGAAGAAGATTTAGAACTGTTGAAAAACCATCAGATTATGATTTTATAGGCGAGTAAATTCTCGCTTTTTTATATGCATATTTTTTTTATAGAAATTTGATATGTGGTATAATATTAGTAGAAAAAACTTTTAAATAAGGTGAAAACAATGAAAAAACTTTTATTAACAATCGTTATCATAATGGTTATTACACTTATGGGATGTTCAAACAATAATACAATAACGCCAGAAAAAGCCAAAGAATGGCTTGATACAAAGGACAATGTCGTGTTAGTGGATGTTAGAACGAAGGCCGAATATGATAATGAGCATATTCCGGGAGCGCTATTAGTCCCTGTTGAAACAATTGATACGGAAGCTCTAAAAAAAATTCCAGACAAAAATTTAATTTATTTAGTATATTGCCGAACCGGCCGGAGAAGCGCTACAGCTGTAAAAATATTAGAGGATTTAGGTTATAAAAAGGTTTATGATTTAGGTGGTATTAACAGTTGGCCTTACGAGAAAACAAGCTAGTAGGAGAAACATCACAACATGGATAAATTCATTAAATCATCGAAAGAACGCCTTGATGCGATCAATGAATATCTTGAATCAATTCTTAATAATCGTGATGTTCATCAAATCTATTTAAAACATCAAAATCATTTTGAAGCCATTACTCCGTTTGACGTCTTTAATATTTTATATTGGAACGAAGAATATCATTTAGAAGATGATCAAATTAAAATTCTCGCCGGTAAACTTATGAACACCTTTCGTTCTGGATTGAAAAACTTTCAATGGAATCATTCTATTACGTTGATAAACACATTGCTTGATGAAGGTCTAATAATTAAAACTAAGTTTTCCGAGATCAAAGGGATCTTAAAAAGTGAAAATTTGTCTAATAAGCAACAGTTATTAAAAGAAAAAATTAAAGCCTTAATTGATTTAGAAAAAAGGCATCAAGCTTTTGAATATATTATCTTTTCGATCTTAGAAAACAGGATTCCTAATTCCCGTCCGTTATCCGTGATGTGGAGTTTGTATGATGATGCCATCAGTTTACGAAAAAGGATCTTAGTTTTATTAAACGACCAGTTAGATCAGAAATTTAATGAAGCAATTGGGAAATATTTCTTTTTAATTTTAGGAATCATAGAAAAAGAAGAATTGTTAATACTTCCGATTGCATCAATTATGATTGAAAAAGATGAATGGGAACAATTAGAAAAAGAAGCGGCTACTTTGGGTTATAGTTTTCAAAATAATCAAAATAATGAGTTACATCAAATGATAGAAGAACCTACGAACGATTTCCTTTTTAAAGGAAATAATGGTGGATTATCCTTAGAGGAGTTAATTTTAATTTTTGATAAACTTGGTTTAGATATTACATTTGTTGATGAAGATAATAAAGTTAAGTTTTATAACAATCCGCAGGATCGTTTATTTGTCAGAACACCATCAATTATCGGTCGAGATGTAAATAAATGTCATCCTCCTAAGAGTGTGCATATTGTTGAGGAAATAATCCGACATTTTAAAGCTAATTTAAAAGATGAAGCAAAGTTTTGGATTAATTATCAAGATCGATTTATTGTAATTACTTATTATGCAATCAGAAATCATCAAGGTGTTTATAAAGGTGTTTTAGAAGTCAGTCAGGACTGTACGGAAATTAAAAAATTAGAAGGAGAGCAGCGGCTCTTACAATGGAAAAAGTAAGGAGGAAAGAAAATGTTAGAAGTTGGACAAAAAGCTCCTGATTTTAAATTGCAAAATCAAGATGGAAAATGGGTTAGTTTATCACAATTTTTAGGTAAAAAGGTGATTATCTATTTTTATCCAAAAAATCATACTCCCGGATGCACTCGTCAGGCATGTGCTTTTCGTGATGCATATGATGGTTTTAAGAATTTAGATGTTGAAGTTATTGGTATCAGTAAGGATCAAACTTCATCCCATGTAAAATTTATTGAAGATTATCAATTGCCGTTTTTACTATTATCAGATCCTCATCTTGAAGCAATTACTGCTTATCAAGTTTGGGTTGACAAGAATAACTATGGTAAGATTACGAAGGGAGTGAAGCGGAGTACTTATATTATCGATGAGCAAGGTCTGATTGAGAAAGTGTTTGAAAAAGCGAATCCGGACACCAATGCAAATGATATTTTAAGTTATTTACAATCATAAATTGGCAATAATAAAGGTAGACATGATGTCTACCCTTATTTTTTTATTTGAAGATATAATTTTGTTAAGGCTCTTTTTTCAATTCTTGATACATAACTACGAGAAATTTTTAATGTTTTCGCAATTTCGCGCTGTGTTTCAATATCCATTCCGTTTAATCCAAAGCGTCTCGAGATAATATCTAGTTCGCGGGAATTTAGGATTTCTAAGGCTTTATTGATGGTTGCAATTTTTTCTTCGAGAACTAATTTCTCAAATGACGATTTGGCGGGATCTTCGATAATATCTGATAATTTAATTTCGTTTCCTTCCTTATCACAGCCGATTGTTGAATAAAGCCATGTTGTTTGACGTTTTCGTTTTGAACTACGTAAAAACATTAAAATTTCATTCTCAATACATCTCGCTGCATAAGTTGCGAGCTTGGTAGTTGAATTGAAATTATAAGTATCAACAGCTTTAATTAATCCGAACGCGCCAATTGATAATAAATCTTCTTTATCTTCCTTGGTATTTTCAAATTTCTTCACAATATGAGCAACTAACCGTAAATTATGTTCAATTAATATTGCCCGTGCTTCTTCATCTTTTTCTTGCCAGAGTTTTAAATATTTTTCTTCATCCTCTGGTGATAAGACTTCAGGAAAACTTTGTGAATTAACCGCACCAAGTAGTGGAAGTAGTAACAAACTTAATAAATCTATCATTTTTTCTCCTTTTTGTTTAGACTTTTTTTCCTAAATTTGTTATAATAGTAAAAAATAGGAGGCCATATGCTACATTTACTATTCAAACTATCTAAATTCGTGCCTAACGATGTGTACCAATCAGTCTTCAACATCGATTACAATAAATTATATGAAAACGGAAAGCGAATAATTCTAATGGACATCGATAATACTTTAATCCCTTATGATATTCCAATTCCCGATCAAAAATTAGTGGATTTATTTTTAGAAATAAAAGCGATTGGATTTGAAATCATTTTTATTTCTAATAATCATAAAATGCGAGTGGGAAATTTTGCTCGTGAGGTTGGTTCCCGTTATATTAGTGATGCAATGAAACCGCTAAAAAAAGGCTATAAAAAAGCTTTAAAAATGATTAAACCTTATGGAATAGACCAGGTTATTTCTATTGGAGACCAAATTGTTACCGATATTTTAGGTTCTAGAAGAATGGGAATTGATTGTTTCTTGGTAAAACCGATTAAAAGAAAAACTGAAAAATGGTATACTAAGTTTAATCGAAAAATGGAAAATGCCGCAATTAAAAAATTACAAAAACACTATCCTGATATTTATTTAAAAATTGAGGACGTGATTCAAAATGAAAACTAGGTGTGAAGGTTGCGGAGTTAAAATTCAAACTCTTGATCCAACAAAAATAGGATATATTAGAAGTGAAGTCTATCTAAAAAATCCAGATGATTTTCTTTGTGAACGTTGTTATAACTTAATTCATTATCATAAAAATGTAGAAGTTTTATATAATGAAAATGACTTTTTAAATAATGTAAAGAAAATTGCCGATAGTAAGGGACTAGTTGTTAATATTGTTGATATCTTTGATTTAGAAGGTACATGCATTGAAAATATCAATCAGTTATTTCCAAATTCAAAAATCATTTTAGTTGCCAATAAATTTGACTTGTTTTTAAATACAGTTAATGTAAGCCGCGTGAAAGAATATTTAAATCGCTATTTAAAGTCAAAATCAATTGATGTTGATAAAAGTTTAATTATTTCATCATTCAAACAAAATGATATCATTAGGCTCCTAAAGACAATTGAAGAATTTGCTGCTGGGCGTGATGCTTATTTGTTTGGAGTAACTAATGTCGGAAAATCATCGATCATCAATCAAATATCGCGCCTTATCCATCAGAATAAACCGAAAGTGACCGTCAGCAATACTGTTGGAACGACTTTGGATTTTATTAAAATTGGACTTTTTAAACATTCTTTTATTATCGATACCCCAGGAATTATTAATCCTCAACAAATAACATCTTATTTAGATCGCGACAATTTAAAACGCATAACCCCAAAACGCTTTATTAAACCTATTGTTTATCAATTGAATCCCGAACAAGCATTATTTATTGGGGGTTTTTGTATTATTAAATTTATTTCGGGAATTAGGTCATCATTTGTGGTGAATGTCCCCGAATCGTTACCGATTCATCGCACTAAACTTGAACAAACTGAGCAGTTTTTTAAAATGCATCAAGATGATATCTTAAAGATTCCAAATCCTAATGAACGAGAAAAAATGGGTAAGCTAAAAACTTATCGATTTAGCTTTGATGAAAACCAAAAAACGGATCTTAGTATTAGTGGATTAGGATTTGTGACATTAGTTGGTGCTGGTGAACTTGAAGTTGTTTGTTATGAAAAGATTAAAGTATCGCTTAGAGAGGCAATAATTTAATGAAAACACCGGAAGAATATAAAATATTACTTTGGGAAAAATATTTACAAAGCAAAAACAAAGAAATTTATGACCGCTATCTTCATTCGCTGGCCGTTAGCCATAAAGCTTTAGAATTGATTGCGACTTTTTCCCTTCGTGTTGACCCCTATAAGGCTGAAGTTGCAGGAATTTTACATGACTATGCAAAATTTGAAACGATTGACAAATATCGAGAAATTGTTTCAGAATATGAACTCGATCCAAAATATTTACGTTTTAGTCCTAAAGTCTTACATGCTTTATTAGGACCTTATATTGTCAACAAAGAATTAGGAATTAGTGATGGTGAAATATTAAATGCGATTAAAAATCATACAACTGGAAGCCTTGATATGGACCTTTTAAGTGAAGTGATTTTTTTAGCTGATTTTACTGATGAAACAAGAATTGATGAATATTTTAAAGAAGCAAAAGCGATGTCGAAGATTAACTTTAAACAAGCAATTGCTTTAAAAATTAAGAAAAAAATCGATGAGCATCCGAATTTGGTAGATGAAGCCACATTCGAAATGTATAAAAAATACAAGGAGGAATAATGGATTTAATCAAAAATGTTGTTCAAAGTATTGATGATGCAAAGGTCAAAGACCTTAAGATTTATGAGACTAAAAGTATTACCCCATTTTTTGACTATGTCGTGGTTGCAACCGCAACTTCTGCAAGACAATTAGCTGCGGCTGTTGATCATCTAAAAAAAGACAGTTTAGATAAAAACTTTCGAATTAAGAATGTTGAAGGTTTACGTGGTGGATATTGGGTTTTAGTCGACTTAGGAGATGTCATTGTCAATGTTTTTTTATCTGAAGAACGTGAGAAATATGATTTAGATAAATTGTGGAAGGACTTACCACAAATTGATCCTAAAAATATCTTATAAATTCTTTTAATTAGGTAAAAAATATCTTTGGTGAAGTAAAAATGAAAAAGTATTTTATAACCAAGGATAATATGAATGATAATTCTTATCGTTTTCATATTGAACCACAAAATGAAAATCATAAGAAATTTAAAACTAAGAAAAATCAAAAATACAATATCGAAGTAGCTTATGAATTACTATTAGATGATAAGAAAAATCGCAAATAATGTGTTTATTTGCCTATTTCATGCATATAATCTAATAGGTGAGTAATGTGCTTTTGGGAGAATTACAATCGAAAGATGTTATAAATGTTGTTGACGGCAGCAAACTCGGAAGAATATCAAATATGGAAATTGATACTTCGACCGGAAAGATTCTGTCAATAACCGTCCAAACAAATACACGACTGGTTAATTTTTTTACTGGAAACAATAATGCCATTATCCCTTGGAATCAGATTGTGAAAATCGGGGGCGAAGTGGTTATTGTTAATTATAGTAACTTTTTAAAATAGCAAAGTTTTTTATGACTCTGCTTTTTTCTTTTTTTATTTTCATTTTATCGGTTGTTATGATATAATATCGATAATTGGAGGTTACATATGAATTGTACATTTGGAATTGATATCGGTGGAACAGAAGTTAAAATCGGTAAGTTTTATGATGACCGATTAGTATATAAAACAAGTATAAAAACAAACATTTCGAATCATGGGAAAAATATTCTTAATGATATTTTTGATAAAATTGATGAGTTATTGGCTGACGATCATCTATTAGGAATCGGAATCGGAGTTCCTGGTCCGGTTGTAAATAATTTCATCTTAGGAGCACAAAACTTAGGTTGGGGTGAATATGATGCAAAAGCTGAAGTTTTGGCTAGATATCCTGATATTAAAGTCGCAATTTTAAATGATGCGAATAGTGCTGCCTTAGGAGAAATGGCAAATGGTGGTGCGAAGAAATATCATAGCTTTGTTTTTATGACCTTAGGAACCGGAATCGGTGGGGGAATAGTTATCGATGGGAAGTTGATCGAAGGCGTAAGCGGCTCTACCGGCGAGATTGGCCATATTCGTGTCGGTTATGATAATCAGCGTCAATGTACTTGCGGTTTGTATGATTGTATTGAACAATATGCAAGTGCAACTGGAATTGTAAAAACAGCTCATGAACTTCGTAAAAATCATCAAACAATATTAAATGAGGTTGAAGTGACGGCAAAGACTATTTTTGATCTAGCAAAAAGTGGTGATGAAGTTGCGAAAAGAGTCGTTTCTTTAATGGTTGAACGATTAGCTTCCGCAATCGCAGCAATTGCTAATACCGTCAACCCTGAAGCCATCGTCATTGGTGGTGGCGTCAGTAAAGCTGGAACATTTTTACTTGATAAATTACAAACACGTTTTAAGGAATTAGCCTTTTATTCAGTTCGTAATACCGAGTTTGCGCTTGCAACCTTAGGCAATGATGCCGGTATCTATGGAACTAATTATCGGATTAGGATGATTTTAAATGATTGTTAAAAGATATATCTCAAATTTATTTGATGCCAATTGCTATTTGGTTAGTGACGGCATCAATGCTATTATCATTGACCCTTGTGTTAGTTACGAACAAATTTTCAAAAAAAATGAAAATTCAAAGTTAGTGGCTGTTTTTATTACCCATGGTCATTTTGATCATATTTTGAAATTAGAAACTTATCTAAAGCTTGAAGGCATTAAATTTTTCTTGCATAAACGATGTTATGATAAATTAATTGATCCTAAAAAAAATTTATCTATCTATCTCGAAAAAGAAATAAAATTTGAAATTCCGGCAAATCAGCTCGAATTTGTGAATGAAAATACTACCCTTAATCTTTTATCAAGTCCTATTTCGGTCATTGAGACACCTGGACATTCGGATTGTTCAATTCTTATTGCCATCGAGGATAACTTATTTACGGGAGATACATTATTTAAAGGTGCCATCGGACGCACCGATTTATACAGTGCAAATTTATCGAAAATGAATGAATCTTTAAATAAGATTAAACAATTAAAAACCAATTATCGAGTATTTCCTGGTCATGATGATGAAACATATCTTCAAGAGGAAATACTATATAACCCATATCTATTAAAAAAGGAGTAGAGCATGTATAAAATTATCAAGAAAGTCGAATTAAACCCGACTGTTACTTTAATGGATATAAAAGCTCCTGAGATTGCGAAGAAGGCAAAAGCTGGTCAATTCATTATTCTCAGAGTTGATGAATTTGGTGAACGAATTCCCTTAACGATTGCTGATTTTAATCGCGAAGAAGGAATAGTAACGATTATTTTTCAAATTGTCGGGTTTACAACTCATAAATTAAGTTTATTAAATGAAGGAGATGAAATTTTAGATTTTGTTGGGCCGTTAGGTAAAGCATCTGAATTAAAAGATTTGAAAAAAGTTTGTATAGTGGCTGGAGGAGTTGGCAGTGCAATCTGTTATCCGATTGCAAAAGCACTTCATCTTCAAGGGGCACGAGTTGATACGATTGTTGGTTTTCGAAATAAAGATTTAATCATCTTAGAAAAAGAATTTGCGGAAGTAAGTGATAATTTATATTTCGTAACCGATGACGGATCATATATGCGAAAAGGATTGGTTACTGATGTTTTACAAGAACTCCTTGAACAAAATCAGTACGATGAAGTTATTGCGATTGGTCCGCTAATTATGATGAAATTTGTGACATTGCTGACTAAAAAATATCATCAAAAAACGACCGTCAGTATGAATCCCTTAATGATTGATGGAACGGGAATGTGTGGTGGATGTAGGCTTACTGTCGGCGGAAAAGTCAAATTTGCTTGTGTTGATGGTCCTGATTTTGATGCTTTTGAAATTGACTTTGATGAAGCAATTGCCCGCAGTCGTGCATATCTCACTGAAGAAAAAGTAAAATGTGAAAGTTGTAATCTGGTGAAATAAATGAATCAAAAAGTAGTAATGCAATTACAAGATGAAAAAGAACGAATCAAAAATTTTGAAGAAGTTGCACTCGGTTATTCATTTGAAGAAGCAGTAAAAGAAGCTTCCCGTTGTTTAGAGTGTAGAAATGCACCCTGTATTAGCGGCTGCCCGGTCAGTATCGATATCCCGGCTTTTATTAAAAAGATAAAACTGCAAGATATTAATAAAGCTTTTGAAATCATCACCGATGCTAATCTCTTACCGGGGATATGCGGTCGTGTATGTCCTCAAGAATCTCAATGTGAAGCTGTTTGTGTAAGAGGAAAAAAAGGTGAAGCAGTTGCTATCGGTCGACTTGAACGGTTTGTTGCCGATCACTCGGAAGTAAAAAAAGAATTAGTGCCCATTACTAATGCAAAAATTGCTGTTGTTGGTTCAGGGCCTGCTGGTCTAGCTTGTGCCGGGGTTTTAGGTCAAAAGGGGTATGAAGTACATATTTTTGAAGCTTTACATGTTGCGGGGGGAGTTTTGATGTATGGGATTCCTGAATTCCGCTTACCTAAACGGATTGTGAAAAGTGAAATCGAAAATCTCAAAAATATCGGAATTAAGTTTCATTTAAATACCGTAATTGGTAAAACCAAAACAATTGATGACTTATTCGAAGACGATTTTAAAGCTGTTTTTGTTGGCAGTGGAGCGGGGCTTCCGAAATTCATGGGTATTGAAGGTGAAAATTTAAATGGTGTTTATTCAGCAAATGAATTTTTGACTCGTGTTAATCTGATGAAAGCTTATTTGAAAGAATATGATACTCCTATTAAGAAAATGAAACGCGTTGTTGTGGTCGGAGGCGGTAATGTGGCAATGGATGCTGCAAGATGTGCCAAACGACTCGATGTCGACGAAGTATATATTGTTTATCGTCGTGGGTTTGAAGAGATGCCTGCTCGTCATGAAGAGATTGAACATGCAAAAGAAGAAGGTATTATTTTTAAAATTCTCACTAATCCTATTAGAGTTAAAGGAGACGAAAAAAATTCTGTTATCGGTGTTGAATGTGTGGAAATGGAACTTGGCGAAGCTGATAGTAGCGGCCGCCGAAGCCCAGTTGAAAAGCAAGATTCAAACTTTGTTATCGAAGCTGACACTTTAATTATGGCGTTAGGAAATTATCCAAATCCATTAATCGCATCTACTACCCCGGAATTAAAAAGTGACCGTCGAGGATGCTTGATTGTCAATGAGGAGCTAATGACTTCAAAACCAAATGTTTATGCTGGTGGTGATGTAGTAACGGGAGCAGCGACTGTCATCTTAGCTATGGGAGCAGGGAAAAAAGCTGCTTATGAAATTGACAGATTCCTTTCTAAAGACCATGAGTAAATATGAAACAGAATATCGGACCTTTCTATTATCGATGAAAGAAGTTTCATATCAGGAATTTAGCCGCAAACTAATTCCTGATGGAGCACCAATCATTGGAATTAGAGTTCCAAAATTACGTTCGTTAGCGCGTGAAATAGCGAGCAGTGATTATCTGAATTTTTTATCGATAAATTCGGTTTATCATGAAGAAAAAATTCTTAAAGGATTAGTAATCGGATATTTAAAAACGACCTTTACCGAAGTTTTAACCCTCTTGCATCAATTTCTATTGGAAATTGATAATTGGGCTGTTTGTGATGTTGCGGTCAGTAATTTAAAAATATTCAAGAAGAATTTAGATAACGGATTTGTCTTTTTAAAGCAGTGTTTAGAAACAAATAAAACCTATCAGGTTCGCTTTGCATTAGTTATGATGTTGTCATATTATTTAGTTGAGGATTATCTAAATCAAGTATTTAGAATTATATCAGAAGTTAATATCGACGATTATTATGTAAAAATGGCCAATGCGTGGTTAATATCGATCGCCTATATTAAGTTTCCTGAGCAAACAATATCTTTATTTGACGGAAGGCTTGATCTCTTTACTCATAATAAAGCAATCAGTAAAATTACTGATTCATTTCGAGTAACTGAAGAACAAAAAACATATCTAAAAACATTAAGAAGAAAATAAAAATACAGTATGGAGGCAGGATGAGAAAGTTTATTTTACTTTTAATTATATTATTTATTTCTTTTTCTTTTTCTGGATGTAATTACGTAATTCCTAAATCAATTGAAATCGGAAATGATGATTTAACGCTAGAACTAGGAGATAGTAAAACGTTATCGGCGATAGTTTTGCCGGAAAATGCTAACCAAAAAATTAAATGGTCTTCATCAAAGCCAGAGATCGTTAGTGTTGATGAAGAGGGGAAAATCATTACAAAAGAAGCAGGAACTGCCATTATTTATGCGAAATCTTCTAATGGTAAAACTGATTCTATTGAAATAACTGTAACGAAAACAATTAAAAAAGTAACTGATTATGAAATTGTCAATATTCAAAATGAAAACTTATTTCGACTCTTTTTTGCTTTAAAAAACAAAAATGAGATTTCTCTTGATGGTGATACAGTAGTTGAGTTAAGAATTGAAGATGAAGATAAGCAAATAATTTATCAGCATAATTATAATTTAACCTCATCTGATTTTAAGAAATTATTGCATCCTACTAAAAGTGATCAACTTATGGCAGCAATTGATATCCCTTATAGCCTTCTTCCAAATGGGCTTGAGACAATTGCAACCATCTATTATCGAATCGTAACCGCTAATAATATCTCACTAACACATCATTTTCTGTTAACAGGAACTCAATCTGTTGCATATAAACAAGAACTAATGGAGATGCTTGATAGATTTGATGCAGTTACCGAAGCGTGTACAAACTTTACAATTGACACTTCCGTCAATATTACTGTGGTTGAAGAAGGTGTTCCTTTAAATGAAACAGTCGCTTCGACCTTAAAGGTTGATTCATTAAAGAATCTAATCGCTGTCGAAACGGCGATGGGGGATTATATAGGAATTCAACATTATCGCATCCACAACAATACCCTTATTTTAGAAATGCCTAGTTTTGAAAATAGTGAGTTTATTGATAAGATCAATCTTGGTGAATATTCTCTAACAATCGAGGATTTCTTCAATGATTTAAATGGTGAAAATGATGATTTATATTCATTAAGTGACTTTGCGATTTATAAAAAATTAGATGATAATCATTATCAAATGAAAATCAAAATGCGCGACTTGGTTGATGATGTATCGTTCTTTGATGAATTAATCGGTGATGAATATTTTGATTGTGATGTTATGATTGATTTTGTTTGTGATCTTTCATCTAAAGAGCTCATAATGACGATGTCTTTCAACTATGAATTAGATGAGATGACATCGATGGAAATTATAGCAAACTACCATGTAAAAGATGTTGGTCAAACAGATGCGAAAACCTTGATTGAACTTGGATATAAGGAATATGCTTATGAGACAAGTCGCGAATTAATTTCAGAAAATCAAGTCTTTGATATTAATAATCAGCAAGAGTTTTTCTTTGAAAAAATGCCAAGTGATATGAAATTCTACGTTGCCGTTGATATAACGAAAGGTTTTTATGCAATCTCATCCAATAATTCCTATGCTCTAAGATATGAAATCTATGATAATAATGGTGTTAAAGTGAACCCTTATGAGGCAACACAATCAAGTTATGGATTGAATTTCTATATGTTAGAATCAAACCGATATTATCTCGAATTGGTGAATCGTACTTATGGCCCAGGGCAGTATGATATGAAATTTGAGATTCGAAAGATGGATTATGTTCAACAAAGTTCGCTGGAAAATCCTCTTAATTATCAAGATTCAGGTAAAATGTTTACTATTACTAATTATGTGGAAAGTTTATTTTTAAGTGGAACTTTTGCTCAAGATGGAGTTGTGGAGTTAGTTTTTCATCTTAATGACTTCTCCCGTTCGATGGTATTAACTGTCCCGGGGACAGGAGCGTTATCCCATATCAATTCATACACGAAAACTTATGAATTTTATGTGAAAAAGGATGTTCCTTTTACAATTCAACTTCATCATTCGGATACAGATAAATATTACATTCCTGTTAGCTTCTTTGTTACCGTCAATTTTTTTGAAGATAAAGACCCAAATGGCTTATACTTAACAAATGAATTTACGAAAGAAATGTATTATATGGGTTATGGATGTGAAAATAAACGATTTAACTTTAAAGTTCAAGAAAATGGTTTTTACCGCTTTGACTTTCAAATGTGGGAGAAAGCTTGGCATACACCGGGATTTGGTTTATATGACAGTCAAGACAACCGCATTTATGAAGTGTCTTATGCTTCAGCATATGACTTAACTGTAGGAGAGTATTATCTAATCTTTCAAGAATCAGGTAGTGTAACTGGTTTTCGCATCAAGGCCGTATTTGTTCAAGGTGTCAATAAGGTTATGGAAGTTAAATTTGATGTTTATTCCCGTTATTATGATAGCTTTTACGCGGGAACATCAATTAACCGTTATTTCTTTGATCTCGATAAAGAAATGATTGTTAGGGTAAATTATGTCACTTATGAATCAAAACCGTTTACGTTTGAAGTTTATAAAGATAATGGTAATGAAAAAGTCTTGCAAGAATATTACAAACGCGAATCAAACTATAATTACTATCACCTTCAACCAGGAAGATATTATTTTGAAGCGAAAAATACATCAGGAGATAAATATTATCGATTTAATTTTGCGTTTGACCGTTTAGCTTTACCAAGTTAAAAGTGAAAAATTTTTGGTGCTTATTGCATTTATTGTAGTTAAGCACCTTTTTTTATTTCGTGTTTTGTTTTCCTAAATTCAGGAGAAAATATGATTAAAAAAATAAGGTATTTAAAACTGTATATATTTTTTTTAAACTGCATATAATAATTTAGCAAAAAAGACTTGACAGTGCTAATTGAAAAGAGTATAATATTTTTAGCATTATGAATATTAGAGTGCTAAAGGAGATGCTATGTTATCTGAAAGACAAAAAATGGTTCTTAAAGCAATCGTCGAAGAGTTTGTGAAAACAAATGAACCGGTTGGCTCAAAAACACTTACAACTCGACCAGAGTTTTCTTTAAACGTTTCTCCGGCAACAATCCGTAATGATATGGCTGATTTAGAAGATATGGGCTTTATTCAAAAGACACATACTTCAAGCGGCCGCGTACCATCTGAAGAAGGTTATCGGATTTATGTATCAGAGATTTTATCGGAAAAGAATAAAAAAGTTGAATCATTCCCGATGATTGATGAAATATTTGAACGTGACCTAATTAGTCGTGAACAAGCGATTAAGGAATCAATGGCCTTAGTTACCGAATTAACTAATTATGCATCAATTGTTTTGGGAACATCTAGTTATAATGCGAAAATCAAAAAAATTCAATTTGTATCTCTATCCGGACGTTATGCTGTTATTTTACTTGTTACTGACCGCGGTTATGTTGAAAGTAAAAAGATTATTGTTCCAGAAGATATCAGCCTTCGTGATATTGAAAAGGTCGTTATTTTTTTAAATGAAATCCTTTTTGATTGTCCGATTTCTAAAATTGATGAAACAATCAAAGAACATTTAAATCAAGATAATATTTCAAGTTTTATTGAATATCATGATGAATTAATTTGTGCTTTTGTTAGAACCTTTACGCAAATGGTTCAGGATAAATACTTTTTATCAGGCCAAAGCAAAATTTTAAATCAACCGGAATTTCAAGATATCAGTAAAGTTCGAAATCTGTTGTCCGCAATCGAGAAACAAGAAATCTTAAAAGCTGTAAATGTTACGGAACGAGGAATCTCAGTTCGCATTGGTAATGAAAATCAAATTCAAGTGATGAAAGACTGTACAGTGATTACCATACCATATGAATTAGAAGATGGGGAACATGGCGCAATCGCGGTATTTGGCCCAACAAGAATGGAATATCAAAAAGTGATCCCATTATTAGAATATATCGCAAAAAATATAAAGAAGGTATTGTAAATATGAATAATCGTTATCGTGAAGAAGAACAACTAGAAAAAGAAACCCTGAGTGAAGAGTCACTAGCAGCAGAAACTGAAGAGCAGCATCCTGAGGATGTTGTTGACGCTGAGGTAATCGAAAATAATGAAAAGCTAGAAGAATTAGAAGCTGAAGTAAAAAAGTTGAAAGATCAATATCTAAGGACTCTTGCGGATACAGAAAACTTTCGACGTCGAATTGATGAAGAGCGAATTCGGGAACGAAAATATGGCTCACAAAGACTCTTAGAAAAAATCGTTGAAGTGATTGATATTTTTGATAAAGCCGTTAATGTCAATCCTGATGATCAGAAACTGAAGAACTTTCTGATTGGTTTTGATATGATCAACAACATGATGAAAAAAATCCTTGAAGAAGAAGGGGTTAAAAAAATTGTGGCTTTAAATCAAAAGTTTAATCCGAATTTTCATCATGCCGTTGAAATTACAAATATGGAAGATGTTGAAGAGGACATTATTATTGAAGAATTTTTAAGTGGTTATATGTATAAAGATCGGGTTTTAAGGCCTACTAGTGTAAAAGTAAATAAAAAAAATAAGGAGGAAATTAAACAATGAGTAAAATAATTGGAATTGACTTAGGTACTACTAACTCTGTTGTTAGTGTTATGGAAGGTGGAGAAGCGAAAGTAATCGTTAACGCTGATGGCGGCCGTTTAACTCCATCTGTTGTTGCGTTTAAAGATGGTGAAATTCATGTTGGTGAAATTGCAAAAAGACAATTGATTACTAATCCCCACACTGTTTCATCAATTAAAAGATTAATTGGATCAACTGAAACCGTTGAAGCTAACGGAAAAAGATATACACCGCAAGAAATATCAGCAATGATCCTTCAAAATTTGAAGGCGACTGCGGAAAGTTATTTAGGACAAAAGGTAAATGATGCCGTAATTACCGTTCCTGCATACTTTAATGATGCGCAAAGACAAGCAACTAAAGATGCTGGCCGTATTGCTGGTTTAAATGTAAAACGAATTATTAATGAACCAACTGCGGCGGCGTTAGCATATGGAATCGATAAAAAAGATAAAGAACAAACTGTTTTAGTATATGACTTAGGTGGAGGTACTTTTGACGTTTCAATTCTTCAGTTAGCTGATGGTACTTTTGAAGTTATCTCAACTGCTGGTAATAATCGCTTAGGTGGAGACGATTTCGATAAAGTCGTAATGGATTTTTTAGTTGAAGAATTTAAAAAGGCTGAAGGAATTGATCTAAGCAAAGATCGAATGGCGATGCAAAGATTAAAAGATGCGGCTGAAAAAGCGAAAAAAGAATTAAGTGGAATTACAAAAGCTGAAATTTCTCTACCATTTATTTCGGTTGGAGTTAATGGTCCTGTGCACTTAACAACATCTTTAACTCGTGCTAAATTCGATGAAATGACTGCCTTTTTAGTGGAAAAGACTGTTGGTCCTGTTCGTCAAGCCTTAAAGGATGCGAAAATGACTCCAAAAGATATCGATCAAGTCTTATTAGTTGGTGGATCAACCCGAATTCCTGCCGTTCAAGATGCTGTCAAACGTGAACTAGGTAAAGAGCCAAATAAGAGTGTTAACCCTGATGAAGTTGTGGCAATGGGTGCTGCAATTCAAGCCGGAGTTCTTGCTGGAGATGTTAAGGATGTCTTATTATTAGATGTAACCCCACTTTCATTAGGTATTGAAACATTGGGTGGAGTGTTTACAAAATTAATTGAACGAAATACAACGATTCCAACATCTAAATCACAAGTTTTCTCAACTGCAGCTGATAATCAACCTGCCGTTGATATTCATGTTCTTCAAGGTGAACGCCCAATGGCAACTGATAATAAGACATTAGGACGTTTCCAATTAGGCGATATTCCTCTAGCACCACGTGGTGTTCCTCAAATCGAAGTTACATTCGATATTGATGCGAACGGAATCGTTAATGTTAGAGCGAAGGATTTAGGCACAGGTAAGAGCCAATCAGTTACCATTCAAGGTGGCGGTGGCTTATCAGAAGCCGAAATTAAACGCATGGTTCGTGAAGCTGAAGAAAATGCAGAAAGCGATCGTCAACGTAAAGAAGAAGTTGATTTACGTAATGAATCAGAACAATTAATCTTTGCAGCTAAAAAATCAGTTGATGATTTAGGTGCAGAAGTTAGTGATAGTGAAAAGAAAGATATTGAAGCGAAATCTGAAGACTTAAGAAAAGCACTTCAAGGTAATGACCTTGAAGACATTAAAGCTAAAAAATCAGCTTTAGAGAAAGCTAGTCAAAATGTCGCAATGAAAGCTTACCAAAAACATCAACAAGCCCAACAACAACATCATGACCAAAATCAAGAGCAAAAACCAAATGATGATAAAGTTGTTGACGCTGAATTTGAAGATGTTGAATAATTTATAAGAAAGAGTTTATTATGGCCAAAAGAGATTATTATGATGTGTTAGGGGTATCAAAAACGGCATCGGAAGATGAAATAAAACGGGCATATCGCTCCTTAGCAAAGAAATATCATCCAGATGTCAGTAAAGAAGATAATGCCGCCGAAAAATTTAAAGAAGTTCAAGAAGCATATGATGTTTTAAGTGATCCAGCTAAACGTGAGCAATATAATCAATTTGGTCATGATGGGCCATCAATGGGTGGCTTTGAGGGCTTTGGTGGCTTTGGCGGATTCGGCGGGTTTGAAGATATTATTTCTTCAATGTTTGGCGGGGCGACCAGAAAAAGTCAAACAAGATCCAATCGGGGAGCAGATTTAAGAACAACGGTTACGATTACATTCGAAGAAGCTGCTTTCGGTGTTGAAAAAGAATTAACAATTAACAAGTATGAAACTTGTTCTGCATGTAGTGGCTTAGGAGCAGAATCAAAGAATGATATCGATACATGTCCTAAGTGTAAAGGACGAGGACGCGTCGTCTACGAACAGTCAACGCTCTTCGGAAGAATTCAAACTGAATCAACTTGCCCGACATGTGATGGAACTGGGAAAATCATTAAAAATAAATGTAAGGTTTGTAATGGTGAAGGTCGAGTCCGTAAATCATCGAAAGTTAAGGTTAAAATTCCTTCCGGAATTGATGATGGCGATGGCTTCAAATTATCAGGTTATGGGGAAGCAGGAACCAACGGTGGTATTAACGGTGATCTCTATGTTAATGTCAGTGTTAAACCTCATGAAATCTTTATACGCGATGGCTTAAATATCTATTTAGAAATGCCAATTACCTTTAGCCAAGCTGCTTTAGGTGATAATATTGAAGTTCCGACTTTAACCGGAAATGTGAGTTTAAAGATTCCTACGGGAACGCAAACGGGAACCAAATTCAAACTTAATAATAAAGGTATTCATAATTCGAGAACAAATTCTACGGGTCATCAGTTTGTAATGGTAACTGTAGTTACGCCAACGAAGCTTTCGAGTGAACAACGAGATTTGTTTAACCGTTTAGCAAAGACAGATGATAAATCTACTGGTATTTTTGAACGAATTAAAAAGTTTTTTAAAACTTAAAATCCCATTAAAAAAAATGAGCATTTTTTCGAAAAGCTCATTTTTTAATTATTACCAATATTTACCTACCAGTTAAAAATTGCCAATTTTTGCTTGTCAAGTAAATTGTTTCATGGTAATATTTTAATGTTATTTTTAAAGAAAGGAAGAATTTTTGTGCTAGTTGAAAAAAAATTAAATGCTTTAAAAAGACTAAAACTCATAAGTTTTATTATTTTTATTTCTGTTTTTCTTACTGGATGTCAGTTTTTTAGTGGATCTGATAATAAAATAAAATTAGATCAAACAGATGTACAATTAACTGTTGGGGAAACAATAACTATTAATGTTATTAAATATCCTGATGGTGTTGACCAAAATGTAAATTGGTCAAGTAGTGATGAGAATGTAGTTACGGTTGAAAATGGAGTTGTAGAAGCGATTGGAATTGGGACTGCAAAAATAACTGTCAGTATTGGAGATGTTTTTGCATATGTTAATGTTACGGTTTCTATCGAATTCTCAGAGGGATATGTCCTTACTTATGAAGTATATGGAGGTACCTTGATCACTGAGCAAATTATTGCCGATGGAGAAGTAACTGTTGAACCAAGTGAACCCACAAAAGATGGTTTAGTTTTTGGTGGTTGGTTTTTAGATGAAGAATTTTTAGTGCCATTTACTTTTGGTCAAGAATTAACTGCAAACACAACAATATATGCAAAATGGAACGGCGGACATCAAGTTATTTTTGAAACGCTCTCAGGATCTTCGATTTTTTACGTTGCTGAAGGTGAAATAATCAATCCTCCAATAGATCCTGAAAAACCGAGATATCAATTTTTAGGATGGGGTTTTGAGATTGATAATGTTCAAACCGTATATGATTTCAGTCAACCGATAACATCAGATATGGTTTTTAAAGCAATTTGGGAACAAACAGAGTTTACAATTTTCTTTGTTGTGAATTATGGTGATCCAATTGATGATCAAACCGTTTTACAAGGTGAAAAGATTAAAAATCCATTTGCAAGTGATGAAGAAGAAATCTTCGAAATTGAAGGATTTTATGTTGATGAAAATTTTGAAACAAGAATCGATTTAGATGTTTTTGATGTGACTACTGATTTAACTATTTATGTTAACTTAACTCCTATTCTATTTGGGACTGCGACGTTTGTTTTAAATGATGGTTCTTTCACAATCTCTGCTTCTGAATGTTTTTTAGATGAAGATCCTTTACAAGTTTTCAATTTAAAATATTTTAATCCTAATCAAAATCAATACCAAGATGATTATAACAATGCGATCTTTTTAATTAATAAGAAAGCTACGATTGAGTTAACAGGAAATGGTTTATATATTGGAATAAATCTTAATAATAACGGTTTATATGAAGTTGGATCAAGCTATCAATCTGATTCTGATTTTAATATTTCGGATCATGATTATATATTATTTGGGTACAATGATTATCAAGACGGGTATGCCTTTCTTAATTCACTAACACAAGGCCAGGTGCTATCAACCAGTAATTTCAATGATATGAAACAAGAAGGTATTGTAAATGGCTTTATAAATGTATATTCAAGTTCCCCTCAATTTACAGAAAATGAAGTTTCTTTATATTATAGTCAAAAATTATCGTTAATTCCCGTCAAAGAAGGATATTCTTTTGCCGGCTGGTATCTTAGTCCTGAATATAGCGGAAACGTTCAAACAGTCTTTTATTTTTCATCAACATATTATGCAAAATGGGTTGAAGGTGACTTAGGAGAACCGAATATTGAAACTTTTGATAATCTTGATTATGATAGTGGAATTGATTATTATCAAAATATGATTATTTCAAGCACCTATAATCGTTTCTATGGGTGGTCATTAAGAAATGTTAATGGTGTTCCATCCCAATATCAAATTGATGGGAATGGTGCGCTCTTAGTTGTTCCGTATGGACATAATGATTTATTTGCTTCAGAAATCCAATCTAACCTTAAAGTCAGTGGAGGAATGAGAAGTTTTTCGGTTGATTTACGAAAAGCATTTGATAATGATGAAGAACGAAAGGTTGAATTAATCCTTAATGGTATCTCTTACGGAATATTTACATTAGATAATAATAACCCTGATGTCCAAAAATTTACGGTTGATAATATTAATATCGATGGTGATGTTAGAATTCTTTTACGACACGTTGGACAAGGTAATCAGTTAGCAGGAATTGTTGTCGATAATATTACATGGTATCCAAGTGGTGATTAAAAAATAAATATCTAAAAATTAATGAGCATTTCTGGTTTTGAAAGAAATGCTCATTTTTATTACTTATTTTATTTTTATCACTTTATCCCGAGGATAATTCTTGTTAGCACAAAATGCCGGGACACTTCAAAGATTGCGAAAGAGGCAACAAGAGTTAAGATTGCGATTATGCTAAACTGTAAGCCGATTTTAATCCTCCATTGTACAACAAAATAAGCAATTACCATCATAATTGATTGATGAAGGATGTAGATTGGAAAAGCAGCTTGATTTAAATATTTTAAAACTTTTCCTCCGCGATTGAGGTATTTATCGCCAAAAGCAATCATCACAAACAAAGTACATATTCCATAGAGGTTACGGATAAATGCAAATAAAATTGATTGCCATGCAAAATCGTCTTTTCCAAAAGCAACTTTTAATAAAAAGAAATAAAGTGGAAGGGAAATCACCATCGTAATTAAAGCTGGATATTTTATATTCTTAATCAGATCCCAACTATTATAGGCAGCGAATCCAAAACCAATAAAATAAAACGATGCGTAAAAGAAGGGATTTTTACCGCCAATATCAGGTAAGGCTTCACTAATTGTTATGGGGATAAAAAGAAGCAATAAAAACCATTTGTTTTGAAATAGTTTTTTTAATACTGATTGCTTGTTTCTATTAATGGAATTACGAATATGGATAAAAAGGCTTAAAAAAGCTAACGAATAAATAAATAGATATAAAATAAACCACAAGTGGGCCGGAGTAAACGAACCAAAATAACCAGATAGGTCGGAGAAGTCTACAAAGAATTGCGTAAACAAAAACTTAAAGTAGCCACCGTTTAATGTTCCTTGCTGCATTCGTGCAAAATAACCTTGAATAGGAACGATTAAAATAAGACCAATGAGTAATGGAATTAATAATCTGAATATTCTTTCGTTAACAAATTGTTTACCACTTCGTTTTTGTAATGCAAACCAAGTCGCAATACCGGCCACCAGAAACATCAGCGGCATAAACCAAGGCCATATGGTAGCCATAAATTGCACTCCAGCATAGCTTTTAACTGAACTCTGAATATAGTTTGCTTCGTATGGGTCAAACACTCTTGCTGCGTGAAAGGGAAATAAAAGTAGAATTCCAAACAGTCTAAGATAATCAATACAATATTTACGCATTATTAACCATCCCTAATAATGCGTTCTTTCGCATCATCTTTGAAAAGATGACGACAAGAAGAGCGGCAATGCAAATCACTGAAACTGAAATAGTAGTTTTCAAAAGATCGTCTGTTTGACTTGAATAAGCAAAAGATGGAGATAAGATTCCAGTCATAGTGATTGTAAAGTGGTACAGAATCATTAGCACAAGGCTTCCATTTGTTTTATTGTATAAAAACGTCATAATCACGCTATGGGCTGTAAGCGTAATTGGCCCTAGCAATATAAAGATCGGAATAAATAACCATCCATATGCTGAATAGGCTATATAGTCAGCAGGTAAATGCCACAACCCCCATATCAATCCAAGGATTAAACTTGTTGAAAGAACTCCTAAACGCTTTTGCATTTTTGGTTGTGCAAAACCTCTCCAACCAATTTCTTCCCCAAAACTTGAAAATAAAGGCCATATAAATCCCATTACCAACATAACTCCGGTAACGTTATAAGTAATTGCTCTACCAGTTAAAAAATGTAGTAAAGCTTGAATAGCTACTAAAGCAGGAACTGTTAAAAGCGATAAAGCATACCAACCAATTGGTAACTTAATTTTTTTTAGGCCACTAACCGTTTCTTGTGCTCCTTTTTTTCCATTAGTTATTAAAGCAATCACAAATCCAGACAGTGTTGGTCCAATCCCTCCGAGTAAAGCAAAAATAAAAAAGGTTGGAGGAAGTTCACCTGCTAATAATGCGTCTGCAGGTGTAGAAAAGATTAACCAAGCCCAACAACCCCATGACCAAGCAAAAGCAAGAATAAAATAAGACATCAATTGATTTTTTTTGATAATGTTTTTCATCATACAACTCCTCATATATTAAATGGTAATTAAAGAACAGTTTTATCATTAATTTCTTTGTTTAATTTTAAAATTATTATCCAATTTTTTCCTATTATTATAAGACTGATATTTTGTTTTGTCAATATGGTAAAATTGACTTTTTTATTAAAAGAAAAAATTTGTAAATCATCGTAAATTTTTAATTGATATCAAAGCTTAAATTAGATAAAATATACTCATCTAATTATTGTAAGGAGAAAAAAATGTTTGAAAATTATCTAAAGAAGTTTGATCAAAAAATCATTTTAAGGTTTAATCAATTAAAAGCACTTATCGAAGAAAATGGCCCGGTAGAAGAAAAACTGTGGGCAAATATTCCCTCATTTTATCATGGAAAAAATTTTGTGCGAATTCATGTCTTTAAGACTCATGTTAATATTGAAGCAAATGCTTCAAGCGAATACCAAGATATATTAAAGGACTATCGATTTACTCCTAAAGGAATGCTTTCTATTCGCCATGACCAAGAATTACCGAATGATATTTTAAAGAAAATCTTCATTAAGTCATTAATGTGATTTTTTTTGATTTTGTATTTTACTTTTATTTTGTCGAAAAAAAGAGTATAATAATATAAAGATAAAATGGAGAAATTATGCAAAGATATTTTGTTAATAATGAACAAATTTCAAATAATAAAGTTATCATTAACAATGGTGATTTTCATCATATAAAAAATGTGATGCGAATGAAAGTTAATCAACAAATTTTTATATGTGATAAGTCAGAACATGTTTATTTATGTGAACTTGAACATTTTTTTGATGATTATTTAGAATTAAAGATTATTGAACCAATTTTTAAAAAAGTCGAACTTGAACTAAAGGTTACAATTGCTCTTGGTCTAACCAAACGTGATAAGCAAGAAGAAGTTTTAAGAAGAATTACTGAACTAGGTGCAAGCGGATTTGTTAGTGTTGAAATGGAACGAAGTGTTGTGAAAATCAAGGATTTCAAGGAATCAAAAATGAACCGAATGATGACGATTGTTAAGGAAGCATCGGAACAATCCCACCGTAATAAATTGTTAAAGGTCTATGAACCTCAAAATATGAAGAGTTTTTTAAGTTTTGCTTCCCAATTTCCCCTTAAATTATATGCTTATGAAGAAGAGGGACGAAAAAATAATGCATCCTTGAAAACTGTCTTAACAAACTGCGAAGCTGCACAAGCTTTAATTCTTGTTGGTCCTGAAGGTGGTTTTAGTAGCAAGGAAGTGGAAACCTTAGATGCGAATGGTTTTATTCCAATTGGACTTGGACCAAGAATTTTACGTTGTGAGACAGCACCATTATATATAATGAGTGCGATTAGTTATGAATTGGAGTTAAAAAATGAAAGTTAGTTACTATTCATTAGGTTGTAAAGTAAATGAGTATGAAGCCAATGCCATCATTAATGAATTTATTGATCAGGGTTATACATTAGTCGATTTTAATGAAAAAAGTGATGTTTATATAATCAATACCTGTACGGTTACCTCAACCTCCGATTCGAAAAGCCGAAAAATGATTAGGCAAGCAACAAAAAGAAACCCTGGAGCTGTTGTTGCGGTGATGGGTTGTTTTGCGCAACTTAATCCCGATGCCGTCAATCAAATCGAAGGTGTTGATGTTATTGTTGGAACCTCAAATCGCCATCAATTGTTTAAGCTTGTCGAAGAGGTTTTAAAGACAAGAAATCCTCAAGTTTTTATTGAAGAGATAAATAATGTAAAAGAGTATGAAGAATTAAAGATTAAAAAATATTCGAATAAAACGCGTGGCTTTATAAAGATTCAAGACGGATGTGATAATTTCTGTTCTTATTGTGCAATTCCTTATGCGAGAGGCCGAGTTAGAAGCCGAAAAAGTTTAGATGTAATAAATGAAATTCAAACCTTAACAAACCTTGGAATGAAAGAAATTGTTTTAAGTGGGATTAATACTGGCGCTTATGGAGCAGATTTTAAAACATATGATTTGGCTGATTTGCTTGAAGAAATCGTCATTAACGTCCAAAATTTGGGGCGTATTCGCATTTCATCAATCGAAGTAACAGAAATTAGTGATAAATTACTAAAGATTATAAGCCAAAATCGCCAACATTTTTGCCAACATTTTCATATTCCACTCCAAGGTGGCTGTAATGAAACCTTAAAGAGAATGAATCGCAAATATACGGTTGAATTTTATCGTCAACAAATTGAAAAAATTAGGGCAATTTTTCCGAAGGTTAATATTACTACCGATGTCTTAGCTGGTTTTGCTGCCGAGACTGAAAGTGATTTTTTAAAGACCAAACTCTTTATCGAAAGTATGAACTTTGGAGAAATGCATGTCTTTCCCTATTCAAGACGCCCAAATACTTTAGCTTATAAGTATGAAAATCACATCGATGAAATCACTAAAAAATTTCGAGTTAATGAATTATTAACCATTAATAAGGAAAAAGCATTAGAATATCGAAACCAATTTATTGGTGAAAAACTAGAAGTCATCGTTGAAAAAAACAATAAAGGGATTGCTTTTGGACACTCTTCTAATTATTTGGAGCTTGAGTTTAAAAGTAATGCAAAAAGTAATGATTTATGCGATGTTACTTTAGAAAAAGCAAATTATCCAATATCAACCGGAAAGGAGGTATAAGGATGTTTAAACAATATCAATTTAAAAGTTTTATTAATGAAGCAATCGAAAAAGAACTTAAATTCCAGCAGCCAACAAAGATTCAAAAGCGGGTTATTCCAAGAATCTTAAAGGGTGAAGATGTTATCGGTAAAAGTCAAACTGGAACCGGCAAAACACATGCCTTTTTACTTCCAGTTTTAAATGAACTAACCTCATCAAAGGACTTAGATATATGTATTATTGTTCCAACTCGGGAACTAGCTTTGCAGTTATATCATGAGGTTACGCGGATTACAAAGTTTTGTAATTACTTTATTGATGTAAGGTTGTTTGTTGGGGGAACTGACCGTGATCAAGAAATGAGTCGGCTTGAGAAATCACAACCAAAAATTGCGATCGGAACTATTGGAAAAATTAAAGATTTAGCTGTCAATTCGAATCTTTTAAAGATTCATACCGCTAAAACGGTGATTATTGATGAAGCCGATATGGTATTTGAATCTAGTGAGATTGAAGAAGTAGATAATATCTTTGCGAAATTTTCGGAAACTGTTCAAGTTTTAATTTTTTCAGCAACTCTTCCTCAAGATATTATTTCTTTTTTAAATAAATATTTCTTTAAATTTGAAATAATTGATTTAACGGATAATAAGGTCAGCAAAGAAACGATAACTCATATCTTTATTCCAACCAAAAATAAGAATAAGGATGAACTATTAGTCGCTTTACTCAATAGTTTTCATCCCTATTTAGCTTTAATCTTTGCTAATACTAAAACTCAAGTTGATTTAATTGCTGATTATTTATCTGTTGCTGGTTTTAAAGTCGGGAAACTAACCGGTGATTTAGAACCTCGTGCCCGAAAACAAGTCTTAAAACGAATTAAAGATGGAATCTTTCAATATGTTGTTGCAAGTGATATCGCTGCAAGGGGGATTGATATTACTGGTGTTAGTCATGTTATTAATTATGAACTCCCCGAAGAAATTGACTTTTTTATCCATCGAACCGGGAGAACGGCCAGAGCTAGTTTAGAAGGTATTTCGATTTCTTTCTATGACTTTGAAGATGATTCTTATCTAAATAAACTTGAAGCAAAAGGCCTTAAATGTGTGTATATGGCTTTAAAAGATGGACAACTTGTGGAAACGAAGGAACGAAATGCCCGTGAAAAGCGCACTCGTCCCCAACTATCAGTTGAATCCCAAGTCCATGCTTCGATTCCCGTTCCTAAAAAGGTGAAACCAGGTTATAAAAAGAAGCGAAAAGATGCAATTGATAAACAGGTGCGTAAATTAAAAAGAGCTAAAATCGATGAAATTTACCGGCGAAAGGCCAAAAAGTCATGAAAATTGGATGTCATGTTGCTAATGGCGGAAAATTAATGCTTGAAGGGTCAGCGTTAGAGGCGGTGAGTTATGGAGCAAATTGTTTTATGGTCTATTTAGGGGCTCCCCAAAATTCATTTCGAAAATCGGCAAGTGAATTACGAATTGATGAGATGAAAGAAGTTCTTAATAGTAAAAAAATCGCCCTTGAAGATGTGATCGTTCATGCCCCATATATTGTGAATCTTGCTCAAACTGATCCTAGAAAACGCGCCTTTGCGATTGACTTTCTAACTCGGGAAATTAAAAATGTCAGTAAAATTGGTGCAAAGTATTATGTGTTTCATCCCGGTAGTCATATTGACCAAGGAGTTGAGCGCGGATTAGAATTAATCAGTCAAGCGATATTAGAGATTTTAGAGCATACCAAAGATTTAGCGGTTGTATTAGCCCTCGAAACGATGGCGGGAAAAGGCTCAGAATGCTGTTATGATTTTCACCAAATTAAAAAGGTCTTAAATTATGTTAACAATGACCGCCTAAAGGTATGTTTTGACAGCTGTCATACATTTGATGCAGGTTATAACATTACTGATAACTATCAACTTGTAATCAAAGAGTTCGATGAGATTGTTGGACTAGAAAATATCGTTGTCTTTCATATCAATGATTCAAAAAACAGTTGTGGATCGAGAAAAGACCGTCATGAAAACATCGGTTTTGGGAAGATCGGGTTTGAAAGTTTAGTTAAGTTTTTTGATGATGAAAGATTTTCAAATATCGCAAAAATCTTAGAAACACCTTATGTTTTTGATGGTAATAGGGACTTACCACCATATAAATATGAAATTGAGATGATCAAAAGAAAAACTTTTGATCAAAATTTAATTGAAAGGATAAAGAGAGGGTAAAATGGATTGGATTATCATTGGTTTAAGTAGTACTAATATTTTATTATTGTTGATTTTAATATTTAAAAAGCCTGAAAATCATCTTGAAGATGATTTTAAAAATACGAGGCTTGAAATTAATCAAACCGTCAATAGCACTGTTAATATGCTTGGGAATTTATTATCACATAATATTGATCAATTTTCGAAGCAACAAAGTGAAAAATTTGATATGCTTGCTAATGGAGTAAATGCTAATATCAAACAATTAACTGATTTACAGACAACATCAAATCTAATAAATGAACAAAAGCTTGAAAATATCCGTCAAAGTGTTGAAAAATCATTAAATTCATCAGCGCAATTAACGGAAAGTAAACTAGAAAATATTCGTTCATCAGTTGTAACTTCACTTAATAAACTTCAAGATGAAAATACGAAAAAGCTTGATGAAATCCGTAACACCGTTGATGAAAAACTTCAAAAAACGTTAGAAGATCGGATCACAAAATCATTTAATATTGTCAGTGAACGTTTAAAAGAAGTTTATGAAGGCTTAGGAGAAATGCAAAATCTAGCAGTTGGTGTTGGTGATTTGAAAAAGGTTTTATCAAACGTTAAGACTAGAGGAATGTTAGGAGAAATCCAACTTGGTAATATTTTAGAACAAATTCTGAGTCCTGAACAATATAAAACCAATGTCATTACCAAAAAAGGATCAAAAAACCCAGTTGAGTTTGCAGTGATATTACCAGGTGATGATCACCAAATTATGCTTCCAATTGATGCGAAGTTTCCACTTGAAGATTATCAGAAACTGCTCGATGCCTATGAAACCGGAAATAATGAACTTGTGAAGGGGGCATTACAAAATCTAGTTGCAAAAATCAAACTCTTTGCGAAGGATATTAAAGAAAAATACATCGATGTTCCTTATACTACTGATTTTGGTATTATGTTTTTGCCAGTTGAAGGATTATATGCAGAAGTTGTTAAAAGCGGAATTTGCGAAATTTTACAACGCGATTATAAAATCATTATTGCTGGTCCAACAACGATGGCAGCCCTATTAAATTCATTGCAAATGGGATTCAAAACCCTAGCAATTCAAAAGCGTAGTAGTGAAGTATGGCAAATCCTAGGAGCAGTTAAAACGGAATTTGATAACTTCGGAAAAGTATTAGAAGAAACTCAAAAGAAATTAACAGCCGCCAATGATGACCTTGATAAATTAGTTGGGGTCAGAACAAGAATGATTAAAAGTAAATTAACCAAAGTAACTTCGTTACCTGAACTTGAAACCAAAGTATTACTACCGATTGAAGAATAAAAAAAATGAGGTGACAATTATGACTAAAACAATTAAGATTGAAGGTATGTCTTGCAATCACTGTGCAATGCGCGTTACGAAAGCCTTAAACGATATCGATGGCCTTAACGCTAAAGTTAATCTTGAAAAACAAGAAGCATCAATTATCCTAACGAAAGAAATCGATGATCAATTATTAATCACAGCGATTGAAGATGCCGGATATAAAGTTGTTTCCATTAAAAAATAACAAAATGCAACCTAAAGTTTGCAAAAAAGCACGATGAAGTTGGTTGTAAAGAAGAAATATTTTTTATAAAATAATTTATGAGGTGAACGTTGATGAAAATAGGATGTAAATTACAAAAGTTAAGAAAAGAAAAAGGCTTATCACAAGAAGAACTAGCAAATATCTTAGGAGTGTCGAGGCAATCAGTTTCAAAATGGGAATCGGATTTATCATATCCTGAAACTGATAAACTAATAAAACTATGTGATATTTATGATATTTCGATTGATAGCTTATTGCGTCATGATTGTGTTGAGAAAATGGAAGCAAAAAACGAAAAAGGATCTTCGAGGTTTCATTATCAATACATAAGTAAAAGAAGACTTTTCGGTCTTCCGTTAGTTCATATTAATCTCGGATCAGGGTTATACCAAGCAAAGGGAATTATTGCGATTGGCAATATTGCAAAAGGTGTGATATCAATCGGGTTATTATCATTTGGGATTATTTCGATTGGAGTATTAGGGTTAGGGTTAATTAGTATTGCTTCTATAGCTTTAGGCTTAATATTAGCAATTGGAGCTACAGCCATTGGGATTGTTGCAATTGGTGCTTTTGCGTTAGGAATCTTTACAATCGGCGCTTTATCAGTTGGATATTTTTCGATTGGAGCGTTAAGTATTGGACGTTATGTTGCAATTGGTGATCACGCTCAAGGTTTAATTGCAATTGGAAAAACAGAAGCGATTGGAACCTATCAATTTAGTCATAACGACGATAAAACGCAAATTATCGAAGCGATTGACAATCATGTCCCAGTCTTTTGGAAATTCTTTAAAGAACTGATTAAAAATTTTATTCAATAGAAATGCGAAAAACCTTCATAATGAAGGTTTTTTAGTTTGAATTATAGATTTTAGTAACGAGAATGATAAAATTAGTATCATGCTTTTCTAATTTAATTAATTTATCCAAGATGGTTTGATCCTTAAATTTACCATCAATCATCGTCTTAAATTCTAAAAAAGCATTAGCAAGTTTTTTATCTTTTTTTGATTTAACTAAATTTTCTAATTCATTCATATGGATTTCTAGTTCACTTGGTGATTGATTATTTTTTGTTTCAAGTAGATCAATGGTTGCTTGAAGACAAATGATATTGCCTTTTTTGCCGTTTAAATCAACTTCAAAATTAAAAGGAGTATTCTCAATGTTCTTAATTGCATATGGAACTTTTGTTTTTTCATTGATTAAACAATCACCATATCCAATTGGCTCAGTTTGTCGATAAATAATCTTTTGATTTACAGTTTTTGCATAAATTGTATGAGTTAATATCTTATTTTTGGTTTGACTGAATTTTTCGAGGAGATACTTTGTGCTTGATTCATTAAAAACATTATCTATTGCTTGTTGAAATTTTTTTTCTTCAACCTTTTCTTCAATTTCTGTTTTCTTTTTGTTGGCAAATCCCACGGCGGTATTAACTCCTTGAACGACCGTTTCAATTCCCTTATTGGCAATATTCATTGCTTTTTTTGTAAAACTTTGTTTTTTGTTTTTTTCTTCATTTTGATTCATCTTTTTTAACCATCCTTAACAATATTATATCAATTTTCCAAAATAGAGTAAATATCTTTTTCGACATTTTTCATCTTTTTTGCGTTCATTAGTATAATAAAGTTCTAATTTATAGATAATAACATCGTAAGAAAAATGAGGGATAATCTATGTATTGTCGGATTTGTGGAAATGAATTAATAAATAATATTTGTCCAAATTGTAAGGTCGTAACGAAAGAAAAGTATCCAAAAGGACTAATATATAGCGCTGTTATGGGGGCTTTTTCCCTTGCTTTTGCAGCACTTTCCCTATATTCACTGATGTTAGGCTATTATTGCTATCTAATAAAAGATGATACGTTTACGATTTTATCGATTATTTTTTCGATTTGTTTATTTGGAATTACCGGAATTATTAGCGGTTTAATTGGTTTTTTTAAAGCTCGAATTGTTCGAAAAGGTGGGATCTATGTCACATGTGGTTATACTTTAAATCTATCAGGTATTGTTATTTGTTGTGTTGAAATTGCATTAGCATCAATAATACTTATTCTTATTTAAATTTGACAATTTGTCAAATTTTTTTTTAATTTTTATTGAAAAATTAATGAAATTTTCATATAATAATTTTAGTATTTTTTAATGAAAGGAAAAATAGACAGATGAACAGAACTTTATCAAAAATGAATTCATTTATAACTTATACTTAACAGATAGCATGAAGTTTTGTCTATTGATTTTTTAATATTGTATTAAAACTTCCTTATCTGTTAAAGGATTTTTTTTATTTTTAAGAGAAAAGGAGGATATTTATATGTTATTAATGCGCATTAAAAATATAAAAAAAGAATTTGGTGAAAAGATTGTTTTAAAAGATATTAATCTGGATATAAAAATTAATTCACGAATTGGTTTAGTCGGGAAAAATGGTTGTGGAAAAACAACCCTTGCCAAGATTATTTCGGGATTAGAAAGAATGGATAGTGGAATTATTGATAAATTTAATCAAAATATTGATATTTGTTATTTAAAACAAATCTCAGAAATTGACTTTGAAAGCTTTAATTCCTTTTTCAAAAATTCTGATAATAATGATTTTTTTAAAACAAGCAGTGAGTTAGGATTAAAGAAAGTTCAAACTTGGGAAGAAGATAAATTAAAACACCTTAGTGGTGGTGAGAAAACGAAATTATCATTATCCCAAGTTTTAAATCGTAATTGTGATTTGTTTATCTTAGATGAACCAACTAATCATCTCGATCTGCTTGGGATCGAATGGCTAATTAATGAAATCAAACATAAATTAAAACCAATGATTATTATCTCCCATGACCGTTATTTTTTAGATCAAGTCGTTGAGGAGATTGCGGAAATTGAAGATGGGAAAATAAATCTTTATCAAGGGAACTATACAACCTACCGAAACATTAAAAATCAGAATTATCAATCCCAGTTGCATCAGTATCATAATTTAAAACGGAAGGAAAGAGAAATTGATGAAGAAATCGATCGCTTGAAACGATGGTCCCAAATTGCTCATCGTGATTCTACGAAAAAAGAAGGTTATAAAGAATATTGGAGGATGAAAGCTAAAAAGAAGGATCGTCAAATTAAATCTACCATTAAACGCTTAGAAAAGATGAAAGAAGAAGGAGTAACAAAACCAATCGCCGAAAATGAAATGACTTTTGAATTTACTAATGAAGAAAGATTAGGATTAAGATTGGTTTTAGCTTCAAATCTTACAAAGCAATTCAATCAAGATATTTTATTTACTAACAGTAGATTTTATCTAGAACGCGGTGATAAAGTCGGATTAATCGGCGCAAATGGTTGTGGGAAAACAACCTTGATAAAAATGATTTTAGGATTAGATTGTGATTATCAAGGAGAGCTCTTTGTTTCTAAAGGGATAAAAGCTGCTTATTTAAGTCAGGATATCTTTGATTTAAATGAAGAGATGACGCTAAACCAACTCATATCTAGTTATGATAAGGATAAACAAACAAAAATCCGCACCTATTTTGCATCTAATGGAATAACTTCGTTAATGTTACATCAAAAAATCGCTAATTTAAGTTTAGGAGAACGAACAAGAATCAAAATAATTTTCTTAATTATCGAAGAGCATAATGTTTTGATTCTTGATGAACCGACCAACCATTTGGATTTGCAGAGCCTAGAACAACTAGAAAAAACGCTTCATGAATATCAAGGAACGATAATTCTAGCTACACATGATACATATTTGTTAGAACAAATCACCACTAAATTATTAGTATTTAAAAATCAGTCAATAATGAAAATGGAAATGGGTTACAAGGAATATCAGAAATTACTTAAAAATCGAGTTTCAATAGACCAATCACAACAGTTAGAAATCATTCAAAATCAGATTACTTTCATCTTATCGGAATTAAATAAATATCCTAGTTCTGATAGAAAATATCATGAATTAGATCAAAAATTTAAAGAATTGATTTTAAAAAAACAACAAATGGAAAAAGATATGTAATTTGAAAATGTTTTCATCATTTTATATTAAAAAAACTAATATTCTATTTGTTTAATTTATCGTTGTAATCCAAAAGGGTTATAAAGATAAAAATATTAGGAGGATAAAATGAGAAAAGTATTTTTATTATTTATTTTAGTATTTGTTGGCCTATTAACAGCATGTAATGGTGTTGTTGCATTAAAGGAAGCTGAAACAAATGAATTATTCGAAGATGCAAAAGCAGTTCTTGAAACAAAATCTTTTAAGTGGTATAAGTATTCTTATGCGATTCACACAGAAGTTGAAGATGATTTTGTTGAAGTAGTAGAAGTTAACACTCAAGGTCAAATCTTAAACAAAGAAGAAGATTATGAATATTATTTCTATAAGAATAATATTTATATCAACAATAAAGGGGCAAAATCAACTAGAACTGCAACTTTTATGAGTGTTAGAGATCCTTATGATGTTCCAGTTAATGAAATGGTTGATACAGTTTTCGCAATGTTAGAAGACGAATATATCAAATCAGTTAAAGGTGAAAAGCAAGGTAAATTAGCAACTGTTATCGTTGAATTAGATAGTGACAAATTATTAGCTGATGAAGTTATTGAACTTCCGTTAAATGGCAACTTAAAACTTGAATTTAACGAAGAAGGTAAATTTGTTTCATTATTCATTGAATTTAAAGATGGAAATAATCTTCAAAGATTCCATATTGGCGATGAAAGCAAATATTTAATTACTTTCCCTGAAACAGTTGTTGCAGGAACATTCTTAAACTAATACTAAAAATGAAAAAAATCGGTTTATACCGATTTTTTTTAAATAAAATATGCGGATGTTATTTTCTTTGATTGAAATTACATTTTAAAGTTGTTATAATATACATAAATAATTTGATATATATAAGGAGGAATTAATAAATGCCCAAGTTAAATAGGAAACTATTCCCGATTATCTTTATGTTTGTACTATTACTTTTTACTGTAATTGCTATCACAGGTGGTTTTGATAAACGCCTTGAAGCTGCAAACTATACTGGTATAGGGGAAGAAAGATTCTCTTGGACAAGAGAAGTGTTTGATGGTGTTGATCTAACTAATGTTATTAGTTATAACAATAATAAAGATCAAAAAACATATACACTGTCTTTTAATCCAAAAACTGTTAATTTAAAACCTATTATTGCCTTCGGAGGTAATGCAATGTATGGGTCAACAATGACTAGCTTAATAGATTATGAAGAATCATTAGGTAATCATGTTGTCTTTGGTATTAATGGTGATGCTTATGATACATCAAATGGTATTGCCAATGGCTTAGTTATTAGTAATGGAGAGTTAATTACTTCATCTAACGCAGCCATGGGTTGGGGGATGTTGAGTGATGGAACTGTTAAATATGGTTCTGCAAGTCTTCAAATGCAAGCTACAATTGTTGGAGGAGACACGATTACATTAAAACATGTTAATAAAGAAAGAAAACTAGATACATCTGGAGTTTATTTATTAACCGAAAAGTTTAATAATGTCACTGCTTCTACAGAAGCAGGTGTTGAAGTTGTTTTAGAAATAGTAGAAGAACACAAAGACAATGGTCTAAAAATTGGACAAACTTTATCTGCAAAAGTTAAAGAAGTTGTCCTTGTTCAAAGAAATCCTAATAAAAACCAAACGACAATCGCAAAAAATCATGTAATTCTAGCAACTCATGCTAGCAGCCCACAATATGATAAATTAAAGAATTTGGCGGTTGGTACTCAAGTTAACTTTAATGTTAATGATGTATCTGATGAAAGAATTGATTGGAGTCAAATTGAAGTTGGTATGGGTATTTTCCATTTGCTAATGGAAAATGGTGAAGCGACTAACACAGCTATCAATGATACTGCTGTTCACCCACGGACATCGATGGGAATTAAAGAAGATGGTTCAATCGTTTTAATGCAAAACGATGGACGTCAATTTGGCTGGGCTGGCGGTTTATCATTTTTGGAAATGGTTCAATATATGAAAACATTAGGAGTTGTTACTTTATTTAACTTTGATGGTGGTGGCTCATCTACTATCCAAGTAACAATGCCTGGTGAAGATAAAGCAAAAATACTTAATAGACCGAGTGATGGAAATGAACGTGCAAATACAAATGCATTATTATTTATTGCCCAAGAAGCTCCTGTTGCTGGTAGCCCTGTTGAAAAACTTCACTTATATCCAAAAGTAAGTGGAAATTATTCAACAAAAACTCTATTACTAGAAAATAGTAATTTAAGATTTGATTTAAAAGCTACAGATCGAAACTTCTATAAAACTTCACTTGAAGGTAAAACTGTAACATATACTGTTGAAAATGATGGTCAATCTAATATTGGTACTATTTCAAGCGATGGTGTCTTTAAGGCTAATGCTGGAAAAGGGACGGGAAGAGTAGTTGCGAAAGTTGGAACGATCGAAACCTCATATGCAATTGAAATAGTTGATGCCATTACATCAATCGAAACAGACCTTACAATCTTATCTGTTGCTCCTGGAAGAACAGTTGCAATGGACTTTAGAGCATTTAATAATAATGTTCCGGTCATGCTTTCTAATGAATCGTTATCATTTGAACTTAAACCTGCTAGTTTAGGAACAGTCTCAAGTGATGGTGTCTTTACTGCAACATTAGGTTCTGGAACTGGGAACTTAGAAGTAAGTTATAAGAGCTATACATTTAGTATTCCAATTGAAGTTGGAAAACAACCCGAGATGATATTAGACTTTGAAGATGATATTTTCTCTCAAGGTTGGAATAAATATTATACAAATATCCCTAATAATGGTGGTGCTGGTAATATTTCAATCAATAGAGATGAGAGATTTGTAAAACATGGTGATGGGTCATTAAGAATTGATTATGATTTCGCAACTAAACCATTAACAGGAACTGTTGCTATTGAAGTTGGTCAAGCTTCACCATATACAGTTTTAGAAGGTCAACCTACTGCAATTGGGGCATGGATTTATGGTGATGGAAATGGTGGATGGTTTAGAATCCAATTAACTGGTGGTAAATATGCTGGTGATACCCGTATTGACTGGACTGGTTGGAGATATATTGAAACCCCTATTCCAATTGATGCTCCGTTCCCTTATACAGTTCAAAGACCTGTAAGATTACTTGGAACCGCAACAATAGCTAATAATACAAAGGGGACAATTTATGTTGACTCTGTTAGAGCTATTTATGATTTCAAAAATGATGATAATCATGCTCCAGTAGTTAACCAAGACTCTATTTCACCTGCTTTAGGTGCTACTACAGCTAATAATCAACAACCTATTAGTTTGAGAGTAAAAGATGCTGAAGGTGCAGGAAAAGTATATACTGGTATTGATATATCAAGAACGCAAATGTATATTAATAATCAATTAATTACTAATATCCAACAAACAATCAACCCTGATGGTTCTGTAGATATTAACTATGTACCTGGTGCACTTGATAAATTAAGACCTGGTGTTCAAAATGTAAGAGTAAGAACAGAAGATAACTTTGGTAATAAAACATTTACAGAATGGAGTTTTACCCTAGAAGGTTATGCCGTATCTCTTAAAGAAAAATGTCCATCAAAAAATCTAATTTTTGCTGGTGAAAACTTTGATTATAAGATAACTACACCGGATTATAAGAATTTCTCAGCCGCTGAAATCGAAATTAAATATGATTTTAAGAATTTAATTTTAAAAGATACAATTGTTGATTCAAGATTAACAGTAACAGATAGAGTTGTTGATACTATTACTGGAACAGTTAAGTTAACAATTCTTGGAATGGAGTCAACGAGTTATAATTCGGAAATAGACTTTATTACTTTTAAATTCCAAGCTAAAGAAACAGTGACAGGTACCACCGGTATAAAAATAGAAAAAGCTATTGTTTTAGAAAACAGTATTTCTACAGAAATATTCTTAGATGGTTTTGATGTACCATTGGATTACTTTAGTATCCTTTCATACAAGGGTTCAACCTTTGATGGAGAAACGATCCTTTCTGTAGTATCTGAAGGATTACCAGTTGCAAATGCATCATTCTTAGTCAAATTAAATGGAAGTGATTTCTCATTTACTTTAAACACTGATGAATTTGGAATAGTTAAAACTGATATTTTCGGAAACAACCCAATTGATTCTGAATTTAAGATTAGAGCTGTTAAGGACGGATTTTTAAGTAATGAAATTACATTTAAGATTTATCAATCTTTAGGAAGTAAAACCCCTGAAAAAATTGCAGTTAATGTTGGAGAGAATGCAGCTACAAGTGTTGGAATTGGATTCCAAACATCACACGAAGTAGAAGAGGCAAAAGTTATTATTTCACCAAATCAAGATTTATCTAATCCACAAGAATTTGCCGCGACAAGAAAGGTTGTTCAAACAACAGTTAGTGCTATTGACCGTGAATATACTGCTTGGGGTGCTCATATTAGTGGTTTAACTGCAAATACTACATATTACTATAAGGTCGGCTCAATCGATGGATGGTCAAACATTCTGTCATTTACTACAGCAAAAGCTAGTGGTGATGCTAATATTGCTTTCTTTGGAGATATTCAAGGTGGTTATGCAAACTTCCCTAAAGTTGTAGCCGAAGCTTATAAACTATATCCAGATATCGATTTAAATATGTTAGCTGGTGATGTCGCTGATAATGCCCATGTATATCAAAATTGGACTGATTTAGATACTTATTCTAAAGATTATTTTAATAATAATATTTGGATGGCAACAGTCGGTAATCATGACACTTCAGATGGGGCATCAGCATTTACTGGTTACTTCTATGGACCTAATAATGGTGTTGAAGAACCATTAAAAGGTGCAAGAAACTATTGGTTTGAAATCAATGATGCAGTTGTCTTTAATTTTGATACAGAAGCAGGATTTAGTTCATATGATCCTAATTATACAAAACAAATACAATTACTAAATGAAGTAATGAATAATACTACTAAGAGTTTTCGAATAGTTATAATGCATAGAAGTGCATATCCACTAAACTATAATGAAGCAAATATTCGCGCTTTGGCAACAGTTTTTGAAGAAGCCGGTGTTGATTTAGTCCTAAGTGGACATGATCATGTATATAGTCGTACGACAATGCAAAATGGAGCAAAAGTTGATGTGATGAATGGTGTTACTTATGTAGTAGCTGGATCAGGATCTGGTTCAAAATACTATTCAGGTGATCCTACTCGTCCTTGGGCAAATGTTGTATATGATGATGATAATCCAGTATTTAGCATCTTAAAATTTAGAGACGGAACAGATCTTATTTATGAAACATATGCAATCGAAGGATCTACGACAAGAAAAATTGATGAATTTACGATTTCAAAATTTGAAGTAGAAACAAATATAAGTGAAGGTGCTACCCTAATTGGTCCTAAATATGCAAAAGCAGGTGCTAACCTTAAATATAATATCGATCTTGCAGATGGCTATACATTAATATCTGTAAGGGTTGATGATGTTGATGTTTTGGTTGCTAACAATCAATTCACTGTTGAATCTATTTCTGAAGGGACAGTTATTGAAATTCAAGCGGTTGAGATTACTGGCCCAATTGCCACAGATTTAAGCATTAAGGGAAAATTCTTAACTAAAAACACACTTGAAGTTGAATATATATATACAAATGTTAATAATAATCCTGAGTCAGGAACATTAATATCATGGTATGTAGATGGTCAAAAAGTTGGTGATGGTCAAACTTTAATATTACTTGATGCCTGGGTTGGCAAGAACATTGAAGTTAGAGTTACGGCAATGAGTGCGACTGAAAATGGTATTGAAGTAAAAACGACATCTGTTGAAGTTGTTGAAAGATTTGGCGATGTAAACCAAGATGGAATAGTTGATAACGCAGATGCATTATTAGTATTACAATCAATTACTGGTAAAGTAGTATTAACAGAAACCCAAAAATTCTATGCTAATATTACAAGTGATGCAACATTAAGTGATGTTAGAAATATTCTTAATGCAATAGGAGGTAATTAAGATGAAAAAACAATTTAAGATTTTATCATTATTCCTATTCCTAGGATTTGTTCTAGTATTAGTAGGTTGTTCAAAACCAGTTAAACTTGATCCACCGGTAATATCATTAGATGAGACTGTACTTACATGGGAACAAATAACTAATGCAAGTGGTTATAAAGTAAAAGTCAATGATACTGAATATGAAGTATCAACTAATACATATGATTTAAAAAGCTTAAGAGAATCAAGTTATAATATTACAGTTAGAGCTGTTGGTGATGGTAAAGGTTTTCTGGATAGTGATCCAAGTGAAAGTATTACAATAACACCTGCTAATAAGGTCGAATTAACACATGGAGAAGTAACTAGTGGAAAACTTATCTATAAAGTAAAGGTTTCATCATCTGCTGATGTTTTAGGGTTCACATTCGATATCACATATCCAGTAGATAAATTATCTATAACTGAAGATAAAGTAACTTGGACAAATGTTTTACCACAAAATTGGTTATACGATGTTTATGTTAATGAGGGGCATATAACAATTGCTGTTACTGGAGTTGATCCGATCAATGTAAGGTTAGTTCAAAGTTTAATAAACTTAGAATTTACTGTTATTAGTGCAAATGCTGTTGTTAATGTAGCTAATTATTCAATTGACAATGGTTAATAAAATCTTCATTTGATTATAAAAAAAACAACAATAAGCGTTGAATAAAGATCAACGCTTATTTCTTTTTGGATAATTTTATTTAATATATTAACTATTAGGCATATAATATAAATGAAGGATGTGATTTGCTGTGATTAATCCAATCAGCCCATATGGAGAACCTTTTGAAACATGGAAACCATCACAGAAGATAAATGTAGTTTCATATTCATTTGGAGTTATAAGCGTTATTTTTGGAATTGCTAGTTTTTATTTAACATATAAATCTTTGAAAAGATCATTTGTTGAGGGAAAAATTGATGAAATCAAAAATAAAAATTGTTCAAATAAATTCTATTAAATGAATTTGATTAAGCAATTCCCTTTTTTTCAAAGCAAAGCTTTACAACATAAGCGATAAATAATGCGCTTATTTTTTATTTGTAATTAAACATTTATTAATCAAGGAAAAAATGATATAATTGTTAAGGAAATAGGTGCAGTATGGAAATTAGAACGAGTGTCAAAGATATAGTTGAATTAATATATGGTAGCGGCGATTTAATTAGTGAAAGTAGCTTATTAAAGCGCGCTGAACAAGGTAGTATCATCCACCGTGAACATCAAGCAACATATAATGAAAATGATTCTTCCGAAGTATATGTTGAATATGAGGAAAAAAATGATGATTATTCTCTCTTTATTAGTGGCAGAATCGATGGAATAATTAGAAGAAATAAAAAGCTTATTATTGAAGAAATCAAATCAACATTAAAGGATTTGGACACGATTGATGAATTTACATCACCAGCCCATTTAGCTCAAGCTAAATTTTATGGTTACTTTTATCTTCTTAAACACAATAAGAAAAAAATTAATATCCGCTTAACTTATATTCATGTTATAACAAAAAAGATTAAAAAAATTGATTTTTTGTTTTCTTTGGCTGATTTAAAGATATTTTTTATTGATACGATTAATCAATATCTTAAATGGTTATCAATAATCGATAAACATGAAGAAACGAGAACCAAATCAATTGAAAATTTGACTTTTCCGTTTGATAACTATCGTGAAGGTCAAAGAAATTTAATGGGAGCTTGTTATAAAACAATCTTAAATAAAGACATTCTCTATGCGATTGCGCCAACAGGAGTCGGAAAAACGATTGCGACGATTTTTCCGTCATTAAAAGCAATTAATCAAAAACATCAGAAATTATTTTATTTAACGGCAAAAAATTTAGGAAAACAAATAGCCTTAAAAACCGTTGAATTATTAATGAAAAACAATTTACAAATTAAAGCAATTGAAATAACCTCGAAAGATAATATCTGTCTTCAAGATGTTCGTGATTGTGACCCTGAAACATGTCCTTATTCGAGGGGGTATTTCAATCGAATATTTAAGGCTGTTCAAGATATCTATCAGAATGAAAATATTTTTAATAAAGAAACTATTATTCACTATGCATTTAAACACAAAGTCTGTCCGTTTGAATTTAGTTTAGATACAAGTTTATATGCAGATTTAATAATCTGTGATTATAACTATGCCTTTTCACCGCTAACCCATTTAATTCGATATTTTGATCAAGAATCCAAATATGCACCAATCTTACTAATTGATGAAGCTCATAATTTAGTATCTAGAAGTAAAGATATGTTTTCAGGACATATCTCAAAAATCCAAATTCTCTATCTTTCCAAACTATTAAAGGAAAATAATTACTCACTTAAAAACGAAACTGCACAAGCACTTAATTTTATCGATTCATTTCAAGACAGATTAAAAGATATGAATTTCTTGGTTGTTGATTATAGTGATGATTTTGTTGGTATCGTAAAAGGGATCTTAAATAAAGTTGATTCCTTTTTGAATGATCAAAAGAAAGTTTCCAAAAAAAATGAAATAACTCAAATTTTGTTGGAATTGATTCAATTTGTAAAGGTTTCTGAATACTTTGATGAAGACTTTATTTTTAATTTGGAGAAAACGGATCAAGATACGATTGTTAGTATCAATTGTTTAGATGCGTCCAAATTCATTCTTAATACTGTGAAAACTAGGACGATTAGTTGTGTTTTCTTTAGTGCCACTTTATATCCTATTAATTATTATAAGAAGATGCTTACACAAGATCATGGTAATTTTATCAGTATTTCTTCACCATTTAATCAGCATCATTTGAATTTAATTGCTGTTGATGATATTTCTACAAGATACAAAGATCGAAATCAAAGTATCGAAAAAATAGTTGATGTAATCAGAATTCTTGGTAATAGTAAAATTGGCAATTATATTGTTTTCTTTCCTAGTTATCAATATCTTTCAATGGTTTATAATGAATTATTAAAACAAAACTATGACTTTGAATATATCATTCAAAAACGAGACTTTTCGATTAAAGAACGTGAAGATGTAATCAATCTTTTTAAACAAAACTCAACAACCCAAATTGGTTTATTTGTGATGGGAGGAATGTTTTCGGAAGGAATTGATTATCTTGGCGATATGTTAACGGGTGTCATTATTGTCGGAACAGGTTTACCAATGTATGGTGGGTATAATAATGTCGTTATGTCTCATTTTGATAATAAGTTTGGCAGTGGTTTTGATTATGCATATACATATTCTGGGTTTTGTAAAGTTGTTCAAGCTGTTGGCAGGGTCATAAGAACCGAGAACGACCGAGGTGTTGCCATTTTAATTGATGACCGCTTTACAAGTTTAAAGTATATGAAACTTTATCCGCAAGAATGGTC
>OBJA01000121.1_pt1 | contig 79000 bp, 58 predicted proteins | sample 1519751 | NCBI WGS metagenome assembly OBJA01 (sample SAMEA3881238, study PRJEB22517) | soil metagenome | biome: lake sediment; feature: soda lake sediment; material: sediment, water from around vicinity | place: India | collected 2013-12-23 | depth 3 m | reverse complement strand
AACAACGATTATATTGTCAAATAATAATTTTCCTTAAACATGAAGTACATTTTCAAGTCGATTATTTTCTGGATTCTTGCAATAATTATGGCAGGAGGAATTGCTGTTTACCAAAGAATGACCGGCCCAACTTATCCTGTTACAGGTATTGTTCAGTTAGGTGAGGAAAGCGTTTCATACCGCCTGATACGCTCATGGGGCAAAGATGAGGATGCCAGGATCGTGATACCGGTAAAGAGTGATGATGTGATAGGCGAATTCAGTTTCATGCGCTACAAGAGCCATGATGACTGGAGTGTCGTTGGGATGGAGCGTACAGAAGCCGGACTGGTAGCCTACGTGCCGCATCAGCCACCGGCCGGAAAGGTCATGTATGAGATATCCCTCTTTCACAACAACCAGGAGTTTGTCCTGACAGAAGAGCCGGTTATCATCCGTTTCAAGGGCCATGTTCCGGACTGGATCACAAGGCTGCATATAATCTTCATCTTCCTGGCATTCATCTTCTCAATGCGCACCGGGTTCGAGGCATTGATAAAGGGGAAATACACATTTGCCTATACAGTGTTTACACTTATTTTCCTGTTCATCGGCGGGCTCATTCTGGGGCCTGTAATGCAGAAGTACGCCTTCGGAGCGTATTGGACAGGCTGGCCACTCGGGCATGACCTCACCGACAACAAGACTGCCGTTGCTGCGATCTTCTGGCTTGCAGCCTTCTTCATCCAGCTCCGGAACAGAGAGAGGAGAGGATGGGCGGCAATAGCTTCCCTGGTGCTTCTGCTGGTCTATCTTATCCCACACTCCGTGCTGGGATCTGAACTGGACTTCAGGGAATTGGAAAAGAACGACACTGAGGTTGTTGAAGAGGTTTAGGTGTTTATAAATTTCTTTTATTTCTGGCATATAGATAGTGTATCTGCGATATCAGCGTAATTGACCGTCTTGTCCCTCTCTAGACGCGAAAAAAAATCTGTGAATCTGTGGTGAAATATAATCATGTGAGCATAATTAATTCGGCGCAATCATTTTTTGAGGTGCCAGGAGAGATATGATGTGTAATCCACCTTTAAAATTTCTGTGCATTTCTGCGTTCATTTTTGTTTCGTCCACGACGAGACGGAAAAGAAAAAAATTCCTGCTCCTCAAGTAGTTTTTCGCCACGAAGGCTCTAAGGCACAAAGGTTCACTAAATGCAACACATTTGTAATACGTGCTTTGTGTTTATTTGAGCCCTGGTGCCTTGGTGGCATTTGCAAACCTAAGCCATTTTGGAGTGGGCTTAACTTCGCATACTTTGCTTTACATCCAACATATTTTCGATTTGCAGTTATCTTATTTTACAATAAGCACATATGGTCCTGGATTCCGCGGGAACCAAAACCTGCTTTGCGGCTCTGCTTCGACTTCGCTCAGCACAAGTGCGGCTTTGGGAGAAATTAAACCTGAATAGCATAAAAATAGCACACAGATTATACGGATAAAACGGATTTGCACTGATCCGTTATGATCAGTAACATCAGTGTCATCCGTGTTCTATTAAAACGAGGCTATAGGTATCCGCTTCAGGGAAGAGATATTTTTTTTCAGGATAACAGGTTTTTAAAACATATGCTATAAAAATTTCTGCGCATTTCTGTGTTCATTTCTGTCACGTCCAGAACGAGACGGGAACCAAAATAAATAGATCCTGCATTTGGCACCTCAAAAAATGATTAAGCCATTATCAATTAACAATGAGCAATGATCAATTATTCTCAATATCTTTAGGGTCTGAATTATTGCGGCGACAATTTCGGTAACAATACATTATTTTATGGCAAAGACAAAAAAGGGGGACAACCCCAAGCGGGGGAAGGCAAAGATCAAGGAGAAGAGATCGAAGCAGGGCAAGCCTGTACAGCAGCTGCGTCAGAACACATTTGTACGGAGTGTGCTGGACATATTTATCCATAACCCGTTGTACTATTTCAACCCTAATCAGGTATCAAAATCTCTGGGAGTTCAGGATAAGGCAAGCAAGGAGCTTGTAAGGAAAATCCTACAGGATCTGGATCAGGCAGGCACTATCGTTCATGCGGGTAAGGAGCGCTACATCCTCAACCCAGAGTCCGGCACCTATGCTGACAAGTCGGCAAAGGTTACCGGCATCATCGACATGAAGCGTACGGGCAAAGCCTATCTTATCCCTGACGATGACAGCGAAGATGTTTACATTTCGGCCTCAAACACCAATCAGTCGCTCGACGGTGACAGGGTAGAAGTACATCTCTTTCCGCGCAGGCCTGGAAGGAAGCCTGAAGGCCAGGTTGTGAAAGTCATTAAGCGCAACAGGGAATCCATCGTCGGGGTAATCCAGCTCAGCAAGAAGTTTGCTTTCGTGATCCCTGATGACACCTCCGTTCCGGTAGATATCTTCATCCCTCTATCAGCCATCAACAATGCCAGGGATGGAGAAAAGGTGATTGTGAAGATTACCGACTGGCCGGAGCAGAGCAAAAACCCGTTCGGGGAGGTGATAGATATTCTTGGTATGCCCGGGCTGAACGATGTAGAGATGAACTCCATCCTCGCTTCGTTCGACTTTCCTCTGCGTTTCCCGCAGCAGGTGGAAAAGGATGCAGAAAAGATCCCGGATGAGCTGCCGGAGAAAGAGATCGCCAGGAGAAGAGACTTCCGGAATGTCACCACCATCACTATCGATCCTGCAGATGCAAAAGACTTTGATGATGCTATCTCCATCAGGGAAACCAAAAACGGACTTTGGGAGGTGGGTATACATATTGCCGACGTGTCGTGGTACGTGCAGCCGGGAACCCCGCTCGACAAGGAGGCTTACCGTCGGGCAACGTCGATATATCTTGTCGACCGCACAATACCTATGCTTCCTGAAAAGCTCTCCAACAAGGTGTGCTCACTCAGGCCCGATGAGGATAAGTTCTGCTTCTCGGCGGTTTTTGAGATGAATGTTGATGCAGAGGTGAAGAGCTGCTGGTTCGGCAAAACAGTGATCCGCTCCGACCGCAGATTTGCGTACGAAGAGGCACAGAAGATCATCGAAGAGAAGGAGGGCGACCTGGCATCCGAAATACTCACGCTGCACGGGCTCGCTGCCACCCTCCGCAAACAACGCTTCAACAAGGGCGCAATAGCCTTCCATTCCGAAGAGGTGAAGTTCATCCTCGACGAAAAGGGAAAACCGCTAGACACTTACGTGAAAGAGTCAAAAGAGGCAAACTGGCTCATTGAGGAGTTCATGCTGCTTGCAAACAGGAATGTTGCCGAACGTATCGGTGTGGCAAAAGGCAGGAAAAAGACTCCAACATTTGTATTTCGCATCCACGATGAACCCAACCCGCAGAAACTTCAGACATTCGCTGAGTTTGTGGGTAAGCTCGGGTACAAGATGAATATCGGCTCCAGGAAGAGCCTGGCCAACTCCTTCAACACCCTGTTCCGGCAGATCTCCGGCAAGGGCGAGCAGCACATGATCGAGACCATCACCATACGGACCATGGCAAAAGCGGTCTATTCCACCCACAACATCGGGCATTACGGACTCTCGTTCAAGCATTACACTCACTTCACCTCCCCTATCCGAAGATATCCCGACCTTATGGTTCACAGGCTTCTTGAAAGATACCTTGATGGCGGCCAGTCTGTCAACGGCGGCGAGTATGAGGAGTATTGTGAACACTGCTCCGAGATGGAGAGCAAAGCCGCCGAGGCCGAACGTGCCTCAGTAAAATACAAACAGGCAGAGTACCTCGCCGACAAGATCGGGCAGAGGTTTGATGGCATCATCAGCGGTGTAAGTAAATGGGGGCTCTACGTTGAGCTTGATAAAAACAAATGTGAAGGAATGATACCCATCACCCGCCTCGACGACGACTTCTACACCCTCGATGAGGATAACTACAGGATCATCGGCAGCAAACACAAGAAAGTTTTCCGCCTGGGCGACAAGATCAGCATAATCGTCAAAAGCATAGACCTGCAGAAGAAGCAGATGACCTTTGATCTTGAGTCGTGAGTCGTGAGTCGAGAGTCGAGAGTCGAGAGTCGTGAGTCGTGAGTCGTGAGTCGTGAGTCGAGAGTCTGAGGTTTACCCTAAGTACACCTAAGTGCTAAGTGACCTCAGTGGTAAAAAACCACGCTAATCAACCAATTCCTTCACCACTTAAGGCACTTAGGCGCACTAAGAAACACTTAGGTCTTACTGAAACACAGTGTACTTATATCTTAGTGAAACTAAGTGACCTAAGTGCCTAAGTGGTGAAATCGGAGGCCAGAAATAAGGAATTCGTAATTGATTGATCATTGAGTCTTCCGGAACTGCTGGTTGAACGATGGTTCTGTGAACCGGGGCAGTGCACGACGTGTTCCCCAACTTTTTCGGAAGAAGATTTTCAGTCCAAGGTTTTTCATTCCTGGCGTGAAGATATTCAACATCTTTCTTCTGGTCATGATTTTCTTGTATCCGGTCATAACCATTTTCTCTGTTCTGGTTCTGTGGCCGGCCTTCACAGAATCGCGGCGGTTGAGCAGCAGGATTTTGTGTATCTGTATCTTCACCGGGCACTCCTCTGTACATTTCCCGCATAGGGTTGAGGCAAAGCTGAGGTGTTTGTACTCCATTCCCTTGAGGTGAGGTGTGATTATTGACCCTATAGGCCCGCTGTAAACGGTGCCGTAGGCATGCCCTCCGATATTTTTGTACACAGGGCACACATTCAGACATGCACCGCATTTGATACAACGGAGAGCTTCGCGCTGCTCTCGCCTGGCAAGCAGATTCGTCCGCCCGTTATCCAGAAGCACAACATACATCTCTTCCGGGCCATCAGTCTCCCCATTTGTGCGTGACCCTGAGATCACCGAGTTATAGACTGTCACTCTCTGCCCTGTGCCCATGGTGGCCAGCAGAGGAAGAAAGGTATGAAGGTCCGACAGTGAGGGTATCACTTTCTCAATGCCCGCAATGGAAATGTGAATCCGTGGCCAGCTCATCGTCATGACGCCGTTGCCCTCGTTTTCTGTCAACACGACAGAACCTGTATCTGCAATAAGAAAGTTTGCTCCTGTGATTCCGGCATCCGCCTTTACAAACTTCTCACGCAACAAGCCTCTCACAAAAGATGTTATCTCCTCAGCACTACTCTCCGGGTTAAGGTTGAACTTCCGGTGAAAAAGCTCTGCAATATCCTTCTTCGACTTGTGCATCACCGGGGTAACAATATGATAGGGCTTGTCATCATCAAGCTGTACAATATATTCGCCAAGATCTGTCTCCAGCACGGTCATGCCATGAGCCTGCAGTCTCCTGTTGATCTCCAGCTCCTCAGTAATCATCGACTTCGACTTCACCACATTGCGTACTCCCCTGGCAACAAGAATTTTGGTTATCTCGGATACTGCTTCTTCTGCATCATTAGCCCAGATGACCTTACCACCACGGGCAGTAAATTTGCCTTCAAATTCAACCAGGTAACGCTCCAGATTGTTGATGCTCTCCTCCTTCTGCCTCGCTGCCCGCTTCCTGGCCATCTCAATATCTTTGTACTGCTGCTTCCCCCGCAGAACAGCTGCATTGTACCTCGAAATGTTGAAACGCAACGTCTGCCGGTGTACAGGATCAAATGCCCTGCGCTCCGAAGCAGTTATAAATTGTCGCTGCAGGTTGTTCATCTGCAAGGAATGTTTATCTTGTCTATCCTGATCTGATGCCTGCCGCCCTCAAAACCGGTATCAAGAAATACTTTTACGATCTCCAGCGCAAGCTTCTCATCTATATATCTGGCCGGTATTGCCAGAATGTTTGCATCATTATGCAACCTCGCCATTCGGGCTATCTCAATATCCCAGCAAAGTGCCGCCCTGATACCCTGATGCTTGTTTGCCGTCATGCTCGCCCCATTGCCCGATCCGCAAATAATGATGCCCCGCCATGCAACACCCTCTTTAACATCCCGCGCCACAGGATGGATGTAATCGGGATAGTCAACAGAACTCCCGCTATATGTGCCATGGTCGGTAACTTCGTATCCAAGCCACTCCAAAAGCTCCCTTATCTGCTCCTTCAGATCAAACCCCGCATGGTCACTACCAATAGATATCTTCTGCGCCTCCATATTGCTGTATTCTTATTATTACTGATTGTCTCATAATTAATGCTTAACAAAAATAGGAGATTTTTTTAAGTTTCATTATCCACAGAAGGCCTTATTATTATTTTGCAAGTGGGTTATCTACTGATATTCTGTGTTGCCGCCATAACTATATTAACCAACCTTCCTGATAAAATTACCCGGAAACCGGCAGCCGATTCGCACCATTGTTGTATGTTTGTAAATTCCTTAAGACATCATTCAATATTGGTAAAGAACCTGAAATAAGGAATTTATGACAAAAAAAAATCATGCACCAATAATTGTTTTTTTTGCGTTTGCCTGCCTTGTAATTCTCTACCACCTGTTTGGATATTTCGGGCATTTTGGTTATGATGACATGCTTTATGCACGTATTGCAAAAAATTGGGTTGATGGTCAACTTAACCTGGATAACGCCTTTAGCTACAGATTCACTATTATCGCCCTTACTGCTCTGTCGTATCGTATTTTTGGGGTGAACGATCCTGCCTCAGCTCTTCCGGCTATTACTATCTCTCTGTCAATACTCTTTTTAATCTATTCTATTCTTAAAAACCAAGGAACATTACAAACAATTCTCGGATTAACTTTAACATTATCCATAAATGCTCTCTTATTCTTTACGGATAAAATTATGCCGGATATCTACGTGGCTCTTTTCCTCTTGCTCGCTCTATACTTATACAACAGGTTCCGATTTACCTCTGCAAAAAGTGTGGTACTACACGCATCGCTCTTCTCCTTGTCAATGTTTCTGGCTTTCAACTCAAAAGAAACAGCCATCCTGTTTTTACCTCTGGTGGTTGCAATTCTGATAATTGATCTGCTCAATAAAAGAATGACCAGGTTCTGGAGTTTCTCTGCAATCTCCGGACTTCTCATTATTGCAGGATATCTTACAATTATCAAACTACTGACAGGCAGTTTCTTTACCCGATTTGATATTCTAATTGAAAATCACAGGCTTCAATCTTTTATGTATAGCTATGATAAACTACCTGTAACACATTTACTGAACAGAATCGGATATGAACAGCTATTTTCCTATCTCAGAGAAGGAGTGTTGGTTCCTTTTATCTTTATTGCCACAGCTCTGTTCTCTTCTGAATTTAAGAAAATTGTGAAGTTTAATGATACTTTTTCCCTTTTTGTTTTCTCTTCTGTGACTCTTTTGCTCTCAATAAACTTTATGTCTGTTTCTCCCTTCTCATATAACCCCGTTCCAACGGAACCCCGTCACTCACTATTCATCATCCCGGTTGCAGCAATTGCCGCATCGTTTATTTTAAAAGAGTACTTAACAGGTAAAAAATTTCTTTATACATTACCGCTATCATTCCTGATAATTTCAGTCGTTGCATTTTTCACGGACAGAACTACGGCGTTCAAACTATATATTCCCCTTGCTGTGCTGTTCATTGTTTTCAGCCTTATCAGAAACAGAACAAAATTTACTCCTCTTTTTGTTGCTCTATTCGTGATTATTATGTTTATTAAACCATTATTTTTCTTTCACTATTCCTTTGCCAACGTGAAATATCGAATGCAAAAGAGAATTGTTTATGAATATTTCATCAAACCTGATGAGCCTTGCTATGTTTTTACTGATCCTGTTCAGAAAAATTTTGGAGACTATTATACAGGTTTTGATGATACCGGCCATTGTCAATTCGTTGATTACACAAAAATCAACAGAGACACATTTGATGAGAATAGAGCAAAATACCTGTTTCTGAACTGGCATACCCAATACAGTTCAAAGAGCTGGGACAAGCTCCCATATTTTGCCGCAAACGTTGATAGTACTTATACTCTATTGTATGAAAACCGGAAACAGAATATTTTCCTTTACCGGATGGAGAATCTTATTCTGCCTGAAATCCATGGTGTGAAACTGCTAAATACAAAGAATGATTTCCAGATCGATTACTGCTACTGGACTCCCGTTACTCATTATCTGACGAAGAATGGAAAAAGAATACATAAACCCGGTGAGTATTCTGCGCTGTTTTCTGTTCCTGTGGATTCATTAATAAAAGATGGCATTATCGGCAATCTTTACATTACATGTCGGTTACGGGCATTTTTCAAAGCCCCCCCTTCTCTGATTCTTGTTGTATCCATTGAAAATGAAGATGAAAATTTGTTCTGGTATGGGAAAAATTTAGAAGAAGAGGTCTTTAAGATTAAAGAATGGGTTAATGTGAATCATGAAATTACCATCAAACAAGAGGAGATTTATAATGAAGGATCATTAAAGATATATTTATGGAATCCCCGGTCAGACACGGCATATATTGATGATTTTGAAATCAATATTTATAAAATGAACTGATAATCAATATTTTTATTATTACTTGGCCTTTATCAATACTTCACCTGTTAATAAACACTTTTACTTGTTGATTTCTTTTTAAAGATTTCTCTTGACTTTTGCATTTTATATCTGCTTATAAATTTTTTAATATCAACCTAATTTTTATACTATCATCTTATCAGAAAAAATTAACAGATAATAAACAGAAAATTTAAAGATTATTAAGGATTATTTTTACAACCACAGTTGTTCACCGTTTGTTAATATTGATGTAAAAAAGTCATTTTCAGTAATGCATTTTTAAAGCCTGTTGTTAATTATATGTTATAAAAACAAAGGTTACGTTAAAACAGAAGAGCCGGCGTTTACTTACCAACTTTATCAACAGCATTATGATTATTAATAATACTTTTATAAATAATTTAATATTATGAATCTTGTTAATGAAATAATAAAACTGAAGCAAGAGAAAAATGCTATAATACTTGCCCATTTCTATCAGACCGGGGATATTCAGGACGTTGCTGATTATGTAGGTGACAGTCTTGGGCTGGCACAGAAGGCTGCTGAAACGGATGCTGATTTAATTGTTTTTGCCGGCGTTCACTTTATGGCTGAAACGGCTAAGATCCTTAACCAAGGAAAAAAGGTTGTGTTGCCTGACCTGGAAGCCGGCTGCTCTCTTGCTGATGCCTGCAAACCTGATGATTTCAGGAAGTTTTTGAATAATTATCCTGACCACATTGTGATCTCCTATATCAACTGTTCTGCAGCAATAAAGACAATGTCGGATGTGATATGTACATCAGGTAATGCTGTTAAGATTGTAGAGTCGTTTCCAAAAGATGAGAAAGTTATATTTGCCCCTGATAAGAATCTTGGTGCATATATCAACAGCGTTACCGGCAGATCAATGGTCTTATGGGACGGTACATGTGAGGTTCATGATATCCTGAGCGTGGAAAAGGTAATTGAGATGACAGCAGAGCATCCTGATGCAAAACTGATTGCTCATCCTGAATGTAAGGCACAGTTACTGGAACTGGCATCGTTCATTGGTTCTACAACAGAGTTGATAAAGTTCACCAAAACCGACTCATCAGAAAAATATATTGTTGCAACAGAAACAGGGATACTCCATCAGATGAAGAAAGAGTCGCCACACAAAGAGTTTCTGGTGGTTCCTTCTGATGAAACATGTGCCTGCAACGACTGCCCGTATATGAAGCTAAACACAATAGATAAGCTTTACAAGTGTATGAGGGATGAAGTTCCTGAAATCATTCTGGAAGCAGATGTTATTGAGAAAGCAGCCAAACCGATACTAAAGATGCTTGATATATCGAGAAAAGCCAATCTCATACAATAATTGTTGTGAGGTGTAGTTTGTAATATCTCTGTAAATTTGGCCATGACTAGAACTTTTTTGTTGCTCTTTCTAATGGCGTTTCCGTTGCTGATTTTTGCACAGGAACACAATGACACGTTACCTGAGGGATACAGGGTGTTTTATTATCCTGACGGGCAGGTGAGCAGCGAGGGGATGATGGTTGACGGTAAGCCGGATGGGTATTGGAAGAACTACTGGGAGAACGGCAACCTCAGGTCTGAGGGGAACAGAAGGAATTTCCTGCTGGATGGCCCCTGGAAGTTTTACGATCAGCAGGGCGAACTCAGGCTGGTGATAAACTATCGTGACGGAGTGAAGCATGGATACAGGATTACTTATACACCGGAGGAGAGGATAGAGGAGCATTTCGAAGATGATATCAAACAGGGGAGTACCTATCATTATGATGCAGATGGTTATCTGACAAGGGTAACGCCTTTTGAGAATGGACGGGAAAACGGTTATGTGAAGTATTTCAACAGGGACAGCCTTGTGACCATCCTGATGGAGTACAGGAGAGGTGTGGCGATAAGCAGGGAGTTCATCAACAGGTATGATCATGAGGACAATCCACATGGACCCTGGAAAACATTCTACTCTTCGGGTATCATAAAGGAGGAATTCTCATTTAAGCATGGGGTGCTGGATGGTTACTACAAAAAGTATGACCGTGAAGGGAATCTGGAAAGTATTGTGAAGTATGAAATGGGAAACCTTATTGTTGACAGCGATGAGATTTTCGAATATGAGATAAGAAGGAATTACTATCCCGACATGCAGGTTAAAATCGTTGGTACATATCGTGATGGTGTGGCTGATGGTGTCAGGAAGGAGTATAATCCGGATGGTTCACTGGCGATTGCATACATCTTTGAAATGGGCAGGTTGCTTGGTTCAGGAATACTGGATGAGCAGGGGCTCAAACAGGGGTATTGGAAAGAGTTTTACCGTGAAGGCGGGCTAAAGGCAGAAGGTAATTACAAGGATGGAGTGAGGATCGGCTCCTGGACGTTTTACTTCCTGAACGGCAGAGTTGAGCAGACAGGTACCTATACAGATCGTGGAAAGGAGCATGGAAAGTGGACCTGGTACTATTTTGACGGCACGCTGAGACGTGAAGAGAATTTCACAAACGGCCTGAAGAATGGCGAAATGATTGAATATGATGAGGATGGAAATGTCATTGCCAGAGGCACATTTGTGGATGACGAAGAGGATGGCTTATGGTACTACCAGGAGGAGGGGTACAGACAGGAGGGTGATTACGTAATGGGTGAAAGGGAAGGAGAATGGAAACATTATTTTCCCGAAAACACAGTAAGTTTCGTCGGAAAATTTATCGACGGATACCCCGATGGCAGGCATGTTTACTACAACCCCGATGGTTCGGTGAAGCGTGAAGGTAACTATATCGTTGGTGTGCGCCATGGTGTGTGGAGATTTTATGATGATGAAGGAAACCTTATTTTGGTGGTAGAATACCGAAACGGAATAGAAATAAAATATGATAATGTTCTTATCAAACCTGAAATTACAAGATCTGATCTTTAGATCTTATTGTGCACCGCAAAACAAAAGGTTATTGTCAATGTTTTATAGTTTAAAAGAATCCCGAAAAACCATGATTGCTGACAAAACTGTTTATAAAAGAGGCTTTACTCTCATTCTGATAATCTTTATAATCTTTACACAGAGACTGATATCTGCACAGAATATTGCCACAGATACCTGGCGGGAACATCTTCCATACAACAGAGGAGTAAGTCTTGCAGCAACAGAGAACGGTGTTTATTGTGCTACCATGCATAGTATGTTCTTCTACAATAAACGCGAGTTTTCCATATCCACAATATCAAAAAACAATGGTCTCTCTGATGTTGGCTTCAGCAAACTCGCATATCATAAACCCTCCGGAACACTTATCATCGCCTACAATAATGCAAATATTGATTTTATAAGAAAAGGGAAGATATATAACCTTTCCGATATCAAAAGACAGAATATTCCTATCAATAAAGTGATAAACAACATTACCCTCATAGAAGATGAGGCGTGGTTATCATGCGGTTTTGGCATTGTTGTTATCAACCTTGAGAAGCTGGAGTTCAAAGACACATATCTGATAGGAGATGGTGGAGCCTATATCAACGTTTATGATATAGATTTCTTTGACGACACTGTTTATGCAGCTACCGATGCAGGAATTCTGAGGGCTGCCATGGATGATTATCTTCTAGATTACTCTTTCTGGAAAAGGTGGGATGAGTTGCCATATCCTGAAGAGCGTTACAACACGCTGGCATTTTTCAACGGGACTCCGTTTGTAAATCTCAAAGTTGGTAACAACAGCGACGACACTCTATTTTACCGTGAAAACGGTGTTTGGAAGCATTTTACAGAATATGGTTATGAGGTAATTCATCAGTTGGAAGTTTTTGACAACAGGCTGGTTGTATCAAAGATGGACAATGTTGTGGTTTTTGATACGGATATGAAAGCCTATCGGCACATATATGATTACACCGCTGGTTTTGAGTCCGTTGTTGATGTGGTTCCTGCTGAATCAGTTGTTGACAGTGAGGGATTCCTTTGGATTGCTGACAACCGTAATGGGTTGGCGTTCATTTATGATCAATGGGCTTACAAACTAATTACTCCCAATGGCCCCGAAACCACGATGGGCTTTCATATGGCTTGTTCTGATGATCAGCTTTGGGTTGCAACTGGTGCATACAGCAGCACCTGGAGTATGACGTTCAACATTCAGGGAGCTTATCACTTTGATGGCTTCACCTGGAAAGCTGTCAATATGCGCAATGAACCTGCTCTTGATTCAATCTATGATATGGTTTGTGTTGCTATAGACCCATCGGATGCTTCCAGAGTATATGTAGGAACGTGGGATAAGGGAATGCTCTATTTCAAAGACGGTAAACTCGACAAAGTCTTCGACCAGACAAACAGCTCCCTGGGCGTTCTTGAAAACAATGCTCTGGGAATCTACAAAGTTGCAGTAGGTGGCCTGACCTTTGATCAGCAGGGAAACCTGTGGGTAACCAACGGAGGTGTCACACGCTCTCTCTCTGTAATGAAAAAAGATGGCAAATGGAGATCTTTTGACATCAGCAGCCCGGAAATGAAAATGACTGACAGGGTCTCGGGCAAAGTTGTTATCGACCGTATAGGGCAGAAATGGGTTCTCCTTGGCAGAGGCTATGGTATACAGGTTTTCAACGATAACAACACAATTGATAACCCGAATGACGACAAGACAACTAATATCTCCGGCGCTATGGGCAGAGGGAACCTCCCAAGCACCGTGGTGTTTGATATAGAAATAGACCTTGATGGCAGAATATGGATTGGCTCCGATAAAGGTATTGCTGTGATCTATGCTCCTGAAAATGTCTTTACTGGTTATAACTATGATGCACAGCAGATCCTGGTGAATCAGGACGGATATGACCAGTATCTTCTGGAGAACGAGACGGTGACGGCAATAGCAGTTGATGGAGGAAACAGAAAGTGGATAGGCACAGAAAAGTCGGGTGTCTTCCTGCTGTCGCCTGATGGCACACGGGAGATAAAACGATTCACTGAAAATAACAGCCCGTTACTCAGCAACGGTATAAGAAGTATAGCTATAAACCACAACAACGGCGAGGTCTTCTTTGCTACAGACAAGGGCATCATTTCATACCGCTCAGATGCTACAGGTGCTTCTCCGGTGCACACTGGAGTGAAGGTGTTCCCCAACCCCGTGGCTCCCGGGTATTCAGGAGTTATCTCTATCACAGGCCTGGTAAGAGATGCAGATGTGAAGATCTCCAACACTGCCGGAGAGGTGGTCTATTCCACCAGAGCCAACGGTGGTATGGCTGTCTGGAACGGAAAAGATCTCTCCGGACGTAAGGTCGCATCAGGTGTCTATCTTGTTTTCTCTTCTGATCAGACAGGCACTGAAACCGCAGTCTCCAAAATATTGTTCATCAGATAGCAACCAACGGAATGCTGATCAATACCGATAGCATAATTCTGCGAAATACACGTTGTGACAAGGCATGCCTTGTCACAACCTATACCAGGACAGCTGGAAAACTTACCTTTTCTTTCAGGAATAAAACGGGAAAGAGCGGTGCAGGGGCACTGTTGAGTCCTATGACGATAGTGACCATCGTTGCCGATTTAAAACCCGGCAGAGAAATCCACTATACCAGAGAACTCTCCCTGAGGTATGGGTATAAAAGTTTGCCGGGCGATCCTCTGAAGAGCGCCGTGTTGATGTTTTTCAACGAACTTCTGTTGAAGGTTCTTAAGGAGGAGGAGCCCGAACCGGCACTTTTCGACTTTGTCATGAAGATGCTGATAACTCTTGACGAACAGAAGCCGCTGCACCCCTCCTACCACCTCTCTGTGATGTTAAACCTGGCACGCTACCTGGGATTCTTCCCACAGAACGGAAACTATTCACCGGAACTCTGTTTCGACCTCAGAGAGGGAAAATTTCTTAATGCCCCACTCTTGCATTACGATTTTTTAAGCCCGGAACTTAGCCGTGTGATGAACGAATTGATCAGTATTCCATTTGATGAATATCAACAATTTCGTGTTCCAAGAAGCATCAGAAATGACTTGCTGGATGCACTTATCTCCTTCTATCGTTTGCACATTGCAGGTTTCGGACAGATGAAGTCAGTGAGTGTGCTGAGGGCACTCTTTGATTAAACCGATGTGCCTCCTCTACTTGCTGTTTGCCATTACAGGTTTTCTTCGTAGCTTAGCCATCCCATAAATAAATATGAAAAGTCATGGATGAAAAAATGCTTTTAACACCAAATCCTTTGGTACAGTTCCTTGGAAAGCCTGCGGCAGAATTCACCCGCAATGATATCATTCGCTACATCGAAGAGGAGGGTATCGAGATGGTGAACCTCAGATATGTCGGTGGCGATGGCCGGCTTAAGTCTCTGAATTTCGTGATCAACAACAGAAGGCACCTTGAAGGTATACTGAGTCATGGTGAGCGTGTTGACGGGTCAAGCCTGTTTAAACACATAAATACCGGCGCCAGCGACCTTTATGTAGTGCCGCGATATAAAACGGCTTTCCGTAATCCTTTTACTGATATTCCTACCCTGGATATCTTATGCTCCTATTATGACAAGGATGGAAGCCCCATGGAGAGCTCGCCTGAGTATATCCTGCGCAAGGCTGTTAAAAGCCTGAAGGAGAAGACCGGTTATGACTTCCATTGCATGGGGGAGCTTGAATACTATGTTATCAGTGACAGAGATCCCTCCTTTGAAGCTACAGACCAGAGAGGCTATCATGAGTCTTTCCCTTTCAACAAGTTTGAGGAGTTTCGTGCTGCCGCATTGCACACCATAGCAAGCTGCGGCGGTAGCATCAAGTATGCACACTCTGAAGTGGGCAACTTCACCCTGGGCGACAAGGTGTATGAGCAGAATGAGATCGAGTTCCTGACGGTTCCTGTGGAGGATGCAGCCGATCAGCTTGTTATTGCAAAGTGGATCCTGCGTTCAATGGCTTACAACTATGGCGTTGACCTCACCTTTGCACCAAAAATCAGCGTTGGAAAGGCAGGCAGTGGAATGCACGTGCATACCAAGCTCGTTAAGGAAGGAAAGAATGCCATGGTTGAAGATGGTAAACTGAGTGATGTTGCAAAGAGGGCTATAGCAGGCTACCTGGATCTGTCACCCAGCCTTACCGCCTTTGGAAATACCAATCCTACATCTTACTTCAGGCTCGTTCCCCACCAGGAAGCACCAACGAACATTTGCTGGGGCGACCGCAACAGGTCGGTTCTGGTGCGTGTGCCCCTGGGATGGGAAAACCATGTGAACATGGCCGCCCATGCTAATCCGCAGGACCCCGATATACCAATGGATTTCTCCGAACGACAGACTGTGGAGTTCCGCTGCCCGGACGGAAGCGCCGATATATATCTGCTTCTGGCGGGTCTTACCGTAGCTGCACGCCATGGCCTCGAAATGGAAAATGCACTCGAGTATGCAAACAAAACATACGTGGATGTGAACATCTTCCATGAGGAGCATAAAGACCGTGTCAAATCTCTGGAACAGCTGCCGGTGTCATGTTACGACAGCTCCCTTGAGCTTAAAAGACAAGCTGATATTTATACAAAATATGGAGTCTTTTCCCGGCAAATGATAGACGGGCTTGTAAGCCTCCTGGCGGGTTACAGAGATAAAAACCTCAGAGAAGAGCTCGCAGGAAATGAAGAGAGGCTGCTCGAACTGGTACACAGGTTCTATCACTGCGGTTAACAATTTCCGAACTTTAAACTTTTGCTGTAACCGGAGCCATTAGAAACGCTTCGGCCTGATGATGGTACGCTTAAGCCAGAAAGGAAGAACCAGAGACCCCAATATCAGATATGGGTAATAACTCATCAGTCGCCATATCAGTGCGACAAGGTCGGGTGACCCCTGACCAATGAATTCCCCGAGAAATTGCGGGAAAAAGTACTCTGCTGAACCACTGCTGCCCGGTGTAGGGCTTATCAGAAGTATCACCCACATGATAAGCTGACGGCTGTAGATCATTAGATGCTCACTGAAAGCCACAGCATTGATACCTGCTATAAGTGCATTCACCACAAGAAAGCGTGACGACCACGACCAGGCCGTTATCAGCCACGCTTTAACCCAGAAATGCCAGGGCTTCGACTTCATCTCCCCGGAGGTGATAATCACCTCGTCGCCCATCTTCTCAGCTTTATGGTGCCACCGACGCAGAAACCTCACACTGAAGATGCCCGTCAGAATGCGCTTGAAGCCTTGCGGAGAAATGATCACCGCACCCAGGATCATTAGTGTGAGAAACAACAGAAAACCATAACCCAGCAGAAAGATCCCCAAAGTTCCTATCTCCCACGGGAAATTCTGCAACTGGATAAAATGCTTCCCTGCCGGTGAAAGAAGCAATACAACAGGTACTATGAGAATGTAAAACAGCTCATCAAGCATCGCTGTCATCATTACTATTGATGTGCTCCGCCCAAGGCCAAACCCTTCCCTGTGGACAATGAAAAAGGCTATCGCCGTACCACCTACTATCGATGGTGTTACTGAGGAGGCAAACTCCCATAGCATTATCACCTCAAAACTCTCACGCCAGCTAAGCCTGTAGTCTGTCAGCAACCGGATGCGTACCATATACGCCAGATCACGCATGATCTGCAGAACCACTGCAAGCGAAAACCAGAAAACAGCTCCGGAACCAACAGTGATCAGATCAACACCCTGACGTATGTCCCGAACAATCAGGAAAACCGATACAGCAAGCCCTATTACCACAGGTAACATTATCCGCCGGAATGTGAACCACTTCAGCACCGATTTCTGATCCCCTGCATTACTGATGGCCATGTGAATATAGGATGTGTTTTCAGAATTAGTGAGCCAAATTATTCAATTTATCCGAGTTGACAAGGTCTCTTTCTCTTCGTAAATCATTATTTATCTCTATTTTTATCCGGAAAAATTAACTCTATGAACAGCAAATCAACCATAATTGTTCTTCTTTCTGCCCTTTTGATTTCAGGGTGTGGAATCCTCAAAATACAACCTGAACCTGAACAGGACGACAATATAAAGATAACCTGGGAGGATACGGGTACAGACCAGGTGGTAGTTTCCTATAAGAAAAGCAAGCCGGCAGGCAGCAGCAAAACCGAGGCAAAAGAGAAAATAAAGCCGGTAACGATTGCTGTTGATACAGTTAGTTCCGATCATTCCGCACTATTTGCAGAGATAGATTCATGGATGGGTACACCATACAGGTATGGTAAGCATGAAAAACGTGTTGGCACCGATTGCAGCGGATTTACCATGGAGATCTATGATAAAGTATTCGGGATAAAACTCAACAGAAGTTCTGACGGACAGGTTGCAAACACTGTTGAAATCAAAGAGAAGGACCTGCAGATCGGAGATCTCGTGTTTTATGTCACACGTGGCCAGCGTATCAGCCATGTAGGTATCTATATCGGGAATAATAAGTTTGTTCATGCTACCACCAGCAGGGGAGTCATTATCAGCGATATGGATGAAGATTACTATAAGAAGCGGTATGTCAGGAGCGGAAGAGTTATCAGAAATCAGTGATACTTGTTTTTCAATAGATTAACTTTGCATCATTAATTAATACATACATCGATGATAAGGTCAATGACGGGATATGGAAAAGCGGCAGGGATGATAAGGTCCCGGCAGATCACCGTTGAGATAAAATCCCTCAACTCAAAACAACTCGATATCACACTTAAGCTTCCGTCGTATTATAATGAATATGAGCCGGAAATCAGGAATATCATTGCACAACACCTGGAAAGAGGCAAAGTCTATTGCAACATACAGGTGGATAATACCGGCGATGATGCTGCAACATCAGTAAACCGGCAGCTCGCGGCAAAATATTATGATCAGCTTAAGGCTCTTGAAGGGGAATTGAAGCTGGGAAGCAGCCCCGACTATTTAGCCCTCCTGCTGAGGATGCCTGATATTCTAAGCTCTCCCCTGTCGGAGCCTGACAAGGAAGAGCACAAAACCTTAACCGGCATACTGGTTCAGGCAATAAACATTGTTGATGTTTTTCGCAAACAGGAGGGAGGAATTATGGCTGCGGATATCCTGATGCGTATTGGCAGGATCAATGATCGCCTCCTGGCGGTAGAGCCTTATGAACAGGAGAGAATTGCAAGGTTGAAAGGCAGGATCATGAAGGAGTTGAATGAAGGTATTGAGAATGGTGTTGACAGGAACAGGTTTGAGCAGGAGATGATCTACTATCTTGAAAAGCTTGATATTACTGAAGAGAAGACAAGGCTTGCAAATCATCTCGATTATTTTTCCGCTGTGATGAAGGATCAGTCTGTTGCCAATGGCAGGAAGCTGGGATTTATATCACAGGAAATAGGCAGGGAGATAAACACACTGGGAGCGAAAGCCAACGATTCAGATATTCAGAAGTTGGTGGTGGAGATGAAAGATGAGTTGGAGAAGATAAAGGAACAACTGTTAAACATACTTTAACATGGTAAAGAGTAGCGGGAAGCTGATAATATTCTCGGCACCTTCGGGGGCAGGCAAGACGACGATAGTAAGGTCATTGCTTTCAGAGGGCTTGAATCTCAGGTTTTCTGTTTCTGCTACCACAAGGCCCCGACGTGCCGGCGAAAAGCATGGGCGTGAGTATTACTTCCTCCCAAAGAAGCTCTTCATGCAACAGATTGAAAACGGGGATTTCATTGAATATGAAGAGGTATATGAAGGGCATCTTTACGGTACCCTTAAGCATGAGGTTGACCATCTGCTAGAGTCAGGATCAAATGTGGTATTTGACATCGATGTCATGGGAGGCATGAATATTAAAAAGATATATCAGGATATGGCTCTTGCTGTATTTGTAATGCCTCCGGACATGGAAACGCTTAAGCAAAGGTTGATGAAGCGGGGCACAGAGAATGAAACCTCCCTTGCGAAGCGACTCGAGAAGGCTGAGTGGGAGCTGAAATTTGCTGCCATGTTTGACAGGGTTGTGATAAATGATGATCTTAATACAGCAATAGCAGAAGTGAAATCAATTGTAAAATCCTTCATCAGCGATGAATAAAACCCGGAAAAAAGCAGGTCTGTTCTTTGGGTCATTTAATCCGGTGCATATTGGCCATCTTGCCATTGCCAACTATTTTCAGCAGTTTACAGACCTTGACGAAGTGTGGTTTGTTGTTTCTCCACAGAATCCACACAAGATAAAGCGAAAGATGCCGGATGCCTGGATAAGGCATGAATTGATACATCTTGCAGTTGAAGAGTTTACCGGGTTTAGGGTTTCCGACATAGAGCTCTATCTGCCTAAACCTTCATATACCACCGTAACACTTGAATACCTGGCAGAGAAACACCCCGGATACACTTTTGCAGTTATCATGGGCAGCGACAACCTGCATACCATTCATAAATGGTATAACTACAAAGTAATTCTTGAAAACTATCAGGTATATGTATATCCAAGGCCGGGATTTCCTGTGATATCTGTCGAAGGTGCAGATATTGTAGAAGTTAAAGCTCCCACAATGGAAATATCATCAAGCTTCATCAGGGATGCAATAAAAGCAGGGAAGGATATCAGGTTCTTTCTCCCGGAAAAGGTTTACAGTTATATCATTAAAGAGCAGATTTACAGCTAAGGTGTCTGCTTTCAGTGAGCATTCTTTCTGTTGTCAGAGTTTCCTCTTTACCTCAACCTCTTCGTAGCTTTCAATGATGTCTCCAACTTTGATGTCGTTGAAATTATCAACGTTGAGACCGCACTCATAACCTGCAGCAACCTCTTTCACATCATCCTTGAATCGCTTCAGAGAGCCAAGCGTACCGGTATAGACAACAATACCGTCTCTGATAACCCTTATTCTTGCGTTCTTGGTTATCTTTCCGTCGAGCACCATACAACCTGCCACGGTACCAACTTTGGTGATTTTGAAAACTTCCCTGACCTCGACGTTGCTGGTGATCTTCTCTTCAATATCCGGTGCCAGCATACCCTCCAGGGCTGCTTTGATCTCATCGATAGCCTGATAGATGATGGAGTAGATTCTGATATCTATCTGTTCCTGTTCGGCAAGTTTTCTTGCTGCCATGGATGGCCTTACCTGGAAGGCGACGATAATGGCATCAGAGGCTGAAGCGAGCATGACGTCCGTTTCTGACACAGCACCCACAGATTTGTGGATCACATTTACCTGTGCCTGGTTTGTGGAGAGTTTGAGCAGGGCATCTGACAGAGCCTCCACCGAACCGTCAACGTCGCCCTTGACAATGATATTAAGCTCTTTGAAGTCACCGATGGCGATTCTGCGGCCAATTTCATCGAGGGTAATATGTTTCTGTGTACGGATACCCTGTTCGCGTTGCAGCTGCAGGCGTTTGTTGGCAATAGCCTTTGCTTCCCTTTCATCCTGGAGTACATTAAAGGTATCACCTGCCTGTGGCGCTCCGTGAAGCCCAAGCAGCAACACCGGTGAGCCCGGGCCTGCCTTGGTGATCTTCTGGTTACGCTCGTTGTACATGGCCTTCACGCGCCCATGATAACACCCTGCAATAACTATATCACCAACCTTCAATGTGCCGTTCTGAACAAGCAGCTTGGCAACATAACCACGCCCCTTGTCCAGAGCAGACTCTATCACGGTCCCCTCTGCAGGTCGCTTCAGATTGCACTTCAAATCAAGCAACTCTGCCTCCAGAAGTACCTTCTCAAGTAACTCATCCACATTAAGCCCCTGCTTTGCAGAGATGTCCTGGCTCTGATATTTGCCACCCCAGTCCTCAACAAGAAGATTCATCCCGGCAAGCTGCTCCTTTACCTTTTCAGGGTTCGCACCCGGCTTGTCGATCTTGTTGATGGCAAAGATCAACGGCACTCCGGCTGCCTGCGCATGGTTGATAGCCTCTTTCGTCTGTGGCATAACCTGATCATCTGCCGCAACCACAATGATTGCAATATCTGTGACTTTGGCTCCACGGGCACGCATAGCCGTAAAAGCTTCGTGCCCAGGTGTGTCTAGGAAGGTTATCTTCCTGCCGTTCTCCAACGTTACCTCATATGCCCCGATATGCTGGGTGATACCTCCCGCCTCCCCGGCTATAACATTTGTCTTTCGTATGTGGTCAAGCAACGAGGTCTTCCCGTGGTCAACGTGACCCATCACCGTTACAATAGGATTCCTCGGTAAAAGGTCCTCAGGTTCATCCCTGAAAGTATCTATGGATTCCTGTACTTCTATACTTACAAACTCCACCTCAAAGCCAAACTCCTCAGCTACGATACTGAGCGTCTCTGCATCAAGACGCTGATTTATGGATACGAACATACCCAATGACATACAAGTGGAAATGATCTCATTTACATCCACCTTCATAAGATTCGCAAGCTCCTGCACGGTTACAAACTCGGTAACCTTGATCGTCTTCAGCTCCTCCTCCTCCTTCTGCCTCTGTTGCTCAAGGCTCTGGTGTATCAACTCCCGCTTCTGACGGCGAAGCTTCGATTGCTTCGACTTGCCCGTTGTGGTAAGACGTGCCAGCGTCTCCTTAACCTGCTTCTGAATATCCTCCTCACTGGCCTGAACCCTCGGCTCATGCTTGCGCTTGGTGATAAGCTTGGATTTCTTTTCCCCCGCAGTACCAGATTTATCCTTCTCTTTTATTGTACCCTTACCACCTGCTGTCTTGATCCTCTTACGCTTCTTCTTGCCACTGTCCAATGGCGTGTCATCATCACTCGAAGCTACAGGCTGCTTCTTATCCGCTTTCTTTATCTTTTTCAGTACAGGTGGAGGCAGATCCATCTTGCCCAATATCGTAGGCCCACTCAACCGCTCAATACGTGTCTCAAGAAAGTTCTCATCAACCTCAGGCTTCGTATCAGTTTCTTCTGGTAACCCTGGATCCGTTGTCTCTTCAACGATGGCTTCAGATGTCTCTTCTGTAATCTGTTCTTCTGCCCTGGCTGCTTCTTCCTCCACCTTTTCTGGCTCCTCAGCAGCACTCTTTTTGGCAAGCTTCGCCTCTTCCTTCTTTCTCTTCTCCTCCTCCTTCTTCTTCTTTAACTCCTCCGCCTTCTGCTCTTTCGTCTTCTTTGGAGGCTTTGTCTTCTGGTTAAGATTGTCAAGATCTATTGTGCCATGGATAACCATACCCTTAGCCTTAACAGATTCTTCAGATACTTCAGGCTCAACAACACTCTCCTCTGCAGATTCTGAAACATCTTTCTTATCTACAGTATCCTCAACGGCAGCCTTCTTCGGCTCAGCCTTCTTCGCAGGCTTCTTTGGCTCAGCCTCCTGATAATCCCCGGTACTCTTGATCAGCAAATCTTCAATGGAAATATCTTCCGAATCTTCCTGACTTGATACCTGTTTGTCCTCAATAGAAATCGTCTCCAGCTTCGCATGCTCCAGACCAACCTTGATTGACTCCTCTTTTGCACTCTTCTCCTGTGAATACTCCTTCTGTATCAATGCATACAGCTCTGGAGAGAGCTTCGTGTTCGGGGAACTCTCAACGGTAAAGCCCTTCTTCGAAAGGAACTCAGTGATTGTAGTGATGCCTACATTGAACTCCTTTGCGGCCTTGCTTAATCGTACACTTGTGTTTGTTTCAGACATATAGTATTTTATGTTTCGCCAGATCCCTCTGTCACAAACTGACTCTCAAAAGTATTCTGTTGAAAATCAGCGTAAAATTAGAAACTTTTATTCAAACTCAGCTTTCAGTATCCTGATTACCTCTTTGACAGTCTCCTCTTCAAGGTCTGTACGCTTTATAAGTTCTTCGATCGGAATCTCCAGCACACTCTTTGCCGTATCACATCCGATGTTTTTAAACTGCTCTATGATCCACTCATCAATCTCATCAGAGAATTCAGAAAGATCAACATCATCAGCATCTATGTCACTGTCGCGGTAAACATCAATCTCATAACCGGTTAGCTTTCCGGCTAACTTGATGTTATGCCCCCCCTTCCCTATAGCCAGTGATACCTGGTCTGGTTTCATATATACACTCGCACGCTTGTTTGGCTCATCAATCAATATGCTGCTGATCTTCGCCGGACTTAAAGCACGTGAAATATATAATGTAGGATTGTTAGTGAAGTTGATGACATCAATGTTTTCATTTCGTAACTCCCTCACAATGCCGTGAATCCTGGAACCCTTCATCCCAACACACGCACCTACCGGGTCGATCCTGTCATCATATGACTCCACAGCCACCTTGGCACGTTCTCCCGGCTCCCTGACGATGGTCTTGATGGTGATGAGCCCGTCATATACCTCGGGAACCTCCTGCTCAAACAAACGCTCAAGAAACACCGGTGATGTACGCGATAAGATGATGTTTGGATTGCTGTTCTTAATCTCTACCTTCAAAACGATAGCCCTGATGTTGTCGCCCTTACGGAAAAAGTCAGACGGAATCTGCTCCAGACGCGGAAGTATCAACTCAATACCCTCATCATCAAGTACCAGTATCTCCTTCTTCCAGATCTGATAAACCTCCCCCGTGATAACCTCCCCTATCTTCTCCTTGTATTTCCTGTATACATTGTCCTTCTCATACTCCTGAACCTTCGCAACAAGGTTCTGTCGTATCGTAAGAATCTCACGTCGCCCAAAGTCAGCAATGCGTACCTCCTCCGATACATCCTCGCCTATCTCAAAGTCGGGCTCTATCTTGATAGCATCAGAATAGGCTATCTCACAATTCTCGTCCTCAACAGCTCCGTCTTCTACAACTACCCTGTTGCGCCATATCTCAAGGTCTCCCTTGTCAATATTTACGATTATGTCGAAATTGTCATCAGATCCGTACTTCTTGATGAGCATATGACGAAACACCTCCTCCAGTATGATCATCATAGTCGCCCTGTCAATATTCTTGAACTCCTTGAATTCCGAAAACGATTCAACTAATTTTAGATTTTCCATAGTTCTCCAGATCGTTGTTGTTCTTGCTCTTCCTTAATTCAGTTAAAACTCTATCTTTATCAATGCTTCTTTTATCGTACTGTATTCCCATCTGCCGGTTTCAGGAATGGCTGCTTTTACCGCTTTACTCTTTTTGGCAACCGGAATCTCCACGTCAACACCCTGCTCATCAGCAGATATAATCCTGCCTGTGGAGGTTCCCCCATCGGTAAATGTAACCTCAAGTAACCGACCGGAATTCTTCACAAATTGCCTCGGCAGGATAAGAGGGTTACCTACTCCGTATGAAGATACTTCCAGAGAAAAATCCTCTTCTTCGCGGTTAAGCTGATGCTCAATATGACGGCTTAATGCAACACAATCCGAAATTGTGAAGCCACTATCACCATCCATCAGTACCGATATCTGCCCCTTGGGTGATACGGAAAGCTGCACAAGAAATTTGTCGCTCCCTGATACATGCGTATCTATCATCTTTCTGATCAGTTCCTCTGTGATCTTCATTTTTTTGCCAATAATAAAGGGGACTGTAAGTCCCCCGCCATTCCTTTTCCTTACCAAAAAGCACATTAACGTACAGCACGGTAATGTGTCTTGCGCTTTGTTGTCCGACCAGGACTCGAACCTAGACAGGCAGAACCAAAATCTGCAGTGCTACCATTACACCATCGGACAGTGTTCGCAAATGGTGCGGCAAAAGTAATAAATTTTTCGTAGCATACAAAAATTGAGCTGATTGAAGTTTTATTAATCGGCATATTCCGTTTTTGTTTATTTTATATCTTCGTAGCCAAAAAAATTTATAAAGAGACCATGATATCATGAACTACAAGAAACTTAACATCATCTTTGGCTGGGCAGCATTTCTGGTTGCTCTTATTGTTTATATGATGACGGCTGAACGCACAACGAGCTTCTGGGATGCCGGAGAATATATCTCCACAGCCTATAAGCTGCAGGTCGGCCACCCCCCGGGAGCTCCGTTCTATCAGCTTATAGGCAGAATATTCAGCCTCTTTGCCTTTGGGGATGTCTCCAATGTGGCTCTGATGATAAACTATATGTCTGCTTTCTCCAGTGCTTTTACCATCCTTTTCCTCTTCTGGTCAATTACATACCTGGCAAAGAAGATGATAATAAAGAGTGGTGATGGGTCAGCTCTTACAACTCCTCAGATTTATACAATCCTGGGAAGTGGCCTTGTAGGTGCCCTCGCATATACTTTTACCGATTCCTTCTGGTTCTCAGCTGTCGAAGGTGAGGTGTATGCTATGTCTTCATTCTTTACAGCAATAGTATTCTGGGCTATGCTAAGATGGGAAGCAGTAGCCAATGAGAAACATTCGCTTAAATGGATCATACTTATAGCATACCTCGTCGGGCTCTCTATTGGTGTTCACCTCCTGAACCTGCTTGCTATACCGGCAATAACCCTTATCTACTACTTTAAGAAATACAACACTACATGGAAAGGTACCGTTATCGCTCTTATCATTGGTGTTGCTCTCCTGGGTTTTGTCCAAATGGTTCTGATTCCATTTATCCCAGCATTCGCCGGTGTTATTGAAAGAATGCTTGTCAATGGATTTGGCCTGCCGTTCAATACCGGTACCTTTGTGTTTGCAATCATCGTCGTTGGTGCGATTGTCCTTGGATTGAGATATACCCACAAAAAGCTTAAGCCCGTACTTAATACAGTTATTCTTGCTTTTACGGTGATACTGATAGGTTATTCATCATTCCTGATTCTTGTGATCAGGTCGAATGCAAATACCCCTATTGATGAAAACAACCCCGAAGATGCTGTTAGCCTCCTGGCTTATCTGAACCGTGAACAGTACGGTACATGGCCTATACTTACCGGCTATTACTACAATGCACCAATGGTCGATATGAAAAACGGCAACCCTGTTTATACCGGCAAATACCTCATCTTTCAGGATAATATTGAAGTAGCGTCATTCTTCGAAAAAAGGGATGCCAAAGATTACGTATCCAAACACGGAGGAAAGATAAAAGGAAGGTATGTGATCACTGACGACAGGGTTGGAAACATTCCGGTTTATGATCCCAGATTCAAAACAGTCTTTCCCAGGATGTGGAGCCAGCAACGGGCACATCACAAAACAGCATATCAGGAGTGGGCTCATAAAAACAAAGGTGAGCGTGTACAGGTTGGTGGCACTGCCGACAGCCCTGAATTTACATATATCCCAACCATGGGTGAAAACCTCACCTTCTTCTTCAAGTATCAGCTTGGCCATATGTATTTCCGCTACTTCATGTGGAATTTCGCAGGCCGCCAAAACGATATCCAGGGCCATGGTGGTCCATTGCACGGAAACTGGATATCAGGTATCAAAGCTATCGACAAAGTGCTTCTTGGGCCGCAGGATAACCTGCCTGATCACCTCGCCAACAACAAGGCTACAAACAAATTCTATCTGCTGCCTCTGATTCTTGGTATCATTGGCCTTGTCTTCCACACATCAGGAAACTATAAAGACAGCCTGGTAGTTATGCTGCTTTTTGTCATGACAGGTATCGCAATTGTCGTCTTCCTCAATCAGTATCCATACCAGCCACGGGAAAGGGACTACTCATATGCCGCCTCATTCTATGCCTTTGCCATCTGGATAGGGCTGGGCATTGTCGGGATCATGCAATGGCTCGACAAGAACGCCAAAAGTAAATTGCTTCCGATTGCTGTCACAATTATCATGCTCATTCTTGTGCCCGGCATTATGGCTAAAGAGGGATGGGATGACCACGACCGCTCCAGAAAAACCCTTGCCCTCGATGTAGCTAAAAACTACCTCAGTGCAGTCAGAGAATTTGGTGTTGTGTTTACAAATGGCGACAATGATACTTTCCCCCTTTGGTTTGCCCAGGAAGTAGAAGAATTCAGAACAGATGTCAAGGTTGTGAATATGAGCCTCTTCAATACCGACTGGTATATCGATCAATCTGCAAGAAAAACCTATGAAGCTCCCGGAATACCAATCTCATTCACCAAAGAGCAATACATTCAGGGTAGTCGTGACTATGTCTTCATCGTTGACATCAATGACCCCGGTAACATCAGAAGTGAACAGGTTATCATCAGCAATTTCATGGACTCCATCATCAGGCGTGACCCTGATGTGCATGGCCAGCCTGTGAATGAAGTGAAATCTGCTATGATCAATGCTGTCTCAAACTCAAAACTCCCGGAGCAATTTCCAAATGATTTCAAAACGCTCGCCGCTCCTGAAACGCCTTTTTCTGCTATTCTTAGCTTTATCAATAGCAGAGCATCTGAACAAAACAGAGAAGCAAACGAGAATCTTGGTCTTAGCACTGATCAGTTTAAAGAGTTGGCAAGAAGAGCTAAAATTATTACAGACAGAATAGTCTATGGCTATATCGACCTGGATCTTCTTATAGAATGGATTTTGAGAGATGACCCCAACACAAAGGTCAGAGGTGGTACAGGAAGGCTCATGGAGTGGTTCCCGACAAACAGAGTGAGAATCAAAGTTGACTCAGCTAAAGTGGTCGACAGCGGCCTTGTCCCACTTGAAGATGCTCATAAAATTGCAAAGTATGTCGAATGGGAGATCAAAGACAAAGGCATTCAGAAAAACCACGTCATGTTGCTCGATTTCCTCGCTGCAAACAACTGGGAAAGACCAGTGCATTTTGCAATCACTACTGGCGATGATATTTATCTGAACCTCATGCAGTGGTTCAGGCATGATGGTATGGTCTATACTCTCGTTCCAATCAGATATACCGGCGAACCGATGTTCCTCTTCACAATGCTTGCGCATGGTACCACAAATACAGATGTGTTGTGGGATATCGTGATGGAAAAAGCCGACTATTCATGCCTCTTTAAAGAGGGTGTCTATTATGATGAAACAGCAAGAAGGCCTTTGGTCAGCTACAGGAATAACTTTGTACGCCTGGCTAATGCTCTCATTAATGATGGTAAAAAGGATTCTGCATTGGTGGTCTTGAACAAGTGTATTGAGCTCCTGCCGGATGAAACCCTCAACTTTGACGTCTCTATGATTCCTGTCGTTAAAGCTCTGTTTGATGCAGGGGATAAGGAAAAGGGACTTAAATATGCCGAAATCATGATTGATAAGACTGAAAGAGAATTCAATTACTATATCTCCTTTGATCTGAGAAGACGGGCCGTGCTGAACAATGACATTACAAACACTTACCGTACGCTCTTTCACATCAACGATATCCTTGAAAAGAACGACCAGAAAGTGGTGTCCGAAAGAGTACAGTCGTTGATGCAGGTTATTTATCAATATGTTCAACAATAAACATTGAGGAAGGGGAGACTGGTTCTCCCCTTTTTTATATGTACAGAATTCCGGATATCATTTCTCACCTGCTCAGGCCTTTTGTCATTTTGAGGTTTGGCAGAGAGAGAAATTGTCTCAGGATCTTCCTCACCTTTGATGATGGACCGGAACCTGAAAGCACCCCGGTGATTCTGGAAATACTCAGGAAGTATAATGCAAAAGCCACTTTTTTTACCCTGGGCAGAAATGCAGATGAGTATCCGGACCTGATAGAAAAAATTCTGAATGAAGGTCATTCAGTGCATTACCATTCAACAGATCACCTGCCACTCAGAAAGCAAAACTTTGGCAGGTTTGGAAGTGAGATCATCACTTTTTCACAAAGATACGGGTCAACCGCTTTCAGGCCTCCCTATGGAAAAACTCCATTGAGATACCTTATATGGTTAAAAAGAAAAAGATTCAGAGTAGTCTTATGGAATGTTGACCTTAAGGATTACCGGGAAAAGCCATTTTCAGAAAAGAGACTTATCAGGCTTGCCGACAGGATTAAAAGCGGAGATATCATTCTGATGCACAACAGAGACAAATACCTTGACAAAACGGCTGCCATTCTGAAAGTTTTTTTGGCCCATTTTCAAGCAAAAAAGAGTATCTTTGAAAGAATTCTCTGAAATATTTTCCGTTTTTACGATCTCAGGCATATATACTGAAAAACTAATATAGGAGGAATTGATTATGGGCAATGTAAACAAAGCGATTCTTATCGGTCGGTTGGGAAAAGATCCCGATGTGATTAATCTTGAAAGTGTAAAAAAAGTTGCATTTTCAATGGCCACAACCGAGGTTTACTACGATAAGGAAAACCAGAAGAGGGAAATCACCGAATGGCATAACATTGTTATGTGGCGGGGGTTGGCCGAGACGGCGGAGAAGTTTCTCAAAAAGGGTGACCTGCTCTATATTGAAGGCAGGATCCGTACAAGGTCATGGGATGATAAGGAAACAGGGCAAAAGCGCTACATCACCGAGATAAACGCAGACACTATGCAGATGCTTGGTGGTAGCCGTGCAAATACCTCAGGTGGTACTCCGGCCGAACCGCAGAAAGCGGATGAACCTCAGGCAGATGACGATTTGCCCTTCTGACGGGGCGTCTTATATGCTAATGGCACGGACGAGCCATCGCTAATGGGCTGCTGTTATGTGTTGCCGGAACACGGCATGCTAAATGATAGCAGCCCATAATATTATATGTATATTTGCAAACAATTCAATCACGATGCACAATGGATGATAAGGTAGGAGACAGTATCGGATTTCTTATTGCCTCCGTTATTAATCAGAATCTGCCGGCCACTGAACTTATTATTGCCGGTGTGATTATGATCCTGCTGGTTGCTTTGTCTGCTCTATTATCAGGTTCAGAAATAGCATTCTTCTCCCTTAATACAGCAAAGGTTAATAACCTCCATGGAAGAGGTTCAGAAGTAATAAAATGGCTTTGGTACCGACCCGAAAAACTCCTCGCCACTATTCTGATCTACAATAACCTGGTCAATATCTCAATTATTCTGCTTGCCACCTGGATTACAGGACGAGTATTTGTGTTTCATCATGAGTGGCTCAAGTTTCTGGTTGATGTGGTCTTGATTACATGTCTCATCGTTCTTTTTTGTGAGCTCTTTCCTAAAATACTGGCCAATATTAGACCGGTAGGACTTGCAAAAATTATGGCGCATCCCCTCAGAATGGGAATGGTGCTTATCTTCCCTCTGATTGTGATGCTGGTTAAATCAACAGTGTTTATTGACAGAAGGATTAAAAGAAAAAATATCGATATTTCCCGCGAAGACCTGAACCAGGCAATCAACTACTCCACAAAAATCGCAAAAGCAGATGCTGAAGAGGCACGGCTCCTCAAAGGTATTATTAACTTCGGCGACAAAGAGGTAACTGAAATAATGACCTCAAGGCTCGATGTTATCGCAATTGATGAACAGGAACAGTTTTCAGGCATACAAAAGATAATCACGGAGTATGGGTATTCAAGATATCCCGTCTTCCGTGAAAATATTGATAGTATTATTGGTGTTCTTCACATTAAGGATGTTTTACCCTTCCTCAATGATGAAACTCAAACAGATTGGCAGAAAAAAATAAGAAGTGTACATGTTATACCCGAAAACAAAAAGATAAAGGACCTCCTCAAAGAGTTTCAGAATAAGAAAATGCACATGGCCGTCGTGGTTGATGAGTTTGGTGGTTCAACCGGCATAATAACACTTGAAGATGTGATCGAAGAAATTGTCGGAGATATCAGCGATGAGTTTGATGAAGAGGATGATACTATTTTTTACAGAAAGCTTTCCGATAACTCCTATGAGTTTGAAGGTAAAGTCCTTATTAATGATTTTCTGAAAGTGGCCGAATTGCCCGATGAGTACGCAAGCATGGCCAAAGGAGAAGCTGATACACTTGCAGGTTTTCTCCTCGAAATAAAAGGTGATATCCCTGAAAAGAATGAAAGAGTGTCTTTCAGATCACTGAACTTTACCATAAAGGAAGTGGATAGAAGAAGAATCAGACGTATTGTTGTTGATATTAAAAGATCAGATGAATAATAGAAAAATTTTGGCAGGAACTATTCTTACCTGCTCTCTGTTGATTGTTATCGCTTTTATTGGGGTCGGATGTTCACAAAACGAAACACCAAAACCAAGAGGATATATAAGGATAGACCTTCCGGAAAAGTCATATTCTCTGTTTGATACACTTTTCCCTTACACTTTTGAATATCCTGACTATGCCAGTGTGGAAAAGGACCCACTGTCTGAAGATATGGATATGATGAAGCGCTTTAATGTTATATTCCCGGAACTGAAAGGTACTCTGCACTTTACCTATGAACCGCTTGATAATAATCTGAACATCCTGATCGAGGATGCAGTGGACTTTGCCTATAAACACGTTCCAAGGGCATCAACAATTTCAAAAACTGTGATCTCAAATGAAGATGAACGCGTCTTTGGAACTCTTTTTAATATCAGAGGTCGCCAGGCGGCATCTACATACCAGTTTTATCTGACCGACAGCATTCACCATTTCCTTCGTGGATCCCTTTACCTTAATACCTTTACCGATAACGACTCTCTCAAGCCGGTTATAGATTTTCTGAAACAGGACGTTGACCATTTTATAAACACATTTCAATGGAAATAAAAATTTCCTACTTTTGATATCAATTTCAAAATCAATATACATTGAAAAACGATCTGGTTATTATTCCAACCTACAATGAAAAGGACAATATTGAAAAGATCATTAAGGCAGTGATGAATCTTGATACCTCTTTTCATGTGCTCGTTGTTGAAGATAATTCTCCTGATGGCACTGCAGATATTGTGAAAGAATTGATAAACCGGTATCCTGGCCGGCTGTTTATTGAAGAAAGGAAAGGAAAGCTCGGTTTGGGTACTGCATATATCCATGGCTTCAAATGGGGCCTCAAGGAAAATTATCAGCGTATTTATGAAATGGATGCCGATTTCTCACATAATCCACTCGATCTTGAAAGGTTGAGAGAGGCCTGTCTTGATGGTGCTGATGTTGCCATCGGTTCCAGGTATATTAAAGGTGTTAATGTGGTGAACTGGCCCATGGGAAGGGTGCTTATGTCTTATTATGCATCAGCTTATGTAAGAATGATAACCCGTATGAAAGTTAGGGATACAACTGCCGGCTTTAAATGTTATAAAAGGAGAGTGCTCGAAGCAATAGATTTTGAAAAAATTAAATTTACAGGATATGCATTTCAGATAGAGATGAAGTTCACAGCCTGGAAATTGGGCTTCAAAATTGTTGAAGTTCCAATCATTTTTACTGACCGAACCCTTGGTGAATCAAAAATGAATAAAAAGATTTTCAGGGAAGCAATATTTGGGGTAATAAGCTTGAGAATCAGGAGTATAAAAGGTGTCTACAGACGAATGGCAAAGAAATTCAAAGAGAATAATTAATATTGAAAAATACTCTTGTGAACATATCCTGAGAAACCAACCTGGTCTACATGTAATCTAAATTCTATAATAATGCCCAAAATATTAATAAAAGGAGGAACTTTGGTTGATGAGGGTTCCAGGAGAAGGGCAGACATCACCATTAAAGATGAGTTGATATTATCTGTTGAAATTGATGTTGACGACTTTAACGGCTTTGATCTTGTGATTGATGCCGAAAACCATCTGGTTTTACCCGGTATCATTGACGACCAGGTACATTTTCGTCAGCCAGGCCTGGAACTGAAGGGTACTATAGCTTCTGAAAGCCGTGCCGCCGTTGCCGGAGGTGTGACGTCATTCATGGAAATGCCCAATACCATTCCTCCTACTGTGAATATTGAGGAGTGGAACAGGAAAAATGACTTCGCGGCAAATGATGCATGGTGTAATTATAGCTTTTATCTAGGTGCTACAAATGATAATCTTGACGAAATCCTGAAAGCTGATCCGAAATCAACCTGTGGAATAAAAGTTTTCATGGGTTCCTCTACCGGCAATCTCCTGGTGGATGATGATAAGGCTTTGAGAAATATTTTCAGAAAATCACAAATTCCTGTTGCTGTTCACTCTGAGGATGAAGAAACTATAAATAAGAACATAGAAATTTTACGTAAGAAATATGGAACTTCTGCAAAACCGGCTATACACCCGGAGATCAGAAGCCGGGAAGCATGTGTAAGGTGTACCGAAAGGGCTCTTAACTATTCGGCCGAAACGGGAGGGCACCTGCACCTTTTGCATATTTCAACGGCTGATGAGGTTGTGATGATCAGAAATGCGAAGAGAAGCGGTTTGAACGTCACAGCTGAAGTTTGTGTTCATCATCTGCTCTTTACAGATCAGGATTATGAGAGAAAGGGGAACCTCATCAAATGGAATCCCGCTATCAAGAGCAGATCAGACAGGGATGCTTTGGTAGAGGGTTTGCTGGATGGCACTATTGACATTGTGGCTACTGATCATGCTCCTCATGAGCTTGACAAGAAACTCGATAACTATTTCAACGCGCCATCGGGGGGCCCTATGGTGGAACATTCGCTTGTTGTAATGCTTGAACTGGTTAAGAAAAATCTATTCTCTCTTGAACAGGTTGTGAAGTGGATGTGTCACAATCCTGCAAGATTATTCAGAATTGACAGAAGAGGCTTCGTTCAGAATGGCTATTTTGCCGACCTCGTTATTGTAAGGCAAAATGCTCCATGGCAACTAAGAGGAAAAGAGGCAAACTACCTCGTGCGATGGTCGCCCCTGGAAGGTGAACATTTTACCAACAAAGTAGTTACTACGATTGTAAATGGTAAGGTAGTTTATGACAATGGTGTTTTCAAAGAAGAGAACCGACATCCAATGCAAATGAAATTTTTACGGTAATTAATGATATGTACATTATGAAAATATGCTGATCGCCTCTTCTCCTGGTTAATGTTTTAATGATTTGTAATTAAGTTTTGTGATGATATGAGAATAAGGGTAACAAAGATTTTTACTTTTGAGATGGCCCACGCTCTTAAGAATTATGATGGCCTGTGCAGTAACATTCATGGGCACTCCTATACATTGTATGTGACGGTCAGCGGCGAGCCTGTTATTGACAGGTCATCTGCTAAGCTTGGTATGGTGGTAGATTTTGGTGATCTCAAAAAGCTGGTCTATGACATTATAATTAACAGGTATGATCATGCCTTATTGTTGCAAAAGGGGCACGAAAATGAACTGCTCAGTGAGGAATCATGCAGATCCATTAAGATTTTAAAAACAGACTTCCAGCCGACAAGTGAAATGATGGTTGGTCACTTTGCTGAACTACTCATCAATTCTTTACCACATCAACTTACACTCGAAAAGCTGAAGTTGTATGAAACAGCCACAAGCTATGCAGAGTGGTTAAATAGCGATCAATGATTTGTTATAACCTTTATAGCACCTGGTTTTATTCTGAACTCTATTGGTGTATGGCCTATTGACTCTCCGTCAACCTCAAGGTAGAGATTTTTCTCACTTGTGATATCAACCTTAACAGCAGATTCAGTTTTTACTTCATGCATCTTAATAAAAGACCCGCTGTAAAGCCTGTGTACATTTGCTATCACTTTGAGCTTGCTCAGCTTCTCTATAATTGTGATTGCCAGCTTCCCATCATCAGGTACAGCATGTGGTAGTTGTTTCATCCCTCCACCGTTATATTGGCATACACCCACGTTCAGACTGAAGACGTTGCTGACGTGATGATGATTGTCTATTAACAATTTTGCCGTTTTGGTACGGTATCTTATAAGTGTTGAGAAGATGTTCAGGAAATACGAAAGTTTACCTCCCCTACCCTGCTCCTTCATTTTGTTTACTTTGAGAGCAACCTCAGCATCAAAACCCAGGCCTGCAACATTTACAAAATATCTCTGCCTGATTTTTATGCCGGAAGAGTATTGAACCAGGCAGACATCCTGGATGAATGGTTTGCCCTGAAGCAAGACCTCGATCGCCTGTTTATAGTCGAAGGGGATATTATACATCCTTCCCCAGTCGTTGCCGGTTCCAACAGTGATCATCCCCAACGTTACCTCATGGGATGGTAGTCTCTTCTGTTGCATAATTCCGTTGGCTACCTCGTTGAAGGTACCATCGCCCCCAACGGCTATGATCTTGCTGTATCCGAGTGAAACCTGCTTCCTTACAATCTCAATGGCATGCTCAGGATGGGTGGTATGAAACGCATCAAATTGAAATCCATGAGATAGCAAATGCTTTTCGATTGTGGGCCACTCTCTTTCAGCTCTCCGGATTCCTGCATTAGGATTTACGATAACAAGCCATTTATCTATCATAGGACAACAAAGGTAAAAAAATATGAATATAAATACTTACTGTTCATTTTAGTATCTTTACAGATTGAAATCCAGGATTTGTTATGAAAAGAAGGATTTATGAAAAATTTATTTGCATTGGTATTATTATGGATTCAATGATTTGTAATCTGCTGACACCTTTGCACCTTTGCACAATATCTATAAGCAGTCAGCGATATTATTATGGTTTGTTTTTTACAGGGAGGTTTTAAAGATGAATTCTATCAGGGAGAGGTTAACCAGATTTATAAAGCAATATTATCTGAATAAAATTTTAAGGGGGGCAATTATCTTAGGGATTGCATTCATTGTTTTGCTGATGGTTTTTGCAGGCATTGAATTTTTCGGATGGTTTAACAGTGGAACACGTGGTGTTCTCTTTTACTCCTTTCTGATATTTAATGCTGTTATATTCACACTCTATGTTATTGTACCTCTTGCGCGCCTCACCGGAATTGCCGGGGGTATCTCTATGGATTATGCCGCCAGGATCATTGGACGGCACTTCCCTCAGATAGAGGATAAATTATTGAATCTTCTGCAACTTCAGGAGCTGGGAAAAAATGATGATGCAAAATATACCGGAACCGGTGATTTACTTAATGCAGCAATTCAGCAGAAGGAGATTTTACTTAAGCCATTCCCGTTCGTTAAAGCAGTAGAGTTTAAAAGTACCCTGTCATATTTGAGATTTTTTGTCCCTGCTGTTGTTATCTTTCTTGCAATCCTGGGCTTTCGGCCGGAGTTCCTGAAAGACCCGGTACACAGAATCAGTAACTATAATTTACATTTCGAAAAGCCGGCACCATTTACATTCGAGGTTTTAAATGACGACCTGACAGGAGTGTCGAAGAGCTCTTTCAAACTGAAGTTTACCACTAAAGGTGAATCTGTACCAGGTGAGGCCTTTATTGAAATCAACGGCATTAACTACAAAGCTCAGAAGAGTGGGCAGAACCTCTTCGAGTTCGAGGTCCCTAACCTGCAAACGGATGTGACTTTCAGGATGAACTCGATGGATTTCTATTCCAAACCTTATCTCCTTAAAGTGATACCCCGTCCTGGTATAAAAAATTTCAAAATCCACCTTGAATATCCTGCATATACCAGGCGACAAAATGAGATCGTTGATAATATCGGTGACCTGATTGTTCCACGTGGAACAAATATCACCTGGAGATTTAATACATACCACGCCGATGACCTTATGCTGATCTTTAATGATGAAGAAACCAAATGGAATAAGGTTGATAAAGAGAGTTATTCATTTTCCAGAAGAGTAATGAACGAAGTTTCATACTCCGTGAAACCGGTCAACAAATATATTGATACACTTGGACTGGTATCATATACAATAGAGGTTATCCCCGATGATTATCCCGTTATCAGGGTTGATGAAATATTCGACTCCCTGAATCACTTCATGATATTCTTCTCCGGTGAAATCGCTGACGACTATGGTTTTTCAAAACTGCAGTATAACTATGCACAGGTAAGAGGCGAAGATACTGTTAAAAAACATAAGGTGCCAATACAATTGTCAGGTAATGATTTGAAACAGAGATTTATGCATTATGATGACCTGCAGTCAAAAGGATTTTTACCAGGTGATAAACTGGTATGGTTTTTTGAAGTGTGGGATAATGACCAGGTTTCAGGCCCAAAAGCCGCAAGATCGTACCAGGCAGTTTACAGAATTCCGGGTTATGCTGAACTCGATGAGTTGCAGGATCAACTCGAAGAAAATATCAAAAATAAACTCGAAGCCACAATTAAATCAGCCCAGTCAATTCAACAACAAGCAAAACAACTCAATGATGAACTTCGCCATAAAGAACAAATAAACTGGCAGGACAGAGAGAAGATCAATCAGCTCCTCAATAGGCAGCAGCAAATGAAAAGCAATATCGAAGAACTGCAAAAAATGATGGATTATAAGTTTCAGAAAGAGAATCAGTTCAAACAGATTGATGAAGACCTGCTGGAAAAGCAAAGACTTCTGCAGGAATTGATGGAAAAACTTCTCGACGACGAAACAAGAAAACTCCTCGAAGAGATCCAGAAACTGATGGAAGAACTCGATAAGGAAAAAGTTAATGATATGCTCCAGAAAATCAACCTCACTAACGATGAGCTGAACCGTGAACTGGAAAGAAACCTTGAAATATTCAAACAACTTGAATTGGAAAAAGATCTTCGTGAAAGTATAGAGGAGCTGACAAAACTTTCACAAGAACAAAAGAAACTTGCCGAAGAGACCGGAAAACAAGGCACAGATCAGCAGGAAAAGATCTCTGAAAAACAGGAGGAACTGAATCAGAAGTTTGACCAGATCAGTGATAAACTGGATAAGATCCAGAAAAACAATCAGGAACTGGAATTCCCTAATCAAATTCAAAATACCGACCAGGAAAGAAAGTCGATAAAGCAGGATATGAATGAGAGCCTTGAACAGATAAATCAGGGACGCCCACGAAATGCAAGCGGAAAGCAACAGAACGCAGCACAGAAAATGCAGCAACTCTCAGACAAGCTCAGTGATATGTATGATGAGATGATGGAAGAGCAGATAGGAGAAGATATTATGACTCTCAGACAGATTCTTAAAAATCTTATCCAGCTCTCCTTTGACCAGGAGGATCTGATGAAAAATACTCAGCGTATCAGCAGGCAGGACCCCAGGTATCCTGAAGCCATTAACCGACAGAATATGTTGAAACGAGATTTCCAGGTAATTGAAGATTCACTGGTGGCATTGGGCAAGCGTCAGACAGCAATACAAAGCGTTGTGTCTAAGGAAATAAGTTCTATAAAGGACAATATGGATCAGGCAATCAGTAACTTCCTCGATGTGCATACTGTTGGTATTGTAAACCGTGCCGGAAAAGACAAAGGCGTCGAACGACAACAGTTTGCAATGACTTCTATGAACAATCTGGCTCTGCTGCTCGCAGAAGCCCTGGACAACATGAAGGATCAGGAAAATCAAATGAAAAGCAGCCAGGGAAAACAGTGCAAAAAACCAAGCTCAGGACAGTCAATGGGGAAGATCAGACAACAACAGCAAAGCCTTAACCAGCAGCTTCAGCAACTCCGGGAGCAAATGCAGCAAGGAAACCAGCAGCAGGGAAGAAACACAATGAGTGAACAGTTTGCAAGAATGGCTGCAGAACAGGAAGCCATAAGAAAAGCACTTGGGGAATATATGCAGCAACTTCAGCAACAAGGTCTCAAAGAAAAAGGTAACCTTAGCGACCTTATGCAGCAAATGGAAAAAACGGAAGAGGAACTGGTGAATAAAATCATCAATGATAAAACACTGCGACGACAAGAAGAGATCAAAACCAGATTGCTCGAAAGTGAACGCGCTGAAAGAGAAAGAGAGTTTGAAGAAAGACGTGAATCAAAAGAGGTAAAAAATCAAATTTATAGTAACCCTTCGCTCTTTTTAGAGTATAAAAGGTTAACGGAAAAGGAGCAGGAAATGCTGCGGTATTCAACACCTCTCCTTCAGCTTTTTTATAAAAACAAAGTGAATGACTTTATGATCAAACAGGAGGCAATGCAATAAACATGATAAAGGAAAAACGTGTCAGCTTTGGATCTTCTATAGCTAATATCCATGCTGTAAACCATTTTATTGAAGATATCTGTGACCATTACAATATCTTCAATAGTTATTTCAGTAACATCGTTACAGCAGTTACAGAAGCAGTGCAGAATGCTATATTGCATGGCAATAAAAATGACCCCGGAAAAAACATTGAAATCATTTTTACATCACGTAGTGATGGGCTCTGCTTTACCATCAGAGATGAAGGTAAAGGTTTCAATATCGCCGACCTCCCCGACCCTACCGATCTGAACAATGACGGCCTTTCAGGACGGGGAATCTTCCTTATGAAAGCACTTTCTGACGAATTAATCTTCCTCGATGGCGGTAAAACTGTCGAGCTGTTCTTTAATATTACCGGGATCGACAGAGAATTGGCCGTCTCAAGAAAAGAGCAGCTAAACCAGTATTTTCAAGGAGTATCTAAACACTCAGATTCTCATATTCAATAATCAAACAGAACAAAACTGGCACTCAGGTTTGAGAGTGTTTTTTAAACTAATATAATTGGTTCTTTGATATTTTTTGTGGGTAATTTAAAGTCAAAAAAAAAGGAGTGTCTCGAAAGAGGGGGTTTCACTTTTCGCAATAGCCGGATAACTGGTTAGATACTCAGCAACTTCGAATGATACGGTGTTGCCGGTGGCTTCGAGGTCCTCATCCACCATATATAGCGGTGCCTGAGGCTCCCGAAGGCACCTCTATAAACGACACCTGAGGCTCCCGAAATAACTTCCAATGGTTTTCAACTATCTTTACCTGCAAAAAAATAGCAAAGAGCAATACAGTTTAAATGATAGAGAAATGAAATATCCTGTTAAGGTGTTCTTTGAAGAGGTTACCGAAATAAAAATCAACAGGACAGAACTTAATCGCTGGATAAAACAGGTGATCGGAAATCATGGCGCCTCCCTGAAATTTCTGAATATCGTTTTGTGCAGTGATAAGTATCTGCTTAAGTTGAACAAAGAGTACCTTGGTCATGATACCTTTACTGATATTATAACATTTCATTATCAGGAAAAGGAATCTCCGGTTGAGGGGGAGCTATTCATCAGCCTCGATAGGGTGAAGGATAATGCCGCTGAACTTGGCCTTGATTTGAAAAATGAACTTGATCGTGTTATCATTCATGGGGTTCTGCATTTGCTGGGTTTTGATGATACCACTCCTGAACTGAGGGAGGAGATGCGCCGCATAGAGGATTATTGCCTAACTTTGCGCGCCTAATCCTTTGGTATCATTGTGAATTACTCGTATGACATAGTGGTTGTTGGTGCCGGACATGCCGGATGCGAGGCTGCTGCTGCTGCTGCAAACCTCGGGTCAAAGGTTATGCTCATTACTATGAACCTCAATACGATTGCAAACATGTCATGTAACCCTGCAATGGGTGGCATTGCAAAAGGGCAGATTGTTAGAGAGATAGATGCGTTGGGCGGATATTCGGGTATTGTTACTGATCATACTATGATTCAGTTCAGGATGCTGAACAGATCTAAAGGCCCGGCAATGTGGAGCCCCCGTGCCCAAAGCGACAGAGTCGCTTTTTCTATTTACTGGCGGTCGGTTCTTGAAAAAATTCCAAACCTTGCGTTTCGTGAAGATGAAGTTACCTCTCTCATCATCGAGGATGGAGTAGCCAAAGGTGTTGTAACACGGATGGGGCTGAAGTTAACAGCAAAAGCTGTCATACTCACAGCAGGAACATTCCTCAACGGCGTCATCCACATAGGGGAAAAGCAGTTCGGTGGTGGAAGGCTCGGAGAGAAGGCATCTGAAGGAATCACTGCGGATCTGCTGAAATATGGCTTCCTGGCAGGCAGGCTTAAAACAGGTACTCCTGTCAGGGTTGATGGAAGAACTATCGACTTCACAAAACTGGAGGAGCAGAAAGGGGATGAGTCGCCGGGCAGATTCTCCTTTACCGACACACCTGCCCTCTCAACCCAGCGCAGTTGCTACCTCGCATACACCTCGTCCGTAGTGCACGATATCCTGAAAACCGGATTTCACCTTTCACCCCTCTTTGCAGGTACAATTAAAGGAACCGGACCAAGATACTGCCCATCCATCGAAGATAAGATAGAAAGGTTCTCGGATAAAACCTCTCATCAACTGTTCGTGGAACCTGAAGGATGGAACAGCGTTGAAATGTATATAAACGGATTCTCATCCTCACTGCCGGAAGAAATTCAGTACAAGGCACTACGAAAAATCAAAGGCTTTGAAAATGCTGAAATCTTTCGTCCGGGATATGCTATCGAATACGACTATTTCCCACCTGATCAGATTAATGAAACCCTGGAAACAAAAAGAATAGATCACCTCTATTTTGCAGGTCAGATTAATGGCACCACCGGATATGAGGAGGCAGCCGCACAGGGATTAATGGCCGGAATAAACGCGCATCAGAAGATTAATAAACTTGATCCCTTCACTCTGAAAAGATCAGATGCATATATCGGTGTGCTGATAGATGACCTCATATCAAAAGATCTTGATGAACCCTACAGGATGTTCACTTCCCGGGCAGAATATAGGATCATGCTCAGACAAAGCAATGCTGACCTACGGCTCACAAAAATATCTTTTGATATCGGACTGGCAGGAGAGGAGAGGCACAATAGGGTGTGTGAAAAAAAAGAAAGCATTTCCAGATTAGCAGAATCACTGCGCCAAACCAGCATAGATCTGAATAGTACAAACATCTTACTTGAGAGCAGGGGAGATCAGACTTTAAAACAGAAAATCAGGGCTTCTTCACTGCTGCTCAGAACAGGGATATCCATCAATGATCTTTCACAATGCATATCCGGCTGGGACTCAATCGTCGGTTCTCTTCCGGGTTGTTGCAGAGATGAGATCCTCCAGGAGGTGGAAACGCAGATAAAGTACCAGAACTATTTAGAAAAAGAGCATGACCTTGCATCGAAGTTGACAAAACATGAGAATATCCGGCTTGGGCACATCAGGGATTATCATGAGATTAAAGCCCTTTCCTTTGAGGCAAGAGATAAGCTAAACAGGTTCAGGCCTTCAACCCTTGGTCAGGCTTCAAGGATAAGTGGTGTGTCACCGGCAGATATAGCAGTTCTCCTGGTGCTCAATAGCAAAAGTTAACAATGAAAAGTAGCTAAAACTGAATTGTTTAATTAAAATGTTTCACGTGGAACTATCTCCCAAAATAATGTTGGTGTCATGTCCTGTCTGTGGGTCAGACGAGACAGCAAATAGCTTTTTGTGCAAAGACCATTTTCTCACCGCAGAAGAGTTTAAAATTCATCTTTGCGCAAATTGCCATGTCAGGTTTACTAACCCTCAACCTCAAAAAACAGCAATTGGCAATTACTATAAGTCAGAAGATTATATCTCGCACTCCGATACCAGAACCGGACTTGTCAATAAGCTTTATTACTGGGTAAGGAGCATATCAATAAGAAAAAAATACAAACTCGTTGCCGGCCTTAAGAGAATGGGATCTCTTCTGGATATTGGTTGTGGAACCGGTCATCTTTTAGCGGAGTTTCAACGCAAGGGATGGGAAACCAAAGGCATTGAACCCAACGAAAAGGCAAGAGACTATGCAGTAACGAATTTCAAACTTAATGTTGAAGAGGAGAGCTCTCTGAACAATTTCGGGGAGAAGAGTTTTGATGTGGTGAGCATGTGGCATGTGCTTGAACATGTCCATGACCCGAAACAGAGAATGGAACTTGTGGGAAATATCCTGAAAGATGATGGTTTAGCTGTGATTGCATTGCCTAACCCCGGATCTTATGATGCAAAACATTATGGGATGTGGTGGGCAGCCTGGGATGTGCCTCGGCATCTTTATCATTTCAGTAGAAAGGCATTTCAAAACCTTGCAGAAACAACTGGTTTTAAGATTGTTGCTGAACATCCCATGAAATTCGACTCCTACTATGTTGCAATCCTTAGCGAAGGTTACAGAAACGGCAAAAAACGCTTGCTGCCTGCAGTTCTCAGAGGATGGCTGTCAAATGTAAAAGCAATATTTTCAGGTGAATACTCATCTGTAATTTATATACTTCGCAAATCCGATGAGGAGATATTACCGGAAAACAATGCCATCCAAAAGAGGAAAGAGAACATTTCAGAGATGGAAATGCGCTGTACCCGGCCCTGCAGGTAAAAGCAGCACGATATCACTGAAATGCATTTATTGCTTAAATTTGTGCTATAAATGAACCCAGATCATTATGAAGCTTTTTCGCTCTCCTCTATATATCCTTGTTTTTCTTGCTTTGAGTGCAGTCGTTATTACCGGTTTGTACATACTTGGTAAAAAAAGGCAGTGTAACCCGGAAAAAATAACAGAGGTTGTAAACTCAGTAACTCAACATAGATGGGAAAAGCTCGTAAGGGTCACCAACGAGTTGAGACAGCAACTGGAAACTTCCGGCGAACCTGACCTGATTTCTTTTAACCCTGATAAACTGGACGGAACAGATATTAGCCTGTTTATACTCAGCAATGGAAAAGTTATTTTCTGGTCCGATAACAGGATCCCTATCGAGGAGATCCTCGACAGGTCTGTTGACCCCAAAAGAGTAATCAGGTTGAAAAATGGATGGTATCAAAGATATATTTTGAAATATGAGCAATATACCATAACAGGGTTCAGTCTCATAAAACAGAATTACCCTTATGATAATGAATACCTGAAAAATGCTTTCCAGGCTGAATATAGCCTTGAAACAGTTCCTACTGTACTGGCAGTTCCGGGTGAACACAACATTTATGATCAGGACGGAAGGTTTCTGTTTTCTCTCAACTTTGGACAGGAAGAGCACCATAAAAGTCATGGTGGAAAGCTGCTTTTCCCACTGTTTCTGATTACTTTTATACTCTTGAACCTCCTGGTGCTTCACCTCCACCTTAAACTAAACCCCTTTCCATCATGGCCCAATGCCTCAATTATTGCCTTCACAATTGATGCACTGATCATCAGGGCCCTCCTCTTCTTCTTCAAATTTCCCGATGCTGTGCATCAAACATATATCTTTAGCCCGCACCTCTACGCATCTTCAGCGTTAAACGGCTCTCTGGGAGATCTCCTGCTCAACAGCATTACAATTCTGATCATAGCATACGCATTTTTCAGGTTCTGGAAAGTGAACAGCTCTATCAAACTGCACCTGCAACAGAGAATAGCCATTAATGCAATATTGCTCTTTACAGCCCCCGCAATGATTTATGTATTTGTTTGTGCAGTCAGAAGCCTGATAATTGACTCCACACTCTCGTTCAACTTCCGTAATATGCTTGGCGTAGACCTCTACAGCTACACAGGCCTGCTGGTGATTGTCATACTTGCCGTAGCACTCATGCTCCTGATGCACCATCTCTTTATTGCCGTGAAAGCTTGGTCAGAAAAGCCAAAGTATTTTATAATCTCAATTCTGCCCGCTCTTGTTTTAACATCTCTCTGTGCAATTGTCAGAAATGAAACCATTATCAGTATTACACTGTTGATTTTTGTTATCTATTCCGCTATTTACCTGGCATCTCTCCTTCGCAATATCCCCGGGATAAATCATGCTATTCTCGTTATGGCTATTATGTCCCTGGGTATAACCCAGATAATCAATACCTATAATATGGAGAAAGAGCAGAGAACCAGACTGCTCGTTGCCTCCAATTACGCACAGAAGGATGACCCGATGGCTGAGTATCTCTTCAAACAGGCCAGAGAAGATATCTATCGCGATACTGCCGTTGCTGAAATGGTCTTTCAGGAAAACCCGGACGAAGATCTTATTATAACCTATATTCTCCAGAATTACTTCAGCGGTGGGGAAAATTACTGGTCCAGATTCAATTTCCAGATTACTATCTGCAACGAATTTCAAAAACTCGTCATTGAAAATACGGATGAAGTGATCGATTGTTTTGAGTTTTTTAATATACAGATAAAAGAGTCTGGTTTAATCACCTTTACCGACGATTTTGCTCTGATATATGATCGTTTCGGGCATGCAAACTACCTTGGAATACTCCATTTTGAGAACATTGCACTACCAAACCCCTATATAGTGAAGATATTCATTGAGGTTTTCCCCAAAATAGTTCCTGTTGATGTTGGCTACCTTGAACTTCTGGTTGATCAGGAAGTTAAAGATGAACTCGACATAAACCGATATTCAAACGGTCGATACTTTAAAGGGCAGCTTATAGCTAGTTATGGTAAATATGTTTATAGCATTGATCTGACTAATTATGCACTTGACACATCAGGCCATTACTTTTTCAGCAAAGGAGGATTCTCACACCTCTATTTCGAAACCGGTGAAGATAGTGTTATTCTTGTTAGCTTACCTGAAGATACAATTCTTGATATGGTAGCTCCCTTCTCTCTCTTCCTCCTTGTTTTCATTATGTTGTTGGCATTGGCATATCTTGTGAAGCAAGGTGCCAACCCCCGGAAACTCTTCCGGACAAACTTCAAAAACCGACTGCAACTTACTTTTCTCACAATCATTATTACATCATTCATTGTTATCGGGTTTACTTCAGTTTACTATATCAGCATCCTGAACAGGAATAAAAATATGGACAACCTGAAAGATAAGGCAAGATCAATAAGAATTGAAGTGGAGCATAAACTTGCTGATAAGGAGATACTGGACCATGATCTTAAACCATATATTCAATCAATACTGAAAAAGTTCAATGATGTATTTGCTACAGACATCAATCTTTTCGATGTTGACGGCAAACTATTGGGCAGTTCGAGGCAGAATATTTTTGATGAGGGGCTGATTAGTGGGATGATGAATCCTTATGCCTACAGGGAAATGGCTCTTCATCAGAAAACACTCTTTGTGCATGAAGAGAATATCGGAGCACTGGAGTATCTTTCAGCATATATACCTTTCAAAAATAATCAGGGAAGAATAATTGCATACATCAATCTGCCCTACTTTGCCAGGCAGACAGAGCTCAGTGATGAGATTTCCAGCTTCATGATGGCTTTTATCAACATTTATCTTCTGTTGATTGCTATTACTATTATTATTGCGTTTGTGATTTCGGATATGATTGCAAAACCGCTGATACTTATCAGAGAAAAGATTCAGCGGGTTAAGCTGGGGGCTGCCAACGAGCATATTGAATGGTATGGTTATGACGAGATTGCCGATTTGGTAAATGAATATAACAGAATGATTGATGAACTGGAAAAAAGCGCAAACCTGCTTGCTAAAAGTGAGAGGGAGAGTGCCTGGCGTGAAATGGCAAAACAGGTAGCTCACGAGATCAAGAACCCTCTTACTCCTATGAAGCTTAACCTCCAGTATCTCGAAAAGACTCTCTCAGAAGGAAAGGAGAACTGGAAACAGCAGTTCGCAAAGTTTGCTTCTGTTATGCACCAGCAGATTGAATCGCTCGCAACAATAGCTTCTGCTTTTTCTGATTTCGCCAATATGCCGAAGGGAAATATGCGGAATATTGTACTGGAAGATGCAATAAGATCTGCGATTACTCTCTTTGAAGGATACCCGGATATAGACTGGGAAACAGATTTCAACATCGGGATTAACAAAAATGCATTTGTTTACGGAGATCCGGAACAGATCAACAGACTTATCATAAACCTCGTAAGCAATGCTGTGCAGGCGAAGGTCAAGGATAAGAGTCTCAGAATTAAAATAGACCTCAGGGGGAATGAGAACTTCTGGGTGGTAAACATTACCGATGACGGGAGAGGTATTGATGAGGAATTGAAAGAGAAAATATTCCTGCCAAGCTTTACTACAAAATCCTCTGGGATGGGCCTTGGACTTGCGATTGCAAGAAGCATCGCTGAAAGTATGGGTGGAGGTATCTCCTTCATTTCGGATAAGGCTTTTGGAACTACTTTTACTGTGAAAATTCCGAAATCAAATCAATAGTTATATTTTTACGGCACTCAAAAATCATAACAAAAAGTAAAACTTGAATCCGTTAAAGCAACTTGCTGGGCAGACAGCAATCTACGGGGTAAGCAGCATCCTTGGCAGACTGATTAACTATCTGCTTGTTCCTATACACACTTATACCTTTATCACGGAACAGTATGGAGAGGTTGCAAACATGTATGCTTTTGCTGCAATACTGCTGGTTTTGCTAACCTATGGATTTGAAACGGCATTCTTCCGTTTCTTCAACACATCTGGTAAATCCCCGGTTGTGTTTTCAACAGCCTGGATATCAATTTTTACTACAACACTCATCTTCTCAGCATTATTCATTACAGGCAGAGATTTTTTTGCCTTCTGGCTCAATGTGCCTGATAATCCCCGGTTTGTAACCTGGTTTGCAATAATTGTCGGGATGGATGCAATTGTTGCTATTCCTTTTGCAAGGTTGCGGGCTGCCAACAAAGCTAAAAAGTTTGCTTTGATAAAGCTGCTGAATATAGGGCTTAATGTAGGGTTGAATCTCTTTTTCATCTTTGCGGTACCGTGGCTATACGATAACGGGCACCCGGCAGTAAGGTCGTTGGTTTCCACATTCTACAGCGGGGAGGTCGTCATTGCCTATATTTTCGTTGCGAATTTGATCGCAAGCCTGGTTCAGCTTATGATTTTCCTTCCGGGGATATTAAAAGACAAACTCCGGTTTGATTGGGCATTATGGCGAAAGATGATGGTGTACGCGCTGCCGCTGTTATTACTGAGCCTTGCCGGTACTATCAATCAGACAATCGACAGGCTTCTGCTTACCTGGCTGCTTCCGCCCGATATCTCAATGGCACAGGTAGGTATCTATACTGCCTGCTTCAAAATCCCTATTATCATGTATTTCTTCCTCCAGGCATTTCGATATGCTGCTGAACCATTTTACTTTTCGAATTCTGACCTTGATGGCGCCAGAAAAATCTTCCCTGATGTAATGAATGCGTTTGTAGTGCTCTCTGCAATTATATTTCTCGGCACTATGCTTTTTCTTGATGATATTTTTGTCTATTTCGTCGACAGCGGTTACCGTGAAGGGAAAAAGATCGTTCCGGTAGTGATCTACGCTTTCATCCTTCAGGGAATTGGTTTTAACCTTTCCATGTGGTACAAGCTCACCAACCGGACAATATACGGCGCCTGGCTTGCCATCATGGGTACTGCGATCATCATCGCCGTTAACGCAGTTGGCATACCATATTTCGGTTATATGGCCTCAGCATCTGCATTCCTGGTGGCTAACCTCGTTATTATGGTCTTCTCATGGTCGTTGGGGCAGAAATATTTCCCCGTTCCATACAATCTGGTTAAGATCCTCTTGTATCTTTTCATACCACTTATCGTTTGGTGGATTTCAGAACAAATATTGACAGGAAGCCTTTTACTGCGCCTCACCTTCAGGTCATTCCTGCTGCTTGCCGTCTGTTATCTGTTTATACGTATCGAAGGGTGGAAACTGTCAGACATTTTTAAAAGAGTTTCCTAAAAATCACGTACGTTTGTACTGAATTAAAAAGAAGCCTTTGCAGAGATGGTAGTAAAAATCGTTAACCAATCATCAAATCCTTTGCCTTCATACAAAACCGGCAGTGCAGCAGGGATGGACCTGCATGCAAATCTTTCTGAACCTGTTACTCTGGCCCCCATGCAGCGCAGGATGATACCCACAGGGCTCTTTATCGCCCTGAAAGATGGGTATGAAGCTCAGGTCAGGCCAAGAAGTGGCCTGGCAGCAAAATATGGTGTTACGGTTCTCAATACTCCCGGAACCATCGATGCAGATTACAGAGGTGAAATACAGGTGATTTTGATCAACCTTTCAGAGGAGCCGTTTACAATTAACCATGGCGACAGGATCGCACAAATGGTGATTGCTGAACATGCTACCATCGATTGGGATCCCGTGCTTTCCCTTGATGAAACGGAAAGAGGTGCTGGAGGGTTTGGAAGTACCGGGTGAACAAGGCAAAAGTGAGCAGATGCCATCCCGCAAGCGATGCAGGAGCAAAAGTAAAAAGTAAAAAGTTGAGGTGAAATGAAAATAATTGTACCTATGGCGGGGAAGGGGAAGAGGATGAGGCCTCATACCCTTACTATTCCCAAACCTCTTATCCGGATTGCGGGTAAGCCTATTGTTCAGAGGCTTGTTGAGGATATTGTCCGGGTGAGTGGCACCAATGTCGATGAAATCGCATATGTAGTAGGTGATTTTGGAAAAGAAGTCGAAGAACATCTTATCAGAATTGCCAACAACCTGGGAGCGGAGGCATCAATACACTACCAGCAAGAGCCCCTTGGTACCGCTCATGCTATCCTGTGTGCCAAAGATGCACTCAAAGGCAATGTCACTGTTGCTTTTGCAGATACCCTCTTCTCTGCTAATTTTAAGATGGATACAGAATCTGACGGGATAGTCTGGGTGCATAAAGTTAATGACCCGTCAGCGTTTGGTGTAGTTGAAACAGATAAGCAGGGTATCATCAACAGGTTCGTGGAGAAGCCGAAACTATTTGTCTCAGACCTGGCTATCATCGGCATCTACTACTTCAGAGAAGGGGAGGTGCTGGCCGGTGAGCTGCAGTTCCTCATAGATCAGAATATTTCTAAAGATGGTGAATATCAGCTTACTGATGCTCTGCACAACATGATGATGAAGGGTGTGAAATTTACAACAGGCAGAGTCAGCGAGTGGCTCGACTGTGGAAATAAAAACGCTACTGTCCATACAAATCAGCGGATCCTTGAACTCAACAAAGGCACAAAACTTATTGCAGATAGTGTGAAAATCAAGGATGCCCTCATTATCCCACCCTGCTTTATCGGTGAGAATGTGGTGATTTCCAAATCTATAATCGGACCACATGTCTCAATGGGCGAGAACTGTGTTGTCAGAGATTCAATCCTGACAAACTCAATCATTCAGGACAATACTATCATTGAAAACATAAACATTGACAATTCAATGATCGGAAGCCACGTTGATTACAAGGGAAAATACAATGAGGTAAGTATTGGAGATTTCACCTCAATGGCATAAATAGCAACCATGAGCCTGTCGTTAAGAATAGTTATCCAGAGGAGTTCATCTGATTTTCTGATCCTGATGATAGCTCTGGCCCTTTTTATGCTGATGGGCTGCGGAACGGCGGCAAAGAAGAGCGCACATGTGCTGCCGGACGGCACCGAAGAGGTGACTTCAAAGTCAATGGCTCTGTCAGCAAAGTATATAGATGCAAGCAAGGAGAAGATCCTCGGGAATTTTGATCAGGCAGTGAAGCTTCTGGAAGAGTGCATAAAAACAGACCCGAAGCACCATCCGTCATATTATCAGCTGGCAGATATCAATCATATCAGGAGGGAGTACGACGATGCTCTCTTTTGGATTGAGAAGGCAATAGCTCTTGATAAGAGCAATGTCTGGTACAGGGTTCTTCATGCTGACCTGCTGCTGAAGCTGGGACGTTACAGGGAGGCTGCTTCAGTCTACGATGCTATCAACAGTATGAGGCCCGGAAAGAGATTGTGGTATGAAGCAAAGGCTCATGCAAATCTCAGAAGTGGAAAGTTGAAAGATGCTGCAGCAACATACAGGGACATCCTTGACAGGTTTGATTTCGATGAAGATATATTTTTCCGTCTGCTTGATGTTTATGAGAAGCAAGGCAATCACAGAAAGGTAGAACAGTCGTTGCACTGGTTGATACAGCAGTACTCTTATGAAACCAGGTATCTCGGTTTGATGGCAGCATACTATAACGAAAGAAATCAACCTGCAAAGGCATTGCCGCTATGGCAGGAGATACTGAGGATTGAGCCCGGAAACGGAGAGGTCCGCTTCGAGCTTGCAAACTATTACAGAAGCAGGGGAGAGGAGGAGCAAGCTTTCAGTGAGCTCCATGAAGCTTTCAAAACTCCAAACCTCAGCATTGATGCAAAGATCGTTGTGATGCTCTCCTATTATGATCTTACACAAAAGTATCCGGAACTGTTGCCCGAAGCATACACCCTCCTCGGAATTATGGTGGAGCAGCACCACGAAAACCCTAAAGGATGGTCTATGTATGGCGACTTCCTGTTCCGTGATGAGAGGTACGCAGAAGCATTGAAAATGATGCAAACGGTGGTCCAGCTCGACAGCAGCCGCTATCTTGTCTGGGAACAGCTCCTGGAGTCGGCATACCGGATCAGCAACTTTTCTGCCCTGGTAAGTTATGGTGAGAAATCTCTCAGGATGTTTCCCGACCAGGCGCTGCTATACCTCTACCATGGTTCTGGCCTTTTTCATGCTGGCAGATACGATGATGCGATACGCGTCTTCAACCAGGGCTACTTCTTTACCGGCTTCAACGATTCGCTCGCTGCTCTCTTCCTGATGAGGATCGCAGAGGCAAACCACGAAAAGGCAGAGGCAGGAAGAGCTGAAGACTACTATAAAAGGGCATTGGGCAGAGGGCTTTCCACTCCTGAGTTTGTAGCAGCTTATCTCAGGTTTATGGCGATGAACAGCAGTTATTCAGATATACCTGCACTGGAGTCAGCAATACAAAGGATTCAGCCTGATGATCCTTTGCTGAAGATTGCAAAACTATGGAAGATGCTGGGCACAGGCAGAAATACCGACATCAAAGCAGAGCTGGAGAAAATAACCGGAGGCAACAGTGAAAATTACAAAGTGCTGGAGCATGCCGGTTTCTTGTGCTATCATGCCGGAATGACTGATGAAGCCCTGGTTTACTGGAGAAGAGCTGCAGGGCTGTCGGTAGGTAATGTTATTCTTCAGAAAAGAATTGAAAATATTGAGATATGAGAGGATACTTTTTAACCGGAGTTGTGTTTCTACTGATAATTGGCGGATGCGGGCTTGGCAGGAAGACAGTGAAGCAGGAGCCTGCTGCAATGGTGGTTGCAGATCCCGGATCGCCGGCTACCGGGAAGATTACAAATTCTCAATTCTCCGAGATATCATTCAATGCCGGAATCCGTATCGATGCCGGAGGCGCAGAAAACAGCGTAAACGCAACATTCCGAATTAAGAAAGATTCGATAATGTGGATATCTGCCAGAAAACTGGGGTTTGAAATTGGCAGGTTGATGTTGACCGAGGATTCTGTATGGCTTTTGGATAGAATCAACAACCAGTATTTTGCCGGTGATTATCTCTTTTTTCAGAGTCAGTTCGGAATTGATGTTGATTACAATCTTGTTCAGGCTCTGTTTCTGGGAGATCAACTATCAAACTGGTCAGCAGAGGATGTTGAGATAGACTGTACAGATTCAAAGATTTGCGTAATCACCTATCCTCAGAGATATCGTGTAAATCAGGGCAGGGACCATCGTGCAAGGCCGGAAGGGTCAACTGTTACTGATCAGAAGTTGACGGTATCAAAGGTGAATGGGAAAATATTGTCGAATGAGATAGAGATATGGGGCACAGGCAGAAAGATATCTGCCAGGTACTCACAGTTCAGACCTGCTGGTGGAACAGCTCTTTTAACTGGCATAACGGATCTTGAGATTAACAATCAGGGTGATATAACCAGGGTATTTATCATTGCAGACACATATACGAGTGATGGATCAAACACATATCCGTTCAGGATTCCTGGCAACTACAAACCGATGACCATGAATTAGAGATTTTTTCGGAAATGTAAACACAAGGCTTTTGATTATGATGAAAGGGCTTCGCTACATAAAGATAATGATGGTTTTTGCGGCAGTATTGGTCATTTCTGTTGCTTTATCGCAGCGTGGCAGTGAAGACCGGAAGAGCCTGGAGGATCGTCAGCGCAGGCTGAAGCAGCAGATAGCATTGAATCAGAAGCTTTTGCAGGAGGCTCGTAAGAACAAGGAGGCATCGCTTGGGGAGATCAATCTTTTGAACAGTCAGATCAGGAAACGTCGTGAGCTGATGCAGACAATAGAGTCAGAAATTCGCTATCTGAACAGGCAGCTGGAGGCGAACCAGAAGTCAATTGATCTTTTGGAGATAGAGATAAACCGTTTGAAGGCGGGTTATGCGAAGATCATTTACACCTCATACAAACTGCGTGAGTCTGACGACAAGTTGTTGTATCTTCTGGCATCAGAGAACCTGAATCAGGCGTGGAACCGTATGAGATACCTTCAGAGGGTAGCTGCCGGCAGGAGAAATATCCACGATCAGCTTCTGGAGAATAAGTCGCAGGTAGAAATATCCATGAAGGTGTTGAAGAACCAGCTCAACGACAAGCAGTTGTTGCGCGACGAGAAGAGCAGGGAGAGTCTGAACCTTGCAGCAGAGAAGGAGAAAAAAAATGTAGTCTTAACGTCAATACAGCGGGAGGAGAGCAAGATCATTGCGGATATAAAGAAGCAGCAGAGTGAGGCAGCAGCTCTTGAGGCGAGGATAAGCCAGATCATTAAAGAGGAGTTGGCGAGAGCAGCCAGCAGGAAGCAGGAGACAACACCAAAAGCACGTGAAGCTAACACTGCTGAGATAAAACTCTCGGCAAACTTTGCCTCCAACAGGGGCCGGCTCCCATGGCCTGTTGATCAAGGTACTATCTCCAGCACCTTCGGCCGACATAAACATCCAGACTTCGACGTCTATACGGAAAATAACGGCATCGACTTCATTACAACGGCCGGCTCATCTGCAAAGGCAGTCTTTGAAGGAGAAGTGAGCGAAGTGATACAGCTGCCATCATACTATGCCGTCCTCGTAAAGCATGGAGAGTATTTCACCCTCTATTCAAAGCTCCAGACAGTATATGTGAAGAAAGGGGAGAAGATACCTATCGGCCACCTGATCGGGCTTATCAAAACCACCGAAAACGGCACAGAGTTCCACTTCGAGATATGGCACGGCAGAACCAAACAAAACCCACAGGCCTGGCTCAGGAAGTAATCTACAGAAAGGGATTTTAGAAATACAAGGCAAGTTTGCTACTCTCTACTCTCGCCTCTCGCCTCGCGCCTCTTCCCTCTTTGCGCCATTCCTGCTGTAGTAATCAGCAACACCACCAACACCACAGCGATATAAACACCGGCAGGCAACGGCGGTGGGTCACCCTGGGCGTATGAGTGGAGCCCTGACAGGTAGTAATTGACGCCGAAGAAGGTCATCAGCACGGAGCTGAAGCCCAGCAGGGCAGCGGCACTGAGGGCGTACTCCCCTCTCAGTCCTTTGATCTTGTGCATATGGGTAATGAAGGCATAGACGAGTATGGTCACCAGAGCCCAGGTCTCTTTAGGGTCCCATCCCCAATAGCGGCCCCACGACTCATTTGCCCAGACGCCGCCCAGAAATGAGCCGATCGTAAGAAGGTAAAGCCCTACTATCAGTGCCATCTCAATAATGTAAGAAAGCTCTTTTACAGTCAGGTCGATTCGCATAGCGTTGACCGGGTTACGAAGGATCATTATAATCAGATTTACCATACCGAGCAGGGCTCCCATCCCAAGAAATCCGTAGCTGGCTGTGATAACAGCAACGTGGATTATGAGCCAGTATGACTTGAGTACAGGCACCAGGTTTGAAAGCTCAGGGCTCATCCAGCTCATCCCGGCAACAAACAGGGAAATAGCTGCAAGAACAGTAGTTACCGCCAGTGTCATCGGTGAACGCTTTGCGAAGATAAGGCCTGCAAGGCAAGCCGACCAGCTAATATAGAGCAAGGTCTCATAACCGTTGCTCCACGGAGCATGACCTGAGATGTACCAGCGTATCCCAAGCCCTGCCGTATGAGAAACAAACAGCAGAAGCACAACCCAGAAGGATATCTGAGATATCCGGCTCAAAACAGGGGTAGGGGAGAAGAGCAGAATGAACCGGACTATCAGCATAATCATACCAACAACAATGTATATCCTTGCTAATTTGCTGAAAATATTAAAGTTGATGTAAAAGATCTCAAGTGTTGTTTTAAATCCTGAAGGGTAGATCTCTGCGCCATATTTCTTCTGATTCTCCTTGATCTTTACCAGGGCTGCAGTAGCATCATTGTAATTGCCTGTTGCCACGCCTTTTTCAAGTCCGGAAAGATATGCCTGCATAAGGGTGGTTGCTGTCACAGCCAGATTTCTGTCGGGTTGGGTATGTGCTGAAGGTAATGACAGCCACTTGTTGTCTGCCGCTTCGGGAACGGGAAATATTGCCAGAAAGCCTCCTCCGAGCATCTTGTAAAATATATTCAGTCTTTCATCAACAGATATAACCTCTTTGTCGAATTTTGTTCTTTCTCCCGGCGACTTGTCGTAGGCAGCTTCAATATACCTGCTCAGCTTATAGCCATTGGGAGCAGCCGGATCAAGAAAGTCGGTGAATGCAGCGTATGAGCCCTTCACTCCGACGATATTGCCAATTTCCCTCCCGGATACCCTGATGATCGGCTCATCCTCCCACTTTTCAGGCTCCAGCATCATGCTAAGCATCACCTGAACAGGGCTCATACCTGCATGACTGTTCTTTTTCGAGATCTTGCGCATAAGCTCTGAAGCAAGAGTGTTCACTGGCTCGATCCTTCCATCGAAATTCTGAACCTGGACTCTTCCGAACACCTTTGCATGATCCTTTGATACGACAGTAAACGATTTTTCTTCCTGTTGGGCACTTAAGGTTAGGGGGAAGATGCTCAGGATAATGATAAGAGCAAGTGCACCACTCTTTGTATTGTTGTTTTTCAGAACAGAAAGTGACGATGCAAGCTTTCTGAAGCGGCTTCTCCTGGCAAAGAGACTCAGTATCATACCTAATGTCATGAAAAAATAGCCGGTGTAGGTGACTGTGGTGCCTACAGCATCATAGTTTACTGACAGGATTGTCCCCTTTTCATCCTGGTCATAGCTCGACTGAAAGAACCGGTAACCACCATATTTCAGGATGTTGTTCATGAAAATGCGGTAAGGCTTTTCGATATCGTTTTCGTGATCGACGAGAATAACCTCGCTGGCAAAGGAGGAGGGGCTGTTTGAGCCGGGATAGCGTTCGAGCTGAAACTCTTTGAGAAAGATAGCAAAGGGAAGCCTGTGTATCAGAGATCCGTACTGCACCTCAAGGTTGAAGCCATTAATCTCAAGACTTACAGGATCGCCTGGAACACCCGGAGACCCGAATACTATCAGCTCTTCTGACCTGTCGCCTGACCGGACTTCCATCCTGAGGGCATTCTTGTATGTCATTCCCTGTCCGGCTGTTGCCTCGGCAAGCTCCATCCTGGCTGCAGGATAGAAACGTTTTATCACAAATCCAATATCTGAAATCTGATAAATCACCCTCTCAATGATCGGATATTGCTGGCCTGGAATGAATACCTCTATGGAGTCATGGCTCATCTCGAGCATCTTGACAGTGTCGGGATAACGGTAAAGGAGAATCTCCTCATCAAGAATAAACTGTAGGGCAGTTGTGTCATCATCACCACCGAACCTGAAAAGGACACCACCAATGCTTTTTGTTTCTCCCTGCTGAAGCACAAATTCAATAGGCTGCTCATTTGCATCTATCGCCAGGAAAGAGATCACAGGCTTTCCGGCAGGATCGGCAACAGGTGTCATCACCGCCGACTGAATGTATTGCTTATTTTCAACAGTGATCCGCTTATCTCCCACATGAAGTCTCTTCTCAAACTTGTTCTTCATGCCAGGTAAAAATCTTACAGACCTGGTTACTTTGTCGCTGTTGCCTTTGTCATCTTTTGCAACAATACGTATGAAGCTGTCTCTCGAGATCATCTGATTGCTCCAGTGGTTCTCACGGATATGCAGCGTGCCCTCGAAGCCTTTATACCGGGTGATTGCGGCCCCTGCAAGGATGATGATAAACGAAATATGGAACAGTGCCACAGGCCATTTCGACCGCGTTAGCAGCTTGTTAATCCAGATGCTCCCGGCGAGGTTCACTGCAAGAAGAAGAAGCAGTACCTCAAACCACCAGGCATTGTAAACAACAAGTTTCGCAGCGGCAGTGCCGAAATCATTCTCAACAAAGGTTGCAAAGGCTATCACCACAGCAAAAACAACCATCAGTACTCCTGTAGTGAGCATGGAAAAGAGAACCTTCGATAATATCTTCATAGGTCATTCTGTTAAATGATCGCCAAAGTTACTAAAGGAAAGGTTAAAAAAAGCAGAAAATGACCTGTGAAGCCAGAATTACCTGATGTCAAACCGTATTCCGGCATAGAATAGTCTGCCATAAAGCGGAGCATAGATAAACGCCGGGTCATCAAGCCTTCGCTCATCCTGGAGATAGTTGAATATGTTTCTCATCCCCCCGTAAATTCTGAACTTGTTCATGGTTTTACCTACGCTGATATTGAACAGCATAAAGGGGTCGGTCTGCTTGATCTTTGACATGTCACCGGTTTCAGGGTCAACATCCTCGTTGTGGTAGTCGATATACATTGTGCCCTGGAAGCTGCCCGTCAGCATCACATTCCATGCCTTGCGGCGGTATTCGAGCATTACGTTACCGGTGGTAGCAGGAAATCTTGATATCTTTTTGCTGATATCGGCGTAAGGCGTTTCTGACCAGTCGTTGCGGATGTTGGCGTAATCACCCTGATTCCAGGTGAAATCGACCCCTGTGTTCCAACGCTTCCACAGCTTTGTCTGCAGCGACAGCTCTATACCCTGAACTCTGGCATCATCGATATTCTCCCACTGGTAGTCATAGCCGAGGGCTGCAATATTATCCCCGGCAGTGGTAAACCCAATTTTGTTTCTGAGGTTGGTTCTGAAGATGTTTGCACTTATGTTGCTGTAGGCACCGTAGTAGTCGAGCGACAGGTTGTAGCTGACGGAGGTCTCCGGTTCAAGATCAGAGGATTTCCATACTCTCGGGGAGCCGCTGCACAGGTGCAGGTCTTCCGAGAAGCCATAGGGAGCACGGAATCCTGTACCGGCGTTTGCTCTCAGGGTGAATCTGTCAGAAATGTTATATTTAATTGCGATGCGCGGATTCATGTTCATCCGGTCAAATTTTGCCGGGGGGAACTCCCCGTTTATAAATACCTGCCGGTCGGCCTCATAGCTTTCCATGGAGTAGTGATGGTCAACTCTGACTCCAGGTACCACCATGAGCCTGCTGGAAATGCTCCACTCATCCTGGATAAAGATGCCTGCCTCACGAGCCCTCTTGTCAGCAACAGACCGGTAAGATTCCCCCGCAAAAGGGCTCTCTTCATCAACAACAACATACATCCCCGACTCCTCAAGCAGGTTTACCGATGCCTGTAGTCCACCGGTGATATTGTGCCGCCCCACTCTTCTCCCTATTGTGAGCGTGGAAATAATACTGTTTTCGTCAGCCAGGTATGGCCGCATATCGGTGAGGTCGGGAAGGTTATCGTTATGCTTCTCCATATGGTCGCTTAGGAAAGCATCATTGGTTGCACTGCGCTTATGGTTTACGAATGCGGTTGTCAGATGAAGATGAAAGTTGTTGCGCAGCTTTGCATTATAGCTTACCTCAGCTTCGTAACGGTCCGTCAGAATGTTTTCAGTACCTTCTGTGAAGGGATTACGGTACTGGTCATCTGTGATCACACCTCCCTCCCTGGTTTCAAACACTGCTTTACCACGTATGATGAGCCTGTCGTCCTTAAAGAATGGATTGTCGATGAACAGACCGAAACCTGCGTTGGTAAGGTTTGTGGCTACACGATCTGAGATGCCGTCAGGTCGGCGTACCTCCTCGCGAGTGTCTCCTTCTCCTGTCTCGTCAATAATTCCTTCGGTAAGTCGCCGGGCGAAGAGCATAAGGCCTATATTCCCTTTGTCGTTTCTCATTGAGGAGCAGATGTCGTAACGGCGGCTGTTGTGGTTCCCGAACTGAATGTCAACGCTGGAGGTGGGCGAATAGGAGGGCTCACGTGTGATGATATTGATTGCCCCTGCAATGGCGCTGCTGCCATAGAGAGCCGACCCGGCGCCTTTTACCACTTCTATCCTGCTGATATCTATAGTGCTCAGTTGCTGGAGGCCATAAACACCGGCAAGGCCTGAATAGACCGGCTGCCCGTTGATGAGCACCTGAGTGTGTTCAGCTCCCAGCCCCTGCATACGCACCATCGAGAAGTTGCACGACTGGCACTGGCTCTCCACCCTGACTCCCGGCGTGCACTCCAGAGCCTCAAACAGGTTCGACGCATTGCGGTTCTCTATGTCGCGGGCCGTGATCAAGCCTGTTTTCACCGGAACATCCCGCACAGAGTGCTCTGTCCTGGTGCCAGTGATAACGATCTGATCAAGTTCTATGATGTCAACATCAAGCTCAAAAAATAGCGTTACCGCCTTGTCACGCTCCATAAACACCTCCTTCTCCTGTGTCTTGTAGCCGGTTGCACGTGCCACAATAGTCACATTGCCCAAAGGCAGGTGTGCCAGCTTGAAATGACCGGTGCCATCACTCATCGTGCCCAGGTTCGTCCCCTTTACCAGAATCGAAACAAAGGGTATATGTTCACCGGTTAATTTCGACTTAACATCCCCGAAAAGCATTGCGTCGGTCTTTGCCTGTGAAAAACCCGCAATTGCCATAATCATAAGCATAAACAAAAAGATAATCCTCTTCATTCTTATCTGTCCTTTCTTTTAATATTTTTTCCGTGCAAAGCTCATCCTTTAATGATTCTCCTGCAATACCGTGAAATAATGAATATTTTGCAGAGAATCATTATCAGAGGGGATAAACAGGTTAAGTCAGTCAGGTTATAACCCGAAGACAATCCTTCCCCAGAAGTACATGGCGGCGGAGATGATAATAACCCCGAGGACGTTGAGGGTGATTCCTGTGCGTGCCATCTGCGCTATAGTTATCCTTGAGGTGCCGAATATTATGGCATTTGGCGGTGTAGCCACGGGTAGCATAAATGCCATTGAGGCCGACAATGTTGCAGGCACCATCAACATCAGCGGGTGTATTTGTGCCGATACTGAGATTCCGGCAAGTATCGGCAGCACCATCTCGGTGGTAGCTGTGTTTGATGTGAGCTCTGTCAGGAATGTCATGATGAAGCAGATGCTTGCCATAACCAGGAATGGGTGCATCGATGCCACGCCCGTAAGCTGTTCTCCAAACCAGAGAGAAAGCCCCGACTCCTTCATTCCGGCGGCAAGTGCGAACCCTCCGCCAAAGAGCAGCAGGATATGCCATGGCAATGCAGAGGCGGTTTTCCAGTCAAGAAGCCTTGAGCCTTTCTCTTTCTTTGAAGGGATGAGGAAGAGCACAACCGCCATCAGGATTGCCACAGTGCCATCATTGATGAATGAACTCTGAGGGAACAGGCCCGCCCAGCCCGGGATTGTCACATCGCCGAAATTCAGGTCCGCCCTGCTGATCCATAGCAGCGCAAGAAGGATGAATACCACAAGCACAACCCCCTCCTCATAGCTCCTCCTGCCCATCAGATGGAGTTCATCCCTGAAGGTCTCCCGCCTGACCAATCCCCATTCGCCTTCCCTTGGTCGGAAAAGAAAATAGAGCAGAAAGAGGGTAATTGTAAAAAAGATCACCGATACCGGAAGGGCAAATATTATCCATTGTGAAAATGAAATCTCAGGCGCATCCGGGAAATAGATATGAAATATCCGGATGAAAGAGAGATTTGGTGGAGTACCAACCAGAGTTGAGATGCCGCCAATTGATGAGCCGTAGGCTATACCCAGCAAGAGCCCAATGCTGAATCTGTTCGATCTCCGGTGTGTGATATGCTCCTCCAGTTGTGTGATTATCGATATGGCTATCGGCAGCATCATCATCGCTGTGGCAGTGTTTGAAATCCACATAGAAAGGAATGAGGAAGCGAGCATGAAGCCAAAAAGGATCCTAAGCGGGCTTACACCAGTAAACTTCAGGATGTTGAGCGCAATACGCCGGTGCAGTCCCCAGCGCTGCATCGCCAGTGCGACGAGGAATCCACCCATGAAAAGAAAAATCACATCATTGAAATATGCGGAGGATGTCGCCTTCCCGTCCATGATGCCGAACAGTGGAAACAGGGCTACGGGTAAAAGTGAGGTTACCGCCAGGGGAACTATCTCCGTGATCCACCAGACAGCCATCAGCAAACCCACACAAAGAGTATATGTTATTGCAGGATTCTCCGGATCAAGATCGGTGAAGATGAGCAGGTAAAGTATTATCAGCGGTGTGACCACAAAACTTATCAACGGCTTGATAGCGAAAGAGGGTAATGATCTCATCGGGTAATTAATGATATGCAATTTTACAATAAAGCCTTTTGATTTACAAATGTTTATTATGGTTTACATTAAAGCGGAATATTGCCTATATTTGTGCTTCTGCAAATAAACAGGGAGTAAAGGCTGACATAACTCCAACATATAGCTGCCTGATGCTTTCATATCAAAGGCAAACCGGCAGTCCTGATTTTAAGTTAACATAATAATAAACAGCAAAAACTTTTCGGTATGGATATTACACAACTACAAGAAACAATGCCCTGGCTGATTCCTGTTATTGTGATTGTCGGGTTATGGGAACTGGTATGGAAACTACTTGCTCTGTGGAGATCAGCAAGGAAGGGGCAGGTTGCATGGTTTATCTGCCTGGCGATTTTCAACACAGTTGGCATATTGCCGATTATCTATCTGATGATATCAAGACCAAAGAGTGTTGTAGTGCCGGAGGAGTGATAAGAGTTTTCTGCTTTTTAGCAAGAGATTTTTACCTCTCAAAGCCGCAAAGAGTTTGCAGGGTTTAACTTCGTTTCCTTTGCGGCTTGTTGTCCTGGGTAGAGCTGGGTTGAAAAAGAGTGCTGACAGCATAGAGAGGCAATACCCTTATGTTGTCATATTGTCCGAAGTTTTCCATTGAAACACGTGTTCCCGGGCTTATCTTTTTTTCCTGCATAAAGAGATGCAGGCTTTGCATTTTTCCCTGTGTTCCTGATTTGACCTCCAGCGGAATGATTTCATGATGCTTCTGGACGAGAAAATCAACCTCGGCACTGCTGCCCCTTTTATCACGCTGCCAGTAGAAAAGTTGCGGGCGGGTATTGGATGACTGGTTCTTGATGATCTCTGTACCCACAAACTGTTCTGCCAGACTTCCTTTGTTGATCGTTGCAAACTCTCTTTCGGTCAGATATTGGGGAAGATCCAATCCCAGGATACGTTGAAAGATTCCATGGTCGATAAGGATGGCCTTAAAGTTCTTTGGGTTTACCTCTGCTCCGAGGGGGATCCCGTTGGCAGCAGTGTGCTGCACCCGGTATACCAACCCGGCCATATCCAGCAACTCAAGCGCCTCTTTGGTCTGGCCATGATTAGATGTTTGGGAAGCTTTGGAGACAATGAATTTCTTACCCGCCTGCAAAACAACATACCGGAATACCTCTCGTAACCTTGAAACCGGAACCCTTTGTTTGTATTTCGCAAAATCATCCTCATACCCGGTGATCAGATTGTCAAGCACTTGTTGGGTTTTCAGATAATCACGGTCCTCCACAAAAGATTGCACCACGTCTGGTAGTCCACCGATCACAAGGAAGGTCCGGAGATAATCGAGCATCTTATCGTGTATGGCATCGGGCAAAGGATTCTCAAACCCTTGTTTCATTTTAAGCTGCAACAGCCTCTCTTCGCCCATTGCCATCAGAAACTCATCAAACGAGAGAGGAAACATGAACAGATGTGTGATGCGTCCTACACCAAACGAAGGAAGTTCCTGTAAAGCAAACTCCAGCAACGAACCCGCTGCGATCACATGCAGCCCGGGCCTCTTTTCATGAAAGAAACGCAACGCAGAGATGGCCGCCGGGCAAGCCTGTATTTCATCCATAAAAAGTAATGTCTGGCTATCCTGAACGGGTACATTGTAATATGCCGACAGATTGATACATATTTCATCCGGGTTGAGATTCTTCTCAAAGAAGGTGTGAACCGAGCGCTCCAATTCGAAATTTACTTCAAGGTAAGAGGGAAACTCCTTTGCCAACTGCCTGACCGAATAGGTTTTACCAACCTGTCTGGCCCCCCTGATCAGCAAGGGTTTCCTCCCCGGATCCTCTTTCCATTGAAATAGTTCCTGATCGATGAAGCGTTTCATTTCTACTCATTTTAAAAATATCAGGGCAAAGATAAGAAATAATTTTAAAAATATCAGGGCAAAGATTAACTAAAAAATGAAAAAAGTCAGGGCAAAGAGTAGCCGTTTTTATTCCGAATTACCTTGATAAACCACATCCTTCCCGCTTTATTTGATTATTTCGACCGGTTTCACGAAAGTTTCTAGGTGATGCAAGCATGGATGTTTTATATTTGTGAAAGGAAACGGACATTGAAATGCAGGAACAGTGAAAACAATTACAATCGGCGATTTGCATGGCAGTAGCAGATGGAAAGATATTGATCCGTCGGGCTACGACAAGATCATTTTTCTGGGAGATTATCTTGATTCATTTATAATGACGGATAATGAGATTCTGGAAAATTTTGAAGAAATTATTGAATTCAGATTAACCTGGCCTGGCAAGGTGGTTCTGCTGATGGGGAACCATGAGACGAGTTACATGAGTGGGATGTATCGTTGTACCGGATATCGTCCTGCCATCGCAGCGAGAGTTGAAAAGTTGCTTTTCACGCATATTGATATTTTAAGGATTGCCTGGCAGCATGAGAACTTTTTATGGACGCATGCCGGTGTGCATCAGGAATTCTATGACCGTAAGATATCCGGCAGGGTAGAAGAGACGGACGAAACAATATCCGGGACTTTACAGCGGCTTTACGAAGAGGGTTATATGCCGATATTCGAGGTGGGGTACGAGCGGGGAGGCCGTTTTGGCAACAGTGGTGGCCCACTGTGGGTAGATAAGGCCCGGCTGCGGGAGAACCCGCTGAAAGGTTACCATCAGATCGTAGGGCATAATCCGGTAAAAACGATCGAGCACTGTCAGCCAGACCCCGATGACCCGCACACAACCGTAACCTTCTGCGACTGCATTGAGCGCGGCGATGGCAGTTTCTATGAACTTGAAATAAATTCATGTAGCAAATGACATTAAAGAGAATCCTTCTAAGGTGTTTTTGGGTTACAGGGCTCATTTCCCTTCTATATTTCCTTTTTGCCCTGTTCCTTCTTACAGATACAATGCCGACATTTATGATGTATCTGTTCCTTCCTTACATCATGGTTGCGATGGCTTTCGGATTTGGAGGAGGTAGCACCTCCGCTTTTTTGGGAGTTGTGCTGGTGATGTTTTTAATATTATGGTTGCTTCTGCTGATATTGTCTGTGCTGGTGTGGTCGCTGGTTTATCTGATAAGGCGACGGAGAAAATCAACTTGAAAACACCGGACTTGATTAAAGTCTTTCATCAGCCCGTCTTCAGAATGGTCATCTCAAAGCGGCGGTTCAGATGATGTGCGGCTTCTTTTTCGTTGCGCGTTTCCAGGCTGTTTATGAACTCCTCTGTTAGATAAGTACCTCTCGGAAAGGTTGTTTTCCATTCCGGAACATAAGTCTCCTCTTTCAACAACAGCGGAAAATGTTTACCATATCCACGGGCTATAATGCGCGAAGGGTTTAGTTCCGGCTCAGTAAAGGCAGCAACTATTTCTCTGGCCATCCTCAGACATAGGGTGTCACTATATTCGAGAGAACCCCTGAAATCTGTGTGATATCCTATCTCAATTGTCAATTCAGGGTGTTTTATCAGAAACCCTCTTATGCTGTCGTAATATGGTTTGTTCTCATCCATCCTGTACCAGTTTAACCAACCCCTTGACATCATATTTATCCTTAAATAGAAGGTGTAGCTGTCACCCGCCCTGGGTGCGTAGTTTCGGGTGGTATCAAGAATAATCGTGCGGTCTGCGGATGCCTCTCTGATGGTTTTTCTGCTTACACAACCGTAAGTGGTCAGCAATATTGCTGATAAGAGGATGACCCATAAGGACAAGCGTGGTGATTTCATAAAGCGGATGTTTTCAAAAGAAATGAAGTGAGAGGCAGAATATTACAACTTTCAGATAAGTAAACTCATCCTGGACCGCCTCTGACAAACACCGGAGAGCTTATCCACTCCTTAAAGCCGCCGGGGTTTAACCTTTCTACCACACTAAAAATACTGCATCATATAAATCTTCCACTCATTGTTGATCCTCTTTACAAACAGGGATACAGGTGCATCATACAGTATAAATGATCCGGGGAAGCAGTTGTCGCTGTCGCCGAAATAGACCAGGCTGCCGATGATCTCACTAAAGGTTGCAGGAATCTCTAACTCCTCAACGGATTCTTCATCATACTCTTCATCAATTTCATAAAGAAGAAAATCCAGCAGCATCTCCCTGTTCATCTCCATAGTTTGCCATACCTCTGTCACAGGGTAATCCGGGGTGATGACATCTTCGTAATCATAGTCCCACATCCTGAAATCTGAAGCAATAAAAGGCCTCAACAGGTTGGTGTCGCCTTTGTCGAGGGCTGCAAGGAATTGACTCCAGAATTTGTTCACCTCTGTGTAATTCTGCTCATATCTTTTCAGATAGCTTTCAGAATCCTTCAGTGATATAATCTTTTTCCAGGTTAAGACCTGATGTTCGCCGGGTGATTCTATATATTCAACATCTGATTCATCGTCCCAATCTTCTTCCCAGAACAGTTCTTCTTCCCCGTCCAGGTCATAGTAAAAATGGAAGAACACCTCATCACCACTCGTGCTGAAATAGCCCAGGTGATAGGCGGAGGTAACAAGAGTGTCGGCAGACATTTTTGTTGCTGTTGCCCTGACACCGTCGATATACATTACCGGGGGATCAGATGTTACATTGATGTAGATTTTTGCAGTAGCCATGTCTGTCTCGCAATAGCCGGGTGTGAACACAGTGCCTTCGTACAGTCCGGAGAAGGCCTCCAGCCTGGTTTTCCTTGCGGAACTCTGCTGTGCCGAAAGATGATACGGCAGAATGAGAAGTGCCAGGATCAGTAGCTGAATAAGATCTGTTTTCTTCATGTGTTGATGATTTTGGGTACGGTGTAAATAATTGACAAATATGGTGAATTATTCAACTAATTGGTAACACTTGTCAAACTCTTGCGGAACCGCCTTCAGCGGACACCGGAAGGTTGGGAGCGAATCCATATGGGATTTTACCAGTTACGAAAGTATTAATAAAACACTTAAAGAGGTTCGAGAAAATTACTACCTCTACGATTACGATATCGTCCAAAATATCTATAAGCTCATTAAGGAGTGTATATACTTCGATAATACTGTAATAGAGTAATATAACAGAATAGCGCAAAGGAAACCAATAACTCAAAAAATCATAGAAACATGAAATCACAGCCGCTGAATGAAAATGAATTCATGATGTACCTGCTGCTTTATGCTGCCCATGCAGATTTGAAGCTGACCGATGAAGAGAAGTCGTTGATCACATCCATGGCCTCCGATGAAACATACACATATGTCTCCGGACAATTTAACCAGGATAATGATTATGCGAGGCTGAACACCATCCTTTCCTGCCGGCAGAAGTATTATCCGGACGAGGAGGATGTGGATAGAGTTCTGGCAGCGGTCGCCCGGCTGCTGGGCTGCGATGACAAGGTTACCATGCAGGAGCGCTACTTTTTCAAGCGGCTGCAGCAGTTGCTGAAGGGGTAGGTGTGCAAAACAGTGACAAATGAACCGCTGTAATAACGGTTGAATTCTATTTTAAATAATTGTTTGGGATTTAATTTCCAACATGAACAGAACGGTGAACAGATTACCTGCTGAATTTAACAAAGCCTGGGTCCTCGTTTACAGTCTGTCGTAAACAAACCGTGGCATCCGCTTCAGCAGAAATGCAACGAGCCTCCACCGCCGGGTTACGTAGGCTACCTTTTTCTTATTTTCAACGGCCCGGAAAATCTGGCGCACCGTTTTGTCTACCGGCATCACCCAGAACAGTCCGTCACCTTTTGCCATTGCTGTGTCAATAAGGCCGGGCCTGATATCTGTAACATACACTGCTTTTTTCAGCCTGGCGGCCTTCTGTCGCAGCCCTTCAAGATAGTTGATCTGATATGCCTTGGAGGCATTGTAAGCCGGTGCCTCCCTGCTGCCACGCAAACCACCGACGGAGCTGATAGCTGCAAGATGCCCATGCCCCTGGCTCTGGAAATAGTTGAAAGCCCAGGTGGCAATGCAGGTAAAGCCGGTGATGTTGGTCTCAATCGTTTCCCTTTCTGTCTCAAAAGCCAACTCATGGTTGACCTCTCCGGTGCCGGCACTGATGACAAGCAGATCGAGCCCTCCAAGTGCGGCAACAAGCTCTTCAATCCGCTGAATGGCAACTTCGGGCTTCGTCACATCAAACGATGATGAAATACAGGTGCCGGGGTGCTCCAGCTCAAGTTCCCGCAATAAATCACCCCGCCGGCCGGTAACACCAACACGGTAGCGTTGGCTTATCAGCAACTCCGCCAGACCACGCCCAATGCCTGTGGTCGCTCCTATAACAATCGCTCTCTTCATTTCGGTTGTTTTGTTTTAAAATACCAGCCCGAGCCAGAACTGAAAACCTTTCTGTTCTCTGAAACGCTCATAATGAACACCAGGCATCAGATAACGGATAGGATAATAACTATCCAAAATAAAAATAGGAGAATAACTAAATCTGTAATCTAGCTGGTCACTATGGAATGCAAGTTTCGCCTCAAAAGGCCGCATGTAAAATGAAAATAAAGGGCCAAAATCTCTGGTATCTCCGGCCAGATAACTAGTGCCTGCTGCTAAATTCAGATTAATAGCAGATAGAAAGAAACCATACTTAATCTGGTGTAGTCGGGTTGTGTAATCTATACCAAGTGGATCCCTGGCGTTGCTTGCCTGCCTGAAATGATAACTAATCATATCGGGCATCTTCCCTGTTGCAGGAAAGAAAATTTCGTTTTTTGACACTATAGCCTGAAAATCATACTGATTGCGGAAGTCAACCATATGCTGGAATTGCAAAGCGGTTTTTGGCCGGAATTTCTTAATTGTACCAACGCTCAGACCTCCCCAAAAACCAAATGGCATTGCACCGGAACCATAGTACCCAAGATAAAAATTAAAGTTGTTCACATAAATTGATCTGAATTCCCATCCCTTTAAATAATAGCCTTCCTCCTGCATATGATGCTTTTCAAACTTCCGGTATTCTCTGGGTAATTCAAGTATTTCTGAAAATCTGCTTATGAACCGGTCAATAATATCAGTCATCTCAAAAATCTGTTCAAAGAACAACTCCTGCTGTTCTGAATCTTCTTCAATCTCCTCATCTTTAACTTTTGCCTGATATGTGAGTGCAGAAAAGAAATTTACACATTCTGATTCGCTGCTTTTAAGTCCAATCAATGCATAACCCGACTGATGCCTCGTTATCCACTCACCTGAAAGGCTGTCGGAAGGTATTGATAATATCCCTGAACTTAATATATATTCATATGCAGTTTTAACTTTGTCGTTATCGAGGATTGTTTTTATGAAGAAAGTATCTCTTTCCAGATACACATTTCGCTTCCTTAAAATGCGGAAGAAATAGTTGGTCAGAATTCCCTGGATGCTGTCTCCGTTTCTGGTGATATCAACAATTTGCCCCTTATGCCAGAATCTGAAAATGAAATCATCCTTTGAAGCAGAGAGATTTACAAGGTCAAGTTTTTCCGTCATAGTTTTATGCCAGTGTGCATGCATGTTATATGCAACATTTTCGGGGGTCTGCGCCTGGATTTTAAAACCGGAAACAGCAATAAACCAGAATATGAGCACAAAATATTTCATTAATCAAAATTAATAATTTGTGTTAATCAAAATAACGTGACCGACAACCAACGGATTTCCATCTGACAAATCTCTGCTATTAGAACTCTACTCATATCTTGAAGCCTCTCAACTCTCGACTCTCGACTCTTTTTAATAGAACACAGATGACACTGATGCTACTGATTATAACGGATCAGTGCAAATCCGTTTTATCCGTATAATCCGTGTGCTATTTTTAAGGTATCCGGTTTTATTTCTCGCAAAGCCGCGAAGACGCAAAGAGTTTGCAGGGGACAACCTCGTTTCCTTTAACGATTTGCAAGATGAATGCTGATTCATCCAACGTATTAACTTTGCAACATTAAACTGGAACAGAGCTAAAGGGAAATGAAGATTATTACTTTCGGTGATTTGCATGGCAGTACCAGATGGAAAGATATAGATCCGTTGAGCTACGACAGGATAATTTTTCTGGGAGACTATCTCAATTCTTTTACCTTGACAGATGATGAGATAATCAGGAATTTCACAGAGGTTATAGCCTTCAAACATGATCATTCCGACAGAGTGCAACTTTTGTTGGGCAACCATGAGCTCAGTATGACATTCAAGCTCCATCTGAACAGAACACTTTCAACCGCCTTATAAACCCGATACCAGTGTAACCTTATTCGACTGCATCGAATTTGGCGATGGCCCCTTACTGGAGCTGGAGTTCACTATCCCGATCCTACTCCGCCACGAAAGGATTGTACTTCAGCTTTTGGCCGCATTGCGGGCAGGGGCTTATGAGCCATTCATCATCCCAGGCATCGTCAGGCAGGCACATAAGGGGCGTTCTATCTTTAATAATGCCTGCATCACGGTGCATCTCGCTGATGCAATCCAGCACCCCTGCCGGAACAATGATGGTTTCCCCGCACCACTTGCTATCAGCTATTGGATTAATAGTGTTTTTACCAAACTGTTACAAAAAAACCACCTGCGTCTGCAAGTGGTTCTTCTTGAGTGTTGCCCGACTAGGACTCGAACCTAGACTCTTCTGATTCAGAGTCAGACGTGTTGCCAGTTACACCATCGGGCAATGGTTTTGAGGCGCAAAGATAAAGTTTTTTTTTATCTGCAAAATTTTCTTCCGCATCATTCTTTCAGATCCTATTTAGCCGGCCACAGCTAAACAATACAAAGCAAACCACCTTCTCCTCTTTCAACATGTAACATTTTTATAGTTACATTTACCATGAAAAATGGGAGCATAAATAGCAACTTACAAACAACCGGTTAATATGAAGCACGAATGTTCAAAATCCAATCTGATGTTGATGGCATTTTTTGCGGTTTTGATATTGTCAGGGTGTCTTGCTCCGCGGCATGTGCGAAAGGGCCCTTATTTCCTGAAGCCGTTTACCGACGGCATTGCGCTGAACGACACTTTGTGGTATGACCGTTCTGATGTCAGCAATGTTGACTGGCAGGAGTATCTTTTCTGGCTTGAGCGTGTTTACGGCAGGGAGCACGAGAGGTATCTGGCTGCTTTGCCTGACACTACAGAATGGACCAGGAAGCATGGTTCTGTCATTTGTGGTGAACCTAAGATGGATGGCGGAATTTACTTCAGGCATCCTGCATACCATGATTATCCTATTATCGGGGTCTCACGGCAGCAGACGGAGGATTACTCCGTATGGCGTTCAGACAGGGTTTATGAAGCGCTTCTGGTACGTAACGGGGTGATAGAGTACAACAGAAGTCAGGATCCAGAAAACCATTTTACCATTGCCCGCTATCAGCGTGGAGATTTTGAAACGTTTGAGCTTCCTGACAAATACCTCTGGTATCCTGTTTACCGGCTGCCCGACTCTGTTGAGCAGGGACTTATCCTGAAGCTTGCTCTGCCTCCGGCCATTGCCGATGCTCCTCAGGGTTTCAGGAATGTGATGTCGTGGAGGCTGTTTCTGCACGATTCGATCATAGGGGAACCAGTGACGGATATCGATGGCAACACTTACCGCACTGTCAGGCATGGAGGCCTTGTCTGGATGGCTGAGAACCTGATGGTCACACGGCTGAATGACGGCACGGAGATAAGCCTGCTGCAGGAGGATTCCTTGTGGGCGTCAGCCACCACGCCTGCATACTCATGGAACCTGAACCTGGAGGCATGGCCCCGGAGCATCACGGGTGCATACTACAACCGGTATGCGGTGGAGACAGGAAAGCTGTGCCCGGCAGGCTGGCGCGTCCCCTCAACTGATGACTGGGAATCCTTTTCATCAATATATGGCGGCCAGGCCGGGGGTGCGATGAAGGTGCCGGGTTACACCTGGTGGGTAGCCCCGAACCCTAGTGCAACGAACATTGCGGGGTTCTCGGCATATCCAGCCGGCCACAGGGTTGCTCAGGGAGAGTTCTATCCTGTAGGGCTTCATGCCTTCTGGTGGTCAACCACTCCCCAGAACGACCGCTTCTACTACTCCTTCGCCCTTACCGGTCGCAGGCAGGACTTCCGCTGGATGCTAGCCGAAAAACACTTCGGGCTGAATGTCCGATGCGTCCGCGAGGAGTAACTTTCGCCTCAGAAAAAGGCCCTGACTTGTACTGTGCCCACATGCACCATGGGGTTTGTGGGGGATTTGCGGCCGTTGTACTGCAGGCTGATCTGCATGTTGTTGCCTAGTATTCGCTGGTAGCCCAGTGTCCACGTGAAGTTGTTGCCGTTGCGCAGCCCTTCGAGCATCTCGAAGGCGATAGAGCTCTGGTCCGTGCTGTTGTAACTTATTCCGATGTATTCTACCAGTGCCTGCATGGTACCCTTCATGGGCATGCTGTACCGGAACTCTGTGGAGGCACGGTGGAGCTTTGCGTGTTCACCGCCTGCTGAAGGGGCGTTCACCTTGTCGCTGTACTGGTATTTGGCGCCGATTCTATACTTTGTGCCGGGCTGGTACTGTAGCTCCGCTGCCGCACCCCATAACGCCAGCCGGAAATCATTTGCCGCAAAGAACTCAGATGCCCTCTCCCTCCTGCCGGTGCTGCCTTCAGTGCGCAGGATATATTCACGTGTTATGTTCCATCTTACCCTCAGTGTATGCTGAATCTGACCCCGCTCCTCAAAGCCGTTCACCAGCAAAACCCTCGACTCGTTACGTGCAGTTGTGTAGTCTATGCTGTATTTTGAGCTGCTCCGGTTGTAAAACAGAGTGTTTCTCAGAGAGTAGTTCAGGCTTATCAGCTCCGGTCGTTCTGTCTCTGTGAACATTGGGTTAAGAGCCCCCATGATGTTCTCCCCGCCTACTTTCTGCTCAACACGGTAATGCCACTGGTTGTAGAAACGGGCAATGAACCTCCCCAATATTTTGTCGCGGTTTACAACTGTGGCTGGGTCAATATTCATTGTCTGGTTGTACTGCATGGTGTAAACCCGTTCAAACTCATTGGTAGGAGTAAAGACTCTGATGTAGTTGGCCTGGTCCTGAAACACTGCCACTTCAAACTCGTTGAGCTGTTTGATGCTGTCGCCGTTATAGTCTATCCAGGTGTATATACCCTGTCCCGGTGCCACCTCCAGGTATGAGAACTCCTTTTTGTATTCCAGCCCTGAGCCAAACTCATAGAACAGAGAACCTCTGAGGAGGCCTTTGAGCAGTCTGTGGTTATACTCTGCCCTTCCGAGGAGGCTCTCTTCGGGCCTTGTTCCGGGAGTTTGCTGTGCCAGGTTCAGGATGCGGTACCCTATGTTTACATCAAACTGGTGGTTTGGATTTTTCGTGGAGCCTGCTCCTGCCCAGGCCTCGTCGGCGCGCGAGCTTTCTGTCAGTACACCTTGCGCCGGCAGCTTGTCGTACCGTTGCCCGAACCGTACACTTGTCCTGAGCCCTGCACTGTCAGCACGTTCCAGGGATGCCTGCCAGCGCTGGAATGCGAAGGAGTTGCCATGGAGGGAGTCGCCGCCGGCCACCCTCAGACGGTTGTCTTCACCCTCCTGCAGGATACCGGCGACCATGAACCCTTTCCTGCGTTCAAGGTTGAGGGAATGGCGGATGAAGGTACCGGGCAGGAAGCTGTTTTCGTTGTTCATTAGTGAGCCCTGTCCTGTCATCCTCCAGGCACCTGCAACGGCCTTGATGGAGGCAGAGTGCCTGAGCGCATAGTTCTCTGAAGAGGTGACGAGGGGTTCGAAGATGTATGTGGTGCTGAGGTGCTGTTTATGAAAGAGGCTGAGCCGGAGTTTACCATAGTGCTCATCACTCTTTTCCTGGTTGGTGATGTTCCAGTCGCGCTCAAATTCTATATCCTTGAACCTTTCCACAATAGAGAACTGTCTTCCGATCCATCGGTAGAGCCCTTCCGCCTCAAGGTTCCACCTGCTGCTGTCATCTCCCTGTGGGGCTCTCTTCTTTAAAAAGCCGGTGGTGATGGCCAGGCCTGTGTTGTCATCATTATCCACAGAGCTGTAGGTGTTCATGTCAAGTCCTGAGATGGCTGTCTCAGCGAAGAGATTCAGCAGAGGGGTTGCCTGCCAGGCTCCTGCGAGGGTGAGCATCTGTTGCCGTTTGGGGGTTACCAGGAGGATAACCGGCTCATGGTCTCCCTGTGGTATACCTCCCTGTGGGGCTAACCATATGAAGACCTTTCCGTTTGCTGCGCTTGAGGTCTGCCGGTAGTTGCCGTTGCCGGGCCCTACGTATGAGAAACCCAGCCGGTAACGGGCACTGTCCGGGTTGGTGCTGTAAACGAACACAGAGGTGTAGAGGCTTGTTCCAACGAGGGTGTCGATACGTTTGTAAAGAACCTCGCTGTTGTTGAAGGGAACCTCCTTCACGTTGGGTACGACAGCCTGTGAGAGGTCGTCGCCAATGCTGCTGAGCAGATCAATGTTCTCCTCAATAAGCTTCTCCTGGCTCATGGGCTGGCCCTTCATATCCTGCTCCAGGAAGTATTGCAACTGAAGGGTTGCCTTGCCTGTAGTAGCCTGCTGGGAGGCATACACCATTGATCGGTTGTAGTTGCGCTCGGCATATTCGAAGAAGGCGACAAACCTTTTGTCTCTGGTTACGGGAAGGGCAGGGGTGAAGGTGATCTGCGCGCTGTTGTAGTCGATAACATAGTCGTTGTTGGCGCCTCTGGTGAGGAGCTTTCCATCCATGTATATACGTTCGCTGCCCGCCAGCACCACTATGAACTGCTCGTTATTGGCACCGTAGAGCTTGTAGAGCCCCTGGTTCCCTTCGATACCGCTGAAGCTGTAACTGGTATATTTTCCCCTGGCAACAGCTCCTGAGATTTGTGAGGTCATTTTCCAGCGTTCATCTTTTCCAGCGGTATAGTCTGACCTGAAGAGCAGCCCCTGTGCCTTCTTGTTGAAGCGCAGGAAGCTGCTTGTACCGTTCTGTATCTCGAAGTCGCCAGCCACAATCTCCCAGTTCAGAGCGGAAGCTTTGATGAAGACCTTGTCGAACTCCCGTAGCTGCTGGCTTGCCCCGTCGGGCTGGATGGGGATGGTGTTGTCGGTGATGGCTGCTACTACCTCGATGCCGGGAGCAAGTTCGCCAGAGAGCTGCAGGTTCATCGTGGAGTTCAGTACCGCATCCTGATTGTTGCCGATGGATATGGCCCGGCTTATTGATCCGCTGCGCTGCAACGACCCGAAATTCAGGAACGACTCATCCTGCCTCTTTTGCAGATCGCTGTATGAGTAAAGGTACGAAATCTCACTCGTCCTCTTCAGCTCACGCTCAGGCCTGAGACGCTCATCACTATAAACAGGAAGAACCGTAACCGGAAAGATACGGTAAACAGCCAGCAGAACAGAATCACCCGTCCAGTCAGCAGATGACAACAGCTTAAGCTCCGCCTTCCAGCCCACAAGTGTATAGAGAGACTCCGGGATGGTATCACCATTCTCACGCAACAGAGCAAAAGAACCGGGGAAAACTCCAGTACTGTCAAGTTGCCACTCCATTTCGGAAACATGAAGGATCCTGTACCTGATATTGCTCAACGGTTGGGATAACGTTCCCACCGCATTGATAATTATCATCAGAAGTATGGTCGGCCGGATAAGATGCTTCACGCTATTCGGAATCTTTTATCAAACTTACCACTAATTTGTGTCATAAAGCGCAAAGATATGGAAACACAGCACTCTGCACTCGGCACCAACATCAGATGGCTGATAATAAACGACGAAGAGTCTGTTTCGGTATATTCCTGAAAATCGTTGATGCTTTTATATCTTTGCCAAACTTTTAATGATAAGATGAACAACGGGAATAACCAAAATGTTGAAAAAGAGCGGGTAGTTATCACGGGCATTATCACTTCGAAGCAGGACAAGTGGAAGATTGACGACTACCTTGATGAGCTGGCGTTTCTGGTGGATACTGCCGGAGGTGTTGTGGAGCAGCGTTTTGTGCAGTCGCTGGATTATGCTGACCCCCGGACGTTTGTTGGTAGCGGCAAGCTGGCTGAGATTGCTGAATTTATAAAGGAGAATGAGATTGACCTTCTGGTTTTCGATGATGAACTCTCTCCGTCGCAGTTGCGGAATATTGAGAAGGTTGCCGGTTGCAGGATCCTTGACCGGAACAACCTTATCCTGGACATTTTTGCCAAACGTGCCCGTACTGCTCATGCGCGTGTTCAGGTAGAACTTGCACAGTACGAATATCTTCTTCCTCGGCTTACCAGGATGTGGACACACCTCGAGAGGCAGAGGGGTGGCATCGGGCTGAGAGGCCCTGGTGAGCGTGAAATAGAGACCGACAGGCGTGTTATCAGGCAAAAAATAGCACTCCTCAAAGAGAAGCTTAAAGAGATTGACAAACAGAAGACAATACAGAGAAAACACCGGCAGGATATGGTCAGGGTTGTACTGGTAGGATACACAAACGTTGGAAAATCAACACTTATGAATTCCCTGGTAAAGGCAGATGTGTTTGCTGAAGACAAACTCTTCGCAACACTAGAAACCACTGTAAGGAAAATGGTTATCGGAAATCTTCCATTCCTGCTGGCCGATACCGTAGGATTTATCAGAAAGTTGCCGCACTCACTTGTTGAGTCTTTCAAATCAACACTTGATGAAACACGCGAAGCTGATATCCTTCTGCATGTAATTGACATCTCTCACCCGGAATTTGAAGAGCAGATAGAGATCGTCAATCAGACATTGCAGGAGATAGGTGCTTCTGACAAACGGATGATCTATCTCTTCAATAAAATTGATGCTTATACCTGGGAAGAGAAGGATCTGGATGATCTTACCCCTTCAGGTCACAACAACCGTTCTCTGGCGGATCTCAGGCACTCTTGGATGGCCAGGGAGAACAAGCCGGCAATATTTGTTTCTGCACTGCATAAAACCAATTTTGATGAGTTGAAACCTTTGTTGTACAAGGAGGTAAAAGAAATTCATCAGACCAGGTTCCCTTTTGACAACTTTTTATATTAGAATTTGGATGTTTCGTTCCAACCTTTTTATATCTTTGTTGTTGCTTTTTTTGAGATAACCTGCAAGGTGCAGGGGCGGAACCGAAAAGCCTAATGAGTAGGAAAACCAAAATTCTTTAACTTATGAAAAGAGGAATGTTTACGTTATTGGTTGTTTTTGCCGGTTTGATTTTCATTACCGGATGTACTACTGTCAACAAGACTATGCGTGAGCCGAATGTGCGGGTTGAACTTAACAAGGGCGATTTTACGTTTTCAGAACAAGTCTCAGCTACTGCTACATCAACCTACATACTAAACATTGACTGGCAGAGGCTTTTCAACCAGGAAACAGGAACCATTGAGAGCAGCACTTTCCCTATCAGCTTTGCCATGATCCCTGTTGTTGGTGATGTGTTGATCGACAAGACAGCCAACTATGCGCTTTACGAATTAATGAAGGCCAATCCAGGGTATGATGTGGTGTTTTATCCTCAGTATCTTACCAAGGTTGAGAAGCCGGTACTGGGAATAGGCTATATTTACAGAACCACTACCGTAACTGCAACAGCTCGTCTGGCAAAGATCAAATAAGAAAGTATCTTTGCTCCGGCTTGTGCAAAGTATTATTAACCTGAAAGATGAAAATTATCATAGCCGGCGACGGTGAAGTCGGCTTTCATATTGCCAGGTTGCTATCGGAAGAGCAACATGACATCACTATAGTGGATCCGCATCGTGAGCTTCTTGCAATGCTTGCTGAGCAGTCGGATCTGATGACTATTACCGGAGATTCAACATCAATATCTGTCCTTGAAAGAGCAGGAGCCGAAGATGCAGATCTTCTGATTTCGGTACTGCATGATGAGAAGACGAACATTGTCACCTCTCTTCTTGGGAAGAAGCTGGGGGTTAAACGAACGATTTGCCGTGTCAACAATTCTGAATTTCTCCTTCCTGAAAACAGGGCTATGCTCAAGAGCCTGGGGGTGGATTCGGTTATCAGCCCTGAAAGCATTGCTGCCAGGGAGATAATAGATCTGCTGAACCAGACGGCTGCCACAGAGGTTTTTGAGTTCTCTGGCGGAAAGTTGTCGCTTTTCCTAATAAAGCTTGATAAGCATGCCAAAGTTATTGATATGACTTTACAGGAGGTTGCACAGCACCACCCTCACCTTGATTTCAGAGCGGTAGCGATACACAGGAAAGGGCAGACAATAATTCCAAGAGGTGATGACAGATTCCTTGTTGATGACCTTGCATATGTAATAACAAAGCCTGAAGGCATCGAACGAATGATATCACTAAGCGGCAAAAGGAAAATTGACATCAGCAAGGTAATGATCATCGGCGGGGGAAGGATTGGGCGTTTGACAGCAATGAACCTCGAAAATGATTTTAAACTTAAGCTTATAGAGGTAAGCCGGGAGAGATGCGAACAGCTTGGAGATGTTCTTAAGAGGACCCTGGTCATCAATGGTGATGCACGGGAAATGTCGGTGCTTGAAGAAGAAGGAATAAAAAGTATGGATGCTGTTGTTGCGGTTACAAGGGATTCTGAAACCAACATCCTCCTTTGCCTCATGGCAAGAAGATACGGAGTAAAACGTACGATTGCACTTGTAGAGAATATAACCTTTATTGATGTTGCCCAGAATATGGGTATTGACACTATCATCAACAAAAAACTCATTACTGCGAGTCATATTGTAAGGTTCACACTGCATGCACAGGTAACATCAATCAAATGTCTGAATGGTGTGGATGCAGATGTTCTGGAGTTTCTGGTGAAGGAGAAATCAGCAGTTACCAATATGAAGATAAAGGACATCAGATTTCCTCCCAATACTATGATAGGGGGGATCGTCAGGGATAACCTGGGGCATATTGCCGTTGGTAACCTGGAGATCAGACCAAATGATAAAGTTGTTGTATTCTCTTTGCCCGAATCGGTGAGCAAGGTAGATAAGCTTTTTAACTGATACAAATATGTCGGAGTAGATAACCCAAGAAAATTACTGTCCTGTGAGAAGATGGTCAGAAGTTAACTGGAGGAGAATTGTCAGGGTCATCGGGATCATGCTGGTGATTGAAGGGTTAGCAATGTTCCTGGGGATTCCCTTTTCACTTCACTACAGAACCACCGACTGGCATGCTTTGTTGACAGCAGGACTGGTAACTGCCGTCACCGGCAGTGCATTTTTGGCATTTGTAAAGAGCCGGAGTTCAAATGTTGGCAAGCGGGAAGGTTACATCATTGTGAGCTTTTCATGGATAATCATTTCTCTGTTCGGAGCTTTACCATATATTCTGAGTGGCGCCATTCCAAACTATACAGATGCTTTCTTCGAAACCATTTCGGGATTTACGACAACAGGTGCAACAATCCTTTCAGACATTGAGGCTGTGCCGAAGGGTATACTTTTCTGGCGCAGCATGACCCATCTTATTGGGGGTATGGGCATAATCGTATTATCGCTGGCGGTTTTGCCTTTTCTGGGTGTCGGCGGGATGCAACTCTTTGCTGCCGAGGTGCCCGGGCTAAAGACGGACAAGCTGCACCCCAGGATCACACAGACAGCCAAAAGATTGTGGATAATCTATTTCGGGTTTGTGATTCTTCAGACAATCATGTTGCTTTTT
>OBJA01000120.1_pt1 | contig 79764 bp, 79 predicted proteins | sample 1519751 | NCBI WGS metagenome assembly OBJA01 (sample SAMEA3881238, study PRJEB22517) | soil metagenome | biome: lake sediment; feature: soda lake sediment; material: sediment, water from around vicinity | place: India | collected 2013-12-23 | depth 3 m | reverse complement strand
GAAACAAGCCAGGTGAATCAATTCACCATTCATCATTCACAACTCACAACTCACTTGTGCCCCGGTTGCGGTTTCCTGAATTTCGGGAGGCGGGGGAGTGGGACCAAAAGATAATTGAAGATTTCTTCGAAGTCGGATCAAGCAAACGGGTCTTACAGCAGGAGTGGACTACACGGGGTGTTCCGTTTTACCGTACTAGAGAACTTGTGTCTTTGAGCAAAAACGAGACCTTCGGTAGTGAAATATTTATTTCAGAAGAGCTCTTCTATGAAATTTCTGAGAAATACGGTTCCCCTGCCGAGGGCGATTTCTTGGTTAGCGGAGTAGGGACATTAGGAATCTGCTATCAAGTACAGCCGGGAGATAGGATTTATTTCAAAGATGGTAATGTGCTTTGGTTCAAATTAAAAGGCGGCATTATTCCATTCTTTTTCAAGCATGCCTTTCAGGCAGATGAGATACAGAACCAAATTCTGGGCCAAGCATCAATTTCTACTGTCGGCACTTATACAATACAAAATGCGAAGGCGACGAAGATAACATTACCTAAGAAAATCGAAGAACAACAAAAAATCGCCGATTGCCTCTCGTCCCTTGATGCCCTGATCGCCGCCCAGACGGACAAGATCGACGCCCTCAAGACCCATAAAAAAGGGCTGATGCAGCAACTCTTCCCCCGCGAAGGCGAAACCACCCCCCGCCTCCGCTTCCCCGAATTTCGGGACGCGGGGGAGTGGGAGCTAAAAACGCTTGGAAAGGTTTGTGATATGCAAGCCGGTAAGTTTGTACGTGCTTCTGACATTAAGAATGAAAATGTAAGTGGGTTGTATCCTTGCTATGGCGGTAACGGATTGCGTGGATACACAAAGACTTATACTCATGCCGGAAAATATTCACTCATTGGCAGGCAAGGGGCTTTGTGTGGCAATGTCACGTTAGCAACAGATCGCTTTCATGCAACAGAACATGCTGTAGTTGTAACTCCAAATAGAGGCGTAAGCACAGTCTGGCTCTTCTACGTTCTCGCTTACTTGAACCTGAATCAATTTGCCACAGGGCAGGCGCAGCCAGGGTTGTCTGTTGATAATTTAAGGAATGTGGAATTCTGGCACACGGATGAAGAGAAAGAGCAACAAAAAATCGCCGACTGCCTCTCATCCCTCGACACCCTGATCGCCGCCCAGTCAGAAAAACTCGACGCCCTCAAAACACACAAAAAAGGTCTGATGCAGCAGCTCTTTCCAGTGCAGGAATCAGGGTGATTACTCAAGGATAACCATGCATGAAAATTATTGAAGCCACGATTCATCATTTACAGAAATCTGCCCATACTCATGGTGAAGGTTCTGTTACTACTAGGCTGCGCAAGAATAACTTGCCGGTTGATGAAACCTTGGAAGGTATCTGTCGTGACCTCCTTGCTCTTTATAATCGTACGAGCGATAGCTCTGGCACCTTTGGGAAAAACCCCAATACATATGTTTTCCCTGTACGCCTTGATGAGTTTCTGAAGAAGAAGGTGGGTTTCTCTGAATTGAGTCAGTCAACAGTGGACTTGATCGCAAAGAAGATGGAAGGTGCTAGATTGGCTAATGGGGGGTACGCACTATTTCTACACTACCAAGAACCGCCGAATGAGTTCCTTCTCATTGCTATGCTAAAGCTCAAGCCAGGAGCGGGTATTGATGAAGATAGTTTGGGCTTACTACCAACGCTACATATTGACCTGGACCTGCTCAATGAAGCAGCTCGTATCAATATCACGCGCTTCCAAATAGATGAAGAACCGTATCTTACTTTCATCAAGGGTTCCCGCAAGTCTTCGGATGTGACCGAGTACTTTCGTAATGCGCTGGGGTGTCAGGGTTACACCAATTCAGCCGATCAGACAAAGCAGCTCATTCGTGCTGCGGATGACTTTGTTTGTCAGCGCGAAGACCTGAAAACCGACGAACAAAAAAATCATGAAAAGTTAGAGGCTCGTCGTAGATTGTTTGATTGTCTCCAGCAGAACCGTGAGGAAGTTACCTTGGCGACAGCGGCGGCGGCGATTTACCCGGCTGACCCCAATGAATTCGTTGAATTTAGCCGGTCACAGTCTGAAGGTGAACGTAGGTATAAATTTGATGACAGGTTCAAGCCAGATAGAAAAACAGTTCTAAATCTCAAGAGGATTAGCGGCAGTATGGGCACCGTGCGTGTCAGTTTTGATGTTGAGGATGTACGCTCAGGAACGGTTGGGTACGATCAACAGCTTGATGCGCTCATCATCAAGCGTCCATCAAGCAAGCTTAAACAAGAAATCCTTGAGAATAACGATGCAACTTCCAGCTGATCCACACGATTTTGCGCTCTGGTTATTCGATAACCTAGGGGATGTTTCGCAGACGGGGCCTGCTTTATGGGAGGGCAAGCTGCCTGCTGATATCGATTTCCCCACGGTTGAATCACACCTGGAAGATTTGGGTGCATCTCTGGCGGGATCAAGCCGTTCTGATACTCGTATTATTGAGTTCTACCCATCTCACGTTCATGTATATGAAGATATTGGGCAGCTTCTTGGTAATGCTTCGAATCGGAAAAATGTACCTTCGCGGTTTACCTTGCGAGATATAAATTTCTCCTATCCCCCCACGAATGATTCATTAGAGATGCCTGAGCAGATATCGCAATACATGGATGCTGCTCGTCTTTTCTCGGTTCTGAGTAAGTTGGCTGATGTTCAAAATGGTGGGCTCCTTTTCGTACAGAGCCACGATGCCCAACTTACAATCATTCCTGAGTTTTCATCGGAAGACCTCCGTTCACTGACGTCATTTCCTGATTTTGCAGCAGAGTTTTCTAATGAGGAGTCTCACGCCGAACAAAAGCGCTCTATTGTTCGATCTGTCTTAATTGAACAATTCAGGCCATGCCGGAGCGTATCGCTTTCTGATGTGCTTGATAAATTTGAAGAAATAGCCAGAGATGCCAGGCATTCACTTGCTATGTATATGGCAGAGTTCTCAGTTGCCAAAGTTAAGAGCGAAGTGGAGCGCCAGAATCTGGACGATACTCTGAGCCTTAGCAAGACGCTCTCTGAAATTCAGAATCAATTGCTGGCGTTGCCTGCTGCCATTTTGTTAGCTGGTGCGACAATTAAGATTGGAGAGGCGCTGCGTAACTATGCAGTGTTAACGGGCATTGTAATTTTCACCATTTTTATTCTGATATTGGTGTCCAATCAACGGCATTCCATCGACGCCATAAGCACGCATATTACACGCCGAAAAGAAAAGATTAAGAATATGCCCAGTGATAGTAGCGCCGAGGTATTGCCACTGTTTGAGCCACTTGAATCACGTGTCGCAAAACAAAAGCGCACTCTGTGTTTGATTAAATATGTCATCTTGGCTGTAGCTGCACTTGCTGCTCTGGCAGTGATCGGCGTTAGTCACGAGGGAGTAGTGGCGAGTATTCTTGAGTGGGCTATAGCTTGTATCGAGATTGAAGCCGATATAAATAAATCTGTGAGTATTGAGCCATGACCCCCAAACTCCCCGTCAACATCTACTCCCTGCTCCACCACCGCACCATCGAATACGAGCGGGTTGAGTACAAGGCAGGCTGGAACCCGGACGGCTGCATGAATGCAGGAGGTAGAGCGGCGCAGGATGCTAAAGCCGAAGCAGGACTGCACAGTATTCCTGCCTCCGCCAATGATTTTCCCAATCTGAGAGAGAATGGGGCTGATGCAGAGGTCGGCCGCACGCCTGCGACGGCGGCATCATGAATAGTGCGAACAATACTTTCGACAGCCTAGGCGCGATCGCCAACCACCTACGCGAGCAGCTGAAGCAAAAAAAGTATGTTTTGCTGTTTGCTTTCAACGGCACCGGCAAGACGCGCCTGTCCATGGCCTTCAAAGAGCTGGGCAAGCAAGGCGATGGCGAGGAAGAAACACGCGACACCCTCTACTTCAACGCCTTCACCGAGGACTTGTTCTACTGGGATAACGACCTGGAGAATGACGCCAAGCGTGTGCTGCGACTGAACCGTGATTCCCATTTCTTCGACGGCCTGCAAGAACTAGAGATGGAAAACCGCATTGGCCCGCTGCTGGCGCGCTATGCGGATTTTGACTTTCTGATCGATTACGAAACCTGGGAAATCACCTTTTTCCGGGACAAAGACGCCGACGGCGCGCCCATCCCCATCAAAGTCTCACGCGGCGAGGAGAATATCTTTGTCTGGTGCTTCTTTCTCGCCGTCGCCCAGTTGGCGGTGGATCAGGAGGAAGGCTCACCCTATGCCTGGGTGAAGTACCTGTATATCGACGACCCCATATCATCCCTGGACGACAACAACGCCATTGCCGTGGCCAGCCACCTGGCGCAACTGCTGAAGAATGCCAGTGGGCAGATTAAAACAGTGATCTCCACACACCATCATCTGTTCTTCAATGTGATATGCAACGAGCTGAGCAAGGCGGCCAAAGGCTTTCTGAGCAAGGAGGTCGACCATTTCCGGTTGGCGGATACCGGAGAGACACCGCGCTACCATCATGTCGCCCTGCTGAAACACCTGCACGAGGTGGCCGAGTCGGGCGAGGTCTATACCTACCACTTCAATATCCTGCGTAACATTCTCGAAAAGACGGCCACCTTCCACGGCTTCCGGAGTTTTTCGGCCTGCCTTAGCCAAGGTAGTGATGATCCTGATGGCATACTCCACGCCCGCTTGGTAAATGTACTCAGCCATGGCAACTACTCCTTGTATGAGCCCCAGGAAATGCTGCCGGAGAACAAGGAGTATTTCCGCAAGATTCTGCGTGATTTTATGAACAACTACCGATTTAATCCGGAACTGTTTCCGGCCATGGATGAGGCGAATGCATGAGCGATAAACCTATGTCCCTGACTCAAGCTCCAGAAGGTTACGCCGATTGGCTGACCGATCTGAAAGCACGTATTCATTCGGCGCAGCAGCGCGCCAGCCTGGCGGTCAATCGCGAACTTGTGTTGCTCTATTGGCAGATTGGCCGGGATGTTCAGACCCGGCAGGCGGAACAAGGCTGGGGTGCCAAGGTGATTGACCGGCTGGCCCACGACTTGCGCACGGCCTTTCCTGATATGAAGGGTTTTTCGCCACGTAACCTGAAGTATATGCGTGCCTTTGCTGAGGCATGGCCCGACCAGGAATTTGTGCAAGCGGTGCTTGCACAATTGCCCTGGTATCACCAACTGGCACTGCTGGATAAGCTGGGTACGGCTGAGGAACGCCATTGGTATGCTGCTCAAGCAATTCAACATAACTGGTCCCGCAATATTCTGGTGATGCAGATAGAGAGCCGCCTGATGGAACGCCAGGGCAAGACGCTCACGAACTTCGAGCAGCGTTTGCCCAAGCCCCAGTCCGATCTGGCTCGTGAATCCCTTAAAGATCCTTATCGATTTGATTTCCTTGGTTTAACCGATGAAGCCCAGGAACGAGAAGTTGAATCGGCGCTGGTGCGTCATGTCACACAGTTTTTGCTGGAGCTTGGCGCGGGCTTTGCGTTTGTGGGTCGTCAGGTGCTGATTGATGTAGGCGGGGACGAGTTTTTTATCGATCTGCTGTTCTATCACTTGAAACTGCGCAGCTATGTGGTGATTGAATTGAAAAGCGGCAAGTTCAAGCCGGAACATCTGGGGCAACTGGGCTTTTACCTGACGGCTGTGGATCGACAGATCAAGGCCAAAGAGGACAACCCCACCATTGGGCTGCTGCTGTGCAAGAGTAAAAACAAGGTGGTAGCCGAGTATGCGCTGAGTGACAATAGCCAGCCGATGGGGATTGCCGAATACAAGTTACTGGAATCCCTGCCGGAGCCCCTGCAAACAAGCCTGCCGAGCATTGAGCAGATCGAGAGTGAATTGAAGGGGGTTGATTAGCCATGACCGCTAAACTCCCCATCAACCTCGACTCCCTGCTCCACCATCGCACCATTGAAAACGAGCGGGTGGAATACAAGGCAGGCTGGAATCCTGAAGCGGTGCTGCACAGTATCTGTGCCTTCGCCAATGATTTTCACAACCTTGGGGGTGGTTATATTATCAATAATCAGAAGGAGGTATCACAATGCCAACTTGCTGGATAATTGCCGGGTCGAATGGTTCGGGTAAAACCACCTTTGCGATGGGATCGTAGGGTTATCGATCAGGACTGTTATAATGTGATGCTTAATGGAGTAGGACAATGAAAGAAGCTGAAAATAAGCCTGTTTCCCAGGCAGGGCAATTGATGCTGGAGTCTCTGCGAGAATCTGTAGCCGAGGCGCTGGAAAAAAAGAGACGGCTGGGCCAGTACGCGGTGATGAGACAGAACGGTAAGCCCGTTATTGTCGGTGATGATGCGCCAGGTCAAAAGCGGTAAGGAACTGCTGGTGCTCAGCTTCCCAGGCCCGGATCGCTCCATTCGTATGGAAGATCTACAGGCTGGTCGAGCTGTCAGCCGCCGTTACCGTAACCGCCGCATCGGGGAATTTCTGAAGGAGTTGGATCTCACCGAGGGTCGTTCCACCGGTATCCCCAAAATTCTGCGGGTAATGCAAGCAAATGGTTCCCCCCAGCCGCGCTTTGAAAGCGATGATGAGCGCAGTTCGTTTTTGATCCGCCTGCCGGTGCATGAGGGCTTTGCTGGGGAAGCTGCCCCCGAAGTCACCCCGCAAGTCACCCCGCAAGTCACCCCGCAAGTTGAAAAGCTACTGGAGGTGATTACGGGAGAACATAGCAGGCAGGAACTGCAGCAGAAGCTCGGGCTATCTGATCGCGAGTACTTTAGAAAGGCATTCTTGCAACAGGCCATTGAGGAAGGGGTGGTTGAGTTAACCATTCCCGACAAACCCCGCAGCCGTCTGCAAAAATACCGGCTGACAAATATGGGTAAGGCAATGCTGAAAGGGTCGGCGGAATGACCGAGCTTATCCTCTACACTTGATTTTTTGAGAGAACAAAGTACATGACAAAAGAGCAACTGAGCCAACTGGGCAAGACCCTCTGGGCTATCGCTGACGACCTGCGCGGGGCGATGAACGCCGATGATTTCCGCGACTATATGCTGTCGTTCCTGTTTCTGCGCTACCTCTCCGACAACTTCGAGGCGGCGGCAAAAAAGGAGCTGGGGCCGGACTATCCCAATCTGGACAAGGAAGATCGGCGTGCGCCGCTGGTGGTCTGGTACGCGGATAATGCCGAGGATATTTCCGTCTTTGAGAAACAGATGCGCCGCAAGATACACTATGTGATTCACCCGGACTACCTGTGGAGCAGCATCTACGAACGCGCCCGCACCCAGGACGCCGAGTTGCTGCAAACCCTGGAGAGCGGTTTCAGTTACATCGAGAACCAGTCCTTTGCCAGCACCTTTCAGGGGCTGTTTTCCGAGATCAACCTCAACTCGGAAAAGCTGGGCAGAACGCCCAAGGCGCGCAACGACAAGCTCTGCACCATCATCACCAAAATTGCCGAGGGAATCGCGCAGTTTTCCACCGACAGCGACATTCTGGGCGATGCCTACGAATACCTGATTGGCCAGTTCGCTGCGGGCTCCGGCAAGAAGGCCGGGGAGTTCTATACCCCGCAGACCGTCTCCACCATCCTCTCGCGCGTCGTCACCCTGGACAGCCAGGACCCCACCACCGGCAAAAAGAAAAAGCTCAACAATGTACTGGACTTCGCCTGCGGCTCCGGCTCGCTGCTGCTCAATGTGCGCAACCAGATGGGACCGCACGGCATCGGCAAAATCTACGGCCAGGAAAAGAACATCACCACCTACAACCTGGCGCGCATGAACATGCTGCTGCACGGCGTCAAGGACAGTGAATTCGAAATTCACCACGGCGACTCCCTGACCAATGACTGGGCGCTGCTGGGCGAAATGAACCCGGCCAAAAAGCTCCAGTGCGACGCGGTGGTGGCCAACCCGCCCTTCAGCTACCGCTGGCAGCCCAACGAGGCTCTGGGCGAAGATTTCCGCTTCAAGAACTACGGTCTTGCGCCCAAGTCAGCCGCCGACTTTGCCTTCCTGCTACACGGTTTCCACTTCCTGGGCGACGAAGGCACCATGGTCATCATTCTGCCCCATGGTGTGCTGTTCCGTGGCGGTGTGGAGAGCCGTATCCGCACCAAGTTGCTCAAGGACGGCCATATCGACACCGTCATTGGCCTGCCGAGCAACCTGTTCTTCTCCACCGGCATCCCGGTGTGCATCCTGGTGCTGAAAAAGTGCAAAAAGCCCGATGATGTGCTCTTCATCAACGCTGCCGAGCATTTTGAAAAAGGCAAACGGCAAAATCAGCTATTGCCGGAGCATATCGACAAGATTGTCGAGACCTACCAGCACCGTCGGGAAGAAGAACGCTACGCCCGCCGGGTAGCGATGGCGGAGATCGAAAAGAACGATTACAACCTCAATATCTCCCGTTATGTCAGTACCGCCGAACCCGAGACGGAAATCGACCTTGCCGCTGTCCATACGCAACTGTCAGACATAGAAAAGCGCATTCGCGAAGCATCAGACAAGCACAATCAGTATCTGAAAGAGTTGAATCTACCACCGGTGTGATTGCAGATGTCGGCGGAGTGTGACAGCAAAGAGCTTATTACAAGGCGTTGCACTCGGTCGGCTGAATGCAGCGTCAGGTGCCAAAGGTATGGACCTGCCTGGGCTTCGGTTACACAAACTCTCTGGAAATCGAAGTGGAATTTGGTCAGTGACGGTCAGTGGTAACTGGCGAGTGACGTTTCGGTTTGAAAACGGAGATGCTGAAATAGTGAATTACGACAATGGCAATTTGCCCTGACCGCCCTTTCCGGCCAGCTCCCAATTCAAGTAGTTTTTTGACAACCTTGTGTTGCCGCTCATTCATCGAAACAGCGGAAACCTTCTGCCGGAAGCGGCCGATATCCAACACCTTGCGGCCTTCCATGATCGTTGCTGAGACATAAAACAAGGATTTATCCGTCATATTTTGAGGCATAAAGCGAATGTTTATGCCTCATCCGAGATGAAAGGACGGTTGGCAAAGACCGGGCGCTATGGAATCTGAAATCCAGAATCTATTGTGCCCTTCATCGTGCGTTTCGGGTGCGGATTTCGTCAGCAAGGGTTTTGAGGGAGGCATTCTTGCCTGACAGATCATCGAAGGCAAAGGGATTGAGAAACTGTCGTCCCCACAATAATCTGCGATCGATTTCCCCAAGGCCGGCTTTCTCGCAGACATCACTCCAGCAGGCACCGATCACCGTGAGCTGATGGCTGACAATCGCGCGGGCGTCATCGTGCGATAAAAGATAGTGGTGCGCGACGTCAAGACACGAAGAGATACGACTCATGCGATTGTCGCCACCAATCAGCATGGCTTGTGTCGCCTCGTTTCCACTGCGTGCTTGCGGGCAGATATCATAGGCCGGGGTCAGGGAAAGGGTCTCGCCATTCCAGAAAGCCGCGTGATTCCGGGCGTGGTCGTCGGTGTTGCCGACGAGGATGTTGAAGACGATACGGGCGAAAAGCTCTTTCAGCGTCGCCTGTGCTGCGGCGAATTTATGCCGGATGATCTCGGCCAGATTCTGATAGCCGGCGTAGCGAGCCATCATTTCATCCAGACCCAGCAGGGTGAGGGCCGAAAGCATGGGGCGGCGTTGCCAGCCCCTTTCACACCAGATGCGGTCAAAACGCTCAATCAGCAAGACATCCTTGCCCAAAGCTGAGGTCATACCCACTTCGGCGGCATGGATGTCACTCAGTTTCGCCAGACGCATGGCGACAAATTCTGCCTTGACGACATTGTAGAGATCGGTCGTGGAGGAAAATTTTGCAATGTATTTCCTGTTCTGATGTTCGATGAGAGCCTTGGGACGGGCTCCACCGATGGAGCTGCCATGATACAAGGCTTCGTCAAGGTCTGCGCTTAAAGGGATGCCTTTCTCAACCCGTTCGGCAGAGCGTAGCAACTCCTCAAGAGTGGCGTTCACCGGGGATCGAGGCACATATTCAGCCGGTGAACGTTGAAAATCGAGCGCTCCAATGCGATCGGAGCCGGATTCGAGCAGGTAGGTCAGTTCGTCAAGTTGCGCAACATCGGCGTTTTTCCCCTGGCGACCGAGCAACCGGTTCAACAGCACCCGCCGACCCCAGGCGTCCGGGGCTCCATCGCGGATGCAGCCGGGAATGGCCAGCCCCTTCAGCAAGGGAAGCACTCCTGGTCGTAAAGGGAGTTCGCGGTCATAAATGGAGATGGCGTTATCTCGCGCGAGATAGCTCTTGCCGTAGTTAAAAACCAGCGAGTTGCCTTCCACCGTCAATTTTCCGGCGACGACCGGCGCGACCACACCCGGCAACCAGACCCAGACGTAGGCTTCGCTGTGTTTTGACCGTTTAGAATCCATCGTCGACCGGTTTTCTGTTGGGGTGAATATGCTTGGGAAGCAGGGCGATCCGCTCGTCAGCCTCATGGATTCGTCCCTTCAGTGTTTCCCCCTCCGCATTAAACAGCTTAATCCCGACAAGGGTCGCGACTTCAAAGACCAACCCGACCTTGCAGGCCATGTCCCCTTTTTCAATCCGCTGCAGAGTCGCCCTGGCAATCCCGGCGCGTTCCGCAAGCTCAGCCTCCGACCAGCGCAGCTGCTTGCGTCCCAGCCGGATCTGCTTGCCGAGCAGTTTGACCGCTTCTATGGTGTATTTGGAAAAAGGCCGTGGCTGAGTCATCATTTTTCCATCCAGGTTTCCGGTGACAATTGCGCAATCATGTTTTTCAGGAACTATGCGGGCGGGATATCTTCCTGTCAAGGATAAATGACTTTTATATAATACATATTGACGCGATATGACCTATATATGAACCACTAGTATCATTGCATCCAACCTGGATGTCGCTGTTCGGCTTCGTCCTGACCATTTATCCAGAGTTACGCGACTGACCGTGACCCGGTAACAATCCTACCAACAGCTTTATCTCGATTTTTGATAAAAATTATCAATATCTGTGACCAGCGTCACAACTCCTGCTGAAAAAATCTGCTAAATAGCACCCCGCGACTTTTCAATCAGCGAACCGATTTAAAACCGTTTCCATGGGAAACCCTCATTTCACAGGAGAAAAAATGACATTGAGATTGAAATCACCGTGCCTGACAGCCTCCGTATTGACGCTGTCGTTGTTGTTAGCGCTTCCGGCCCTTGCCGAAGACACCCGAAATCTGGAAACGATGGTCATTTCCGCCTCGGGCTTCGAGCAAAAGATAACCGATGCCCCCGCCAGTATTTCGGTGATTACCCGAGAAGATTTAACCCGCAGACCCTACACCAACCTCCTTGATGCTGTCCGCGATATCGAAGGAATTGACGTCGGCGAAACCCGCGACAAGTCCGGCCAGGGCACCATCAGTATTCGGGGAATGGGCGGTGACTATACCCTGGTGCTCATTGACGGCAAGCGTCAGAACAATGTCGGCGACATTTACCCTAACAACTTTGGCGGCAATCAGCAGAATCACATTCCACCACTGGATATGATTGAGCGCATCGAAGTTATTCGCGGCCCCATGTCAACCCTGTACGGAAGTGAAGCGATGGGTGGGGTTATCAATATTATTACCCGTAAAGTATCGCAACGGTGGACAGGGTCTATTACCTATGGACAGACCTTTCAGGAAAACAAAGATTTCGGCGATGACCGTACGACCGATGTCGTCCTGATGGGACCCTTGATCGAAAACAAATTAGGGTTGGCTCTGCGTGGAAGCTTGTACAAAAAAGAACCCTCAAGTCCACGCTATGCGCCTGTAACCGACCCGGCAGGGGTTGTCCATGAAAGAACCGTGGGCTTTGGTGGTGGCGGCCGAACCGTTGACAATGAAAACTGGAGTGCAGGAGCGCGGTTATCATTTACACCAACCAGCAATCATGAGTTCGTCCTGGATTATGACGTATCACGACAGAAATACGACAACAGTGAAAACCAGCTCGGTACTCAGGATGAGATCAGCGCCCTATGGAGATCGGGGAATGTTACAAGCTACAACCCTGATTTAACTGTCAACAATACGGTGCGCAGGGTATTGCCGCGGGTTGGATATTTTGAGGATCAGCGTTTTGAAAGGGACCAGATTGCTTTAAGCCATACCGGACATTGGGATTTTGGTAAAAGCGACATCGGCATTTCATACATAAAAACCGCGAATCTGGGACGTTCCATGCCCTTCAGTGTAAATGAGCGCAAGGCTATGCAAGACCTCTGGGATGCCGCATGCATCGCCGGAGGTGGAGCCGCCAACTGCAACAATGCCGACATCGAGAATCTGACACCAGAGCAAAGAGCCGAACTTGAAGCTTTCCTCCCTCGCGAGCGAAGAACCATGGAAACCCGTCAACTCACCCTCGATGCCAAGATGGATATTCCCCTCGGCAAGCACCTGGTGGTTGTCGGCGGTCAATATATTGATGCCGAACACGAAGATGGCGTTTTTGCCCTGAGTGGTTCGGGCTTCGACAAGACACAGCCCCATAAACAGTGGGCTCTGTTTATTGAAGACAATTACACCGTTTTCGACGCCCTTACCCTGACTGGTGGTGTACGTTACGACCGGCACCAGGAATTCGGCGGCAACGTCAGTCCACGAATTTACGGCGTCTATCGCTTAAGCCCCGACTGGACGATCAAGGGCGGTGTTTCAACGGGCTACAAAGCCCCCAAAACCGATTTGTTGTACTCAGGCATTCGTGGGTTCGGCTCTCAAGGTACCGGCCCCTGGATCGGTAACCCTGATCTGAAACCTGAAAAAAGTGTCAGTAAGGAAATCGCTGTATACTACTCGCATCCCAAGCGTCACAACGCCAACATCACCTTCTTCCACAATGATTTCAAGGACAAGATCGTCAGCGGTGACTTTATCTACAACGACAGCATTGGCGATTGGGCAGATCTCGGCTACACCCGCTGGTCACAAAACTACAACCTCGACAAGGCTGTCACCCAGGGCGTTGAGCTGGCGGGACGCTACTATATCCTGCCGAACCTGTCCGTAAGGGTCAGCTACACCTACACCGACAGCGAACAAAAGGGTGGAGTGCAAGATGGCAGACCCCTTAATAACACTCCCAAACATATGTACAGCTCAACCCTCGACTGGGATATCACCTACAAGTGGAACATGTTCCTGACCATGTACGGCGAAAAAGACCGTTACAGAAGCTGGGATACAGTGAACGACAAAGCTATTTACTTCAAAAACTACCAGGTGCTGCATCTGGGTGGGGCGTACCAGGTCGCGGAGAACATCACCATTAACGCCCGCGTAAACAACCTGTTGGATAAAGATTTTACTACCTATCGAACAACCTTTACTGATGATGGCGCAGGCGGTTACAGCGCCTCGTACCTCGACGACTACAACCTGAAAGCCAAATCTCGAGAATACTGGGTCAGTGTCAACGCCAGGTTCTAGTTTCAAAAACAAGGAGTTTAACCATGAAAACATTTGTTTCTTTAACCCTGCTTCTTCTGGTTTCCCTGCCGCTTCACGCCCACTACATCTGGCTGGAGCAGGACGGCAGCAATACAGCAAAGGCCTATTTCGGTGAATGGCACAAAGACGTCTACGAGGTTAGCGGTGGACGGCTTGATAATTTCAAAGTTGACGTGATTGTGCCCGATGGCATTGTCATCGCTACCACCAGAAAACATGATCATGTGGCACTAACCCTGGCACAAAGTGGCGATATTGCCTGGATAGAGGCGATGACACCGCGACGCTCCCGGAATTCCGACGACGTAACACGTGGCGTTCTGCTGGCGCGTAGCGGCCGCGACCAGGCACGGGCGCTCCTACCCTTTGATCTGGTACCGCAAGCGCCCGGCAGTGATGCTTTTATTCTGCTGTTCGAAGGACAGCCGGTTGCCGCAGCAAACATCTCTCTTTACAACCCACGGCATGAAGAAGTGAAGTATACCACCGATGCCGCAGGCAAGGTGACGCTGGACACTTCAATACCGGGGCGCTATGTGCTTGAAACGGCCCACATCGTTGACAAAGGCGGTGAAGTCGACGGCTTGGCTTACGGGCGCACCCGTTATGGCCTGAGTTTGAGTTTTGTTGCCGGGAAATAACCCCGTCGTGGTTATTCCGCCGCAACATGGTTTCTCACCCGGATGTCAACTGGATCAGTAGTTCGTTTCCATCCGGAAACTCCGGATGGAAACGAATTTATTAACAATGGCGAAGCATCCCGGTGCTTCGCCATTTTACTGGAGTAAATGACATGCTACGCACCATCTGGTTTCAACTGCACTGGTTTTTCGGCATTACCGCCGGCATCATTCTCATGGTTGTCGGCGTCACCGGTGGCCTGCTCTCCTTTGAACAGGAAATTCTGCGGGCCCTAAACCCCGGAGTCATGACCGTTACCCCAACACAGCCAAAGAAACTCAGCCCGGCTGAACTCTTGATCAACGTCCAGGAGGCTCTACCCGAACGGCAAATTACTGCCGTTACCCTGCACCGCGCTCCGCGCTTGAGCGCCCAGGTGACCCTGACAAGCAGCGATCCGAGTCAGCGCCGGGGCGAAACTCGCTACGTCGATCCCTACACGGGAGCCCTGCTGAACGACCCACGCGGAATTGAGTTTTTCCGTGGTGTCATGCAACTGCATCGCTGGTTTCTAACCGATCGGTTTTTTGACAATCGTGATCTGGGCAAACATATCGTCGGTGCCTCCACGGTGTTACTGATCCTTCTATCCCTGACCGGTGTCTATCTCAGATGGCCACGACAAGTTCTTAATCTGAAAACCTGGCTGACCTTCAGCTTAAAACGCAAAGGGCGGGGATTTATCTGGGACATGCATGCGGTCCTTGGTACCTGGGTACTGTTACTTTATTTACTGGCTTCGGTCACCGGTCTCTATTGGTCCTATGACTGGTATCGCAATGCTATGCACAACATCAGTGGCGTTCCGCGCATGACACGGCCGATGCCGCAACCGGAGACAACCAACGAGGCAACGGCAGAACGCCGAAGCGGCAGAGAGAGGCAACAGGCAACGGCACCGACTCCCTTACCAATCCGGCAGCTCGAAAATAGCTGGGAGTTGTTTACCCAAACGGTTGACAATAACTACAGTCGTGCCGCTCTTCGCCTTCCCGGACTTCAGGATGAAACGGTAACAATAACTTATCTGGCTGCCAATGCCCGCCATGTACGTGCAACAGATCGATTGACCGTTAATCCGTTTGACGGCACCATCGTCGGGCATGACCGCTATCAAGATCGCCCCTTGAATGTCAGATTGATGAGCAGCATGTTGCCGCTCCATGACGGAAGTTATTTCGGAGTGACGGGCAAGGTACTGATGATGATTGCCAGTCTGGCCATGCCCCTGTTTACCATCACCGGCTGGATGCTCTACCTGCAACGCCGGAAAAATAAAAGCACCGTAAAGCGCGTGGTCGCCACTATTGAAAAGGAACCAAGTCCCGACAAAAACTCTTCAATTCTCATTGGCTACGCCAGCCAGAGCGGATTTGCTGAAGGTCTGGCCTGGAAAAGTGCAGCCAAACTCCAGCAGGCCGGCTGCCAGGTCCAGGTAAAACCACTGAATCGTATTACTCCGGAGCAATTGTCATCAATGTCACAGGGATTATTTCTGGTATCGACATTTGGTGACGGAGTCCCTCCTGATAATGCCCGGGCCTTTTTTCAGGCACTGAAGGAGGCAAAGCCGGATCTTTCCGGTTTCCATTATCAACTGTTATCTCTGGGAGATCGCAGTTATGAGCATTTCTGCCAGTGTGGTCGATTACTCGATGAATGGCTGCGACAAAGGGGGGGCTACCCGCAATATCCGGCAATCGAGGTCGACGACGGCGACCCTGTCTCTCTGGAAGTGTGGGATGAACAACTTGATCAGATAGCCCTGGCAAGTCCTTAAATCCGCGATTGATTCCTTTTATTTTCAACTCACTGCTGACATTGTGGTCAACCGGAGACAAGGGTTGGCCACAATGTCGTTTATTGCTATTGTTTCGGTGCACAGATAGCCTGTGATTAGCAAGGGTTTTGCCGTGGACCCTTGCAACAGGGTGTTGAAAAATAAAATAAAAATGCTGATAACTCGTCAAGAGGTGTTTTCTGATTTACAATTCTTTACAAAAATATACACACACTGTTGTGCTTATTAGCTATATTGCGCATCAATAATCAATTTCATTTGCCGCAGGCGACCTTTTTATGTTTTCAGGGAGTACGCAAAAATCATGCTAGTGTCCGATTTCAATTCACATGGGCGTTTACTGCTGCCCTGTATCATTCTTCTGCTATTGTTGTCTGCAGGTGCGGGTGGCTGGTATTACCTCAACCACAGCAAAGATAAAACACCCGAACTTTCAACCACGATGGTACAGCGCGGCAACATCGAAGATCTGGTCGCGGCCACCGGCACCCTTCAGCCCAGCAGCTATGTTGATGTCGGCGCGCAGGTCAGCGGCCAGTTGCACAAAATCCATGTTGAAGTTGGAGATACGGTTAAATCCGGCGACCTGCTGGCAGAAATTGACCCGACGCTGTTCATTACCAAAGTCGATGCAAGCCGTGCTCAACTACGCTATCAACAGGCCCTGCTGAAGGATCGTGAAGCCCAACTGGAGCTGGCACGCATTCAGCACCAACGCCAGCAAAACCTGCTGGCCGCCCAGGCCACCACCGAAGAAAGTGCCCAGAACGCCGCCGCCTCCTACCGCTCCTCCCAGGCTCAGATCGACATGCTGCTGGCCCAGATTGAACAGACGGAATCTTCCTTGCGGGCAGATGAAGCGAATCTCGGATACGCCCGTATTTACGCGCCGATGGAGGGGACAGTGGTCTCCATCAGTGCCCGCCAGGGGCAAACCATCAACGCCAACCAACAGGCTCCAATCATCCTGCAGATTGCCGACCTGTCGACCATGACGGTACGCACCAGGGTATCAGAAGCCGATGTGGCACGACTGTCAAACGGCATGGAAGTTTATTTCACCACCCTTGGCGGCGGTGAACGACGCTGGTACGGGCACCTGCAACGCATTGAACCGACGCCCACTGTTGAGAACAATGTTGTGCTTTATCACGGCATTTTTGATGTTGATAACAGCGGCAGGCAACTGCTGCCGCAAATGACCGCACAGGTTTTTTTCGTGGTGGCGTCAGCCCGGGATACCCTGTTGGTACCGGTCACCGCAGTCACCCTTGAGAATCGTCGGGGACAAGGTGGCGGGACCCGCCCCGTCGGAGAAAGAAGCGATAACCATACAGAAGCTGCAGGACGCCGGGCAACGGTACAAGTTCTTGATCCCCAGGGACAAGTCGAAACACGCGATATTCGCGTAGGCGTCAGCAACCGCATTCAGATGCAGGTACTGACGGGTTTGACGGAGGAGGACGAGGTCGTCATCACCGGTCAGAGTAGTGGCCGCCCGACCGGAGCTAATCAGCGTACCGCTCCGACCGGAACCATGCGCTTGCGGTGATGTCCTTATGATACAACCTTTGATCGAGCTGAAAAACGTCAGCAAAACCTACTATCGCGGGGAACTGGCCACCGAGGTGTTGCACGGGGTCGATCTGTGCGTCTACCCTGGGGAATTCCTGGCCATCATGGGCAGTTCCGGCTCAGGCAAATCAACCCTGATGAATATTCTCGGCTGCCTCGACCGACCGACATCAGGGGACTATCTGTTCCTGGGTCGTAATGTGGCGGCCTTGTCCAAGGATGAACTGGCCCGCCTGCGCCGCGAAGAATTCGGTTTTGTTTTCCAGAGTTATCATCTGATCGGTACCGCAACAGCACTGGAAAATGTCGAGGTCCCTTCCATCTATGCCGGCATGCGCCGGGCGCAACGCCGCACAAAAGCTGCCACCCTGTTAACTGAGCTTGGTCTGGAAGACCGCATGACCCACCGTCCAACGCAACTCTCCGGCGGTCAGCAGCAGCGGGTCTCCATTGCTCGTGCCCTGATGAACGGCGGTCGGATCATCCTTGCCGACGAACCGACCGGTGCTCTTGACAGCCGCAGTGGTGCCGAAGTGATGAAGCTGCTGACCGAGTTGTCACAGCGCGGCCACACCATTATTCTGATTACCCACGAACAGGAGGTCGCTGCTCACGCTGATCGGATCATCGAGATTCGCGACGGTCGGATTATCGCCGCAGATCCGATCGAGCAGAAAACCAACGCCACCCTCGAGTTGCCGCAGCACCGTGATCGCAGTTCCTATACCGGCGAGCTGCTGGAAGCAACCACGACAGCGTTACGCTCCTTGCGCAGCAACCTTTTCCGGACCTTTCTGACCTTGCTGGGCATCGTGATCGGTGTAGCATCGGTCATCACCATGCTCGCTATCGGCGACGGTGCCAAACAAGCGGTGGTAGAACGGATCAGCGTCCTCGGCAGCAATCTGCTGACGGTCAGGCCGGGAGCTCCAAACATGCGCGGGGTCGGTGGTATCGCCACGCTGGTCCCTGAAGATGTGGTTGCCGCCCGCGACCTGCCTAACGTTCTGGCCGCCATACCGGAACAGAGCAGCAGCGTCACCGTTCGTTATCAGGGCTACGACCACCGTACCTCGATCAACAATACCTCTGCCGACTTTACCATCGCCCGGGTCTGGCCCTTGTCCCGAGGAACATTCTTTTCTGAAGAGGATGAGCGCAGCTATGCCACCGTTGCCGTGCTCGGCCAGACCGTCGCCGGGGCGCTGTTTCCTGATCGCGATCCTTTGGGTGAACATCTGCTGATTAACAGTATCCCTTTCCAGGTGATCGGCGTCATGGCCCCCATGGGTGCCGGCATGGGGGGAAACGATCAGGATGATGTGGTTTTTGTCCCCTACACTACCGGTAGTCTGCGCCTTACCGGTCAACGCCACTTGCGCAACATCACCGTCGCCGTCAAAGATGTTTCCCGCATCGATGAAACCCAGGAGCAACTCCACCAACTGCTGCTCCTGCGTCATAGCGGTATCGAAGATTTTCAGATCCGTAACATGGCCTCCATTATCGACAGTATCACCGAAACTCAAAACACCATGACCATCCTCCTGGGGTCCATTGCTGCTATCTCCCTGCTGGTTGGAGGAATCGGCGTCATGAATATCATGCTCGTCAGTGTCACCGAACGGACTCGCGAGATTGGTGTCCGCATGGCCACCGGTGCCCGGACGCGCAACATTCAACAACAGTTTCTGATTGAAGCGCTGGTCGTCAGCGCTGTTGGTGGGCTGATCGGCGTTGTTGCCGGCCTGGGGACCGCCGCAATCATCGACCATTTCGGTACACCGATTCACTATTCGACTACGCCGGTTCTGCTGGCCTTTGGCTGTGCCTTTGCGGTCGGTCTGGTATTCGGCTTTTTTCCTGCCCGCAAGGCTGCCGGTCTTGATCCGGTAGTTGCTCTGGCGTCGGAGTAAGTATTCAACATGATGAGATCAGGTAACCTTTTTGCGGCTTTCCTATTGCTCCTGCTGGTCGGCTGCGCCCTGCCGATCAAGCATCAGGAACCGGAGATTTCTACCCCTGACGGGTGGGATGAAACGACAACACAAAGTGCACACCCCCTGGAAAAGGACTGGTGGCAGTTGTTCAACTCTGATGAACTCCAGCAGTTGATCATCACCGCCCTTGCTGACAGCCCCGATATCCGCATTGCCACTGAACGTGTTCTGCAAGCGGAAATCACGTTGCGCAATACCAGGGCCTCCCTGTTTCCCATCTTGAATCTCGAATCTTCAACCCGTGCCGGACGCAGTATCAGCAGCGACGGCACAAGGTTAACGACAGAAAGCTCCCGAGTCGGACTGAACATCAACTACGAAATTGATATCTGGGGCAGCAACATCGCTGCCTGGGAGGGCGGTAAAGCATCGTTTGCTGCCACCCGCCACGAGGTCGAGGCAACGCGCCTGTCTCTGGTCGCCGGTATCGCCAACGCCTATTGGCAGGTTCTGGCCGTACGTGATCGCCTGGCGATTGCCCGGCAAAATCTGGAGATAGCCGAACGCTTGCTGGATATCGTCGAAGCGCGCTATCGTTATGGCACCGCCACCGCCCTTGATGTCAGCCGCCAGCGTACCACCGTCATGACCCAGCACGATGCCCTGCTGCCGCTGGAAATGCAGGAACGTCAAAATTTGAGAGCCCTTGCCCTGCTGGTCGGTCAGATACCACAAGGATTTAACGTTAGCGGTCAGGGACTGAGCGACGTCACCGTTCCATCGGTTCCCTCTGTTCTTCCCGGTGAGCTGCTTATTCGCAGGCCCGATATCGCCGCCGCCGAAGAACGCCTGCTGGCTGCCAGCGCCAACATTACCGTCGCCCGTGCTGCCCTGTTTCCCCTCAAGCTGAATCTCGGCTTGTCAAGCCTGATATCCAGTAGCGATTTTGCATTTATCGGTCTGGGCAGCCCGACACATTCCGGCGATATAGTTGTCGCCTTGACCAGGGCACTGTTCGACGGTGGTCGACTCCGTGGCCAGCTTGCCAGAACCGAATCAGAGCGCCGGGTACTGGTCGAAGGCTGGCGCAAGACCGTGCTTACAGCCCTGAAAGAAGTTGATGACGCCCTTGCGCTGGTTGAACGCAGTCGAATACAGCAGGAAACCCAGGGGCAGATCCGCATAGAAACATTACGCTCGCTGGAATTGTCGGAATTGCGTTTCAAGGAAGGTAGCGATGGACTGACGACACTGCTCGACGCCCAGCGCAGTCTGTTTACAGTAGAAGATCAACTTACACAGCAAAAACTGTCACGCCTGACCGCTACGGTTGATCTCTTCAAGGCCCTGGGTGGCGGCTGGCAAACCGACCCGTCTGATTTCCACTGAATTCCCTGTACAGTCCTTCTCTTTTTTGCTACAGCATGAAGCACCAACTCGAGCAAAAGAGACCTGACGACCATGCCCAAGCGCCGCTACATAGAACTTGCCCCCATTATCCTGACGTCGATACTGGCGATGTCAGCCTTGTACGCGCCGCAGCCCCTGTTGCCCGAATTGCAACAGTACTTTGGTATCAGCCGCGAAGCAGCCGCAGCCCTGACAACCGTTACCTTTATTCCGCTGGCACTGGCACCATTGGTCTATGGCTATCTGCTTGAAACAGTGTCGCCCATTCGCATTCTCAAGCTGGCGGTGCCCTTGCTGGCTTTTTCTGCCCTGTTGTTTGCCGTTGCCACCAGCTACGGACAATTGCTGGCCCTGCGTCTCTTTCAGGGCCTGCTGATTCCCGCCCTGCTCACCTCCCTGATGACCTGGTTGTCAGCCCGTTCCACTGCCGAAAACCTGCAACGGACTATGGCCATTTACATTGCCGCGACCATCTTTGGCGGATTTGCTGGACGCGCTACTTCGGGACTGATTGCCACCTTTTTTGGTTGGCGCCTGAGCTTTGTCGCCCTTGCCATAAGCCTTGTCATCGCCTCGGTGTTGCTGAGTCGACTCAGCCCCGCACAAGGAACAAAATTTGTCCGCCCTCACCCTCGTGCAATGCTTGAAGTCTTGCGCAAACCCAATTTCCTCCCACTGTATCTGGGTGTTTTTTGTCTTTTCCTGGTATTTTCAGCGGTCATGAACTTTATCCCTTTCCGGCTGACTGATTTAAGTGATCAGGCTGATTCCATGCGCATCGGGTTGATTTATTCCGGCTATATGATGGGGATTGTCACCTCTCTGGGCGCACCCCGGCTGATTCGTTACTGGGGTGGCGAAGTAGCGGCAATTCGTGGCGGATTGCTGCTGCTCGGAGTCATTCTGGCATGTCTGGCGCTGCCATCGGTAACCCTGCTGTTTATGGTCATGTTCCTTTTTTGCGGTGCCATGTTTACGGTTCATACCACCGCTTCAGGGCTGGTCAACCAGATGGCCGGCAGTAACCATCGCGGCCTCACCAACGGCCTTTATGTGTCATTTTATTACGCCGGCGGCAGTATCGGCACCATTGCTCCCGGCATTATTTACCGCCAATTCGGCTGGAGTGCTTTTCTGCTGCTACTGGCCGCCATCTGTATTCTCGGCTATATCAGCTGTCGGCGCATTCATCTCACTTCCACCCCGCCAGAAGGATAATAAACGATGCTGTTACCGGGCTATTACTATGATCTGACCATCAGCCGTATGGATTCAACAGGGGCATGGCTTGATGCTGCCGGGGAAGATATTTTGCTGCCACACCCCGAATGTCCGGTCAATGCACAGGCTGGTGATATCACCAACGTATTTCTCTATCTGGATCGCAACAACAAACTGCGGGCGACAACCCGGAAGGCAGCGGCGCAGGCGGGAGAGTATGCTTTTTTACAGGTGAAGAGCACAGGTCAGCAAGGAGCATTTCTTGATTGGGGCCTCGACAAGGATCTTCTGGTTCCGCATAAAGAGCAACAGGAACCACTGCGGGTCGGACGCCGGTATCTGGTCCGTGTCTGCCATGACCAACAGCAGCGCCTCATGGCGTCAACACGGCTTGACAACTATCTCCTCGAAGAAAACCGGGATCTGCGCCAGGGTGAACAGGTTGATCTGATTGTCTGGATGTTCACCGACCTGGGGGCCAAAGTCATCGTCAACCATCTTTATCATGGCCTGATCTACACTGATGACCTGCTCCCCGGGCTCAAACGCGGTGACAAACTGAAAGGTTATGTTGTTAAAATCCGCCCGGACGGCAAGTTGGACATCAGCCTGCAACCGGCAGGCAGTGCAGGAGTTGAGGCTGCCCGCACTATTCTACTTAAACAGCTTGAGCAGCAGGAACTGCTGCCCCTGACTGACGCCAGCCCGCCGGAGGAAATCCGCCGACGACTTGGGATCAGCAAGAAACTGTTCAAGAAAGCGGTGGGAGGGTTGCTCAAAGAAGCTGTAATTACTTTGGAAATTGGCGGCATCAAACTGAAACAAAAGTAATCCGCACGCTGTTCATCATATTGAACGATCCTATCCCCCTCTTACCTCCCCATCACCACATCTGCTTTCTGTCTTTATTCAACATTTTTCTCTCTCGTTAACCATTCCTTAACCTCCTGACTGCTAAAACAGCAACTACAGAAATTAAAAACGCAGATCTGCCCTTGCCGTTTTGACTTCAGGTAATAGTTTTCTTCTTTTCAATTCTATTAAGATTATTTAGCGCAGATTCTCGATAATTTTTTCAACAATTTGGATTGTATTACCATTGACAAACCTAATGACAAATCAAATGGAGACATCATGAAAAAATTAGTCCTGTATATATTTTCTATAATATTTTTCACTTCGTCGAGCATGGCATTTGCAGAAACAATCGATAACTATAAAAAAAACATTATTATCAATCAAAAGAAAATAAATATTGTTGAAAACATGAAGTTCACCGATGAAGAAATGAAAGAGTTTTTGCAGGTATATACAGACTACCAATATAAATTTTTAGATCTTGAACTTATGGAGTCTAATAACTATTCGTATCTCATACTAAATCACAATAAAATGGATGAAGGTGAAATATATAGTATTATTGAAAATTTATTTCACATAAGAGGAAACAAGCTGTCTCTTGAAAGAGAATTTGTCATGTTGCTAGAGTTTGAAAATATACTACCGGTCAAAAAAATCTTCCGCTACCTGCAGATAGAACAAAACCTGTCTGCCATTGAGCAGTACCAGTTGGTTCAACAGATTCCGCTCTTGGAATAGCCCGGCAAATAGTTAAACGGATAGGATTGGACCAGCAGAAAGTATTCAGATTTTGTACCCTTAAAGTGAAGTTCATAGCCATGAAGTTGGATTTATTTTTTTTGTGTTTCTTATGTTTAATCTTGTGCTCCTGCGGCGCACAGCATGCGGATCACTTCACCCAACTGGCGGAGCAGGATCGTCATCAGGTTTCTTCCTGGTCGCACCTTGATGGCGGGATGCAGACAAACATTCTGGGAGCCCTTGTTTTTTCTCCTGACCTTGAGGCTCTGGTCGATGAAGCCCTTGTCGCCAATCCGCAACTACAACAAATTCTGCTGACATTGCAAATCCGGCAACTCCAATACCAACAGACCACAGGAGAGAGGATGCCTGACATGTCAGCCGGCTACAGAATCGATCGGCAGGAAGGTCGCGACACGGAATTCGGAGCCTCAATCACAATTAACTGGGAACTGGATCTCTGGCACAAATTGGCCGACAACATTCAGGCGGAGGGTAAAAATCTGGCTGAACAGCAGGCCCTGTACCAGGCAGCTCAAGATACGCTGGCGGCGGAAGTCATGAAGGCCTGGCTTGGCCTGACCGCAGCGAGCAACAATATCCTTATTGAAGAGCAGCGTCTGGCGACCCTGATCAAAACCACGAATTTAATCACGAAGCGTTACAGCAACGGTCTTTGCACCCTTGATGAACTGGACAGCGTGCGTAGCTCCACGGCCAAATCCAGAGCAACGGTGGAAGAGTATCGGGAAGAAATGGCACGGCAGCAGCGTGCTCTGCGAATCCTGCTGGGGCGTTCCAGCGCAGACGATATCAGCGTTCCCGCTTCATACGCCGCCGTGGCTCTCCCATTGGTCGGATTGCCGACGCAATCACTGCAGCGTCGCCCCGACCTGAAAGCTGCTTATCTGGCCATTGAGGCCGCCGCACTACGGACCCGGGTCGCGTATAAAGAGTTGTTACCGACTATCAACCTGCAGGCAGCAATCGAGGACATTGCCTCCTCCCCAGGTACCGCGCTTCTGACCGACCCCGCCTGGTCACTACTGGCCCAATTAACAGCGCCGTTGTTTCAGGGTGGGAGACTGCGAGCCGCCGCCGAAATCGCCGAGTTGGAAACAGCCGGACTTTATCAGGCCTATCGGCAGACACTCCTGAACGCTGTAGAAGAAGTTGAAAATGCCATTGGCAAGGAACGCTCCCTCGACAAACAGCTGGAGCACATTGACATCGCCTTGTTAAGCACCCTGAACAATGTCAACTACTACCAGCAGCGCTATCAATCCGGGCTCACGGATATTCTCGATCTGCTCAGCCTTCAGCGCCAGGCGCAAGATCTGAAAATTCAGCAGAACAATCTGACCCACGCACGTCTGACCAATCGCATCGACCTCGGTCTGGCCTTGGGACTGGGAGCAATCTTGTGATTCGACGATATTTACGCATCTTTGTTTTTATTCTGGCAATTCTGGTCCTGTTGGCAACCTGTGTGGCGGTCAACCGCCAGATGACCCTTGCCCGCAACCTTCCGTTACCGGTGAGAGAAGAAATCCTGATCGCACCGGATGTTACGGTCACCAGGGTAAGCACGGACTACCACCAGGCGGTTATTTCCAGCTATGGAGTCAGTTCTCCACGTTATGAACTCTTGTTGTCGGCACAAGTCAATGGCCAGGTTCAGTTTGTAGCGGATAATTTTGAGCCTGGAAAGCGCCTGCGCCAAGGAGAAATCCTTCTGCAACTGGAAGATAGTGCCTATCGAAGTGCGGTAGCAACAGCGCAGAAAAATCTCAGCGATGCGCGACTTGCGCTACTCGAAGAGGAGCGCATGGGGGTACAGGCCGCTATCGAATGGGAAGTATCGGAAATGAGTGGATATCCGGAATCGGAACTGGTCCTGCGCTCGCCACAACTGGACGTCGCCCACGCCGCCGTGGTGGAGGCTGAGGCGGCACTCGAAAGCGCCCGCAGCAACCTCTCCCGAACCCGGATCGTCGCCCCCTTTGATGCGCTAGTGATAGATCGGCGGGTCAGTCCCGGAAGCTACGTTCAAAGCGGAAACGAAATCGCCCTGCTCTACAGCACCGACCGCAGCGAGATCAACCTTGGCCTGACTGAACAGGAATGGCAGTTTGTACCAGACATCACCCTGCCGGGCAATGACAGTCGATCGGTCAAGCTCAGCGATATGAGCAACAAGTCCTCATGGTCGGGCAGGCTGCTGCGCGTCACCCAACACCTTGACGAAACCACCAGGCAGCGTTCGCTGATACTTGCCGTTGACAACCCCCTTGACCTGGATCCGCCACTCTTTCCCGGAACCTTCGTCCAGGCGACCATCACCAACCCATCCTCTGACCTGTTGTGGAGATTACCGGGTTCAGCCTATAGTCAAAAGGGAGAAATCTGGTATGTCACTCCCCGGAACACCCTGGATTTTTTTACAACAACCCCTGTGTTTCGCGATCACGACAGCGTCTTTCTGTTACCCCCCGAGGAATTGGCAACCGAGGTTCAGCGGGTTGTGATACACCCCCTGTCCAGCTATCTGCGCGGGATGAAAGTCAATCCGGTCGAGGAGCAGAATCATGAATAACGCACCACATGCCGGTGTCATCTCCTGGTTTGCGACCAATCCCGTTACCGCCAACCTGTTGCTGTTGCTGGTCATCATTCTCGGCGCGTTGCAACTGAGCCAGTTGCGCAAGGAGGCATTTCCAAGCCTGTCTCCCAATAAGCTCACCATCTCGGTCAGCTACAACAGCGGCTCGGCGCAACAATCGGAAGAGGGGCTGTCAATCAAAATCGAAGATCAGCTTGAAGAAGTCCTCGGCATTAAATCCATTACCAGCAACGCTACCGCCAGAGGCGCGACCCTGATCATTGAAAAACGGGACGGGTATGATCTCGATGTTCTGTTACGGGATGTCAAAAATAAAATTGACGCGATTTCCAATTTTCCGGCCCTGGCAGAAAAACCGATTATCGAGAAAGCCCAGCGGGAGGAACACGCCATCTGGCTGCAACTGTACGGTGACACCGACCGGCGGACCCTGCAACAGCTGGCGGACGAACTGAAAACTGATCTTCTTGCTCACGACAACGTCAATCGGGTCAATATTCAGGGCCGACTTGATCCGGTCCTTTCCATTGAAATTGATGAAGGCCGCCTGCAGGCTCACGGCTTGTCCCTGAGCGCTGTTCAGACCGCCATCAATCAGGAATCAACCAGCACGGCCACCGCCATCCTGCGCAACGAATCACTCTATCTGCAGATCAACATTGCGGATAAGGCTTATCAGAAAGAAGAGTTCGCAACCATTCCGCTAACGGATAGCGGTGATGGCCGCCGCATCCTGCTTGGCGATATTGCCGACATTAAGGATACCTTTGCCGACGATCATAGTGTGCTCTCTCGCTTTAATGGACACAGTAGTATCGCCCTGCAGGTTATCACCACCGGTCAGGACGATATTTCCGATACGGTTACCGGAGCCGTCAGCATTACTGAAAAATGGCGCGCAAACAGCAAACTGCCTCAGGGCGTTGAACTCACTTCCTGGTATGACCGCAGCACCATGATTCAGGAAAGACTCCAGTTACTCAGCAAAAACGCCCTGTTCGGTTTTGCCATCGTTTTTCTGTTGCTGGCCCTGTTTTTAAATCTGCAAGTGGCCCTGTGCGTCGGGATAGGACTACCGTTTGTCTTTTTCGGCACCCTCTATTTCATGGGCGATGCCTTTGCCGGGATGTCGTTGAATGAGTTTACCACTTTCGGCTTTATCATGGCATTGGGGATCGTTGTCGATGACGCCGTGGTTGTCGGTGAAAGCGTCTACACCCTGCGTTCCGAGGAGGGGGATACGGTCGAAAACACCATCAGGGGAACCCTCCGGGTAGCGATACCAACCCTGTTTGGCGCGCTGACCACGGTTGCAGCCTTCTATACCATTTCACAAATCAGCGGCCAATTGGGTGAACTTTACTCTCAATTTGCGACCGTTGTCGCAATCTGCCTGTTGTTGTCCGTCACCCAGTCAAAGCTGATTCTTCCCGCGCATCTGGCCAACCTCAATACCCGCAACAAAGTGCCCGGTCCCCCCCTGCTGCGCGGCTGGCAACAGGTTCAGACATACACGGACCGGGGGCTGGGCTGGTTCAATGAATACTGCTATCGCAATGCCATTGCCTGGGCCTTACGCCACCGTTACGCAGTCGTCCTGTTGTTTCTGGCAGTTCTCGTACTGGCCGTCGGCATGCCCTTTACCGGTGCGGTCCGGCTCAGTTTTTTCCCGGAGATAGCCGGGGATACTGTCCGCGCTGAACTGACCATGCAGACCGACGCCGGACATGGTTTGACCCATGCGGCGCTGAACCGGCTGGAAGCCGGGGCCTACGAAACCGACCGCGAACTGGGAGGTTCCACTGAAACCGGCATTGCCAACCTGCAAATACTGTCCAAAGCCGACCAATCGGGTTCCGTCAGGGTTGAACTCAGCAAACAGGCACCTTACGATATCAACAGCTTTACCCGAATGTGGCGCGACAAAGTGGGAGTTCCCGAGGGAACACAGACCTTAAGTATTCAACACTCCCCCGCCATGGTCGACGCACTGCGCATTGAACTCCGTGCCGGCGACGACGACACCCTGACCGCCGCCGGTCGGACACTGAAATCGCATCTCGAAAACACCCCCGGCGTCAGTGGCATTGAAGACAATCTTGAACCTGAGCAACCCCGCCTGCGGATTGAACTGACCCGTCAGGGCAGAGCCCTGGGGTTTACCACCGATATGCTGGCCACCCAGGTGCTACAATCCTTCAATGGTCAGGTAGCCCAGCGCTTTCAACGCAATCGGGACGAGGTTGAGGTCAAGGTTCGCTACCCCGATATCGAGCGTCGCAGTGTTACGGCGCTACTGAACACCACCGTTCGCACGGCTGATGGGACAGCGATCCCCCTGCCGGTTGTTGCCACAACCAATTTCGATTATACCCGTGATACCATTACCCGGATTAACGGCAAACGCGCCGTCTACATTTCCGCAGATATCGACAAACAGCTTGTTTCGTCAACAGAACTTGTCAGTCGTTTACAACAACAGTTGGTCCCGCAACTGAAAAGACAGTATTCCGGACTTGACATCCGCTTTGCCGGAGAAGCGGAGCAGCAGGCGGAAACCCAGTCATCAATGATCAATATGTTTCTGCTGGCATTGCTGATCATTTATCTGTTGTTGGCCATTCCGTTGAAATCCTATATTCAGCCACTGCTGATCATGACGGCCATCCCCTTCGGAATTGTCGGTGCCATCCTCGGTCACTGGTTGAATGATCTTTCTCTGGGGATTCTATCGCTTAACGGTATCATTGCCCTGTCCGGTGTTGTCGTCAACAACAGTCTGCTACTGGTGACGGCATTTAACAATCTGAGGTTCAGTGAAACCGATCCGCAGGAGGCGATCAGCCGGGCCGGACGCAGCCGCCTGCGTGCGGTGCTGCTGACATCACTGACTACCGTCGCCGGCTTGCTGCCGTTGCTCAGTGAAACCTCTGTGCAGGCGCAGTTTCTGATTCCAGCTGCTGTCTCTCTGGCGTACGGTATTCTTTTCTCGACCGTGATCACCTTGATCCTGATTCCGGTGTTGCTGCTCATTCAGAATGATGTCACGACACTGGCTGGCTGTTTCAGCCGGAAATTCAGCTTTTCCAGACACGGGAGTTCAACATGCTAAATGCTCTGTTAATCGAGGACGACATCGATCTGGCAACGACAATTATTGACTATCTGCTTCTGGAACAAATAGATTGCGACCATGCGGATAACGGCCTGACCGGTCTGCATCTGATCAAGGAACACCCCTACGATGTGATTCTGCTGGATATCAATCTGCCGCGTCTGAGCGGCCTGCATCTGTGCGCGCGTCTTCGTACCGCCGGCATTACTATCCCGGTACTGATGCTGACGGCCCTTGATCAGCTCGATGATAAAATCGCGGGATTTCGTGCCGGTACCGATGATTATCTGGTCAAGCCCTTTGAGCTCAAGGAATTGGTAGTCAGGTTGTACGCCCTGGCCGGAAGACGCAGTGGACAAGTGCAGCTGTTACGCTGTGGGGATCTGGAAATGAACCTGAACAACCGTACCCTGTTTCGGGCGGGGCAACCTATCAATCTCTCTCCCACTGCATGGAGCATTCTCGAAATCTTAATGCGTGCTTCGCCGGAGGTTGTTTCCAGACAGAAAATTCTCGATACCGTCTGGGGCGATGATCAACCTGACAGCAACAGCTTGAAAGTCCATCTGCACAACTTGCGTAAAGCGATTGATTCGCCCTTTAAAACTCCTTTACTGCACACCGTTGCCGGGCACGGTGTCGCACTACGCGTGGAGAATAAGCAATGAAGGGGAAACTCAGTCTGAAATGGTTGATCCTGCTGCTATTTTCCTCTCTGGCAGTGGTTCTGATCTTCGGTTATTCGATACTTAGTGCCCGCTATTTCATCCTCGGCATCGACAGCGCCCTGCTCGGCAATATGATTCAGGTCGTCGAAAGCTTTGCTGACAGCACGCCCGTGGAACAACAACGGCAACTGAATCATTTCAGTGGCTATCAGATCAGTCAGGACTGGCAGCAGATGCCGGAAACCATTCAACTGAACTATCAACAACCGGAGCATGTTGGTGCTCTGCTCAAGGGAGTAGATGGAGAACGCCCCAGGTGGGGGAAACCACCAGAGTTGCTTCATTTTGTCATGCGTGTCGAGCATCGTGGCGCAACCTATTATATCAGTCGTTCCCTCACACGCGAAAACGCTTCTCCGCTGGTCAGCCACCACGCCGAGCAGAGCCGCAGACTGCTGCTGATCATCAGCCTCTCGATCCTGCTGGTGCTTGGTCTCGTCAGCTATTTTGTCATGAAACAGGTTGAACGCCCCATTGCCGCTCTGGGTCAATGGGCACGCACGCGGAGTACCGAAAACCTTCACGACTCTTTACCGGATTTTACTTATCCGGAATTGAATCGCATGGCAGCACTGATTCGGGACAGCATGTTATCCGTACAGCAAAGTCTGGAGCGCGAACGCCGTTTTTTACGCTTCAGTAGCCATGAGTTGCGTACACCGATCAGCGTGATCCGTAACAATGTCGAACTGCTGAACCGACTACTTGAACAAAATAGTAACCCAGGTTTACCCCGCCTCGAAGACATTATTCAACGTATTGATCGTGCCGGCTTGAAAATGAAACACCTGACGGAAACCCTGCTCTGGCTGGGTCGCGAGAACGACGAATCCCCACGGATGAATGATCTGGATCTGGAATCACTGGTTCGTGAACTGATTACCGACTCCAGCTACCTTCTCAACCACAAACAAATCGACCTGGCCGTAACGACTAGTCCCCATCAGCTGACTTTGGCCGAGATCCCCGCCCGAATTGTTCTCGGAAACCTGATTCGCAATGCATTCCAACACAGTCACCAGGGAACCATCCATATTATTCAGCGAGCTGACATTGTGGAAATCATCAATACCCCGGGCAAGGAAGACAGATCCATCGACGATCCCGGCTTTGGACTAGGGCTGCAGTTAATTGAACAATTGAGTTTGAAGCTCAACTGGAGCTTCACCCAAACAATGACGGGTAACCGTTATTACACACAAATACGTTTTCGAACATGATCGTTACAACCCGGTGGATACAGCGATAATAAAAAGACCTTAAATATCCGGAACTGAAGACCGACATGTAGCGACAGGGTAAAAGATATTCTATGAATGAATCAATGATGGGATGAATCCGTTGCATTCCTCCAAATTCGACAATACAGCATTACTGCTTGTTCACCTGGACCCGCCGGAACAGCCTCTTCCGATCAAGCTGTTCATCAACGAGGGGTTTCAGATTGAACTGTTGCAGAGCGCGGAATCCCTTGCCGATAAAGTTGAGAAACTGGATCCTGATCTGATTCTGGTTGATTGCGCCACACCGACTCTGGACTACTTCAGCCGCTGTCGCCAACTAAGAATCCGTTTCAGTGGTCCGATCCTGTTTCTCTCTGAACAGATCGACGATACATTACAGGTTCTCGGTCTCGAATCAGGCATTGACGATTTTATTTTCAAGCCTCTGCCACCCTCCCTGCTACTGGCAAAGATTCGCGCCATCCTGCGTCGGGATCAGCACCTTCCTCATCACCAGAAACAGTTGGCGCGACTCGGCGACCTGGTCGTCGATGCCGGACGCCGGGAGGTTCACGCTGCCGGTCGACGCTGTGAGTTGACCACGAGGGAATTTGACCTGCTCTGGTGTCTGATGGAAAATGCCCGGACCATCCTCAGTCGCGAAAAACTGCATCAGGTGGTTTTTCACACCCAATATAACGGCTTTGAACGCTCCATCGACATCTATATCTCCAGAATCCGCCGCAAAATCGGCGACGATCCCCTCCAGCCGCGACGCCTTAAAACCGTTCGCGGATCCGGCTATCTCCTGACCGACACTGACCCAGCCTGAGGTCCCTGCCCTTCCTGACCACATTGATACAGGAATAGCGAACCTGGACAGGCCGAGCCCTCCAGCACTGCCCGACCTGTACCGGAGTTCCTGTCATTCGACATCTCCTTGCTGATTCCCGCCACCCGACCCGGTACTGAACAGACACGACACCGTTAAAAAAATATCTGATTAGCACTCATCTTTCGCCGACTCCCTTCTCCCCCTCACCCCAGCCCTCCCCCTCAGGGAGAGGGAATAAAACGGTGTCTACGGAAGATTGGTAATAATTCGTAAAAAAATATGGAGTTCAGCGCCTCAGACGTGATCTTTGTCATTTGTAACAAAATGTTTCTAATTATTTAATATCGTTACAGAATAACAACACAACAACAATACAAAAAGACTCATGGAACGACGAAAAGTCCTCAACAGCGAAGAAACAACATCAGGTTATCTTCAAGGAGGACACAATGAGTTCAATCTCTTTCAGCGGCCTGGCTTCCGGTATTGACTCTGCTTCAATCATTGAAGCCCTGATGGCTGTCGAGCGTGCGCCACTCGAGCGACTGGAAAATGATCTTTCCTATTATGAATCGGAAACCAGCGCTTTCTCCAAACTCAACAGTCTGCTGGAAAGCCTGCAGAGCGCGGTCAACGCCATGGATACCGCCTCCAAGCTGACTTCATACACGGCAACATCCAGCAATCAAAGTCTGCTGACCGCCGAAGCCGACAGTAGCGCCGCTCCAGGCAGTTATCAGATCGAGATCATCAGCCTGGCGGAAGCCCAGAAAGATGCCAGTAACGAAGGGTTCGCCGATCCGACTGAACAAACCCTGAGTGGCACCCTGACCATCGGCTCAACCACTCTGGAGTACGACAATGTTTCACTGAATGAGCTGGTTAAAATGATCAACGCCGCTGATACCGGCGTCCAGGCAACAACCATCAACGACGGCAGCGTGCAGGGCTACCGTTTGCTGCTCAGTGGCGAACAAGCCGGAATCACCACCGAAATTTCCGGCAGCGGCAGCATCAATATTGACACTGCTGCCGATGGTCACACCTTCAGCGCCACTCAGGCCCACATCCTTGTCAATAATATCAATATTTACCGCAATGACAACACTCTCACCGATGTCATTCCCGGAGTGACTCTGGATCTGATCGGGGCTCAAAGCGGCTCTACCGTCAATCTCAACATCGAGACCGATACCGACGCCGTCGCTTCGGCAATCAATAGTTTTGTCTCCAGCTATAACGCGATCATTTCCTGGATGACAGATCAAAGTAACAGCAGTTGGGGAAACGATTCCAGTATCAGAATCGTCAAAAACAATATGCAACAGCTCTTGAGCACGCGCCTTGAAGATACCGATTCTCTTAATAACCTGGTTCAGCTGGGTCTGAAAACTGACTACAAAACCGGAAATATCAGCATCGACAGTACAACCTTGCAGGACTACCTGAACGACGACCTGGAAGGGGTACTGAAACTGCTGGCCGGAGACAACAATGAGGAAGGGGTAGCGGATCTGTTCGGAAGCTACCTCAAGGGATTAACCGACAGCATTGAAGGCATTTATGCCCTGCGCAAGAAAAGTAACGACGCCAGCATCAAACGCATCAACACCCGGATTGAAAGTATGGAACTGCGCCTGGAAAAAAGAGAGAGCTTTCTTCAAAAACAATATGCGGCGCTGGAAGAAATGATGTCGACCATGAACAGTCAGCTTTCTTACATCCAGACGATTTTCGGTAATTCTTGAAACATTGACAGGAGACAAATCATGTCCGTCAGTAGCGTTAATGAGAACACAATCAGCAGTTACACCAGCTCATCAACCGGCAGCGCCGTCCTCGGAAAAAACGATTTTCTGACCCTGCTGGTTGCCCAGCTGAAAAACCAGGATCCTCTGGATCCGCAGGACAACACGGACTTTGTTGCCCAGATTGCCCAGTTCAGTTCGCTGGAACAGCAGATTACCACCAACGAAAAACTCGACTCTCTACTGGAAGCAAACCAGGCGATCGCGCAACTTTCGGCTTTCAGTCTGCTTAACCAGACTGCCGTGCTGCAACAGGACAGCTTTACCCTTGGCAGCAATGATACGGTCGAGTTCGGTTTCAGTCTCGACAGTCCCGCAACCAGCGTGGCCCTGGCGGTTCTCAATGATAGCGGCGACCTGGTTGCGACCATTGATCTGGACGAGGTCAACGCCGGAAATACCTTTGTGATCTGGGACGGTTGCGACAACAACGGCAACCGTCTGGCCGCCGGCGAGTACTCGCTGCAGGTTGTCGCCACCTACGATGATGGCGGCAGTGAATCACTTGATCCGCTGCAGCGTGCCAAAGTGACCGGTGTCGACACCAGCAACGGAACGGTTCTGGAAACCTCGCAAGGGAACTTCCAGATGGCCGACCTGGTCTCCATCAATGCGGGCTGAACCCTGTGCCCGGAGCAGCTCAGAAGATCTGTACAGCAGATCCCGACGGCACCCGGTTGTCACGAATGAACTGGTGTTTTCCCGTCATGCCAACCAGCGGCTGCGGGACAGACATCTGCGGGTTTCGGCAACCCTGATGGAGCAACTCGTTACGGCAGTTGACTCCCTGGCGCGCAAGGGCTCCCGATCCGCCCTGATCATGACGGAACAACTGGCGCTGCTGGTCAGTGTGAATAATCGCACGGTGATCACGGTGATCGCCAACGAACAGTTGAAGCAGCAGTTATTTACCGATATCGACAGCGCACTATTTCTTTCGCTCCAACCTGAGCAAGGAGTTTAACCATGGGCCTTTCCAGCACCCTCTATGCCGGCATCAGCGGACTTAAAGCCAATTCGGAAGCCATGAGCGTTACCGGCAACAATATTGCCAACAGCGGCACCATCGGTTTCAAATCGAGCAGTACCCTGTTCTCCGACATTTTGTCCGCGAGTATCTCCAGTGCGTCCGGCTCATCGCAGGTTGGCCGCGGAGTCCAGATTTCAACCATTTCCACCAATTTCAGTCAGGGATCTTTTCAGGACACCAGCAACTCCACCGATCTGGCAATTGAGGGCGACGGATTTTTCATGGTCAGCGCCGTCGATTCAACTACCGTTCTCTACACCCGCAACGGCTCATTCCATTTTGATGATGACGGCTACCTGATCAACGCTGAGAACTACAGAGTTCAGGGGAAACTGTTTGACAACGGCGTGCTCAGTGGCGGCGACCCGACCGATATCCGGGTCGATTTCGACAGTCAGATTCCGGCACAGCAGACCAGCGCCCTGACCCTGACCACCAATCTCAATTCAAGTTCCGAGGTGATCGCCGCTTTTGATATCGCCGATCCGGCCGCAACCTCCAACTACTCGACCTCGACCGAGCTGTACGATTCACTGGGCAATGTCCACCTGGCCACCACCTATTTCGTTAATACCGGTGGCCAGACCTGGGAATGGCATACGGTTGTCAACAGTTCGGAGCTCGATCCTTCCGTCGCCGGCACCGAAGCACTGACGGAAATCGGCAGTGGGACCCTGACGTTTGACAGTTCCGGCAACCTGACCAGCGGTGGTTCCGGCACCACCACCGCCGGAGCAATCGTCTGGAACAACGGTTCCGACCCGACTCAACAGATCGACATGACCTTCAAAACAACCCAATTCAGCAGCTCATCGGTTGTTATTTCGCAAAACCAAAACGGCTACTCCCCCGGGGAAGTCATCAGCGTCAGCATTGACAATGACGGCAAAGTCACTGCCAGTTATTCCAACGGGGAGACTCTCGATATCGCCATGCTGACCCTTGCGACCTTCAACAACCCGGACGGTCTGATCAAGTCCGGAGGGAGCCTGTACGCGGCGAGCAGCAATTCCGGTTCCCCCAGTGTCGGCACCGCCGGTGCCTCGCAGGGATACATCTATACCTATAGTCTTGAACTGTCGAACGTTGATCTGGCAACAGAATTCGTCAATCTGATCACGATCCAGAACAACTATTCGGCATCTTCGAAAGTGATTACCACCACCGACGAGATGCTGCAGATCCTCATCAGCATGAAACGCTGATCGGTATGGAGGTAAACAGTGGAACAATCTGCCCTTGACTTGAAATTGCAACAGTTGGAGCGACTACTGCTCCGGGAGCGCAGTTGTATTCAGACTCTGGTCTTTGATGGACTCCAAGAGCTGCAAGAAGAAAAAAAGTGCCTGCTGGACGAACTGTTCGAAGACGCGTCACCCTGCAGTGCTGCACAAAAGCAACTGGCTTACACCCTGCGCGAAGAAAATCTCCGTAATGCCAGACAGATCTGGCACGCCCTGAACCTGCTGCGCCGAACCATGGACGATTGCTGCCGACACCTGGCTCCGGACGGTTACAACCGGCACGGCACCCGCAGGCACCTGACTCCACATGGTCTTTTACTGAAAGGAAGGATGTGACATGAGCCTGCTTTCCGCGCTCAACATCGGTGCCGCCGGCCTGGCGATCAATCAGAAAGGGATCGAGGTTACCGGCAACAACGCTGCTAACGTCAATACCGAAGGGTATTCGAAACAAAGTCTGGTGGTCTCTTCTTCCCCGACGCTTGAGTTCAAAGGGCAGATGATCGGTTCGGGGGCGGCAGTCAGCGCCATCGCCCGGAGCAGCAACCCCTTTGTGATCAAACAACTGATCAGTGCCGCCGCAAATTACGGTATGGCTGACGCCAAAAGTTTGCCCTTAAGTGAGATAGAGCGAATCATCAGCGTTGGAGAGGATAGTCTGTCAAGTGATCTCGATCAGTTTTTCGATGCCTGGCAGCAACTCAGCGAAAACCCGGCGGCAACCCTGGAGCGTCAACAGGTCATGCAAGCTGGGGAAAATCTGGCGGACTCTCTCCAGGCAATGGTCAACAACCTGTACAGCGTACAGAACGGTATCAATGACAGTCTGGAAGGTCAGTTGAGCACCCTGAACCAACAGCTGCAGGAAATTGCCGACCTCAATGTCAGAATTCTTTCTGCGGAAGCGGGCGGTATTTCCGCAAACGCCCTGCGCGATCAACGGGACCTGCTATTGCAAAAGGTCTCCGAAACAGCGGGAGTCAACTATTTTGAAAATTCAAACGGCATGGTATCCGTCCAGTTGCCAGGCGGTCAGGCTCTGGTCACCGGCGCCAATGCCGCCACCCTGGAGATGGATCGGGGGACCGGCATCATCACCCTCAGCACCGGGCAATCGTCCGTTGAACTGAGCGACAACCATTTTGGCGGCGCTGTCGGCGGACTGCTGGAACTGCGGGACAATATGATTCCCGAACTGGTCGATCAGCTTGATCAACTGGCGTACAGCCTGGCAACAGCTGTCAATGCCGTTCATTCCAGCGGATATGACGCATCAGGAAGCGCCGGCGGTGATTTCTTCACCTTCTCAACCTCCGGCCCGGAAGTCTGGAGCGGCGCGGCAACAACCTTGACGATGGCCCTCACGGATACCGCGGAAGTTGCCACCGGACTTCAGGAAGCACCGGACAACCAATCGGGCGACAACGGTAATACCCTGAATATGGTGGCCTTACGTAACCAGGCACTGGTCAACGGAACCGACACCCTCAACAACTACTATGCAGTGATTGCCGCCAAGGTAGGTCTGACGGCAAGTCAGAACACCCAGGCGCTCGAAACCGCCGGCGATACTCTGGACCAGATCAGCAGCATGCGCGATGCCATTTCCGGGGTTTCTGTTGAAGAGGAAATGCTCTTGCTGGTGCAGTATCAGGCAGGTTTTGAAGCTGCAGCGAGATTTCTTACCGCTGTCGACGAGATGCTCGACACCCTTATGGCGATGTAGAGGCGATGATGAAAGTTACCCAAATAGCTCTGTACCGAACTCTTTTTCGGAATATCGAAAAAAGCAGCAACACCGCCAACAAGCTTTACCTGCAATCCGCGACCGGTAGCAAACTGCAGCAGGCTTCGGACAATCCTGCGGTTGTCAGAACAACCCTGGCGTCACGTACTGCCATCAGTGAAACCGAACGTTACCTGAACACCATCGCCGGCACACAAGAAAACCTTGATATCCTTGATGGTTTCCTTGACGGGGCGGAGGATGTTCTGGTGCGCGCCAAAGAGATAGCCATCAACGCCGGCAACGGCACTTTGTCGACGGCAGATCGGGAAACCCTCGCCGCCGAGGTCGAGCATCTGAAAGCGTCGTTACTCAACATCGCCAATGCGCAAGTTGACGGCAAATATTTATTTTCCGGTTACGCCGACACCAGCACGCCTTTTTCCGGGGATCCCATCAGTTATCAGGGAACGAATGACCACAAAATGGTTGAGATCAGCTCTGGACGGACAGTACAGACAAACCTCACCGGCAGCGAGGTTTTTTCAGAACCCGAGGATCTTTTCGCCATGCTGGACGATCTTGTCAAAGCATTAAATGATAACAACAGCGAATCCCTGACCGAATCGATTGACGACCTCGAAAACGGCGCAAATCAGATTCGCGGCAAGCGTAGCGCCATGGGCAACATCAACAGCCGTCTCGACGATGTTGCCGCTCTGGCTGAAAACCTGAAACTGCAGATGGAGGCACGCCTGTCACGTTGTGAAGATGCTGACCTGCTGGAAGTCATGAGTGGCATCACCCAGGCGGAGCTGGGCTACGAAGCGGCCCTGGCAGTCTCCGGCCGCATTTCCAGGCTATCAATTCTTAATTACTTGTAACAGTTCAGTCGAGCCAGGCCCATGCGCGCCACAATAACTGCTATATGGGACAAAAACCGTAATGCCTCGACAAATTTCTCTTCCTCGACAATCGGCACTTCCGCCAGAGCATCAAGAAAGCGCTGTTCATCAAAACCGTACTGGCGAGCCCGCGCTTTGAAAATTTTCAAATCCGGCTCGGCAAACAGCACCTGGCCGGTAAAAAGGTTGGCCAGATGATAACCTTCTACAATGATCGGTGTTGCCCCATCGATCAAACCGTTAAAGCACTGGTTGATTTTAACCTGCCCAGGTGTTTTCAACTCATAGGTCAACAGCATATTACTGGCTTTGCAATGTTCAACGGCATCCTTATCAGCGCGAAAGAATTCAACGCAAATGTCGCGCCAACCTGTTGCAATCAGCACCTCATTAGTCACTTGATCCACCAGGCCCGTAGTAAAACCGGTCAATCGCGTAAAAGACTCAAAAACTGCCTGCAACTCCTCAATATTGACAAGGTCGCTGAATGTCATTGGTGCTGTCATCGTTTCCTCTGTCACCACTAATCGCTTTCTTCTCACGCCTTACGCCATCGATTTCGCCACTTTAAACGTATTTTACTGAATTCACAAATGATTTTTCATTTTCTACCGCAATGATAAATCACACACACTTGACTCCGATTGCCATTAAAGAACAACTGCAAATAATGTAGCTTTATTCTTGACAACATCACTGAAGATTTCTATAGTGCCCAATACTCAACCTGATAGGAGCTTTACATATGAAACTATCCACCAAAAGTCGTTACGGCGTTCGTGCTCTCTTTGATATGGCTTACCATGCCGGGTCGATGCCCGCGCAAATCAAGGATATTTCCCGGCGGCAAAATATTTCTCCACGTTATCTGGAACAGATTTTCCAGGATCTTAAAAAAGCCGGTCTACTGAAAAGCCGCCGTGGTCCCCAGGGAGGCTACAGTCTTGCAAAGCCGCCGGAAAAGATTTCTGTTAAAGAAATCGTCCTGGCCGCCGAAGGTGAGCTGCTGCTGGTTAATTGTGTAAAAGGGCGGCGCAAGGACGGCGAAGCTGAACCCTGCTGCGAATTTGACAACCAGTGCCTGACCCAGCACATCTGGGCCGAGGGCAGCAAAATTCTTGGCGACTATTTCGATTCCATCACCCTGAAAGATATGTGTGACAAGGGTCAGCAGATGGGACTTGAAAAGGAACTTGATCACCGTTTCATGTATTTTATCTGACAAGCGCAATGTCGCTGTCGAGCCGTTGCGATAACCTGCGACAGACCCTGACAGGAATGCGCCGGGTCGCCGTTGCTTTTTCCGGGGGCGTTGATTCCACCCTGCTGCTCAAGGTTGCCTGTGATGTTCTTGGACCGCAGCAGGTATTGGCACTGACGGCTACCTCACCGATTTTTTCGCAACGTGAATTTGACTGGTGTCGTGAATTTACCCGGCAGTTGCAGGTCAGACATATCCCCTTTGCTGGAGACGAGCTGCAACTTGACGGCTTTGTTGAGAATGGTCCTGAGCGTTGTTATCATTGCAAGCGCAACCTTTACCAACATTTTCTTACCATCTGCAGCAAGGAGGGGTACCCATTTCTGGTTGACGGGTCCAACCTTGATGATCTGAAGGATTATCGCCCCGGTCGCAGGGCAGTTGAAGAACTTGGCATCAGAACTCCTTTACTTGACGCCGGCCTTGACAAAGAAGCAATCAGGGATCTAAGTCGCAGGATGAACCTGCCAACCTGGAACAAACGGGCGCTTGCCTGCCTGGCAACACGTTTTCCCTACGGCACACGGATCACCCGCGACAGAGTTGAACAGGTTGGTCGCTGTGAAGCCTGGCTCCATCAACAGGGTTTTGCCAATTATCGCGTTCGTGCGCATGACAACCTGGCGCGTATTGAGGTTTGCCCTGAAGAAATGTTGCATCTTTGTGCTCATCAGCTCAAGGATGAACTGATCAACCTTTGTAAGGCCAACGGATTCGACTACGTTACTCTTGACCTCCAGGGCTTTCGCAGCGGCAGCATGAATGAGTGCTTGCCGACCCACCTGCAGGACAGGGACATGACCACACCATCAGGATCAACGACAGATTCCTTCACTTCAGGTTAAAGCTGTCCACCAGGAGGCCATATGCCGAAAACCAGCGCTCTGCTTGCTGTTTGTTTTGTTTCCGGTCTGCTGGGAACCCTGCTCAGCAGTCTGTTGCTATGGCTGGGTGACGAATGGGGAGCAATGCGCATCCTTGGAATCAGTTATTCCTATACTATTGACCTGCACTCACTCTACGCCCCCCTGTTTAAAGGCGGCCTCTGGGGATTACTGTTCTTTTTTACCGTTGCCTCACCACGGAGCCGGCGGCGCTGGATCCGTAAAGCTCTGTGGGTAGCCTTGATTCCGGCCCTCGCAGACGTTATCTATTTTTTCCCGCAACATTACCAGCACGGCATTGGCGGCATTAATCTGGGCATGCTGATGCCCGGACTGATTTTTTTGAGCTGGTTGATCTGGGGCTTCTTTACCGGCTTTTTTGCCCGGCTGTTGTGGGGCCGCTAATGTTCGGTCGCGTCCTTGTCGCCCTGCTGCTGATTCTTCCCCTGTGGGCCTGCCAGCAGGCCGAGGCCACTTCGGGTCGGGTCAGTTGGGTATACGATGGCGATACGATCGAGGTGGAACAGGTGGGGAGGGTGCGACTGCTGGGCATAGATGCCCCCGAAATCAAGGATTCCGACCGCGACCGCTTTTATCAGCATCAGTTCGGCATCTCTTCTGCCACCTTACGACTGGTTGCACGGCAAGCAACGGACTACGTTATCAAGCACGCCCACAACCAGATTGTTACTCTGGAATTTGATCAGGAACGCATCGACCCTTACGGACGAACCCTGGCCTATGTTTACCTGCCGGACGGTCGATTACTCAACCAGGTACTTATCGAAGAAGGGTTGGCAGCGGTCTTCCGCCGTGCGGATTTTCAACTCAAAGAGCAGTTCATGGCCGCAGAAGCCAAGGCACGTGAGAACAAACGCGGCTTATGGCGATAAAAGAGGGGCGGTCATTAGCGACCGGCGGTAAGATAGGCGTAGATGACATCGCTTAACGAAGGTTCTTCTGCTTCTGCTTTTGATTTCCTGAATTTGTCTATCACCGGTTCCGCCGTAATGGCAACCTTATTGTCATCCTTGTCTTCGCTTTGATTCTCCTGCTTGACCTGCCCTTTATCTTGGTCTTGTTGGACAAGAGCCGACTCGAGTATTATTCCCAGCTCTTCAATCCTCTGGTCAAGTTCACCACGAGTAAGGCTGCGCAGCATGTCCTTATGCTGTTCCTTAGCCAGATCCTCAACAACCTTTTCAAGATGGTCAACCTTGACAATGTCGGCATAGAGGGTTTTCCTCGAAGAGATGATGGTGCCGCCGTGATAAAGCAGCGTCACCAATTGCGGTCGCTGCGGACCACTGTCTTCAGTCTGCACATGAAACGTCTTGCCGCGATAATTGATATTGTGATTAAAGCCGACGATCATCCTGTCCCTCAAGTCGTTGGATGTCCCCCTGACAATCCCGGTTATACTTCAATCCGCCGTCAGGAGCAATAGAATCAAGTTTCAGTTGTTACTGCGTGTCGCCTCTTCGATAATACGCTCAATATCAAGGTAGCCCTCCGGAGCCTCCTGTGTATCTGTTTCAACGCCGGTTGAAGGGGGCTGGGTCAGGGCATAGTCGGCATAGACCGGATGATCAATGCGCACATGCCCTTTCAGGGTCTGGCGCACTTCCCCCTCAACCAGAATCTGCATCTGCCGCAAATAAGGGAAGCTCTCGCTCAAACTGTTGATCAAGCCATGGATGGTTAACAGCTCCGTCAGGCTACCGCCGGGATGATGGTCAACCAGATGACGGGAAAAGTCGACACGAATCAGATCGTTTTCAAGCTCCACCCCCCTGATCCGGGTACTTTCGGGTACAACTCGGATCTTGTCACCTTGAGGACCGGCAATAAGCCGCTCGAGCAGCATACGCACACAATCACGATCATCGTCACAGCCGCTGATTGTGTCGGTCTCCCGTAGCAGATAACGCCCCTCGGGTTCGGCAAAATACAGAGTCACTTCTCGGGGCGGCAGGGTTTCTTCGACAAATACGGGCAACCGCGCAACCTCATCCTGAGCTTGCTGGAAAAACCAGCCAATCCCGTAACCAAGAAGGATACCGATGCCCAGAACCAGGGCAAGACCAAGAAATATTTTTTTCACGGACCCTCCTTCTTATTCACAAAAATCAGCCTATCTCAACCTGCTCAACACGTCTGAGGTCGGCTCCGAGAAAGGCCCTGCCGACACGCTCAAAACGGGTCGGCACGTCCGTCACGAAAAATTCGCGCCGACCGCCGCTGTCAGGGTTTTCAAGCCCTTGCCGGCGAAACAGTTGCTGAACCGTCTTCGCTGTCTCTTCGGCAGAATCAACGAGGAGCACCTTCTCACCAAATATTGAATGCAAAGTGTTGCGCAACAGGGGATAATGGGTACAGCCAAGAACCAGGGTATCAATGCGCGCCTCGAGCAAGGGACGCAAATATTCCAACGCCGTTAAACGAGCAATTTCATGCTCGGCCCAACCTTCCTCCGCCAGGGGCACAAACAGAGGGCAGGCAACAGAGAATATCTGCGCGTCCGGCACCAGGGCGGTAATGGCTTCCGGATAGCGACCACTGTGTATTGTCCCTTCCGTTCCGATGACGCCGATTCGGCGATTACGACTGCAACTTGCTCGGCGCGCGCCAGGCTCAATCACACCAATGACCGGCAGATCAAAACGTTCCCGCAGCTGATCGAGGGCTACTGCTGAAGCGGTATTACAGGCAACCACCAGCATCTTGACGCCGCGATCTACAAGAAATCCAGCCGCCTCCAGAGCATAACGCTGAACCGTTTTGACACTTTTGGTTCCGTAAGGAACTCGTGCCGTATCGCCGAGGTAAATCAGGTTTTCCCGTGGCAGCAGAGCCGCAACCTCCTTGAACACCGTCAGGCCTCCGACCCCGGAGTCAAAAATACCAATCGCCTTGTTCAGCACCACAATCCCAGCTCCTGTCATTCAATATATTGCTCCGAGTCGCCGCGTCATCGTAGAGAAGCAGATAGCCAAAGTCAAGTGATCCAAAGTCTGTCAATCTTGAGATTAACTCTTTTTCAACACCCTGCTATCTGTTAGTATTACCGAGGTTTAGTATTATATGGAGGAGTATATGAACTGGGGATCGGTCGTTGAATTTATTGATAACTTTCGCACAGATCGGCTTATTGAGCAGCTTCATGTCTGGAATGTCGGTGACCTGCACAGTAACCCCTGGCTCATTGGTGGCTTTGCTGTCATTGCGCTTATCACGTATATCATTGGCTGGCGTTCCATCACCGCCATTGTTGCCGGAATCGGTGGATTTATCATCACCGTTTCCCTGACCCTGTCCAAGGGAACCGGCACCCAAGGCCTCGAAGGAGGGGGCCTCTGGGTCATTGTTATCGGTGGTGCCGTAGCGGTAATGCTCTTTATTTATCTGCTGTTCATCAAGACAGAATAACCCTGGCAACAGGATAGCAGACAGATTCGAGCGGGAGAAAAGAATGAAAAAAAGAGATATTGTCCTGCTGCTTGCGGCAGTAGCCATCGTCACCTTTTTGTGGATGGCCCCGGAAGAAACAACAGCCCCGGTTCCTCGCGATGAAATTCATGAACGCTTCTATGAGATCGCCGCAACAGAGGGAAGAAGAGCCGCTGAAGCTTTTTGTGCTGAATGTCACAACGATGAGATGATTCCCTTTTCGGAAAATCACCCACCGACCTTTCGTTGTTTGTTCTGCCACAAACTACAGTGACACCAAAGCCAGCCTGTCATTGGAATTCATAGACCCCGTGTCTGCACAGTAGTTACGTATTGTTGTGCCTGCTGCACCATACCCAGCAAAAACTCCCGGGTATAAGGCTTAAGCTGTTGCCACTTCTCATACATGGCATGCTCGGGCACATACTGTTGCAGCACCCACAGGGGCGCACCGCGCACCATCTCACCAATTTCGTCAATTTCCCGGGCGTCAACCAATCCGGGAAGGCAGGTTGTACGATACTCCACCTCAACACGGCTAACACGCAGCAGATCGATGGTTTCCACCAACCCGGCACCATCAACAGCAACAGTATGCAATTCCGAATAACGCCCGGGTGAAGTTTTGATATCTACAGAGATATAATCGACCAGCTTGTCCGCAAGCAGGGCGGCAACAACACCGGACAACAGCCCGTTGGTGTCAAGCTTGACCTGGAGACCAAGGCTCTTGATCTCACTTAAAAACGCTGGCAGACCGGCATCGATGGTCGGTTCTCCGCCCGAAACAACAACCCCATCAATAAAATTCTTGCGTGCCTTCAGATCTGCCAGCAACTCGTCCACCGGGATATCGGGATACCCGTCAGGATCAAGGACCAGTCCCCCATTGTGACAATAAGGACAGGTCAGGTTGCAGCCGCCGGTAAATACCAGGGATGCCACCCGACCGGGAAAATCCAGCAGACTGGTTCCCTGGAACCCTTTGATACTGATCGTTTTCAGCGCTTTATCTCTGTGGGAGCAACAACATACTCGGAACGATCCTTGAATTCTTCCTTCTTGCCGCGATTCCACTGCTGTACCGGGCGGAAGAATCCGCACACCCTTGAATAGACCTCGGTTTTGGCATCACATCCGGTCGCCATCATTTCCTCCTGTCGTTTTCATATGTGTTGACATCAGCATTGTTCAGGCAGCACGATCAACATGGTCGTGCGGGCAAGCAAAATGCTCCCCGTTGATATAGCCATGAACGGGACAGATTGTAAAAGTTGGGCTTAAAGTAAAATAGGGCAAGTGAAAGTTTTCAGCGATACGCTTGACCAGCAACCGGGCGCTACGCCAATCCTCAAGACGCTCCCCAAGAAAACCATGGAATACCGTGCCCCCGGTGTAGCGGGTTTGCAAGCTGTCCTGATGGGTCAATGCAGCAAAAATATCTTCCGTTGTTCCCACCGGCAGCTGGGTCGAATTGGTGTAATAGGGTTCGGTCGTACCGGCACAGCAAATATCCGGATAACGCTTGCGATCGCCACTGGCAAGGCGGAAACTGGTTCCTTCAGCCGGTGTTGCTTCAAGATTGTAGAGATGACCGGTTTCGTCCTGAAACGCCTCCAACTGGCGGCGCATGAAATCGAGGGTTTCTTGTGACAATTGCTGCCCTGCTTCGCTGTCGATTCCCTCGCCAATCAGGTTAATGCAGGCCTCATGCATGCCGATCAGTCCAATGGTGGAAAAGTGGTTGTCCCAATAGTGACCACTGCGTTGTCGGATGGCGTCGAGGTAAAATTTGCTGTAAGGATAAAGACCATCATCGGTAAAACGTTCGAGTTGCTTACGTTTGATTTCCAGGGAGCGATATGCGGCGACCATCAACTCACTGATGCGGTCAAAAAAGTCGCCCCTGGTCTGTGCCAGGTAAGCCGCCCGCGGCAGATTGATAGTCACCACCCCAATGGATCCGGTCATTGGATTGGATCCGAACAGGCCACCGCCACGACGCCGCAACTCCCTATTGTCCAGTCGCAGGCGACAACACATGGAGCGGGCATCTTCCGGGTCCATATCGGAATTGATAAAATTACTGAAATAGGGGATGCCGTACTTGGCCGTCATCTCAAAAACCGGACGTAAACGGTCACTCTCCCAATCGAGGTCGCGGGTAATGTTGTAGGTCGGTATCGGAAACGAAAAAATCCGCCCTGACGCATCCCCTTCCATCATCACCTCACAAAAGGCCCGGTTAAACATATCCATTTCGGCCTGGAACTCACCGTAACAACGGTCCATCAGTTGCCCACCGATGACGACCGCTTCTTGAGCCATGTTCCTCGGCACCATCATATCCATGGTGACATTGGTAAAAGGTGTCTGAAAACCGACCCGGGTCGGCACGTTCATATTGAAAACAAACTCCTGCAGACACTGGCGGACATCGTTATAACTCAAGTTGTCGTAAGCAATGAAGGGGGCCAAAAGTGTGTCAAAACCCGCAAAAGCCTGGGCTCCGGCTGCTTCACCCTGCAGGGTATAGAAAAAATTCACGACCTGCCCCAAAGCGGTGCGGAAGTGTTTGGGCGGGTGGCTCTGAACCTTGCCGTAGGCACCGCAGAACCCTTTGAGAAGAAGATCTTTAAGATCCCAGCCACAGCAGTAGACCGAGAGCATGCCGAGATCATGGATGTGAAAATCCCCGTCGCGGTGGGCACGGGCAATATCCTCGGGATAAATCTTGTTGAGCCAGTAATTACTGGTGATATTGGCGGCAATATGGTTGTTCAAGCCCTGCAGGGAATAGCCCATATTGGCGTTTTCGTTAACTCGCCAGTCCTCACGGACAAGGTAGGAATCGATGGAAGCGATGGATTCTTCCATGAATTCCTGGGTACGGCGCAACCCTTCGCGCTGCTTACGGTAAAGAATATAGGCTTTGGCAGTCTGGGCATGACCATTTTCGATGAGGATTTTCTCAACCAGGTCCTGAACATTTTCAACGGTTGGAACACTGCTGTCTTTGTAAAGAACCGCCAGGATTCCGCCGACCTGTCGGGTGATCTCCGCCGGCTTGTCAAAATTATTTCCCCCCACGGCTTTGACGGCATTGCAAATGGCCTGGGTGATCTTGCTTTCATCGTAAGGAACCAAACGTCCGTCACGTTTGCGGATATATGTCAGCATACGACCTCCCTGCAGTCCTGAACCTCAAATTACAAATGCGCCCTGCCGGTGACAGCTCTGCGCTTATGACAGCTGCACTTAAACCACCGACGCGGAGCCTAGCACAACAAAGACGGCCAAGACAACGACAAAAACACTATATCTAGTGCAAGAGCGGACGAGAAAGCACTACATCTTGTCAATCACCTGTTGATTAACTGTGGACAGGGGGCGGCTAACCAACGACAATAACAGACGATTTGATTTTTCAGGGCTGAGACAGGGGTTCGGCAGGACAAAAATCACCTTGCACTCGATCAAGAAAGGTTGCACCACTGGTAGTGCGTTTAAGCTTGCCGAGATCACGCTGCAACTCGGGATCAGTGACAAAATTCAGCACGTCCTTGATTTTCATCAACGCCTGGCGCTCACCACAAAATTTTTCAACATAGCGTGGCCACAAATCGTGGATGAAACGACCTAGTTGCCGACGGCGCTCCACAGGACCGCTTTCCAACGGTGCGGCGCCACGTATGCGCTGAAAAATCAGTGGGTCCGCCAGGGCACCGCGACCGATCATCAGTCCCGCGATCCGCGTTTGCGTCAACAGCTCTCGGGCTTTGTGCGGGCAGATGATATCGCCGTTGGCAATAACCGGCAACGAAGTCCTGTCCGCCATTTCGGCACTGAGCTGGTGGTCGGCATCACCAGCATAGCGCTGTACCACCGTTCGCGGGTGCAGAATGATATAGTCGACACCGGACCCTTCAAAAACAGGCAGAAAACTGCGCCATTGGTGAGGGTCATCATAGCCGGCCCGACATTTTACTGAGAAGCTCCCGCGACAGGCATGGCGCAAGGCCTTAAGTACTTCAACAAGCCGCTGCGGCTCCCGCAGCAATTCACCACCCGTCGCCCCGGTCGTCATACGCCCGTAGGGACAGCCCAGATTCAGGTTGATATGGTGGCAACCGCCCTGTTGAACCAGCTGCGCCGCTTCAGCCAGGGCCTCAGGGCTATTGCCGATCAACTGCACGACCAGAGGCGTCCCTGACGGATGATCCTGCACATCGGCCAGGTCGCTTCTGGCAACCCGTTTTCTGGTTTGGGTCTGAACCCGGACAAACTCGGTAAAGACGATATCCGGCTGGTACTTTTGCAGATACAGCCGCCGCAGAGCCGAATTGGTCAATCCCTGCATTGGTGCCAACATCAGTGGTTGCTGACGACAATCCCAGGGAAGCAATGAAGAGTCACAGTTGTTGTTGATGACATCCACAAGCTGGTCCGGCAACTGTTACTGCTTGACTCCGGTAATAACATATACCGGGTTATAGGCCTCAAACATTTTGTAGTTCGTTTCCGGACGGGTCCGGGCCACGTTCAGGGCCACCACTTCAACCTCATAACCGGCAGTATTGAAATAGTCATTTGCCGCTGTCAGGGTATCGAGGGTAATGGCATTGAGAACAACAAGCCCACCGATGGGCAACCGCTGATCAACCTGCTCCAGAATTTCCCACAAGTGGCCACCACTGCCACCGATAAAAACCCGATCCGGGTCGGGCAGCTCATCAAGGCAATCCGGGGCATTACCGGTTACCAGAGTAACATTACGGGCGTTAAAGCGACGCAGATTTTCACGAATAAAACCCAAACTCTCTTCATTACGCTCAATGGCAAACACCCGCCCCTGAGGGAGAAGATAGTCCGCTTCAATGCTGATGGACCCGGACCCGGCACCAATGTCCCATAAACACATGTCATGACGCAGGCGCAATTTTGCCAGGGTGACAACTCGAACCTCTTCACGAGTCATGGTTTTCTTCACACTTGAAAACTCATGATCCGGAATACCAAAAACCGGCAAGGATCGCTGTTCGTCCTCCTCATATTCACGGATCAGAATCATGACATTGAGTTCCGCAGCGTCAAGAGCGACCGCCTCTTTGACGCTGGTCAAACGGATTTTCTCCGCCTCGGAGCCAAGGTCTTCACAAAGATACACGCGATAGCCAAGACGATGGCGTGCCAGCAGTTCCGCAGCAATCATTTTCGGCGTCACGGTTTCATCGGTAAGAATCGCGGCCTTGTCATTGGCAACGATACGATCCACGACACCTTTGACGTCGCGTCCGTGGGTTGACACAAAAATGGCGTCATCCCAGGGTTCTCGAATTTTCGCAAAGGCATATTGAACGGACGTCACATTCGGCAGGAACTCGATGAGCGCCTCCGGCAGATTGCGCAGCAAAAAACGACCAATCCCGAAAAAAAGCGGATCACCAGAGGCCAGCACCACCGCGTGTCCTTCAAAATGGCGCAGGCGCTCAATCATCAACCCCAGGGACTGATCATCAATCTGCTGCTTTTCATTCCGGTAATCGGGAAACAGATCAAGCAGACGCGGTGCCCCAAAGAGAATATCGCCGGCGGAAATCAGTTCTAATGCCTGTGCGCTGAAACCCTCCTGCCCGGCCATGCCGGCACCAATGACGTAGATCGACTTCATGGATTCATCTCCCTGATTGGCAAGGCTGCAATATGCGGTCGTCGCCGGTTGCCTGAGTATTATTTCCCGTTGAGCAAAGACACACTGACATGCCCATCAGCATAATAATCGATTATGTTGTGGCAGGCATAATCCTGCTCAAGACGAAACAGACATTCCAGAGGAGCTCCGATAGCATCCAGCAGAATCAGTCTGTTGACTCCCCCATGGGCCACTATAACAATTTCATCTCCACGATGTGCGGAAATTATCTGTTCAATAACCGGGCGGACTCGCCGCGCCAGATCCATGAAACTCTCACCACCGGGGGTGGCAATATGGACAATATTCTCGAGCCGGGCCTGCCACTGTTCTGCGGCATCACGCTGCAGGACCGCCCAGGGAACGCCCTCCCAGTCACCGGCACAGAGTTCCCGCAATGAAGTCAGACAGATCGGCTTGACCTGGTGAAACAGGGCAATCTGATCGGCAGCAAAGCGACAACGATATAAATCGCTCGAATAAATACCCGCCAGGCGCAGGTATTGAAAACGCCCGGCAAAGCCCGCCGACTGGCGCCGCCCCAAAACGGTCAGGGGCGTATCCGCCTGGCCGTTATAGCGTTTTTCCTCGAAACCTTCAACCTGACCGTGGCGCAGCAGATGAACCCGCGTCCGCTCTTTCATTCCTGATCCTGCTCCGGCAACGGCTGACCCTCTTCCCGGGCCTCCAGGGCCATCTCGATTCGTTCACGGATATCAGCAATACCCTCGCGGCTCAGGGCTGAAAAAAGGCTGAAATCATCAACAGCAAGACCTGTTGCCCCGGCAATCCGGTCAATATGCAACCGCCGCTGCGAACGACTGACCTTGTCGATCTTGGAAATCACCGGAATAGTCGGTACCCCGGACTCTTCCAGCCAGTCGAGCAATTGCAGATCTTCTTCGCCGGGAATACGCCGGATGTCGATAATAAAAACAGCCGCCGCCAGACAGGAGCGCGTTTCCAGATAGGTCTTGACCATCGGCCCCCAGGCTTTTCTGACCGCCACCGGCACCTTGGCAAAGCCATAACCGGGCAGATCAACCAAAACAAAACGCTGGTTGACATTGAAAAAATTGATCAGTTGGGTCCGCCCCGGAGTTGAGGATGTCCGAACCAGGTTTTTGCGGTTCAGCAGAACGTTGATCAAGGTACTCTTGCCGACATTGCTGCGTCCGGCAAAGGCAATTTCAGGATAGAGCGGATCTGGATAATGCGCAGGTCTGGTCGCACTTTTGATGAATTCGGCTGTCGCAATCTTCATGGTTTCATCCCGCATAAGCAATCAATTCGTATGCGCAGCATACCTGATCAGCATGATTCCTGACAACCGTAGACACATCGGATAAAAGTGGTACAGGAAAACCGTTTTTTAGTGCTATCATTTTCTGTAATCTGTTATGGTAACGCCCTGCGGTTTTGCAGCAACAGGGCATTTTCGTCTATTCCGAGTTCTGCCCCAACACCAACCAGAATAAGGAGCGATCCGTGCTCAGTGCCAAGCTCGTTAATGCCATCAATGACCAGATTCAGTTTGAGTATTATTCTGCCTTCATTTATAAGTCGATGCAGGCCTTTTTTGAAACCCAGGACCTGCCCGGCATGGCCAACTGGATGAGCGTCCAGTTTCAGGAAGAGATGGCGCACGCTGAAAAAATGTTTGATTTTGTCTGTGAAACCGGCAATCAGGTCGTTCTGCAGGGGATGGACAACCCACACCGGGACTTTTCCTCACCCCTGGAGGCCTTTGAGGTTGCCCTGGAACATGAACAGGCTGTCACCTCCCGCATCAACGCCCTGATGGATCTTGCCCAACAGGAGAAAAACCACGGTGCCCAGATTTTTCTGCAATGGTTCGTCACAGAGCAGATCGAGGAAGAATCAACAGCCAATCTTATTATTGCCAAGCTGAAAAGAGTCGAAGGAGATGGCCGCGGGTTGATGATGATCGACCAGGAACTGGCTCAACGTGTCTTTGTTCCGATAGCAGCCGACAACTAACTGATCAATATCAGTTCATTACAACAGGAGGAGAACACATGCTGAACGAGAATGAAATCAAAAACGCCTTGGTCGCTTCGGTCAAGACAGAGAAAAACGCCATGAACTTTTACCAGATTGCCGCCAAGCAAATGAAGGACAAAGACGCGATAGCGACCTTTGAATTGCTGGCCCGCGAAGAGCGTGAGCATGCCAAGCACTTCTTTGACAAGTGCACCAACTGTACCGACATGCTCCCCCCCTTCGATGAATTCATCGAAGCACCGCCGGAAAAAAACAGCGAGTGGCTCTCTGAACTTGACAAAGCCCTGCTGCAAAAGTTCGACGACCGCAAAGCCATGGAACTGGCAATGGACAAGGAAAAACGTCTGGCCGAAAGCCTGCGGGCCATGGCTGCCAAAATTTCTGACCCTGATGTCCGCTCCATTTTCGAGGAAAATGCCAAGTCAACAGAAAACCACTACACCATTATTGAATCAGAATATGCCCGCCTGATGGGCATGGTTCACGAAACCGACATCGATACCTACGTACGCGAGTAGTAGCAACCTGCTACATCGACGTTGTTATTTAAAAAGACCGCGTCCCTTCAGGGATGCGGTCTTTTTTTTGCGCTCGATATCTTCTCTGTGCCGGCGTCAGAGCGGCTGTTGCGGATTGGGCAGTTCGACAACAAAGGTTGCACCACCGCCGGGGGTTTCCTCGACCCAGGCCCGCCCCTGGCATACACGTGCGATCTTGGCCACTGTCGCCAGGCCGATCCCGGTGCCTGCATGTTGGTGGCTGGCAGCACCACGGGCAAAAGGTTCAAAAATTGATTCACGTTCCGCCTCCAATACCCCCTTGCCATGGTCACGTACAATTAGCTCAATTCGCGCTCCGACAACATGGCCAAAAACCTCAATGCATGGATTACCGGTTCCGAGCCCATACTTCAAGGCGTTGGTCAACAGATTACGGTAAAGGTCAGCCAGCAATGATTCCGGAATCAGCACATCCGGCAGAAACCCAATGTCAATTTCCACCTTGCGCTGCCTCACCAGATCATCAAGCTCATTCAGAACCTCTGCGACCACCTCCGTTGTAACAATCGGCTCCGGCGGCGGCGGAATCTGACCGACACGGGCCAGACACAAGAGATCCTCCAGCAGTTCTTTCATTTTATCTGCGGAAGAAGAAATTTCCCTGATCGCCTCACGACCCAGATCATCGAGTTTGCTGCTGTAACATTGCTGCAACAGCTCGGCAAAACCGATTAACGGCGTCAGGGGTGAGCGTAGATCATGGGACACCATGGAAACAAAACCATCAAGCTCGCGGTTGACCTGCTGCAACCGATGCCTGATCGCCAGACGCTCGGTAATATCGCGACAGACCCCCAGTTTACATTCGGGATAGTGTTGAAACTGGCAGGCTGAATGCACAACCTCATAGGTACGACCAGTACCAATCAAGTGGGTTTCCTGAGAACAGATCTCCCCCTTGAAGACTTCGTCCATCGGGCAGTCTGGACAAACATGGTCATGACCATATAGCACTTCATAACAAGGCCGGTCGGTCATTTTACCAATCCGGCGATCCATCGCCCGATTAAAAAACAGCAGCCGGTAGTTGCGATCACATATATAGATGGGATCTGTCATGGCGTTGAGCACGGATCGCAGGACATCACGCTCCTGCTCCACACCCTCAATACCGCTGCGATCAATAAAAGCCTCAATCCCACCAATGATATTGCCGTCAGCATCATGCAACACATCGACATTTTTACTTAAACTGAGCACACGACCATCTTTGTGAACAAAGGTACAGCTTCTGCCAAACAGGGGTTTGACATAGCTATCATCGATCAAAACACACTTGTCACAACAAGGATCTCCATGCATCTGGGCGCACGTTTGCCCAACCGCTTCAGCCGCTGAGAATCCGGTTATCCGCTCTGCCTCTTTACTCCAGTAGATAATCTCCTGCCGAGCGTTGACCAGCAGGATACCGGCAGGAAGCCCCCCAAGCAGTCTTTCGAGGGGATAATGATCAAGCATCCGGTAAAGGTCTGGAACCATCAGACAATCCGATCAGAACAGGTTGACGAATAGGATATTCTATCATTCTGTCGCGAATTGGTAAATTAATATTATATTTAATTAAGACCACGGCTTTCGTCCGATCTTCACAAGGGCGCACGGCCAACAACCGCAACCTCGACCTTGGCAGCGCCACCCTTTAACAGGGTTCTGCTGCAAAGATCTACTGTCACTCCGGTCGTCATCACATCGTCAACGAGCAAAATCCTCTTTCCCTCAACATCCCGATCCAGCTGGAAAGCGTCGCACAGATTCTGACGTCGCTGAACCGCTGACAAAGTCTGTTGGGGTTCCGTGGCGCGATTTTTCAATAAAACCTCCGCACTCGTCGGCACACCGCGCATGCGGCTCAGTTCACGCGCGAGCAGCAAAGCCTGATTGTAAGTACGCTCACGCAAACGCCCCCCGTGCAAGGGAACCGGAACAAGAAGATCGACATCCAGATCTGCCGGAAGTGTCCGCTCCAGCAACACGGCAAGAGGACGATCAAGGTTGGGGTGTTGATGGAATTTGAAACGCTGGATCGCCAAGCGCAGCTGCCCCTCGTAGAGGGCGGCGGCATAGGTTGCACTGAATGCCGGGGGATCAAGTATACAGCGCCCGCAAAGGTGCGATGATGAGGCGCTGGAATGGACAAAAGGAAGTGCACAGCGCGGACAGTGCGCTGCAGGCAAGGGGCACATACTGACAGTGCAGATGTGACAAAAAGAACCCCGTGCCGCCGCATCAAGAACACGGTGACACAGAGGACATGCCGGCGGCAACAGGCGCGCCAGCCAGTTCAGCAAAAAACCGAAAGCCATTCCCCCTCCTGTGCGCCCTCCTAAGCCGGTAACAGTAACGATCTGCCGGTCATGGCAGTCGGCGGCTTCATGTCGAACAATTCGATAATGGTCGGCGCCAGATCCGCCAGGATACCATCCCGCAAGGACTGCTGTGACCGTTGTGGATCAACAAGAATGACCGGTACCGGATTACTCGTATGAGCGGTGTGAGATTGCCCTCCAGCATCGGCCATCTGCTCGCAATTACCATGGTCGGCAGTAATCAGCAACCTGCCGCCGGCAGCGACAACAGCATCAACGACCCGCCCAAGACAGGTGTCAACGGTTTCAACTGCTTCAACAGCGGCGGACAGAATGCCCGTGTGCCCGACCATGTCGCAATTGGCATAATTCAACACGATCAACTGATACATGTTGCTCTCGACGCGCCGGATGACTTCATCGGTAACTTCCTGCGCGCTCATAGCGGGTTTCTGGTCGTATGTAGCGACTTCTTGTGGAGAAGGGATCAGCACCCGGTCTTCACCGGGCCACGCCCGCTCAACGCCACCGTTAAAGAAAAAAGTGACATGTGCGTACTTTTCCGTTTCGGCAATCCGTAACTGTTTGAAACCGGCAGCCGCAATGACATCAGCAAGAATATCCGTATAGGTTTCCGTGGCAAAGGCCACGGGCAGATCAAAGGTTTCATCGTATTCGGTCAGGCAGACAAAGCCGGAAAGCTGCGGCACCTTGCGACGGTCAAAACCACTGAATTCGCCAAAGGTCAAGGCACGGGTCATTTCCCGGGCACGGTCAGCGCGAAAATTAAAAAAGATAATCCCGTCACCATCATCAATTGTTGCCGGTGCGCCAATAATACAAGGCTCGACAAATTCATCGGTCTGTCCTGCTGCATAGGCCTGCTCCATGGCTGATACCGCATCATCGACGGCAGTACCCACCCCCTCAACCATAGCACGGTAGGACCGCTCAACCCGGTCCCAGCGGTTATCCCGATCCATCGCCCAATAACGCCCGCTGACGGTACAGATTCTACCGGCCTTCATTTGTGTCAGACGCTTGTCCAGATCGGCCAGGTAACCACGCCCGCTGGTTGGTGGAGTATCACGCCCGTCCATGAACGCGTGAATACAGATCTGCTCCACTCCGGCGCGCTGCGCAATCTGTACCAGCGCATCAAGATGGGTAATATGGGAATGAACGCCACCATCGGACACCAGCCCAAGCAGGTGCAATTTACTGCCCTTCGCTGCAACGCGGGCGCTGATATCCGTAAGGGCCGAATTGTGGAAAAAACTGCCGTCTTCAATGGCAAGACTGATGCGGGTCAGATCCTGATAAACGATACGCCCGGCACCAATATTCAGATGGCCGACCTCGGAATTCCCCATCTGGCCATCAGGCAGGCCGACGTCGCGCCCCGAAGCACTCAGACGAGCATGGGGCCATTGCTCCAAAAGTTCATCCATGACCGGCGTACGGGCCTGACAAACGGCGTTGTCGGCACAATGACTGTTTAACCCCCAGCCGTCAAGAATGACGAGTACAACCGGTGATGGTGTCACACAGCCTCCCTCGCTCCGTGGGGAATCATCTTGGGATAATCAACCATGCGGGCCTCCTGAATCTGCTTGCGTTCCGGCAAGATCAAGGTGTCCCAACTGTTGCACTGGGGACAACGACTGTGCCAATCGTTAAACCCGGTGCCGCAGGCCTCGCAGACAAAGCCGAGCAACAGATGACTGTCAATCCGCAGGGCTTTCTGATACTCGACAATTGCATCCTCTGTACGATTGCGACGGCGTTGTGCTTCTGCCAGCAGCAGATGGAGTTTGGTGAAATCAATGCCGGTTGCTTCCAGGTCCGTCAGGTGCTGCATGGCCTCATCGACCATTTCCAGGCGCAGACACAAACGACCGAGGTACAATTTAAGCAGCAGGTCCTGAGGATCCTGCTCCATCTGGGCACGATAAAATGCCAGCAAGGCGGCCGGATCTTCAGCATTGATATAGATATCCTCAAGGCGGGCCAGAAAGACGCTTTTTTTCAGGGCACGGTAACCTTCCTGATACACCTTGACGGCATCGGCAAAGCGATCAGCCTGACGGTAGGCATCACCAAGAGTAACACGGGCGGGAGTACAGCCGGCATCTTGTTTGATAATATCGCGACAGGCATCGATGGCCTGATCAAGTTCCCCCTGCTCGAGGGCCTGGTGGGCAACTTCATAACGTAATTGCAGCAATGTCTGCTTTTCCTGATCAACCTTGGGTCCGGCGGCCGTGGCCTTGATAATCCGCTTCTGCAGCATCAGAGCGTCATCCCAGTGACCGAGCCGAACCATGATATCACGTAATGCCCGCATGGCTTTGCGATTCTCAGCGTCACCGGCCAACAACTCCTTGTAAATAGTCATGGCTTCAGCGTGTTGCTCCTGCTCTTCATAGGTCGTCGCCAGCTTGAACAGTACTTCGACTCCTTTTGGATCAAGTTTCCGCGCCTTTTGCAGCAGATCAATCCCTTCCTGAATATTGCCCTCCTGCAGAGCAACGCTGGCAAGGGCCAGATGGCTGTCAACCCGGCGCGGGTCACGATCCAGGGCTTTCTTTAGCAGGGTCCGCGCTTTTTTCAGGTCTCCCGACAGCAGACGACCAACCCCGCTGCGATAAATCGTACTGATCTCCTCGCCCTTGCGTAAATCGCGACTTTTTTTCCAGCCTTTGAATGAAAGAAGAAAAGCACTTGCCATATGAACCAGATTGCCGAGCAACAAACCGGCCAGCAATACCGCCATCAGCATGATGGCACCCGGCAGGGTGTAACTTGTCTCGCTGGTCAGAAAGACCGTTATGTCGCCGGGATTGATCCCCCAGAAATACAGAAATCCCAGAGCAAACAGAATAAACAGCAACACAAAAAAAGCGACTAAAATCATGACCATCTCCTGGCTGGACCAGCTACCATCGGCAACAGGGGCGATTACTCACCAAATTTTTCGTATTCTTCCTTGCAGTCAACACAGTATCGGGAAAAGGGACGGACCTCCAGCCGACGCGGTGCAATTTCCTCTTCACAGGCCACACAGACCCCGTAAGCCCCCTGGGCAATCCGCTCAAGAGCAGCATCGATATCGCGGATGCGGCCCAATTGCGCTTGACTCACGCTCATCAGCACATCCTGAGAATAGCTCGTTGCCGACATATCACCAATATCAGCGACACCATCGCGCCCCAGGGAAAGTGATTCCGCGTGAGATTTTCTTGCGTTTTCAAGAATATCCTGCCGCAGTCGCAACAACTCCTGCTTTATGCTTTCCAGATGATCTTTGCTGTGCACCAGTACTCCTCGGCAGTAGTTCAATCCATCAACAGAGCAACAACGTTGTCACGGATTATGGTAAGGCTCACGTCTGATTATGGTAGCGCTACGGTAAAGTTGTTCCAACAAAAAAATACGCGCCATCTGATGGGTAAAGGTCATTTTTGACAGCGACAGACACATATCCGCTCGCTTGCGCACCTGATCATCAACTCCATAGGCACCACCAATGATCAAGCACCAGTCACCTCTACCGTACAGCATCTCTTCTTCCAGCATTGACGCCAGCCCCGGTGAGTCAATCTGCCGTCCACGCTCATCAAGAAGAACAACCCGCTCCCCCTCGGAAATTTTCGCCAGGATACGCTCCCCTTCGCGTCTGCGCAAAACAGCCGGTGAATCCTTGCGTCCGCTTTTTTCCTCTTTGAGCTCAACTGTCTCAAACCCGAAATAATGTTGCAGACGGTCACTGTAATCGGCGGCAGCCAACCGTTGCCAGTCAGTGAGCTTGCCGACACAGATCAGGCGTAACTTCACTTAAACAGAATCCTGATCCAGCGGAACTTCAGGCGCTTCGCTCCACAAGCCCTCCAAATCGTAAAATTCTCTAACCGGTTGCTGGAAAACATGGATGGTTACATCGCCGTAATCCAGCAGAACCCAGCGCCCCTGGTCCATCCCCTCGACGGACAGCGGGTAAAGCTGGTGACGGTGCTTGAACTCGGTATGAATATGGTCGGCAATTGCCTGAACCTGGCGATCAGAGCGACCTGAAACCAGCAGCAGGTAATCAGTCAGGCTCGAGTGTCCACGCAAATCAAGGAGCAGCAGTTTGTCTCCCTTTTTTTCGCTAGCGTACTCAACCGCAGTCATTGCAATATTTTTGGCGTGCAAAAGTTATCCTTTAACAATCGTGTATATAGAGTTGATGGGCATTGATATAGGCGACCACTGCCGCCGGCACACTCCCCTCGATGCCTTGATGCTTCATGATGCACCGACGAATCTCGGTGGAGGAGGCATGATGACAGGTGTGATCGACAACAATAAGAGAAAAACCCTTGTCAAACCGTAGATTTTTGGATTGCGAATCATAACAGAAGCGATCGGCGATAGCAACCGGCAGCAAGGCACGTATCTCTCCGGAAAATCCGGGTCGGGCCGTCACCACGATGTGGGCCAGCTCGAACAGTTCCTGGTAACGGTGCCACGTGCTGATTTCACGAAAAGAATCCAGCCCCATAATGAAATAAAACTCATGTTCGGGGTGTTGGAGACGCAATTGTCTCAGGGTTTCAACGGAAAAGCTGGTACCGCCACGCCGCCCTTCGACATCACAGACCCTGAACGCCGGATGATCAGCCACAGCCAACTCGACCATGGCCAGCCGCTGAGGGAATGGCACTTTGGCCGCCACCTCCTTGTGCGGCGGCTGCCAGGCGGGGACAAACCAGACCTGATCGAGCCGACAACTGTTGAGTACTTCAGCGGCAATATGCAAATGGCCGTTATGAATGGGATTGAAGGTACCCCCAAGCAGACCGATGCGCATGGCTAGGATCGCACCTGACCATCACCCAGCACCACGAATTTGCGCGTCGTCAGATCTTCCAGCCCCATCGGCCCAAAAGAGTGCAGCTTGGTCGTAGAAATACCGATTTCAGCTCCCAGACCCAACTGATTACCGTCAGAGAAACGCGAAGAGGCGTTGACCATGACCACGCTCGAATTAATCTCGCGCAAAAACCGTTGCGACCTCTGATAGTTATTGGTAACAATCACTTCGGTGTGGAGAGAGCCATAGGTTTCAATATGTTCACGAGCCTGATCAAAGTCGGTAACCACCCGCAGCGCCAGAATCAGGTCGAGATATTCCTCGTACCAGTCCGCTTCGACAGCTGGAGTCAGATCAGCAACCAACTCCTGCGCTGCCGCGCAACCCCGCACCTCAACGCCGGCCTGACGCATGGCGGCAACAATCTGCGGGACAAAAACCGGGGCGACATCCTGATGAACCAGCAGGGTTTCCATGGCGTTACAGACCCCCGGGCGCTGGACCTTGGCGTTGAGACAGATCTGTTCTGCCATGGCCAGGTCCGCCTCAGCATCAACATAGACGTGACAGACCCCCTTGTAATGCTTGATCACCGGAATCCGCGAGTTCTCAGCAACAAAACGGATCAGACCTTCACCGCCACGGGGGATAATCAGATCAATCTGTTCTTCGAGTTTGAGCAGTTCGGTCACCGCATTACGGTCACTGGTGGTGACCACCTGCAGGGCAGCCTGCGGCAGGTCGAACTCGGCCAGACACTGTTGCAGCAACGAACCGATGGCCTGATTGGACGCCAGGGCCTCGGAACCGCCCCGCAGTATAACGGCATTGCCGCTTTTCAGACACAAGGCGGCAGCATCTGCGGTGACGTTGGGGCGCGATTCATAGATAATGCCGATAACCCCCAGGGGAATGCGCTGGCGCCCAACCTGAATACCGTTAGGACGCAGCCACATGCCGGTGACCTCACCGACCGGATCGGGCAAAGCCGCCACTTCACGCAGCCCTGCTGCCATGGCGTCAATACGTTCATCGGTCAGAGTCAAACGATCAAGCATGGCCGCCGCCATGCCGTTGTCTTTGGCGCGTTCCAGATCCTTGTTGTTTTCCTGCTGCAGAACGTCACGGTGAGCCTGAAGTGTTGCGGCCATCTTGATCAGTAAATCATTCTTTACCGTCGTCGACAGGGTTGCCATTCGCCGCGACGCCTGACGGGCTGCCATTGCCAGGCTCTGCATCTGCACTGCTATCGTCATTGCTCGACCTCCTCTTCCTTGTCTGCCGTCAACACCAGGTCATCGCGACAGATCATTTCATCACGATACTTGTAGCCGAGTATATTTACAATCTGCGAGCACTGCTTCCCCATAATCTGCAGAGTTTCGGCCAAAGAATAACTGATAATACCGCGCGCAAACTCATTGCCGTCACGATCACACAAACGCACCGAGTCGCCGCGCTCAAAACCGCCATCGACACCAATAATACCTGCCGGCAACAGGCTTTTTCCACCCTGCATGACGGCTCTTTTCCCCCCGTCATCAATAATCAGTTTGCCGCGCGGCTTTTTTGAAAATGCAATCCAGCGCTTCTTGGCCGTCAGTTTTGACTCAGCCGGCAAAATATAGGTGCCGACTTCCTCGCCGGCAAAAACCCGGGTAAGAATATGAGCCGTACGCCCGTTGACAATCAGAGTACCGATGCCACTGAGCGCCGCCCGCTTGGCAGCTTTAAGCTTGCTCCCCATCCCGCCGGTACCCAGAACACCGTGGGAGCCGCCACCCATGGCCTCAATATCCGACGTTACCCGTTCGACCAGAGGAATCAGTCGCGCCCGCGAATCAACAGAAGGATCACGGTCGTAGAAACCATCGACATCAGAAAGAATCACCAGCAGATCGGCCTCGACCAGACCGGCGACGAGGGCGGAAAGATTATCATTGTCGCCAAAACGGATCTCTTCGACGACCACCGTGTCATTTTCATTGACGATCGGCGTTACACCGTATTCCAACAGAGTCCTCACCGTATTTCGGGCGTTCAAATAACGTCGTCGATTCGACAGGTCATCCCGGGTCAGCAGCACCTGAGCAACATTGAAATCGTGGAATTGAAAGGTTTCGCGGTACTCACGCATGATTCGAGTCTGGCCGATGGCAGCCGCCGCCTGCTTCTGCGGAATAGTCTGGGGCCGACCGACAATACCAAGCTGTCCCTTACCGGCAGCAACAGCACCGGACGAAACAACAACGACCTCAAGGCCACGCTTGAGCAATTGACAGACATCTGCTGAAATTGCCGCTACCCGGTCATTTTCAAGACCGGCGGCATTGGAAATGACACCGCTACCAACCTTGATGACAACCCGCTTCACATGGGAAAAAAGAGCATTACGCATAAGGTTACATTCTATATCAATACAATAGAGTTATTTGAAAAGAACGACCCCGCAACAAACAGCGGGGGAGCAGAATACAGAATACAGAACATAGAAGACAGGAGAAAACCTGTTGAATTAACAAGCTTTTTTCACATTCTATATTCTATATTCTATATTCTATATTCTATATTCTGTATTCTGTATTCCAAGATGATTAAACGCAAATCACTCGTCATCCTCATCTGCCTCACCGCGCCGCAGGCGCTCCAACTCGCGGCCAAGAACATTAACCAGTTCTTTTGTTCCTTCACCGGTAACAGCCGAGATGGCCCGCACTGGATAGCCCAGTGATTCGAAATGCTGCCGGTATTCATCAACCCGCTCACGTACTTCGGACACATCAATTTTGGTCAATACCACCAGTTGCGGTTTCTGCGCCAGAGTTGCATCATGCTGTTGCAACTCGTTATTGATCATCAGAAAATTGTCGAAGGCATCGCCCTTTTGCATGCAGGACAGATCCACCAGATGCAGAAACAGATCGGTACGTTCAACATGACGTAAAAACCTTGTGCCAAGCCCATGCCCCTGACTGGCACCGGCAATCAAGCCGGGGATGTCAGCAACCACAAAGGTTTTATGGCCACCGTAGCGTACAACTCCGAGGTTGGGAATCAGGGTAGTAAAGGGGTAGTCGGCGATCTTGGGACGGGCCGCAGAAATAGCAGCGATCAGGGTCGACTTGCCGACATTGGGAAGGCCGACAAGGCCGACATCGGCAATCAGTTTCAGCTCCAGCCGGAGTTTTTTTTCATCACCGGCAATTCCCGGCTGGGCATGACGCGGAGCGCGATTGGTACTGGTAGCAAAACGGGCATTGCCACGCCCCCCCTGCCCCCCCTTAAGGAGCAACAGCTCACTGCCTTCCACCGTCAGATCCGCCAGCACTTCGCCGCTATCATCATCATAGATCAAGGTTCCTGGCGGCACCCGCAGTTCCAGCCGCTCACCACTTTTGCCGTGCATGTTCTTGCCCATGCCACCGGCACCATTTTCTGCGCGATAATGGCGCATATAACGATAGTCGAGCAGGGTCGACAGGCTGCCGTCGACAATAAAGACAACATCCCCCCCTTTGCCGCCGTCACCACCATCAGGTCCGCCCTTGGGAATAAACTTTTCGCGTCGGAACGACACACACCCACGACCGCCATCACCGGCCTTGACGTCAATTTTTACCTGATCAACAAACTTCATACTCCGCCAAAAACTCCTGAGCTTCTTTGCATTCAAACTCAAGAGCCCGGTGACTGACGTGCAGTACCGGGCTCTTCTAGAACTTGGTCAATTACGAAAAAAGATCAGGCCGCGTAAACGCTGATCTGCTTCCGCCCTTTGGCTTTGGTTTCAAAGGTCACAACCCCGTCAACCAGAGCGAACAGGGTATAATCCTTGCCACAACCTACGTTGTTGCCGGCATGAAACGTTGTGCCACGTTGACGTACCAGAATCGACCCCGCAGTCACCTGCTGACCGCCGAAACGCTTGACACCGAGCCGTTTACCGGCACTGTCACGACCGTTTCTGGAACTACCGGCTGCTTTCTTGTGAGCCATAAGAATCGCCTCCTAAGCTTCAATCGCCGCGACTTTAAGCCGGGTAATGGGTTGACGGTGGCCGTATTTTTTACGATACCCTTTGCGCCGCTTGGATTTGAAAACAAGGATTTTCTTGTCTTTTTCCTGGGCAACGATCCGTGCCTTAACCTTGGCACCTGGTACGAGAGGTGTTCCGAGTTTAACCTCTGCGCCACCGACCATGAGGACTTGATCGAGTTCGATGGTATCACCCACCGCGCCCTCGATCATTTCGACCTTGAACAGGTCGCCTTCGGAAACTTTGTACTGTTTTCCTCCGGTCTTGATCACCGCATACATTGTTGACTTTCTCCTCTGTAAAAATTCTTCCCGTCCTGCAGGCGCACGAATTGCGCCGCAACGCCGGACTATACCCTCGCCCCCTGCAACTGTCAAGAAAAAACCCTTACCGCTCCTCTACTTCTGTACCAACCCGCCCGGGAGAAACTTCCAAACCTCGTTTTGACCATACCTAAAAAACTATCCTGCCGGCTTTTTTTCGCCACCTCCGGCGAACAGATCTGCCGACAGAACCGAAAGCAAACCAGGCGAACACTGTTTTTTTCCCAAAAAATTGTAGATTTAACGTTTTTTTCATCACCAGGTTTCAATAGCTTATCCCCTTTTTCCTCTGATTCACTGTTTTAATCTCGGGAAACTGGCTCTGCTTTTGCTTGACACGGGAGAAATTTCAGTTTCTCTGCGCGCTTGCCGTGCTCTTTTTTCATCCCTCAAAGGAGATACGCATGATGACAACTGTCTGGGATCGCCTGTGGCGAATGCACGACGAAACCAAATCCCTTTTCACCTTTCGTCCCGCAGCCATGGCACAAAGGCTCGTGCTGTTCAGTAAAAACAACTTGGAAAAAGAAGTAGATATCGCTGACGAAATGGAGGAAGCGCCCTCCGAACACAATATCAAGTTCACTCCCGAGGGCGCCGATGATGAAGGTCCACGCGAATACAGCCGCCGACAGAAAACCGGCTTGTGGCTGGGACCATTGCTCTTTGCCCTGATGCTGATCATCCCCACCCCGGCAGGAATGGAGCCAACCGCCCAGAAGATGGCGGCTATTGCCCTGCTCATGGCCACCTGGTGGATGTGTGAGTCACTGCCGATTCCGGCCACCAGCCTGTTGCCCATCGTCCTGTTTCCATTGATGGGAGTCATGTCAACCGGCAACGCCGCCGCCCCCTATGCCAATCACCTGATTTACCTGTTCATGGGGGGCTTTATCATCGCCCTGGCCATGCAGCGCTGGAATCTGCATCGCCGCATTGCCATGAACATCGTCAAGGTTGTTGGGTTTTCACCGCCGCGTCTGATTCTTGGCTTCATGATCGCAACAGCAGCCCTTTCTGCCTTTGTTTCCAATACCGCCACTACGGTCATGATGATGCCTATCGGCCTGGCCATCATTGCCCACATTATCGATGAAGGCAAAAAAGAAGGGCTGGATAAAACCATTGATTTTTCTCAAGGAAATTTTAATTTTGGCCTCAACCTGATGCTGGGCATTGCCTATGCTGCCTCCATTGGCGGTGTTGCCACCCTCATCGGCACCCCACCCAACACTGTTCTTGCCAGCTTTCTCAACCGTACCTACGGCTATGACATCACTTTTGCCCAGTGGATGGCCTTTGGTGTTCCTCTTGTCGTTGTCATGCTGCCCCTGTGCTGGCTGTGGCTGATCAAGGTTGCCAATCCCATGAAACTCAAAAAGGTTCCGGGCGGGCGCCACCTCATTGATGCCGAACTGAAAAAAATGGGGAGCATGAACGCCGGTGAACGCTGGACCGGCCTGGTTTTTTTTCCTTACGGCCATGGCCTGGATCTTCCGCCAGCAACTCAGTTTTCTGTTCCCCGCACCGGCCATGGTAACTGACGCTGCAATTGCCATGTGTGGTGCCCTGGTGCTGTTCCTGATTCCGATCGATCTGAAAAAAGGGATTTTTGTCATGGACTGGCACTGGGCCAGCAAGATGCCCTGGGGCGTTCTGGTACTCTTTGGTGGGGGACTGGCCCTGGCAAGAGGCTTCAGCGACACCAAACTGGCACACTGGATCGGCGAGCAGGTTGGCCTGCTGGAAAATGCTCCGGTTCTGATTCTCGTCATCGCCGTAGCAGCCCTGATCATCTTCCTGACCGAGCTGACCTCCAACACTGCAACCGCCGCCATGGTCATGCCGATCCTCTCAGCCGTGGCAATCGGCCTGGGACAAAATCCGATGTTGCTGCTGATTCCGGCCGCCATTGCTGCAAGCTGCGCCTTCATGCTGCCGGTCGCAACACCGCCAAATGCCATTATTTTCGGCTCCGGCTACGTTACCATCCCGCAAATGGCAAAAAGTGGCTTCGGCCTTAATCTGATCAGTATTTTCCTGGCCGTTATCTTCACCTATCTGCTGGCAATACCGGTCTTTGATATCAGCGTCAACGTTGTACCGGAATGGGTTGTCCCCTCACCCTGACAGACACCGCCAAACGACACAACGACAAGGGGACAATCGTATCAAGGTGCCCCCTTGTCGTTAATAATCTTTACACTCCCCTTGCATATTCCCTAGAATACACCTTCGCTTCAGTCTTTTAACGAAGGAAATCCGCATGCTCCGGCACCCGTACCTTCCGCTGCTACTGCGATCCATGATTCCGGTACTGTTTGTGCTTGCACTCTGGACCAGGTCGGCAGCAACAGATTTTACCTTCGTCCACAACAGTGGCATTGCACCAGGTCCGACGCTGTTCATCACCGCCGGCATTGACGGTGATGAGCCGGGTGGAATCCATGCTGCCGCCACCCTCATCACCCGCTATCAGATCAGGTCAGGACAATTGTGGATTGCTCCCGATCTCAACCGGCAAGCAATTCTGCTGCGTGAGCGTGGTGAAATGAATCTCAAATTCGCCGGTATCGCGCCGGACGATCCCCTTTACGATCCTGTTTTCAGGCTGAAAAGCATTGTCCGCGACCCCCATGTCGATCTGCTTGTCAATCTGCACGACGGCAGCGGTTTTTATCATCCTGTCCGTCTTAGCCGTGAACGTGGCCCTTACCGCTGGGGACAATCTATTGTCATTGACCAGGAAACCCTGCCGGGAGTTCGCTTTGGCGAGCTCCACCATCTTGCCGACACCATCACGTCTCAAACCGCCCAGGGAGTCCTTGCAGACAATGAGCAATTCCAGATCAAAAATATGCACACCGCCACCCTCGACGATGCCGCACCGACACGAAAATCCCTGAGTTGGTTTGCCCTGCGACACGGCAAGCCTTCTCTGACGATTGAAGCCAGCAAAACCCATCCTGTTTCTGTGCGCGCCTATTACCACCTGCTTGCCCTTGAGGCCCTGATGAAAGAGGTCGGCATTCGCTTTAGCCGCGATTTCGAACTGACGCCGGAGGCCGTTGCCGGAGTCATTCGTGAAGATGCACAAATAACCCTGGCCCAGGGTCGTATCCATCTTGATCTGAACAATATGAATCGCAACCTCTATGACTTTCCCCTCCCTGCCAACCCGCAAGCCAGTGTCAGTGTTATCAATCCCCTGATCTCACTACAGCCGGAACAACAGGGCTACCGCATTCATTACGGCAACAATCGCCTTGCCCTGCTGCATCCGCGCCAGGTCAAGATCGACTCGCATTTCGAACCGATCCCCATGATCATTGACGGCACGGAACAACTGGTCACACCGGGAACAGTCCTGGCGGTGACGTCTCATGTGCAGATTGAACCGCTGCCACACTATCGGTTCACCCTGGCCGGCCACAATGGCAGCCAGGAACCACAGGCCACCAGCATTAACGGCAACAACGCTTCAATTGATCGCGATGGCAGACTACTACGGCTGGAAATTTATCGGGATGAGGCCTTCAGCGGCATGATCCTGCTCGATTTCAGGCAAGGGGATGACAACAGCAATGAAGAGGGCTGAAGACTAAAAAAAGATCACCACTGCGCCCGTTGAAACAACCTGTGATAGCGTTCTTTGAGGTCAGGGTCCTTTTTCGCCGCCAATTGCAGTCGCCGAATGGCGGAGCTTAATGAAGAAACATCGCGCCCCAGGCGCTCCCCCAGGGCGGTGAGCGTCATGCAGGAGGTTTCAAGGCACAACCATCCGAGATAAGAACGGGCCAAAGAGCAGTGCCGATTTTTACCGGCAGCTGCCAATTCCTGCTCCGACAGTTGGAATTCTTCCAGGATCAGCGCCAGTAAACGCTCCGGATCAACCTTCGGCGGGCAAACCTGACGTGCCAGCTTAAGAGCCCCGCGAGCATATTCCCTGGTCCCCAGGATCCGAGGATCATAGTCCCCGCCACTGTAAAAATTAATATCTACCGGCTCAACCAGGCCTTCATTGACATAGCCGTGAAACCGCATCAGGGCGCGAATACCGCTTTCTTCAATGTGAATATACAGACGCTCCTGCGTCAGCCACAGCACTTTCTCACGAGCACAGTAGGCGCGATGGCTGCTCCAGGCATAACGCATCGGATCATCCTCGATCCCGGCGGCCACTGGAGCCAGATGCAGGTCACGCACCAATGGCAGCAGATAGGGTTCAGGATCGATCAGAATCGCTTTGTAACGCCCCTGAAACAGGTGCCCCAGTTGCCCATGACGATCATTGAACCAGCGGGTATAACGGAATCCGAGCTGTTGCATAATGCGTGACAGGGGCACATCATCTACTTCGACAACCAGACGAATCTCTGTCGGCAACAGAACGTAAGCATGAATTCGATGAGCAAATTTCTCCACGCCCTCCTGCAACAGCAGCAACAGGCGGGTAAAATCAGCAACATCGGTAAAAACCTGCTGGGAACCATTGCCGCGCAAACTCACATGATAGATGGCGCCGGGAAAATGCAATCGAGGCTTTCGTGCCATAACCAACCCTGTATCAGTAAGCGAACATCTCTTTAGAGAGAGCTAACTTAGCAGAAAACCCCTGATGTGCAAAGGAATTAATCACTGCAGGCAATTACCGCCGCAGCGGCTGCAGCTATCCGACACGGATCTCAAACTGCTCAATGTGAAATTCCGGATGAGGATTGATCTGCACTGACCGGTTAAAGCGTTTTTCCAGCACATCCAGCCCACTACGCTCTTCGTCGACCAGCAGACCGGCGATGCGCGGATGAGCCAACAGCGTCAGGGGTCCGGCAGGCAGGTCGGCCAGCTCGCGGTGCAGTTCGCGCAGAATTTCGTAAATGATGGTCAGCTTGCCCTTCACATACCCCTTCCCTTCACAATAAGGGCAGGGCTCACAGAGGGTGCGACCAATGCTTTCCCGGACCCGCTTGCGGGTCATTTCCACCAGCCCGAGCTCCGATATTTTCAGAATATTGGTTTTATTCTTGTCCCCCTTGAGGGCCTCTTCCAGGGCGGCGTGAACCTTCTCGCGGTGGGTCTCTTTTTCCATGTCGATGAAATCGATGATGATCAGCCCGCCAATGTTGCGTAAACGCAGTTGAAAGGCAATCTCTTTCAAGGCCTCAAGATTGGTTTTGAGGATGGTATCTTCAAGATTATGCTTACCGACATAGCGCCCGGTATTGACATCGATGGCGGTCAGGGCCTCGGTCTGTTCGATGATAATGGAACCGCCGCTTTTCAGCCACACTTTGCGCCCGAGGGCCCGGGATATTTCTACCTCCAACCCATAGGCGTCAAAAATCGGTTCCTCTCCTTCATAGAGATCAACCCGATAGTTGATACGCGGCATGAAAGTCCGCAGGAAGCGGTTGATCTTGTTGTATTCATCAAGACTGTCAACGACAATCCGCTTGACCTCTTCCGTCAATATGTCGCGTAACACCTTGCTGGTCACATCAAGGTCGGAATGGATGAGATCCGGAGCACTGACAGCATCGACCCCCCGGCTGATATTTTTCCACAAGCCGACCAGAAATTCCATGTCCTGGCGCAAATCTTCGGCACTTTTACCTTCCGACACCGTTCGCACAATAAACCCGGTACCGGGCTCGCGCATCTCTTCAACAATCTTGCGCAGGCGCTCCCGTTCTTCCTCGCACTCAATCCGCCGAGAAATGCCGATATGATCGACTGTCGGCATGAAGACCAGATGCCGCCCGGGCAAGGAAACGTGGGACGTAATCCGTGCCCCCTTGGTCCCGATCGGTTCTTTCGATACCTGCACCAGCAATTCCTGCCCTTCCCGGAGCAGATCTTCGATGGGCGGCAAGGGCGACGAGGATTCCCCCTCCCCTTGGGCAGGCCCCCCTTCTTCCCCCTCAATGTGGCGTTCTACCTGTTCAATCTCGTCAAAAACGTCGGCGACATACAAAAAGGCCGCCTTCTCCAGACCGATATCAACAAAAGCGGCCTGCATACCCGGCAGGACCCGAATTACCCGCCCTTTGTAAATATTGCCCACAATCCCCCGTTCCCGCTCCCGCTCGATGTAGAGTTCGGCAATATGCCCCCCCTCCAACAACGCGACCCGGGTTTCGTGGGAGGTGGTATTGATTACCAGCTCCTTGGTCATACCGTCTCCTGATGTTCTGATTATTAATAATCTTCTATATTCTAAATTCTAAATTTTGAATTCTTATATTCTATCTTCCGCCCTCAATCCTTCAGCTTGTTTCCCGTCTTGACTACTCCCAGACGCCGCACTTCCTCCACTTCCAGATCGAGCAACCAGGATGCTACCAGGAGGGGACCGCCCTTGCCCATCTCAATCTGAAGCCCCGTTGATGTCAAGACAACATTGATCAGGGACTCGCGAATATCCACTTCAACAGGAACCCCTTTTTTCAGCCGGACCACCGGTTGCTGCGCCGCTTTCAACAGCTTGCTGATCCGCTCCTCAAGATCTGCCGGTACCTGCTCCGGCAGGGGCACCAGATAAGAGCTCGAAGCCACCGTCGCTGAGGGGGAGGGCGATTTCCAGGGGATAGTTTCACCTTCAATAATATTGAACCCATCCGGCAATTGAACATTGATTGCGCTGATAATCTCATCAATTGCCAACGGATAAAGGAGTTCCAGATCGATGAGTTCCGCCTGGCTGGCTACCCCGAGGGGCAAGGCTTCAAGATAGGAAACCTTCGGAGTCGGGTGAAATCCCTGGGAAAAACGTAACGGCATCCCTGCCCGGCGAAGAGCGCGCTGAAACATTTTCAGATATTCCAGATGACCGACCATACGCGCTCGCCCCAGCTTGCTCAGGGTCAGACGCACCCGGGTCGGTTCCTCGACCACCGGCACAGAGGGCAGATCCCCCGCTGAGCCAGATGTCACCGACATGGCGGTGTTTTGGGCAAAGCGCATGCGTAACTGATCAAAATCGCACACTCCGCAACCATGGCAGTTGCCGCTCCGACAATCAATGGTCGCTGTACCTGCCAGGGCCTTGTGCCTCTCAGCACGGAAAAAATCCTTGGGCAAGCCGCAGTCAATATGATCCCAGGGAAGAATTTCGTCCTCATCACGCCGGCGCAGATACCATTCCGGGTCCAATTGACAGGCGGTAAAAGCCTGCTGCCAGCGCCCGAAATCGAAGTGTTCACGCCAGCCATCGAAGCGACAACCTGAATCCGTCGCTGCTTCAATGACCTGCCCCAAACGCCGATCACCCCGCGCAAACACTCCCTCGAGAAAAGAGAGTTCAGCCTCGTGGTATTTAAAGCGCAGCTTTTTCTGACGCAGCCCTTCACGTAACAGGCGCTGGCGACGACGAATCTCCTCAAGACCAATCTGCGCCTCCCACTGAAACGGGGTATGGGGCTTGGGAACAAAGGTTGACACGGCGACATTGACATCATTGCCACCGGTGCCTTTACCGCTGCGCTTGACGGCTGCCGCCAGGGCGATAATCGCTTCAAGATCGGCGTCGGTTTCCGTCGGCAACCCCTGCATAAAATAGAGCTTGACCAACCGCCAACCGGCCTGGTAGGCCTGTGCGGTGGTTGTAAGCAGGTCCTCTTCGTGAATGCCCTTGTTGATCAGCTGACGCAGACGTTCACTACCGGCTTCCGGAGCCAGGGTGAAACCGGTTTTGCGAACTTTTTTGATCTCCTCCATCAATTCCGGGGTCAGGGTACCGACGCGCAGACTCGGCAGAGAAACCGCCACTTGATCACCGGCATGTTCGCGCATCAGACTCTGGAGCAGGGGTTCGATGCAGCTGTAGTCTCCGGTGGACAGGGAAAGAAGGGAGATCTCCTCAAATCCGGAGTTTTTTAGAGAGGCACTGATCAGTCGGCGAATGGTTTCCGGATCACGTTCACGAACGGGTCGGTAGATATAACCGGCCTGACAAAAACGACAGCCACGGGTACAACCACGGGCAATCTCGATGGCTACCCGATTATGGACCGTCTGCAGAAAAGGAACGATGGGGCGGGTTGGAAATGCAGCCTTATCGAGGTCGGCCAGAAAACGCCGACGTACCCGAGGCGCAATATCGGCACTGCCTGGACGGATAGCGGCGATACGACCGTCGTCATGGTAATCAACCTGATAAAAGTCAGGTACATAAAACCCGTCCAGACGCGCCAACTCCCTCAATAACTGGGTCTTCGACCAACCCTGCGCACGTCTTTTGCGCACCAGGTCTACCAGTTCTACTACCGCCTCTTCACCATCACCAATCACGGCCACATCAAAAAAATCGGCCAGGGGCTCCGGATTAAAAGCGCAAGGGCCACCGACCACCACCAGCGGCGCATCCTCACCGCGCTGCTGCCGTCGGCGCGGCACCGCCGCCAGATCGAGCATGGTCAACAGATTGGTATAACTGAGTTCGTACTGGAGGGTAAAACCAATGATGTCAAAGTCCCCCAAGGGGCGCTGGGCTTCCAGGGAGCACAAAGGTTGGTGGTGGGTACGCAACCAGGCTTCCATATCGGTCCAGGGTGAAAAAACCCGTTCTGCGGCAACCCCCTCCAACTGATTAAGAATGCTGTAGAGAATAGGAAAACCTATATGGCTCATACCGACGTCATAGACGTCGGGAAAAGCCAACGCCATGCGTACATCGACCTGATCATCAGGCTTGAGCAAACTACCGAGCTCAGCACCGAGATAGCGGGAGGGACGACTGACTTCCGTCAGGGCCGCAGTTGGATCACTCTTCACATCATTCACCTGGAAACTCAATCTGGTTATCTACGAGATGGGTCCTGTTCAACAACAACCTATGGATCATCCGGATTCTGTGACCCTGCTTCGCTACGCACAGAATGACAACAGGTTCCTTTTCTCCAACCTGCTTCTCTGTCATCGGTCGCGACGTTGCAGGACCCGGATGACGAGCAGATCACATCGGTCTGCGCTGAACAGCCACTCCAGCATAAACAAACCTTCGACAAAGCCGGGGAGTCTACCACACAACGACCTTCATGCCACGGGCTTTTTATCCGACCTGTCGCGACTATTTTCCTTTCCACAAACTCTCGCCATAAAATTGCTCTCGCAACCGCGCTTCCGGATAACGGTCATAAAATGCCTGCCGGGAGAAATCAAACTGATACTGGCTGATGTAAGCGCGCAAAATGGCGTAAGCGGCATTGATACATCGAATACGCTCGGGATCATCACCACCGCCGCAATCGGGATGAAAACGGCGTACAAGCTCCCGGTGACGCGTGCGAATCTCTTCAAGGCTGGCCCGCAACGGCAGGCCAAACACCTCAAGTGCTTTCTGCAAGTCCTCGTAGCTGATCCCTTCTTCCATCGTCACACCTCCTGAACCTGCCGCCTCAGAGACCATAATGACATGATGAATCCATTCTTGATGTTGAACCCAGCTTCGTAGCGAGAAAAAAGATTACTCACACGAAGCCACCAAGGCACTAAGGAATCTTGAGTTAGAATCACAGGAACAGCCTGCAGAGTTTAAACCAAAAAAACAAAAATTAAGGCTTTATTGCTGTAGCGGTTCAATAGTGAATCGCGCCCATACACCAACGCAGGATTCAGATATTTGTTCACCGGGTCAGTAACAGCAAGAATATAGGGTTAGATCTTGATTTTAACCATAAAGCTTCTGTCGGTGATTTCCGGGTGTTCCGTGGACAATGAAATTTGAAGGTTGCCTTGGTGACCTTCGTGGCTTCGTGTGAGGCGCTTTTTCAACGTCTTCAGTGTTTCCCGCGGATAACCCCTGTTACAAGATTATAAACACCGCCACCCCGCAAGGAAAGAGTCACACAAACAATCAGACGAGATCAACAGCCATCAATTGACACCTCCAGGCCATAACGAATAGGATGGCGACTCATTTTCAAATCTGCATACGGAGTTTTCGTGGCACGCACCAAAACCCTTTATAGTTGTCAACACTGTGGCTACCAGAGCCCCAAGTGGCACGGACGCTGTCCCGACTGTCAGCAGTGGAACAGCCTGGTGGAAGAGCAGTCGCTACCGGTCACCAATCACAGCCGGGCCCTGACCGAACCGGGACGACCGGTTCAACTTTCCACCGTCGATTGTCGCTCTGAAGATCGTCTGGGTACCGGCCTTGGTGAGCTTGACCGTACCCTGGGTGGCGGTGTCGTCCCCGGCTCCCTGATTCTGGTCGGCGGCGATCCCGGGATCGGCAAATCGACCCTGCTCCTGCAGGCCTTTGCCCGCCTGGCCGGAAGCGGTATTGCCCTGTATGTCACCGCCGAAGAATCGGTACGGCAAGTCAAACTGCGCGCTGACCGTCTCGGCATTGCCACTGACAATCTCTACCTGCTGGCCGAAACTTCTCTGGAACAGATCAAACAACGCATCACTGAACTCAAGCCGGCCTTCCTGGTCATCGATTCTATCCAGACTATCTTTACCGGCAACCTCGATTCGGCTCCCGGGAGCGTCAGCCAGGTTCGCGAGTGCTCCGGACAACTGATGATCCTGGCCAAGAGCCTGGGACTGCCAACCTTTATCGTTGGACATGTCACCAAGGACGGCGCCATCGCCGGGCCACGGGTCCTGGAACATATTGTCGATACCGTCCTCTATTTTGAAGGCGATCCCGGCTACCCCTACCGCATCCTGCGCACGGTTAAAAATCGCTTCGGCTCGACCAACGAAATCGGTGTCTTTGAAATGCGCAGCCAGGGATTGCACGAGGTCAGCAACCCATCGGAACTCTTCCTCGCCGAACGCCCCGACAAAAGCGCAGGAAGCGTCGTCGTCCCGGCCCTGGAAGGGAGTCGGCCAATCCTGGTGGAGCTGCAAGCCCTGGTCTCGGCCAGTTCCTTCGGCACCCCCCAACGCACCGCCATCGGCATCGACCACAAACGCATCGCCCTGCTCATCGCCATCCTCGAGAAAAAAGTGGAACTGTCCTTAGCCGGACAGGATATTTTTCTCAATGTCGCCGGGGGCGTACGCCTCGACGAACCGGCCATCGACCTGGCCGCTATCGCCGTGTTGGCTTCCAGCCACCTGAACCGTATCATTAATCCCAAACTGGTGATTTTCGGGGAAGTCGGCCTGACCGGCGAAGTGCGGGCCGTTACCCAACCGGAGTTACGGGTCAAGGAAGCTGCGCGCCTCGGTTTCAGTGACTGCGTCCTGCCGCGTAAAAGCATCAAGAATCTCGCAGTGCCGGAGGGGATCAACCTGATCGGCATTGACCATGCAGGTGAAGCCCTTGAAATTATTTTTATTTGAAACGGAAATGACGATCCTTCAGCTCTTCCCCTACCTGTAAGTATCAGGCTAGGCATCATTGAGGAGACACCCCCATGAGCGACCAGTTCACCCATTTCGATCAGGACGGCAAGGCCATCATGGTGGATATTACCGCCAAAGCAGCCACCCACCGCCAGGCTATCGCCGGAGCCCAGGTGACGATGAAACCACAGACCCTGGAGCGCATCCTTGACCAATCGATTCAAAAGGGTGACGTACTCGGTGTTGCCCGTCTTGCCGGGATCATGGCAGCCAAGCAAACAGCTCATCTCATCCCCCTGTGTCACCCCCTGGCCCTGACGGCGGTTGAAGTTGACTTCGACAACGATCCTGCCAATGGTACGATTTTCATCAAGGCCACCGCAACCGTGACCGGCCAGACCGGAGTCGAGATGGAAGCCCTTACTGCTGCTTCCGTTGCCGGCCTGACGATTTACGATATGTGTAAAGCGATTGACAAGGAGATGGTAATCGGGCAGATTTGCTTGTTAAAAAAAACCGGCGGCAAAAGCGGTACCTTTGAACGTCGTTCCTGACGTCCACCTTTACCGGCAAGGCGACAGTCCATGACCAGCACCAGCTACAGAATTCGCAAAGGCTTTCTGATCCCCATGGGGATCACCGTTGTCCTTGGCATTATCCTGTTACTGATCGGCATAACAATACAGATGCCCTCCGGTCGCCTTTATCTGCTGGCTGTGTTCATGATTCCAGCAGTACTGATTTTTATTGAAAGCAGTCGCCGGAAAGTCCATATTGGCGCCGACCGGATTCTGATGGAAAAGACTCTGGGCACCAAAGAATTGCATTTTCATGACCTTACCTCTGTCGATGCGGTCAGGGTACGTAAACGCGTCTTCATCAGCCTTACCACGGAAGACAGCTTTATGATTATTTCCAACAGCTACGACCGCTTTGGTGAGCTGGTCCGGCAACTGGTTGACCTGGTTCCGGAGCGGGCGATCAGTGATGAGACTCGGGAAATGGCGGCAGATCCGCCGCTGAAATGCAGTGATGTTTTTTCCGCCTGGCTTGCCGTTGCCGTATTATTGCTGGTTATTGCGGCACAACTTAGAGGCGTGCTTTAAGACAAGTTGCCATTCATTGCTTCAAGAGACGCACACAACCTGAAGAAGGGGAGATCAACATGGACAAACAAACTCTGGGGGAATTCAAGGAACTTCTTAACCGTCAGCTTGAAGAATTGTTACAGGAAGCCGACAAAACCGTTTCCGAAATGAATGAGGAAAATGTCAATTTTGCCGACCCTACTGATCGGGCCTCCCTCGAGTCAGATCGAAATTTTGAACTGCGCATCCGTGACCGGGAACGCAAACTGATCAGCAAGATTCGTCAGGCCCTGGAACGGATTGAAGATGGAACATACGGTCACTGTGAAAGCTGCGATGTGCTGATCAGTCCACAGCGCCTGCGTGCCCGCCCGGTAACAACCCTGTGCATCGAGTGTAAAACCGAACAGGAACGCCTCGAACGGATAGGCTAAACCAGCCCTGGTCAGTGACAAACCAGCAGGTCTACTTATCCGATTCCGGTCCTGCTGACGGCCAGGGTGAACGCCGGTCCTGGTCTGGATAGTTTTCCATACGCCGATAATCACGCAAACTGGCCTGATCACGGACAATATCGACCCACCCTTCAGACCGACGAAACTTCAGTATTTTTCCGGTCGCGATCAGCACATCGAGCACATCGTTGCTCACCTGTCCCGAAGTGCCATCCGGATAGATCACCTCGATCCGTTGTCGTTTCATTCTTTTAACCTTCGTCAGGTATCTGATTAGCTATGGCTTTCTTGTGAAAGCATCAATAATAACCATCTTTTAAAATACCCCAAGCCGGCAGCAGCGGCAAAACAAATCCATCGCCGCCACCGCAAAAGGATCGTTGTTTTTTTCTTCTGGTCATTGTATCGTTAGCAGATTGGGTTAATAAGTTATCCCACGGTAAGCAAAGCAGAATACAGAATATAGAATAAAGCTTTCTAATTCTGAGGGTTTTCTCCTGAATTCTATATTCTGTCTTCTATCTTCTCAGATTTGTATCCAAGGAGAAACACCATGTTCGGACTGGGAACACAAGAACTGCTCATTATCCTGGTACTGGTAATGATCATCTTTGGGGCCGGAAAGCTTCCGCAGGTTGGTAGTGCACTGGGCAAGGGGCTGCGTAACTTCAAAAAAGGGATGAATGACAACGAAGAAGAGCCCGAGGAAGGGGAAATTGAAGAAATCGCGGCCAAAAAGAAAAAAGAAATCAAGGAAGAAAAAGACGAGTCGCAGGACAAGCAATCCTGACAGCAATGGTAGTTGGCGGTCCCCTACCACCGACCCCCCACTACCCATTACCCACTCCCTACTACCTATTACTCACCAACAACCAACCCTGCGCATCTTTGTGGCGGGGTTTTTTATTTTGAGCAGGAGTTCGTATTATGATCAAAGCACTGGGACTTATGTCCGGTGGACTCGACAGCACCCTTGCCGCAATGACCCTTATGCGTCAGGGGATTGAAGTTACCGGCATCTCTTTTGTCACCCCCTTTTTCCACGCCGAAAAAGCCCGCAAAGCGGCTCAGGCTGTTGGCCACCCCCTGATTATTGAAGACATCAGCCAGATTCACCTGGAAATGCTCAAACAACCAAAATACGGTTATGGCCGCAACATGAATCCCTGTATCGACTGCCATGCCCTGATGTTCCGGCTGGCCGGGGAAAAAATGCAGGAAGGCGGCTTCGATTTTCTTTTTTCCGGCGAGGTCCTGGGGCAACGGCCCATGAGCCAGAACGCCAACGCTCTTAAGTCGGTGGCCAAACACTCCGGCTTTCCTGAGCGGATTTTACGCCCCTTGAGTGCACGACTGCTGCCGCCAACCCCGATGGAGGAACAAGGCATGGTCGATCGCAGCCAGCTTCTGGACATCCAGGGACGCTCCCGTAAACCTCAACAGGCACTTGCCCGCGAATGGGGGCTCAAAGAACTGCCTGCCGTCGCCGGCGGCTGCCTGTTGACTGAAACGGGTTTTTCCAACCAGTTACGCGATCTCTTGACTCACCATCCGCAGGCAGGTGTTATGGAGGTGGAATTGCTCAAACTTGGCCGCCAGTTTCGCCTTGATTCCATGGTCAAGCTGGTCGTCGGCAGAAATCAGGAAGACAATCAGGCCCTGGAAAAATTTCAGAGTCCCACCAATCGACTGCTGCGCTGCAAGGGGTTCAGCGGTCCCGTCGCTCTGCTCTGCGGCAACGCCGATCAATCTATCCTGGAGTGTGCGGCAGCGATTGTCGCTTCTTACGGCAAAGGCAAAGACGAGCCCCAAGTTCATGTCCTCTGCCTCAGCCAAGACTCCTCAACCATCCTGACGGTGGCCCCGATGCCACGTGACGAGTCGATCAAGATGCTGATACGGTGAGAAGGCAGAATCCTGAATTCAGGAGACAGAATTCAGGAGACAGAATAAATGCAACACCTTCTATATTCTATATTCTGAATTCTGAATTCTACTCTTAACGCATTAAAGCCCCCGCCAGGAGATAACTCTCGACGGGGGCTTCATTGTTGTTTCTACTTTACTTCAGGTGAGGCTGTTGGGCTTACATCATGCCGCCCATACCACCCATGCCGCCCATACCGCCCGGCATAGCCGGCATTGCGTCTTTTTCAGCCACCGGCTTGTCGGCGATCATCGCCTCGGTGGTCAGCATCAGACCGGCAACGGAACCGGCATTCTGCAGAGCACTGCGGGTTACCTTGGTCGGGTCAATAATACCGGCCTCGATCATGTCGCAGTATTCGTCCGACGCGGCGTTAAAGCCAAAGGAACCTTTACCGTTCACTACCTTGTCGGCAACAATGGCACCCTCAACACCGGCATTGATAGCAATCTGGCGCAGGGGAGCTTCGAGAGCCCGAACCACCAGGTCCACTCCGAACTTCTGCTCACCCTCAACTTTGAGTTTTTTCAGCGCCGGCAAACAACGCACCAGAGCCACGCCGCCGCCGACGACCACGCCGCCCGCGCCATCGCCGGCGGGCTGCGGGCGGTCCTCGCTCAGGAACTCGGTTTGCGGCCGGGCGGTCA